>Ga0233438_10000689_pt1 | contig 41305 bp, 35 predicted proteins | sample SI_123_September_FD_182720 | JGI IMG/M metagenome (GOLD analysis project Ga0233438, IMG submission 182720) | Seawater microbial communities from Saanich Inlet, British Columbia, Canada - SI_123_September2016_10_MG | ecosystem: Environmental > Aquatic > Marine > Inlet | place: Canada: British...
AAAAAATCGTTTAAATGTTGACGAAGCTTTTCAACATACAAAGTATACAAGAGGCAAAGGGTATCGTTCGCGATGTCGCTTTGGAAACACCCCTGCAACTCAACGAGAGATTGAGTGAACAGTACGGTGCCAATGTGTATTTTAAACGAGAAGACCTTCAGCCGATACGCTCATTTAAACTCCGGGGTGCTTATCACAAAATATATAAGTTATCTGCAGAAGAAAGAAAGCTTGGGATTGTTTGTGCAAGTGCGGGCAATCATGCGCAAGGCGTTGCGCTTGCCTGTAATAAACTGGGAATTAATGGTACGATTTTTATGCCCGTTCCCACACCAAAACAAAAACTCGGTCAAGTCCGTATGTTTGGCGGTTCAAATGTAGAAATCCGTCTCACTGGCGATACTTTTGATGACGCCTATGCTGCAGCGCAGTCTTTTAAAGAAAAAACCAACAGTGTGTTTGTGCATCCCTTCGAAGATAAGGACGTGGTCATTGGTCAAGCAACGCTTGCATTAGAACTCATTGAGCAAGCCGAGGAACCGATCGATTATATCCTTGTCCCGATTGGTGGGGGAGGTCTTATTTCTGGTGTTTTACACGTTTTTAAAACACTTTCACCCAATACCAAAGTGATCGGTATTGAGCCAGAGGGAGCGCCTGCCATGCAGCAATCACTGGCCAATGGTAAAAACACAGAGCTCAATGATATCGATCCTTTTGTCGATGGAGCTGCAGTTCGAAAAGTTGGCGACGATGCGTTTAGATTGTGCACAACTTATTTAGACAAGCTTTTGCTCGTTTCTGAAGGAAAAATTTGCCAGTCTATTCTTAAGTTATACAACAAAGAAGCCATTGTCGTTGAACCTGCTGGTGCGATGTCTACGGCATCTTTAAAAATGATTACTGAAGAGATTAAAGGAAAAAACGTGGTTTGTCTAATTTGTGGCGGAAATAATGACATCACACGTATGGCAGAAATCAAGGAACGTGCTCTGTTGGAGGCTAAGTTATTGCATTATTTTATTGTTCGTTTTCCACAGCGAGCAGGTGCCTTAAAAGAGTTTGTTGCAGAAGTTCTTGGTCCGAAAGATGACATCACCTTTTTTGAGTATTCTAAGAAAAACAACCGATCCAATGGTCCCGCTGTAGTTGGGATAGAGATTAAAAGCCCGGATGATTTTGACAGTCTAGTCAAACGAATGAAGTCAAAAGGTTTTTATGGAGATTATATCAACAATAAACCTGACTTGTTTCAATTTTTAATATAATTGTAAAAAATTTGCATGAAATCTACGTATTCCTCAGTACCCAAAGAATACGCTATAGATCAAACTATAGCTCATTCCACTTATCTAATTGATGGTCAAATCGGAACTTGGAAAGGAAGCACTGCCGAAGTGTACTCATCCATACAGACAGAAAATAAAACTGGTGTATTTGGACCCACACTTTTGGGAACCGTTCCTGATATGGATGAAGATTCAGCTTTAGAGGCGCTTCACGCTGCTGATAAAGCGTATCACAAGGGTCAGGGGCAATGGCCAACCATGAAAGTTTCCGAGCGTGTAGCGTGCATGCAAAAGTTTGTTGATCTGATGAAACTCGAGCGGGAAGAGGTTGTCAAGTTAATCATGTGGGAAATCGGAAAAAACCTCAGCGATTCTCAAAAAGAATTTGACAGAACCGTTGACTATATCAATGATACCATTGCAGCTTACAAGGATATTGACCGAGCAAGCGCTAAAATTCATCATCAAGGTGGTGTTCATGCGCACATTCGAAGAGGTCCAATTGGCATTGTTCTTTGTTTAGGTCCCTACAACTATCCGCTTAATGAAACTTTTTGTCTGTTGATCCCTGCAATTATGATGGGGAACACAGCGATTTTTAAACCTGCAAAGCATGGGGTATTGTTGATTGCTCCTTTATTGGATGCATTCCATAAAAGCTTTCCACCTGGTGTCGTGAATATTGTTTTTGGTCGAGGGCGAACTATTGCCTCACCAATAATGAAAAGCGGACTTGTCGATGTTTTGGCTTTGATTGGTCATAGTAGCTCTGCCATTTCGCTACAAGATTTACACCCGAAAAAGAATAGACTTCGTCTGGTATTGGGTCTTGAGGCAAAAAATCCGGGGATTATTTTACCAGATGCTGACTTGAATCAAGCAGTTGCTGAATGTATCAGCGGAACCTTGTCATTTAATGGTCAGCGTTGTACCGCCCTAAAAGTGCTGTATGTTCATGAAGATATCCGTGAACCATTCTTGGAAAAATTCTCTAAAGCAGTTGATGAGCTTCAAGTTGGATTGCCATGGGAAAACACCTTGTTGACACCCTTACCCGAGCCAAACAAACCCGCATATATCAAAGATTTGATTGATGACGCGGTTTCAAAAGGCGCATCGGTAATGAATACTAGAGGTGGGGAAATGACAGCAAACTACTGTTTCCCAGCTGTGTTATATCCTGTAACCCCTGAAATGAAGGTTTATGAGGAAGAGCAATTTGGACCCGTGATTCCCGTTTTATCGTTTTCTGATATTCAGAAACCACTAGATGATATGTCCGCATCTTCCTATGGGCAGCAAGTGAGTTTGTTTGGTAAGAACGTAACCCAACTGGGACCACTGATCGACACGCTTGCCAATTTGGTTTGTCGAGTCAACCTCAATAGTTCTTGTCAGCGTGGCCCTGACGTATATCCGTTTACGGGTCGTAAAGATTCTGCGGTTAGTACGCTCAGCGTCCATGATGCTTTGCGTTCGTTCTCGATTCGAACTTTCCTTGCATCGAAAGACAATGAGATTAACAATGAAATTTTGGAGCGCTTGATGGCATCCAAAAAGTCAAAGTTTATCAGTACAGACTATATCCTGTAAAGTTTCACTTTAGTTGTTGAGCATGACGGGCATTACCAGCATGGTGATTTGCTCGTTTTCTTCTGTTCCGTCGAGTGGAGTTAACAAGCCAGCACGATTGGGGAGTGACATTTCAAACTGAACCTCTTTGCAAGTCATATTGTTGAGCATTTCGATTAAAAAACGGGCGTTAAAACCGATTTGCATATCACTACCCTGAAAAGAACAGCTCAAGCGTTCCTCTGCACGATTGCTATAATCGATATCTTCAGCGGAAATATTGAGCTCGGCACCAGCCAATTTTAATCGAACTTGGTGCGTGGTTTTGTTTGAGAAAATACTCACACGCTTCATCGTAGTCAAAAACAAATTGCGATCAATCGTGAGTAGATTGGGATTGTCTTTTGGGATTACCGCCTCGTAATTTGGATACTTTCCATCAATAAGGCGGCAAGTCAATTCGATATCCTCAAACACAAAACGGGCATTGCTGTTGTTGTATTCCAACTGTACGTCCACTTCATTCCCAGTTAAGATTGATTTTAATAATGTCAATGGTTTTTTAGGCATGATAAACTCTGCAGACTCATCACTTGTGATATCGGTTCGAAAATATCGAACCAATTTGTGTGCGTCGGTTGCAACAAAAGTCAATCCAGTTGATGAAAACTGAAAGAACACACCGCTCATAACAGGACGAAGATCGTCGTTCCCAGAAGCAAATAAAGTACTATTGATGGCAGTAGCAAGCACATTTCCAGGCATACTGATTTGACTGGCATCACTAACGCTCGCCGCTTTTGGAAATTCTTCAGCATTGGCGTATGCCAAAGCATATTTTCCATAGTTTGAACTGATTTCGATTGTATTCTGATCCGTTAACGTGAAAGTCAAAGGTTGCTCTGGAAAGGTTTTGATCGTTTCAAGTAGCAATCGGGCTGGCACAGCTACACCTCCACTATTGTCAGCTTCAACGCTGATAACGGCAGACATGGTGGTTTCCAGATCGGTTGCGGTAACCCGGAGGGTATTGTCACTCACCTCAAATAGAAAATGATCCAAAATGGGCAAGGTGTTGGTTGTATTGAGAACTCCACTCAATGTTTGAATGGGTTTTAAAAGTGCAGAACTTGAGACGATAAATTTCATGTGTTAAACCTTGAAATAACAAAAATAACTTTTCCTTTTTGAATATGGAAACGAACTTATCAACACTATTCGAACTGCACTGAGACCAAGTCGAGATATTGTAAGCCAAATAAACTCGAAGCACCCCCAGTATGCTGTGGGTTGCTTTTATAGATTGCCAATTCAAGCAGTCCTAATGAATTAAAAAGAGCAAGTTCTTTTCCCCCTTCCATTCGTTTGTTTTTATCGATGTCAAAACGGATAACTTCTGCGTAGGAACGAACCACTTGTTTGATTTCGTTATTGCGGACTTGGATGGTAAACCCACGCCCTTGCCCGATTTCCACAAACAATTCCTCAGAAATATTGGTGATAACGTTTTCGTAATTATCAATATAAATGACCTTACCGGTTATGATATTCTTGTCATTATTAACACTTGGCGTGAAGGGTAGGCGAACATTGATTTGTTCTGTTTTTTTTCCAATCACACTTGGGGCCCCGCCCCTCATGATGTGGGCCGCAGCTTGTGTAAAAACCCCTCGGGTACTAAAACTATCTGTTGGGGTTTTTTGAATATCGATTTCATACACCTCATCTGGTTTGAATTTTGGTGAGATTAGCGATAGTATGCCGTTGTCTGCACAGACGAAATAGTGTTTGTTGAGTTTGGCAATTATGGGTTTGTTTTCAGGACTTACCGTATCGTCTATGCACAAAATATGCACCGACCCTTCAGGAAAATGAGCGTAACTATTTTGCACTACAAAAGCTGCTTGTGCAATGTGAAAGGGCTCAATTTCATGCGAGATATCAACAATCACTGGATGTTCGAGCAAACGGTGAAGCTCACCCTTGAGGGAAGACTGATAGGGGTCCTTTTGTCCAAAATCCGATGTGAGTGTAATAACAGGATTCAAATTGATCGCATTAAATTAAGCCGTAGATGACAAAATTCGTTAAATTTGATATCAAAGTTACCAAAAAAAATAGCGGTAACATTGATGTAAAAATGATTTGCCATTGAATGAAATCTCTATACAGCTCGCCGAAGTCAATCCAACTGTATTCTACGGCGGTAACAAAAGCAAGAATATCGCCACACTGAAGCGATATTTTCCTAAATTAAAAATTGTAGCTCGAGGTGATATTGTCACTGCCTATGGTGAGGAAGAAGTCCTTGAGGAATTCGAAAAACAAATGGATCGCATGATGATGCATTATGGCAAATACAATTCACTCGATGAATCGACTGTTGAGAAGATTTTAACCTCTTCAGCTGAAGATAACTTCGGTTTGGATGAAGCAGATATTCAAATCATTTTGCATGGTGTTGGTGGTAAAATCATCAAATCACGCACCGTCAATCAAGCAAGATTAATAGAGTCGATTGCCACAAATGACTTGGTGTTTGCAGTTGGTCCAGCTGGAACGGGTAAAACCTACACAGCTGTTGCCATGGCGGTAAAAGCACTCAAAAACAAAGAGGTCAAACGCATTGTACTTACGCGTCCAGCCGTAGAAGCAGGGGAGAACCTCGGATTCCTACCCGGAGATTTAAAAGAAAAGCTCGATCCCTACATGCAACCCTTATATGATTCACTTCGAGATATGATTCCCGCCGAAAAACTCGCGAGTTATATTGAAAAGGAAACCATACAAATTGCCCCTATGGCCTTTATGCGTGGGCGTACGCTTGATGATGCCTTTGTTATTTTGGACGAAGCCCAAAACACCACACACAACCAAATGAAGATGTTTTTGACCCGTATGGGTAAAAACACCAAATTTGTAATAACGGGGGATCCTGGCCAAATCGATTTGCCAAGGCGAGTGATTTCGGGTTTAAAGGAAGCGTTACTTATCTTGTCTGACGTGAAGGGAATTGATGTCATTCAGCTCGATGGGCGAGATGTAATCCGCCATCAACTTGTCAAAAAAGTAATCGACGCATACAAGAAAACCGAGCACCACAACTAATGGCGACCAATACCTTGATGCATACCGATTTTGAATTTGTTGGTCAAATCAATAAATACACTGGTAAAGTACGTGAGGTTTATACCTTGGAAGATGATACGCTCATTATGGTTGCGACAGACCGCTTATCTGCTTTTGATGTGGTGATGCCTCGTGGAGTTCCGTTTAAGGGTCAGATTCTCAATCAAATTGCTACGCATATGATGCAATTAACAGCTGATTTGGTTCCCAATTGGATTCTCTCAACTCCTGATCCCAACGTTGCGATTGGGAAAAAGTGTAGTCCTTTTAAGGTCGAAATGGTCATTCGTGGCTACCTTTCCGGACATGCAGCTCGTGAGTATAAAGCTGGCAAACGTATGCTTTGCGGTGTCTCAATGCCCGAGGGTATGAAAGAGCACGATGCCTTTCCAAGTCCAATCATCACTCCTGCGACCAAAGCAGAGCAAGGTGACCATGACGATGACATCAGTGAGGAACAAATTCTGGAAACTGGGATTGTTTCTGAAGCAGATTACAAACTGCTTAAGGAGTATACATATAAGCTGTTTGCAAGAGGAACAGAGCTTGCCGCCAAGCAGGGTTTATTGCTGGTCGATACCAAGTATGAATTTGGAAATGATACAAATGGAAATATCTTTTTAATCGATGAGATACACACTCCCGACTCGTCTCGTTATTTCTATGCCGAGGGTTATCAAGACCGCCAAGACCAAAATGAGCCACAGAAGCAACTCTCCAAAGAATTTGTACGTCAATGGCTGATTCGCAATGGTTTTCAGGGGCTAGAAGGGCAAAAGCTCCCTGTAATGAACGATGGCTATATCGATAGTGTTTCCCAGCGTTATATGGAACTCTACGAACAAATTATGGGCACTCCATTTGAAAAAGCCCCAATCGAACATATCGAAGAGCGTATGCGTCACAATCTGAAAGCTTTTCTCTAAGCTAGGGTTGTTTTGGTAATATGCTTACCAAATCTTCATCAGAAATTGTCGGGTTAATTTGTTCAGGATTGCTTTCTTTTCTGCGAATCCACGTCATTTGACGTTTCGCATAATTACGTGTGTGCTGCTTGATTTGAGCGATGGCTTCATCCAAATCAATTTTCCGATCAATAAAGTCAAATATTTCTTGATAGCCAACGGTCTGCAGGGCATTGCGATCGCGATAGGGGTAGAGGGATTCAGCTTCCTGTAGCAGTCCTGCTTTAATCATTTGATCTACACGTTCATTGATGCGATTATAGAGTAGCTCTCTGGAAATATCAACGGTAAGTGGAAGGACCGTAAACGGACGCTTCGGTTTGTCTTGACCCAAAAAAGAAGAATAGGGTTGACCAGCAGCCAGGCTCACGCCTAAAGCACGTAATACCCGACTTGGGTTTTGGATATCAATTTTTTGAAAGTGATCGGGGTCGAGAGACTGTAGTTCTTGTTTGAGTTCCTCCAAGCCATTGGTTTCCAGACGTTGACCAAGTGCGGTTCGGATTTCCTCTGGGACTTCGGGAAATTTGTCAATTCCTTCAACGACGGCATGCATATACAGTCCAGAACCACCGACTAATATCGCAAAATCTTGTTTCTCAAAATACTGCGTAAGGGCATCCATTGCATCTGTTTCAAACTGCCCGACAGAGTAGGGCGATTGAATGCTTTTGTGTTGTATAAAATGATGGGGGATTTCCTTTAGCTCTGTTTCGCTTGGCACAGCGGTCCCAATCGACATTTCTTTGTAAAACTGCCGAGAATCACAGGAAAAAATCTCTGCGCCAAGTATCTTTGCGATTCGGATAGATAGATCGGTTTTGCCACATGCCGTGGGTCCGGATAAAGTAATGAGTGTTTTATTCATTTATTTTGCAGTGGTATGGTTTTTAGATTTTTGTGTTTTCTGAGATAGCTTTTGATGATATGCCGTGCTTCTCTAGAGTCTTTCATGGGATAGATGATGTTTTTAAGTGCTTCGGGATGCGTGATTTGATGGGATAAATTGACGTAACCAAAGCCGACAAGCTTTTTGTTTTCAATCAAAATGACACTTTGTTCCTCTGGATTTCGACCACGGTCAACGATCACCATTTCAGGGTGGCTAAACTCAATATCTGAGATCAATTGCAGAACACGTTGGTTATACCTCTCCGCAGATTCCTCACCAACGCAGGCACCAAGGCATTCTTGTTTGCGGTGTAAGCTGCATGATCCCTCTTTTTTGTCCAAGCTCAAGAGTTGCAGGCACAGGGAATACTTTTCGGCGTAGTGAAACAAGACAGCACGTGCACGATTGAGATTTTTAAAGGTCGTGAGATATTCATCTTCAGGATTGACATGTACGAGTCGTAATACTTGGTAATCGTTTTGGTTCTGCGTCAAGCTGAGTCCAAATTTGATAAAACTGCTTTTGTACATGCGGTTGTGTTTGGGCTTATGGAGTTTGATTTCATCCAGCTCCTTGAGCAGGGCAACAAGCTCACTGCCTGTTTCTTCTACACTGATTGAGTTTGTTTCCAGTTGGATCCGCAATTGCTTTTTCCCAGAACTACTAAAGTGCTGATTTACCCGACGCTTCATGTTATTGCTTTTTCCAATGTAGATCACATCACCCTTCACATTGTGGAGATAATAGACCCCCATAGTGGCAGGAACCGTTTGGAGGAGTTTGAGAAGATGTTTTGGCTTTTTGGAGTTGGAATGCGCTTTGATTTGGTTTTTGACAATATGCTTTTCGCCGTCTTTATGAAGTAAAATCTTTAAAAGCTCTAGCGTTGCACGTGCATCCCCAGCAGCACGATGCCGGTTGCTTAGGGGAATTCCCAAGCTGCGCACAAGTTTGCCGAGTTTGTAGGATTCTACATCGGGTATGAGCTTTTTAGAGACTTCAACTGTACAGAGTGTTTTTCGTTCAAAATCAAATCCCAATCGGTCAAATTCAGTCTGCAACATCCGGTAGTCAAAGGAGGCATTGTGCGCAACCAGCACGCAGTTGGTTGTGATTTCTACGATGCGTTTTGCAAGTTCAAAAAACTTAGGTGCATTGCGGAGCATACGCTGATTGATTCCTGTCATATTTTCCACAAATGGCTGAATGGGTCTTTCTGGATTGATCAATGAAATCAACTGATCGATGAGCTCATGTCCATCATATTTATAAATCGCAATTTCTGTGATGCCTTCTTCTCCGTATTTTCCTCCAGTCGTTTCGACATCAACAACAGCGTACATAGCTCTTAGTTTCGTGCGCCAAATATACGGCTCCCCACACGAATCATCGTGCTTCCACAGGATAAAGCGAGGGGATAATCTCCACTCATCCCCATCGAAAGGATATCCCATTTATATTGTTCTTGGTGCTGTTTGTAATAGTGAGCAAGCGATTTGAATTCGCTTTCAATTTGGGTTTGGTTGTCCGTAAAACTCGCCATGCCCATCAAACCACGAACACGAACGTTTGCACAATTTGCATGTTCAAGAATTTCGTTGCAGGATTCAAATGTGAGCCCAAATTTGGTTTCTTCTTTTGAGATTCGGACTTGCAATAAGCAATCAATCACTCGAGCGTTTTTTTGTCCTTGTTTGTCAATCTCTTTGAGCAATCGAATACTATCTACACTGTGAATAAGTGACACAAATGGTGCAATATATTTTACCTTATTGCGCTGCAAATGCCCAATCATATGCCAACGAATATTTTGTGGGAGTGTAAACGCTTTATCTACCATCTCTTGCACCTTGTTTTCTCCAAAATCTCTTTGTCCTGCTTCATAGGCTTCTAAAAGACTAGCAACAGGTTTTGTTTTTGAAACCGCAACGAGTGTTCCAGAATCGGGAATGGATTGCAGAAGAGTAGAAAGATTGTCTTTGATCATTGTGATAAAAAGTCAAAGATAAGCATCCCATGTAAAGGTTTGGGTTTGATATACGAGCTCTTTGGTGGAAGTAGATCAGAATCCTCAACTGTTGCGACGATATCTGAGAACGGAATTGGGAAGTGTTGCAATCCAAAAGCAAATTCACCCATGTCTACAGCTTTTTTGATCTGTTGTTCTGGTTGTTCATAATGGATATAGGAGATTCGTTTGTCCTTTTGCAGGTTTTGGATATTGAGTAATGGTTTTGCGATGTCTTCGTAAATGATGTTTGTGGGGATTCTTTTAAGGGTAGGTGCTAGAGAGTGATCACGCTTGGAGGTCAGACGAAACCAGCTCCCTCCGATATACATCCTAAACTCAAAAGCATTCGTTGGCGGTTTATAAAAAAGCAGTCGCTCAACCTCAAAATTATTAGATAATTCCGCAAGGAAATGATCAATTCGAATCACATTTAAACTGTTGAACATTCGGCAAAAACCATCAATTTGGAGTTGATCGTCGGGGATTAGCATGGCCAAAAATTGATCTTTTGTTTTGTCTTCTTTGGTGTATGCCAGGGAAGAAAAACTGCGGTGGTGCCCATCAGCGATATACAAGGAGTCAATTGACTTGAAGCATGAATTTATTCGATCAATGAGAATGGGATGATCAATCCGCCAAAGCTTGTAATTGGTCTTTTTTCTTTTAAATTCTGCAAATGCTTTTGAATTGGTAAATTTATGACAAATTTCTTCTAGCCCCTTGTTATGTGGGTGACAAAGCAAAACGGGCTCTGCATTAAATTGCGTGTTTTTTAGGTACTCCTTAAAGATTTTGACACGGTTTTTTTCTACATCTTCATGGGGTTTAATTTCAGAAGTGTTTAGCAGTTCAGTTTGAACACAACCAATAAACCCTGTCCATTTGTTGTCGCTAGTTTGAATTTGAAGTAGGTACAAGCTCGGATTTGGATCCTGTACTAAGACTCCTAGATTGAGTAATGAATCTAGTCGTTTTCGAATCTGAGCAGAGTTATTCGATTTCGGTTGAATAAGGGAAATAAAATCAATTGGCTCTCTTATTTTATTACAGGTGTCTCCAATTTGTCTTTGAATCCAGGATTTTAGTTGATGTGGTCGAGGTCGAATGGCATTAAATGGGGCTAAAATCATGGTTAAAAACAATTTAAGATTTGGTAGGCGACTTCTAATGCAGAAGCTCCTGCTTTTAAAGATACAGCAGGCTCTTTATTCATACAAATTGCATCAGCAAAATTTTCCAGTTCTAATTGAATGGCATTTCCTTCGTTGACATTTGGATTGTCGAAAAAGATTTGTTTTTTAACACCTTCTGGATTTTCGAGTATCATCGCAAAATCCTCAGGTGGGTCAGGTACATTTTGCATGCGAACAACCTCTACTTTTTTCTCAAAAAAGTCAACTGACACATAGGTATCACGCTGAAAGAATCTAGATTTCCGCAATGTTTTCATCGAAATCCGACTTGCTGTGAGGTTGGCCACGCAACCGTTTTCAAAGCGCAATCGGGCGTTGGCGATGTCGGGAGTATCACTAATGACAGAGACACCACTTGCTTGCACATCAACAACTTTTGAATTGACCACACTCAGAATGGCATCGATATCGTGAATCATCAAGTCCAATACAACAGAAACATCTGTCCCTCTTGGATTAAACTCTGCCAATCGATGTGATTCGATAAACATGGGGTGTTTGATGTGAGGACGAGCGGCCATAAAAGCGGGGTTAAATCGCTCTACTTGACCCACCATCCCCAAAAGCCCTTTGGCTTTGGCCAAGGACACGAGTTCATGAGCTTCTTTGACGGTGGCAGTTATTGGCTTTTCTAAAAATACATGTAAACCGCTCTCGAGGGCTTTTTTGGCCAATTCAAAATGGCTGAGAGTTGGTGTGACGATATCTATTACATCTACTTCATCAAACAAGCTGTTGATTTCTGAGAACGAACGGTACCCAAATTCTCTTGAAATTTTCGCGGCGATTTGAGGTTGAGAATCATAAAAACCAACTAATTCATAGGACTCTGATTCCGCTAACAAACGCAAATGAATTTTTCCTAAATGCCCAGCGCCAAGTACGCCAATTTTAAGTTTTTGATTCATAGAAACAAAGGTAGGATTTATCGACTAATTATTGTTTAGAAAATCCCCAAAGTCTTTGTAATTTTATGCTGTGATTGATAGCACCAAGCATCAGGGGATGCGTCGACATTTGGTTGAGCAACTACGAAAAAAGGGAATCACTGACGAAGAGGTTTTGTCAGCAATCGGTGTTGTACCTCGTCATTTGTTTATGGACAGTGGGTTTGAATCTCATGCCTACCAAGACAAGGCATTTCCCATCGCAGCAGAACAGACCATATCCCAACCCTATACTGTTGCTTTTCAGTCTCAACTCCTGCAATTACAACATGGGCAAAGCGTACTCGAAATCGGTACGGGATCGGGTTATCAAACAGCCGTATTAACGCTATTGGGTGCCGATGTTTACTCCATTGAACGACAACATCAGTTATACCGTTACAGTATGCGTCAATTGCCAAAACTCGGCTATCGCGCAAAAAAACTGGTCTTTGGGGATGGATATAAAGGCCTTCCCGATTTCGCCCCATTCGATCGAATATTGGTCACGGCAGGTGCTACAGAAGTCCCCAAGGCCTTGCTCAATCAACTCGCAATAGGGGGGCGTATGGTAATCCCTGTGGGAGCTGGAACGCAAGAAATGATTTTAATGGTCAGAATCTCTGCCAAGGAATTTGAAAAGCAAAAGCACGGAACCTTTCGATTTGTACCGATGCTAACCGATAAAAACTAACGACTGGAAAAACTCTTTTTCACCCGGTCGAGTTGCCTTTTGTTGTCCCGATCCTTAATGTTATCTCGTTTGTCGTGAATCTTTTTCCCTCGCGCCAAAGCAATTCGTAATTTGGCATATCCTTTTTCACTGATAAACAAATTGAGTGGTACAATCGTCAGTCCAACATTTTTGACCTCTTTGTGAAGTTTTTTAAGTTCTTTTTTTTGCAAAAGCAACTTGCGGTCAGCGCGAACACGGTGGTTTACATATCCACCATCATTATACGCTTCTATGGACATATTAATAACAAACAATTCTCCTTTATCACTGAATTCACAAAAGCTTTCAGAAATGGAGGCCTTGGAATTTCGAATCGATTTGATTTCCGTCCCTGTCAATACGATCCCAGCGGTGTACTGGTCGATCAGCTCATATTCAAAACGAGCTCGTTTGTTTTTGATATTGACTTGCTTTTGCATGGTGCAAAGGTAGGAACTAAAATTTAGCTATTTTGAAAGACCAATTCGTCATCAAAAGCATCCAATAGGATAATTTATAAATTCAACAAAGATCAATATATTTGTTTAAACCAATTCTTTAATCCTTAACAATGCCCCAGACCACTCACAAGCATTTTTATCGAATAGCAATTATTTGTAGATATATGGGTATTTTTTTATTCACCATAATTTTTATCTTATGAAAACTCTTCGTTTACTAACTCAGATATTTTTTCTTCTTCTTTAACATCATATTATAAGCTAAACAGGAACTGCTTTACATTTCGACTGAACAGATGATTTTGTCGATTGTGGCAACCACACATCCGTTCAAATATCAGGTACTGCAATCACCCTTGAAGCTACTGTCTTCGTTGACTCATTTGAAGACACTGTGAATAAAGGCAATATTATAAATAAAGAAGATAATTTAGAGAAATATGGTTATACGCTTCGTGTGGGTGGAAACGGTGCTGTTAACTTTGCCGTTGGCGTACAGGCTCCAAGTTATGAATCTGGTGATTGCTATCCAACATGTTGGGGTGAGGTTACCACTCCTTATAATACTTTACAGACTGGCCAGACTTATCATTTGGTAGCAACCTACAATGGTCAGATGCTAATAATTTATGTTGATGGGTTCAAATCAGTATTTCATCATTCGAGTATAATTATAATATTGGAAACACAACCCAACCACTGCGTTTGGGGAATAAGCATGGTAATGACAGACCATTTTCAGCTGGAATAGATGAAGTTAGAATTTGGAATGTGGTTAGAACCGCACAACAAATATCAAGTAATAAAGATTCGGAATTGACACTTCCTCAGCAAGGGCTTGTTGCTTATTATACGTTTAATCAAGGTACTGCAAACGGAGCTAACGCTAGTGAAACCACCTTGGAAGATGCATTAGACACCAATGATGGAACGCTAAATAATTTTTTGTTGAGTTCTGCAAGTTCAAACTAGGTTGATTTTTCTAGCTTGACTGTTCAAACGACGCCAAAAAGAAGAATGCTTTCCTATTACAGCAACCCCATGGGCAGTCGCCTACGGGTGGAGAGCCCTTACAAAATTCAATCTTTGGCAATCTATTATCTTTTTGGACGAGAAGTAATTACCAAAAGCCCGCAAAAACAAAACATCTGGCTCAACACCTATAGCTTATCCTCAGGGTATATATGCTAAACGTCCAAACCGCTGAAGGCCAGCAAACGGTAAAGCTGGTGAAAAAGTAATACACAAGACTTCGATTATACTAATTTTTGGGGTTTTAGGGATGCGCTGCTTGAGTTTGATTAGCGTATCAACCTTGTTAAATAATCGGTGTATAACTTCCACTCCAACTCCAAAAAAAAGATGTGGAATTGTTTGCGGTTTGCTGTATTTTTGCCCTTTGTTATGATTATGGAAAACGCAAGAGATCACCAGCTATTTGAACTTATTGAAGCCGAACACCAACGCCAAATCAATGGGCTTGAGTTGATTGCTTCTGAAAATTTTACCAGTCCACAGGTTATGGAAGCCACGGGATCGGTATTGACGAACAAATATGCAGAGGGCTATCCTGGCAAACGTTACTACGGAGGTTGCGAAGTGGTTGATGAGGTTGAAAATCTGGCCATAGAACGTGTAAAAACGCTTTTTGGGGCTGATTATGCAAACGTCCAACCGCATTCTGGCTCGCAAGCCAATACGGCAGTATATCATGCTTTTATCAAGCCTGGAGATAAGATTATGGGTTTTGACCTTGCCCACGGAGGGCATCTTACCCATGGTTCGCCAGTCAACTTCTCTGGTCGTATTTACAAAGCGGTATTTTATGGGGTTGACAAAGAAACCGGACTCCTAAACTATGATACCATACAGGAGATTGCAGAGAGAGAAAAGCCGCAAATGATTATCGCAGGGGCGTCTGCTTACTCCCGTGACATCGACTTTAAGTGTTTTCGAGAAATCGCCGACAGTGTAGGTGCTTTTTTACTCGCTGATATTTCTCATCCCTCTGGTTTGATCGCCAAGGGATTGCTCAATGATCCAATTCCACATTGCCATGTGGTAACCACCACCACCCATAAAACCCTACGAGGGCCAAGAGGTGGTTTGATTTTGATGGGTAAGGATTTTGAAAACCCTTTTGGAATCACGCTGAAAAGTGGAAAAAAACGTATGATGTCATCATTGGTTGATGGAGGTGTATTTCCTGGAAATCAAGGTGGTCCTCTTGAACATGTCGTTGCTGCAAAAGCAGTTGCTTTTGGTGAAGCTCTTAGTGATGAGTTTATGCATTATATCGTTGGGGTGCGCAACAATGCACAAGCCATGGCAAACGCATTGCTATCCCGTGACTACAATATCATTTCTGGAGGCACAGACAATCATATGATGCTTTTGGATTTACGCAACAAAGACATTTCTGGTAAAGATGCTGAAAACGCGTTGGTCAAAGCCGAAATTACAGCCAACAAAAACATGGTGCCTTTCGATGATAAATCACCTTTTGTAACGTCAGGAATTCGCTTTGGAACGGCTGCTATTACGACTCGTGGTTTACAGGAAAGTGATATGGAACATGTGGTTGATCTTATCGATCGGGCCATTCAAAATCACACAGACGAAAGCGCATTGGAAAGCATTGGACAAGAAGTACACGAGCTAATGTCGCACCGTCCTTTGTTTATCGCCTAATCTTCTTCTTCGAAAACCTCATGCTGAAGTGCACCCAAATCGGGTGAAAGCGTGCGATCTGTGCCATTCAGATCTAGCGGAACACTAGCTGCATAGATCTTTTTTCCCAATCCAATGACTTCACTGTCTTGGGATATCCGAAAATCGTTTTCACTTGGTTGACGAAACGCAGTTTGTTTGTTCAGAATCAATTTGGGGTATAAGCTTGAAGAGCTAAAATCGTAATAGGGATTTTTAAAAATGGCCTCGTCTGCTGGCGAAAAGCGCAGTGCCGTATGGTCTATAGAAAAGGAAAGTTCTTGATCGCCCCTTTGTTCCACACCAAATTCCACAGTTAGGTTCCCATCGATTATGCAGTTGGCAAATACTGCTTTTTCGAGAGGCATGATGAAATCTTCGGTTTCAGAAATCGGTATATAATCATTGAGAATCACAGCTGGAGTCGAGCGAAAACTATGGTTCCAGTAATTTCCAAAGGTGCAATGTGTAAACTCATAAGACCCACCAATGTTCCCATAAAAGGAAGCGTTACCTGCATTTCCAAAAATTGAGTTCACAGCGCTTACATGTCCTGTTTTTGCCCATAAGCCAACAGCACTGCTATTGTGGATTTGGGTTTGCTCCAAGACCAGCGTTGGGTTTTCCGTCTCGTCGTTGTAGTCCATCAAAATCCCAACAGATGCGTTTTTGATTGTGGAATGACGAAAAATGTGATTCGTACTGCCAGCAGTTAGCCAAATAGCGCCCCATTGCCCAGGAATATTTTCAAAAAACGGTTCGAGTCGATCCCCTTCAAAAATGACTTCCCCTTCTTGCAATTCAGGATCAGCACTTTGTTCGCCAAGTACATGTACACTGCTAGACTGCGCAGCAATCAGACCCGAATTCTCATGAAAGTGAATTCGTGCGCCTGCCTCAAAACGAACTGTTTTTTCTGTTGGCACGCCAGCATATCCATAGATGACATAAGGACGTTCATTGGAAAAAACCAATTCGCCATCTTCCAAATAAAAACCTTCGATACCAAGTACATTTCCTTCATAATCGGTTATTAATGGAATGATTTCTTTAAAACCGTCACGATCTCGCTCTGGATATAAAAATATGGCGTCTTTGACCAGTGTAACGAGTTCAACGGAATGCTCATCGACTAGAAGTTGATCATTGTAAAGAAACTCAGTCGCAGAGGCCGCATAGTCTTCGATATCCACTGTGGTTTCAATAAATACATAGATACTGTCTTTTGCAAGGATTTCGATGTCGTTAAAATCTTGCCCATGCATACCGTCTACGTTTAGGCGAAATTGGGAATCACTGCCTTGACCCAAACGAATCGAACCGATTTCGATATTTTGATCTGATCGGTTGTAAATTCTCATATTGTAAGTCGAAGAACCAATTGTAGTAAACACAGTGTCGAGATAGACGGTGTCACTGCTAAATCCGATGTCTTCTGCTTGCGCCGGAGAGAAGCGCAAGTCATAGTCACAGGCCTTGGTCAAACCGATTGCTATAAGAAGACAGATAATCTTTGCCCATTTATGATACTTCATTCTTTCTTTACAATTTCGACTTCAAAGAGCTTGTCCCAGTATTTGCCAGTGACGAAAAAGCTGTTGCGTTTGGGATGATAGGCAATCCCATTAAACACATCGAGCTGTGGGTGTTGTGTCACTTGTTCTTTCAGACCAGAAAAATCAACAACCCCAACCACCTGACCTGTTGTAGGCTTGATGATTAAAACCACTTCTTTATTGAACTGGTAGGTGTTGGCATAAATCAAGCCGTTGGCATATTCTAACTCATTGACCTTACTGATGATTTTGTTGTGCGTAACAATGTCCACATACCCATTCTCAGCAAAAGTAATGGGGTCAAGTTTCCACAGTTTTTCAGTTCCATCTGTTTTGTACACTATGGTACCGTCGTTGCACAGTCCCCAACCTTCTTTGCTTTTGTCATAATTAAACGAACGTAGGAGCTTAAAGTTGTTTGGATCGTAGATAAAACCGAGGTTTTCCTTCCAAGTCAACTGAACGGCCTCGTCATTAATAAAGGTAAGTCCCTCGCCGAAATAGGAGGCATCAAGGGGTAATTTTTGGATCACTTCCCCGGTTGCAAACGCTGTTTTCCGTATCGATGAAAGTCCATATTGTCCAGTGCTTTCGTACAATATCCCTTGATAAAACTCCAACCCTTGGGTATAGGCATTTTTATCATGAGGATAGGAGTTGATGAGTTTGTAGGAGTAAATATCAGGGGCTTTGTTGGCAAACACAACAAACTGCTCACGAATCGAAAAGGGCTTGTCACCTGCTTTAAAATCAGCCACCAAACGCTGATTGCCTAATGATTCGATGATCGTATAATAACCATCAATGAGTCTGCCATTAAGAGAGAAGCGTAGGTCGTTGAGACTGTGTTCTTTTGGATTGGACAAACTGAAAAACAAGGTATCTCCAATGGCCAACTTGTTTTTATCCCCATTGGTGGATAATGAAAAATGCCCGGGAAAAATGGAGCTGCAACCAGACAGTATTATAAGGAGAAAAAAACAGAGAATTCTCATGATGTGCAATTGATAACGAAATTATTCAATAATTATTGAATAAGAAAATCCGAATCAGGTTATATTTGCAATGGGTAAGTTCTACACAACCAGCTCCTGCCAAATCCCCCAGGGTGGGAACGCAGCAAGGGTAGGCAGTTGTAGCGGTGTGATGTAGGTCGCTTACCCTTTTTTATCTTATTTGATGCAAGTTGTATTTATCACAGGCGGATCGACGGGAATTGGAAGAGCAACAGGGAAATTGTTACAATCCAATGCTTATACTGTGATTGGTACCAGTCGTACTCCAGACCGTTACACAGATCATCCTTTTCCTTTGATACAGATGGACTTGCACGATGCCCTATCGATACAAAAAGCAGTAGAAACCGTGGCTTCTCAATATGGTGCTATAGACGTACTTGTCAACAATGCAGGAAAAGGAATAGCAGGACCCATAGAAGAAACACCACTAGATGAAATCCGCAGTGTTTTTGAAACCAACTTGGTTGGTGCAACGGCCGTGATCCAATCGGCACTTCCTATCATGCGGACACAAAACAAAGGAAAAATCATCAATATTACTTCCATAGCGGGTTATTCTGGTTTGCCCTTTCGGGCTGCATATTCGGCAACGAAAAGTGCACTACATATGCTGACAGAAAGCCTTCGACTCGAGCTAAGACCGACCAGTATCCAGTGTTGTACACTTGCTCCTGGAGACGTGGCGACCAATATTTCACAGGGTAGATACCATGTACCTGTAAAGGAAAACTCTCCCTATAAAGCGATTTATGGGGCTGCCAGAAAAGATATGGATGCACATGTAGATGATGGAGTTTCGGCAAAAATTGTTGCGAATTCTATCTATCGTCTTATTCGAAAAAACAAACTCAAACCCCACTATACTGTCGGGCCGTTTTTACAGCGTTTTTCTGTATATTTAAAGTCCTATTTACCTGCAAAACTCTATGAGTTCATCCTCAGTAAATTTTATAAACTCTAATCAACAAACAACATGAAGTTTTTTATCGATACTGCCAATCTTGAACAAATCAAAGAAGCCCAAGCCTTAGGCATTTTAGATGGGGTTACCACCAACCCGTCACTTATGGCCAAAGAAGGCATCACTGGGCAAGACAATATTTTAAAGCATTATGTTGACATCTGTTCTGCGGTAACAGGGGATGTGTCTGCAGAAGTGATTGCAACAGACTATGAAGGGATTGTTCAAGAGGGCGATGCTTTGGCTGCCTTACATCCTCAAATTGTTGTTAAGGTCCCCATGATTAAGGACGGGATAAAGGCCATTCGCTATTTTTCTGATAAAGGCATTAAAACCAATTGCACCTTGGTGTTCTCTGCTGGACAAGCCCTTTTAGCTGCCAAAGCAGGGGCAACCTATGTTTCGCCGTTTATTGGACGTTTGGATGATATTTCGACAGATGGCTTAAACCTGATCGATGAAATTCGAGTGATTTATGACAACTACGATTTCAATACTCAAATTTTAGCTGCCTCTGTCCGCCATACGATGCATGTACTTGAGTGTGCCAAAATCGGAGCCGACGTGATGACAGGGCCGTTGAGTTCGATTGTGGGCTTGCTGAAACATCCATTAACCGACAGTGGTTTGGCACAATTCTTAGCAGATCATAAAAAAGGAAACTAAATCTTTTGGCGTATTGGTAAAGCTGGGGTTTTGTGTACTTTTGCCACTTTAGTTTTTCAATATGCTTTCAGTTTCAAACCTGTCGATTCAATTTGGTAAACGCGTCTTATTTGACGAGGTCAATGTGACCTTTACTACAGGAAATTGTTATGGAATTATCGGCGCCAACGGTGCTGGTAAATCAACATTTTTAAAAGTACTCAGTGGCAAACTAGATCCCAACGCTGGTCATGTTCACCTCGAGCCAGGCAAACGTATGTCAGTCCTGGAGCAAAACCATTTTGCCTACGACGAACATCCAGTGCTGCAGACTGTAATCATGGGAAATAAACCACTCTATGCGATTAAAAAAGAAATGGATGACTTGTATGCCAATCCAAATTTTTCAGACGCAGACAGCGAAAGAGTGGGGGAGTTGCAAATTAAATTTGAGGAAATGAACGGTTGGAATGCTGACAGCGATGCTGCCGCGCTCCTCTCCAATCTAGGAATATCCGAAGACCTTCACTATACCTTGATGGGTGACCTCGACGGAAAGCAAAGGGTACGTGTTCTTCTTGCGCAAGCCCTTTTCGGAAATCCAGACGTTTTGATTATGGATGAGCCAACCAATGATTTGGACTATGAAACCATTCAGTGGTTGGAAGAATTTTTAGCCAATTATGACCATACCGTGATTGTTGTCTCTCACGATCGTCACTTTTTGGACTCCGTTTGTACGCATATTTCAGACATTGATTTTGGGAAAATCAACCAGTATAGCGGAAACTATACCTTTTGGTACGAATCTAGCCAATTGGCTGCTCGACAACGGGCACAGCAAAACAAAAAGGCAGAAGAGAAAAAGAAAGAACTCGAAGTTTTTATCGCACGTTTTAGCGCAAATGTTGCGAAGTCCAAACAAGCGACTTCCAGAAAAAAGATGATTGATAAGCTGAATATTGAAGAAATCAAACCATCCTCCCGACGATATCCTGCAATTATATTTGAACAAGACCGCGAGGCGGGTGACCAGATTTTGAATATCAACAACTTATGCGTCAACCAAGACAATACCCCTTTATTTGATCAAATTGATCTCAATTTGGCAAAAGGGGATAAGGTTGTTGTATTTTCGAAAGATGCAAGAGCGACGACCGCATTTTACGAAGCCATCAGTGGAAATCAGCCAGCTGCAAGTGGGTCTGTCGATTGGGGAATTACCACCTCACAGTCGTATCTGCCGCTAGACAACAGTTCGTTCTTTGAAAACCCACTTTCACTCGTCGATTGGTTGCGACAATACGCACAAACTGAGGAAGAACGTGAAGAGGTCTTTTTAAGAGGATTTTTAGGAAAAATGTTGTTCAGTGGGGAAGAGGCTTTAAAAATGTCAAATGTACTTTCAGGTGGAGAGAAAGTGCGTTGTATGCTATCTCGCATGATGATGCAGCGCGCCAATGTCGTTTTACTCGATGAGCCCACAAATCACCTCGATTTGGAATCCATTACGGCAATCAATAACTCTTTGATCAAGTTTAAAGGGACGGTATTGCTCACAACACATGACCACGCTTTTGCACAATCTGTTGGTAACCGTATTGTTGAACTCACGCCGAAAGGAGTCATTGATCGTCACATGACTTTTGACGAGTATATGTCAGATGAAAGGATTAAGGCCATGCGCGAAAAAATGTATGACTAAAGAATGGTTTTCGCTTTGTCGTGCTCGTCTCGATGAACCAAAACCTGTACTTCGTCTGCTAAGGCAGGAATCGCAAATCCAGATCGTACTGCCGATGTCTGCTGATCTCGTAGAATTCCTTTGATGCCAATTTCTTCTAAATCAAAAAGGATCCGTCCAGCTTCAATACTGCTGCCTCGAAACAAAACGATGTAATCCTTTGCCATTTGCTAATTGTAATAGGTGCTGTCCCAAATCGCTCGACTAAAGTTTTTGCCAGCAGCAAAGGCATAATAAATGACGATAGCTGCGATAGACTTAGACATAAACATAAAAATCAATAGAAAATCAGACCAGTTTGGCTCCGCACGAAAGAGGGTAAGCGGCATGAATGAGGTTAGAACTAAACTCAGGAATAGAATCGAAAGGATGCTGGTAACAATGTTTTTAAATGGCCACATCAACAATTGTCGAAGGGGATGGAGGTCATTTCCCCATTTGTGAATCAAATAATAATACTGGTTTCCAATCGGAACGAACAATAAAGGGTCATCCGCGTTTTTGAGTTTGAAAAGTTTAGAGGGCGCAACAATTTTCATGTTTTGTAACTCCGTGTTGTGTACTTGCTCTAATGCTTGTATGCTTTCAATGGCTTCAACAGGGACATCACCCTTAAAATAATCAAGGTCCAAAAAGCGTAAACGGTAGTCGATACACGTTTTTTTAATCGTATCCCGATGAAAAATTCGCTTGGTTTCCAATTTTTCAAAGTCGAATTGATTGAACTTACGAGGCAATGATTTTTCAGGTCCCGAAAATGAAGGGGTCGTGTCTTGAGATTGAAGGAGGACTTTGTGAAGATCGATAGCAGATAACATGTCTTTTCTTTTTTAGCAATACCAAAGGTACACAAAAATCAAAAAATAACCCAAAAGAAGAAAACCAAATGCTAACGCAATTCTGCGCCAAAATCCTTTTGAATCCTGTCAAAAATCTTTTTAATCACTTTATCTACTTGTTTGTCTGTTAGTGTTTTATGTTGATCATTTAAAGTGAAACTTAAACCATAAGATTTTTTCCCTTCTGGAATCCCTTTACCTTCATATACATCAAAAAGTTGAATTGAAGTCACTAACTTTTTTTCGGTTTCTTGCGCAGCTTTTCGCAGTGATTCAAAAGAGACATCGTTATTGACAAGAAGGGCAAGGTCACGGTTGACAGATGGAAATTTAGAAATCGCTTGAATATGCTTTGCTGTATTTGTTGTGAGTGCTTTATATGCCTCGAGATTGATTTCCGCAACAAAAACTTCATTCTCGATGTTTAGACCTTCAAACGCTGAGGTGTCGAGTTTTCCTATCGATCCGAATGTATTTTGTCCACTTTGAAGATTTATTCCTTCACTTAGATGCATTTGATTTTCCAGTGTATTTTCTGTATAAACGATTCCTGCTCGTTTACAAATGGCTTCGATGATCCCTTTTAAGTAAAAGAAATCATTGGATTGTCCACTGCTGCGCCATTGATTTGCCTGTTGCATTCCAGTTAGGCCGATAACCAGATGTTTTCTTTCGATATAATCTGAGCCATCTTTTTGATATACGTTTCCAATTTCAAAAAACCGACAGTTGTTATTTTTCCGATTGAGGTTGTAATGTATGGCATCAACCAACCCCCAAAATAAAGATGTACGCATCGTTGAGAGTTCTTGACTCAACGGATTGACAATCGAAACCGCTTTGTCATTTTCATTATCTTGCAATTTGGTCAGGGAGTTATTGTAGATTTCAAAAAAACCAAGATTCGCTAGTTGTTGACTGAGTACCCTTTCCGCAAGGTCGGCTGGTTTTTCACCAGTTGGCATCGAGGTGATCAAGCGATCTGAAAAATCAATGCGGTTGTATCCATAAACCCGCAAGATTTCTTCAACAACATCTGCTTGTCGAGTAACATCTACCCGATAACTTGGGATTGAAAGTCCGAGTGTGGTTTCAGAAACATTGTTGATTTTAATATCTAAGGAAGTTAAAATCGACTTAATCTCTTCTCTAGGAATCTCTTGTCCAATCAGCTTGTTGATGTAATCAAATTGAATGGTCAGCTGGTGTTGTTTTACCTTGCTGGGATAATCATCAGAGATTTCACTTGTAATTTTACCACCTGCGACTTCCATAATGAGCAATGCAGCACGTTTGAGCGCATAATCACAGAGTTGGATATCAATTCCACGTTCAAAACGAAAAGAGGCATCTGTGCTCAGTCCGTGACGTTTGGCCGTTTTTCGAATCCGAACAGGGTCAAAATAGGCGCTTTCTAAAAACACTTCTTTTGTTTTTTCTGTAATCCCTGAGTCAATTCCACCAAAAACACCTGCGATACATATGGGCTTATCGTCATCACAAATCATTAGATCTTCTTCGTGCAGTTTTCGTTCAATACCATCAAGAGTTGTAAATGTGGTTCCTTTTGGGAGTGTTTTTACTTTAACGGTATTGGAAGTAATTTCTTCCGCATCAAAGGCATGCAAAGGTTGCCCGATTTCGTGTAGGACGTAATTTGTCGAATCAACGATATTGTTGATCGGACTGAGCCCAATTGCCTTGAGTTTGTTTTGGATATGGGCTGGCGAAGAACCTACACTGACCCCCGAAATTCGGACACCACAGTAGCGAGGTGCTGCTTTGGCATCGAGCACATCGACCCGAATGGGTTTTAGAGATTGATGGATGTGAAAATCGTTCACACTGGGCGTGATTAGTTTGACCTGTTCACCTTGTTGCAGCCAACCTGCTTTTAAATCCCGAGCAACGCCCATATGACTCATGGCATCTGCACGGTTGGGGGTTAAACCAATTTCAAAAACTTGATCATACTCAGGTAAAAACACCTCTTGACAAGCAGTTCCTGGTTTCCATTTGTCGTCTAAAACGATGATACCATCATGACTTTGACCAACGCCAATCTCGTCTTCAGCACAAATCATACCCATGCTCACTTGATCACGGATTTTTGCTTTTTTGATTTTAAATGGCCCCCCAGCAATGGGGTAAATGGTACTCCCCACTGTAGCGACAACAACTTTTTGCCCTTTGTCAACATTTGGTGCTCCACATACGATTGTCAATGGCTCATCTTGGCCTACATCAACACTCGTGACTTTGAGTTTGTCTGCATTGGGATGTTTTTCGCAAGTGAGTACCTTACCAACCACCATACCGTCTAACATTCCTGGGATCGATTCGTAAGTGTGAATCCCTTCAACCTCCAAACCCAAATCTGTAAGAAGGTCACTTATTTGCGCTGCACTCCAATCTGTATGGACAAATTGCCGTAGCCATTTTAATGATATTTTCATTGATTAATGATCATGTGGTAAAGATACAACGAAGATTTTTTCTATTGACGCTTTTTATGAGATGTACTTCCAAATTCCCTTACCAGATTGTAGCATTCGTAAGGTATCGGCAATTGGTTTATTTTTCGCTTTTGCCAAAGTTGGATCGTCCGACAACAAATCAATGGCTACATTCCGAACTTGATGAAGGACTATTGCATCACGACTTAGATTGGCGATACGCATCTGTAGGATTCCACTTTGTTGGGTTCCCATAAGATCTCCAGGCCCTCTGAGTTTTAAATCTACTTCTGCAAGCTCAAAACCATCTTGCGTTCGAACCATGGCCTGTATTCGTGTTTTGGCCTCGTTGGACAATTTATTTCCTGTCATCAAAATGCAGTAGCTTTTGTCTGCCCCGCGTCCAATTCGACCCCGTAGCTGATGGAGCTGAGACAGCCCAAACCGCTCGGCACTTTCAATGACCATCACACTTGCGTTGGGAATATTTACACCCACTTCAATGACTGTGGTCGCCACCATGATTTGTGTTTTTCCGCTTGAAAAACGTTCCATCTCAAATGCTTTGTCCTCTGATTTCATTCGCCCATGAACAATACTGACTTGATAATACGCTTGTGGAAAATCACGTGATATGCTCTCATACCCATCCATTAAATCCTTATAATCCATTGATGAAGATTCCTCAATCAATGGATAAACAATATAGACTTGTCGTCCTTTTGCAATCTCACTTTTCATAAACTGATTGACTGCTAATCGGTTTCGGTCGGTACGCTGAGCAGTTGTAATCGGTTTTCTGCCAGGCGGTAATTCGTCGATAATTGAGTTTTCCAAATCGCCATATAATGTCATAGCCAAGGTGCGGGGGATGGGTGTGGCCGTCATTACCAATATATGGGGTGGAATTTGATTTTTCTTCCATAGCTTGGCTCTTTGTGCGACACCAAATCGGTGTTGCTCATCAATGATTACGAATCCTAAATTTTGGAAATGAACATTGGGCTCGAGTACCGCATGCGTGCCGATAAGAAGTTGTAATTCACCAGATTGAAGTTGGCTGTGAATTTCCTTTCTTTCTGCATTTTTGGTAGCGCCAGTTAGGAGCTTGATGGTCAAGCCCAAGGGTTCAGCAAGTTGAGATAGAGTCTGGTAGTGTTGCTGTGCCAAGATCTCAGTAGGAGCGACTATGCTCGCTTGCATTTGATTGTCTAAGGCAATCAACGCACTTAAAAACGCAACGATCGTTTTTCCAGATCCGACATCTCCCTGTAAGAGTCGATTCATTTGCGCACCACTACCAAAATCAGAACGAATCTCTTTGATCACTCTTTTTTGGGCATCTGTCAACGAAAAAGGCAAATGATTGTTATAAAAGCTATTAAAAAAATCACCAACCTTCTCAAATAAATGCCCCTTAAACTGTTTTCGATGTTCCAATTTTTTCTGCAAGAGTTGAAGTTGGATAAAAAATAATTCCTCAAATCGCAGACGTTTTTGGGCTTTTTCGAGCTGACCTAAATCTTTTGGAAAATGAATGGCAGCTAGTGCTTCTGTTACTCCGATTAACCGATGATCATTTCGAATATTGTCAGACAGAGTTTCCCGTACTCCTAAACGCAACTCGTCAAAAAGGTGTTGCATAATTTGACGCATCGTTCGGTTGGTAATACTTCGATTAATGAGTTTTTCGGTAGATGGATATACAGGCTGAAACACGGCAGACTTTTTTGTCGCATCTGGTGTTTCTTCCTCAAGTTCGGGGTGAGCAATAGAGCAGCGGGGGCCGTACCACAACAGTCGGCCAAAGGCAATGTAGCGAACATTTGTTTGAAGCTGCTTTTGAATCCACTGATATCCGCGAAACCAAACGAGTTCAATTTCGCCAGTTGAATCTTGAAAGCTAGCAACGAGACGCTTCCCTTTGGCTTGATTGATCAGGCGGATATCGGTAATTTTTCCAATAATCTGCACGTCAGCTTGCACTTTTGGAAGCTCGGCGATGTTGTAAAATCGAGTGCGATCTACATATCGGTTTGGGAAGTGATACAGTAAGTCTTTACAGCTGTCAATGCCCAATTCGTTGCGAAGTAAAGTGCCGCGATTTGGGCCGACTCCTTTTAGGTACTCAATAGGTTTTTCTAACAACGCTGCTGCCATATAACGAAGATAAATTTTTTCAAGAGAATTGTTGATAAAGTCTCCTTTTGTTATGGGTTAGCGACTGGATTTTTTCTTTTTTACACGTACTTTAGTAGCTGTGGAAGATTACCTATCAGAACTCAACGAAGCGCAACAAGAGCCCACAACCCATTTGGACGGACCGCTTATGGTCATTGCAGGTGCTGGATCTGGAAAAACAAGAGTGCTGACCTATCGGATTGCGTATTTAATGCAACAAGGGATAGATGCGTTTTCGATACTGGCACTGACCTTTACCAACAAAGCAGCTCGAGAAATGAAAACACGAATTGCTGAAATTGTTGGCGAGAGTGAATCCAAAAATCTGTGGATGGGAACATTTCACTCTGTTTTTGCTCGAATCTTACGCGCAGAAGCAGATCGATTGGGCTATCCTTCTAGCTTTACGATTTACGACACCCAGGACTCGGAACGCCTTGTCAAGTCGATTATCAAGGAGATGAATCTGGATACAGACATCTACAAGCCAAAGCAAATCCGAAATCGGATTTCGTCCTTTAAAAATAGTTTGATTACAGTTCATGCCTATCACAACAATCCCGAATTGGTTGAATCAGACAGAGAGGCTAGACGCTCGGCCATGGGAAATATCTATAAAAACTACGTCGAACGTTGCTTTAAAGCAGGTGCGATGGATTTTGATGATTTATTGCTCAAAACCAATGAACTTCTCAATCGCTTTCCTGATGTATTGGCAAAATATCAGGATCGATTTCGGTATATTTTGGTCGATGAGTACCAAGACACCAACCACTCCCAATATTTGATCGTACGCGCTTTGGCTGATAAATTTCAAAACTTATGTGTGGTGGGTGATGATGCGCAGAGTATCTATGCGTTTCGTGGAGCCAACATTGAAAACATTTTGAATTTTCACAAGGATTACCCCGATGCAAAAACCTATCGACTTGAGCAAAACTATCGCTCAACAGAGTATATCGTCGAAGCGGCTAACAGCGTGATCAATCACAACCAAAACAAGCTCGATAAAACCGTATGGACTGCAAACGAAAAAGGTGAAAAGATTGTGATTCATCGCAGTCCATCAGATGGAGATGAGGGTAGATATGTGGCACAATCCATTTTTGAGCAAGCAATGAATTTGCAACTGCCTTATACTTCTTTTGCCATTTTATACCGTACCAATGCCCAATCTAGAGCGATGGAAGATGCACTTCGAAAACGTAATATTCCTTATCGGGTGTATGGTGGCCTTTCGTTCTATCAGCGTAAAGAAATCAAAGATATGCTTGCATACCTTCGATTAATTGTCAATCCAAAGGATGAAGAAAGTTTACGACGAGTAATCAATTACCCTGCTCGAGGAATAGGGGAGACCACAATGAACAAATTGGTGGTTGCAGCGCAAGAGCACAATCTTTCTCTGTTTGAAGTCGTTGATCAAGCCAACCATTTGCCACTGCAAATCAATGCTGGTGCAAAAACAAAGCTAGTCAACTTTGCGACCTTGACCAAAAGTTTTCAGGTGGCAAATGACAACCAAGATGCCTTTGTAATGGCTGATATGGTTGCCAAAAAAACAGGTTTGGTACAAGAACTAAAAAAAGAAGGAACGCCTGAAGCTGTCAATCGAGTCGAAAATATTGAGGAATTACTAAACGGGATTCGTGATTTTGTTGAAGGTCAGCGCGAAATTGTAGATGCCAAGGGGTCATTAGTTGAATTCCTTGAAGATGTTGCATTGGCAACAGATTTTGACACTGAAACTACCGATGAAAATGCGGTATCTTTAATGACTGTTCATTTGGCGAAAGGATTGGAGTTTTCGCATGTCTTTATTGTCGGCATGGAAGACGATTTGTTCCCTTCGGCGATGAATATGAATTCTCGTGCCGAATTGGAAGAGGAGCGTCGACTGTTTTATGTGGCACTTACGCGTGCTGAAAAACAAGCAACCCTAACTTACACTCAATGTCGATATCGCTGGGGGAAGCTCAATGATGCTGAACCGAGTCGATTTTTGACTGAGATTGACCCATCCTATGTGGATAATCGCGTTGTGGAGTCAAACTATGAATTCAAACCCTTGGTTGATCCTTCCATTTTTGGGGATAATCAGCCAAAAGTTCGCTTTAAAAAGCCACCTACAAAATCATCACCTAAACGTGTACCCAAAAACCTAAAGCCAGTTTCCACTTCATCTCATTCCTCTTCTGTCGAACTTGGGGGCTTGGAAGTAGGAGCAAGGGTGAGTCACAATCGTTTTGGTGCAGGTACAATTGTCTCCTTGGAGGGAAATGGGGGAGATGCAAAAGCGCTGATTGATTTTGATGCTAACGGTCGAAAAAACTTACTTTTGCGATTTGCAAAACTTGATATACTCTAGGGATGCGATTGTCTTTTTTTGGACATAATGAAAGAGTGATTCAAAAGGCGGTTGATATTCTCAATTCGGGAGGTCTTATTATCTACCCTACCGACACGGTATATGCCCTGGGCTGTGCAAGTCACAATGTTAAAGCCCTTGAGAAGTTGGCGAAAATTAAGCATGTAAAAAAGACAAAACCACCTGTGAGTTTAGTTTGTGCATCCATATCCCAAGCAACTGACTACACTGGTCAAATGGACAATACGAGCTTTCGATTGCTTAAAACGTATTTCCCAGGCCCTTATACCTTTGTTTTACCTGTTATGCAGAAACTCCCAAAGGCCTTGGGAAAACGAGATTCTATCGGGATTCGTGTGCCCAAACACGAAGGGATTTGTGCTTTAATCGAAGCTTTGGGGCAGCCCTTGGCATCTGCATCACTCCATCACGAAGATGAATTGCGAGATTATACCACGGATCCAGATGAGATTGAACAAGAATGGGGTTCTGTTGTCGATTTGTTCATCGATAGTGGTTTTGGTGGAAACCAGCCATCAACAGTGGTGGATTTGTGTGTATCACCTTCCAAAATCATTCGTCAGGGGCTAGGGGAGTTTTTATAGAACAAAAAAAACGCAACCCAAAGGTTGCGTTTTATAAAGATTCTTTTTGTGGTAGCTACTACTCTGTAGTTGCAGCCATTGCTTCATCAAGAAGACTGTAGAACTGATCCAATTTTGGAAGTAATACAATACGAATACGTCTGTTGTTTGCACGTCCAGAAGCAGTTTCGTTTTCATCTACAGGAATGTATGAACTACGCCCTGCAGCGATCATGCGCTCAGGAGCAACGCCAAATTCTTTTTGAAGAACGCGAACGATTGAAGTAGCGCGATTCACGCTCAAGTCCCAGTTGTCCTCAAATAGCTCATTGCTGATTGGACGATCGTCTGTGTGTCCTTCAACCATAAACTCAAATTCTGGCTTATCGTTAATGATTTTAGCAACTTTCCCAAGGACTTCTTTCGCACGAGCAGTGATTTTGTTGCTCCCCGAGTTAAAAACCATTTTATCAGAGATTGAAATGAATACAACGCCTTTTTCAACGTTGATTTCAATATCACTGTCATTGATATCGACAAGCGAATTTTTCAATGCAGTTACGAGTGCAAGTGTTACAGAGTCTCTACGGGTTACCGCATCTTGCATTCTGCGAATGGTTAAATCCTTTTCTTTCAGCGACTCTAGCGAACGCTCAAGGTTGTCAGCACCTTTCTTGGTCAAGGTTGTCAGGTTACCCATATTGTTGATGAGATCTTGGTTGTTCTCAATAAGAAACTGATTCTGCTTACGAAGCTCAGCAATAGAAGCATCTGTTGCTGCTTTTTCGTCCAAACAAGCATTGAGTTTAACAGTTGCAGAATTCAATAATTCTTGGGTTTCTTTTTGTTGAGTTTCAAGAGCAGCATATTTCTTTTGGGGTACACACGAAGTGAACAATATTGGGAATGCTACAAGTAAAACGATTATTTTTTTCATTACTATGATTTTAATTTTGTTCAAAGTTATTAAAAATAAGATTAATCTTTCTTTATTGTAACGCTTTTTTACAGAGAAAATTATTTCGGATTGACTTTGGCAATTAAAAACTTAACAAAAACACTCGTTAACCGAAAAGGCATGACTGTTTTTCTTCGACCAGAAAAGGTCGATGGAAATACCCAAAAAAAGTGATTATGGGCTTTCACAATGGCCCAAACATGACCATATTTAAAAATAAGGAAATAGAAGAGTCCCAAAAGGAAATCAAAGCCCAATCGAAAGATGATTATAAGAAGTAAGGGGAAAGCAGGTATGGTCTTTGTATAAGTCCAAAGAGAGTTGCGGATATTGTAGTATAACTTTTTCGGTTGATTGGTTGCCAATGTACCTCCACCCAAGTGTGCAACCTTTACATTGCCATTACACATTGTAATCCAGTCTGCTGCCTTTCCCCGCACACACAAATCAATTTCTTCAAAATGCATAAAAAACCGTTCATCAAAACCGTCCAACTGGGTAAAAGCAGTTTTTCGAACCCAAAAAGCTGCTCCACTTGCCCAGGCCACTTTTTCAGGAATATCATATTGGCCTTGGTCTTTTTCACAATGGTGTAGATAACGACCACGACAATACGGAAAGCCGAACATGTCTAAGTGACCACCAGCTGCACCAGCGTATTCGAAAATAGATTCGTCATGATCAGAAACAATTTTTGGTTGTGCAAAACCAAGATGCTGTTGAGTTTCAAAAAGTTGTCGCATGGGGGCGACCCAATCCAAGCTCACACGAACATCGTTGTTGAGAAAGCAGTACAAGTCCGCATCGATTTTGGAAACGGCCAAGTTGTACCCCTTCGCATATCCATAGTTTTTGTCGAGAGCCAAAATCTTAACTTTGGGAAAGTTATTTTTAACAACATCAAGAGAATCATCTGTTGACCCATTATCGACTACCCAAACTTCTGCATCTTCTTTATGAGTAACAACACTGTCTAAATAAGACGATAAGAGATCTTTTCCATTATAATTCAGAATGAGGATTGCAACGTTCATATCAGTTTATTTAACATGGGTAAATCTTCACAAAAGAGATACTGTTGATTCTCATAGTCAAAACTACAATAATAGTGATTCAAGCCGTTGGTGACCATCATATATTGCGCATTAAAACTCATGTTGTATCGAGCGATTTGATCAAAAGTGTCTTGCGTAATGGAGACACTCGGTGCCTTACATTCTACTAAAACCTGGACACTTCCATCTGCCGAAAATACAATTACGTCAAATCGTTTTTGTAAACCAGCAAGTGTAAACTGCTTCTCAACGTTTACCCATGACTTTGGTGCTTTCTTATCGTCTAGCAAATAGCGAACTACATGTTGCCGTACCCATTCCTCTGGCGTTAATATCACAAATTTTTTGCGAATTGGATCAAAGATGTACCGCATGTTTTCACTACTTTTGGTTATCAATGAATATGCCTGAAATGCCAGTTTTTGCATATTGCAAAATTGAAAAAAAACATTGAACTCTCTACAAGACATTTTAAAAGACATTCAAGAAAGACGTTTTTCACCCATATATTTTTTAATGGGAGCAGAGTCATACTTCATTGATCGAATCGAGAAAGAGCTGCATCACAGTGTTGTTTCAGAAGAAGAACGTGCGTTTAATCAAGTCATTCTATATGGAAAAGACACAGCAGTCGATCAAATCCTAGATGCAGCCAAACGATTTCCGATGATGGCAGAATATCAGCTTGTGATTATTCGTGAGGCACAAGAGCTTTCTCGAGTCATTGATCAGCTGGAGAGTTATGTAAACAATCCCCAACCATCAACAGTTTTAGTTGTTTGTTACAAGTACAAATCTATTGATAAGCGAAAAAAACTCTACAAAGCTTTACAACAACACGCCGTTTTGTTTGAGAGTAAGCAACTTTATGAAAATCAGGTTCCAGATTGGATTCAAAGGTGGGTAAAAAACAAAAAGCAAACCATAAATCTAAAGGCATCTCACCTTTTAGTTGAGTGCTTGGGAACTCATTTGAGTGCAATCGAACAATCCCTTGAAAAACTTCTACTTCTGGTAGATCGAGATCAGGAAATTACCGAAAATCACATTGAAGAGCACATTGGGTTTAGCAAGGATTTTAATAATTTTGAGTTGCGGAAAGCTTTGGGAACTGGAAATGTTGCTCACGCACAACGGATCTGTCATTACTTCTCGCTACACCCTCGTCAACATCCGATTATTGTAACCCTTTCTACCCTGCATCTTTTTTTTATGCAACTGCTACAATATCATGGCTTGGAAAATCACAACCCCAATCATGTATCTGGAGTGCTTGGGATTCGTCCTTTTGTCGTTAAAGAATTTCAAGTTGCGGCAAAACGCTATCCCATGAAATCCATTTCCTTTATTCTTGATAAAATACGAACTGCAGATATGAACTGCAAAGGCCTTGGCGTTGGCTCAATTTCTGAGAAAGCTATTTTGCGACAGTTGATTAACGATATCGGCGGTTAGTTCAGTTTGGGAAACTCTTTGGGGTCGTATTCATGCATCATTTTATAGGCAGCTTCAAGGATATCATCAAGACTTGGTTTTGAGAAGTAGTCTCCGTCTGATCCATATGCAGGGCGATGTGCTTTGGCAGATAAGGTCTCGGGGTTGCTGTCTAATAACGGAAATATATGTTGCTTTTCAAGTAGCTCATTTAAGATATAAGCAGCTCCACCTCCTGGCACATCCTCGTCAATAATCAACAAGCGATTTGTTTTCTCTATACTTTTTCGAATGTCCTTGCTCAAATCAAACGGTATTAGAGATTGAATATCGATAACTTCAATATCGACCCCCATTTTATGCAACTCTTCCGCGGCTTCGAGAACGATTCGCAAGGTTGACCCATAGGAAACAAGGGTGATGTCCTTTCCTTTTCTCATGATTTCGGTGGTTCCCAGTGGCACACAAAACTCCCCCAAGTTGTTGGGAAGTTTTTCTTTTAATCGATAGCCGTTTAAAGATTCAATGACAAGTGCTGGATCATTTCCCTTCAAAAGGGTATTGTACATTCCCGCAGCTTGAGTCATATTGCGAGGGACAAGAATATACATTCCACGAAGGTTGTGTACCAGGCCACCCATTGGAGAACCAGAATGCCATATCCCTTCCAGTCGGTGTCCTCTTGTGCGAACGATAAGGGGACAGACTTGTTTTCCATTTGTTCGGTAGTGTAAAGTCGCCAAGTCATCGCTCATAATTTGTAGGGCATACAGTACGTAATCCAAATACTGAATTTCTGCAATTGGACGAAGCCCACGAAGAGCCATTCCAATTCCCTCACCAATAATCGTTGCTTCACGAATTCCGCGATCTGCTACACGCTCAACCCCAAAAATGGATTGCAATCCTTCTAGCCCTTGATTGACATCTCCGATTTTACCAGTGTCTTCTCCAAAAACAAGGAGTTTACTGTTTCTCTCAAATAAAGCTTTAAAGTTATCCCGAAGAATGATTCGACCGTCAACTTGCATGGCACCTTCATCATAGGTCGCACGAATCGGATCAACTTGCAAAGAAGAGGTTTGGGTTTCGTTATAGAGATTGCTGCTGAATTTTGGCTGGATTTGTTCAAAATAATTCCTTGTCCATGATTGCAACTCTTCGGTTTGTGAGCTTGGGTACTGTCGCATGGTCCGAAGAGATTTTCGAGCAAGAGATGCAATTTTTTTACGGTTAATCGATTTGTCTTTAATCAGTCGATTCACTTCTTTTATTAATTCTTGATTTCCACATGCAGCCAGACAATCAACGAGCTGTTGTGCTTCTTCACGGATGGGCTTTAAACTGGCTTCCCAAGCGTCATTTTTTGCTTGTTTTGCTTGTTGTTGGGTTGATTTTTCAATCTCATTAAGCTCGGCTTCCGTGGCAATTTTACTGTTTAAAATCCAAGTTCTAAATTTTCGATTACAATCGTTTTCTTTTTCCCACTCGAGTCGATCCTCAGATTTGTATCTCTCATGTGAACCAGATGTCGAATGTCCTTGCGGCTGGGTCAGCTCGGTTACGTGAATAAGCACAGGCACATGATGGGTTCGGGAAAGTTCTCCTGCCTTTTGAAAGGTGTGAATCAAGTTTGGATAATCCCAACCCTTAACTGTAAAAATCTCAAAACCTGCTTTAGTTTTACTTCGCTGAAATCCAGCTAATGCTTCAGAAATACTCCCTTTGATTGTTTGATAGCTGTTATCTACGGAAATACCATATTCATCATCCCATACGCTAATCACCATCGGAATTTGATGAACACCAGCAGCATTTAATGACTCAAAAAAGAGTCCCTCACTTGTACTTGCATTGCCAATGGTACCCCATGCTACTTCCTTGCCATTTACAGAAAATTTGGTATCGTGAAAGACCTCCTCAGTTCTGTAAAGTTTGGAAGCCTTTGCAAGACCTACAAGGCGTGGCATTTGCGCAGCTGTACAGGATACATCAGAACTCGAGTTGTATCGATCGGTTTGACGCAACCATGTTCCGTTTTTGTCAATCAAGTCGGTGTTGTAATGCCCTCCCATCTGTCGGCCGGAAGACATGGGTTCATGATCGGGGTCGGTATGTGCATACAAACCAGCAAACAATTGTTGAGGGGTCAGACTATCGATCGCCATCATAAAGGTTTGATCCCGATAGTAGCCAGAACGAAAGTCCCCTTTTTGAAAGGCCTTGGCCATGGCGATCTGTGGAAGTTCTTTCCCATCTCCGAATATGCCAAATTTTGCCTTTCCTGTTAATACTTCTTTTCGACCCAATAAACTCATCGCCCTACTCAGGCAAACAATCTCGTAATCTTTTAGGACCTCTTCCTTAAAAGATGTAAATGAAATTTCTGAAGTGAGTTCGTTTATCATTTGGTAATGGCGGACAAATTTACAAATTTGTGCGGGAAACTGAATGACATGCTATCATCAAAACCAACTTCTGGTAAATAAAGATAGAAGTTGACTGGTTTGTACAGAGAGGGTAAAGCGAATTTTGGATGAATATGCTTTGTCATCAACTTCCCATCCGAGGTTTGAATACAATGGAAAATATAATCCCAGGTAATCCTGTATCAGGTTTAAGCTAAGGCCAGCATCGTAAATAAATCGATTTTTTTGTCCTCGGTTTTTAACCAAACCTATATCGCTGTAAACTTCAAGTCCACGCCAGAGAGTTGTACTTAAATTGGTAGACATCACCCATTGATTGGCCATTTGAGTTGGAATAAGTGATTTAAACCCTCCTTCTGCAAGTATATATTGCTGACTAAAAAAACCACTTGTTTCGGAACGACCCAAGAGGTTATACGTAAAGGAATAATCATTGACTCTTGAGATCCCAAAATCAAAATTTCCACTGTTGTTTTGCTCAGAGAGTAATCCAATAAAAAATCGAAAAGTGTATTGTTTCCCTTCGCGATAGTATTTTCGATTCCGATAAGAGGCAGAAAATTTTGTAAATGAATCCCCCATTTGTAAAGCTGCACCGAATCCCCTCGATGTTGAGCTACTACTATTGGCATAAGTGTAAGTTAGGGAGCTGTTAAACGTACCGTCTTTAAGCTTCTTATTTTGATCCTCTTGAAACAAAGAGACCAATTGAAGCCCAACAATGGAGCGTTTATTACTTGCTAAACCTTCGGGTCGAAAGGTCGCATCGATTTGTGGATTGAAACGATAGTACCTTTGATCTGGATTAAAGTGGAAAGACTCTACGCCAGCTCTGTAAGAAATACTGGCTAGCTTTTTTTTCTGAAAATAGGATCGGTGTAGGATGGAAAACGATCCACTTAAGCTCATTTCTTTACTCCCATATTGCGGAGAAAAAAATATGGTAGTGGGTTGTCTGAGAATGAGTCCATTGTGAATCACCATTCCCATTAAAACACCATCATAGGCGTTGTATGTCAAATTGGGGGCAACATATGTCGTTGCGTAATGAGAGGATGGGATATCTTCAAACAAGCGAATTTTTCTGTCACGTTTTGCAAAACTGCTATTTAAACGAATATTGTTATTATTCGTGTTTATTTCTAAAACCCGCTGGTCAGGATTTAAAACGATTTTATCAACTTCTCTTTTATCGAATACTAAGTGTTGTTTCTCAGCCCCACCTTCAAGCCAAACAGATGAAACGAGTTGATCTTTTAAATAGCTATTAAGTTTTACAGGGTTTTGCGCTTTGGTATGTCTTGTCAATTCGACTTGAACCTGATTGTCCGATTTTCCAATTTGACGAATTGTATAATCCGTTAGCCCATTTTCGGTACAATAGTTCTCATAAAACCATTTGGCACGGTCTTCAAAAAACAATTCGAAATGATCTTGAATCGTTAGTGGGTTGACGTGATTTTTGCTCGTGAAGAGATTAAAAATAAACGCATCGATTTGTTGTTTGCCCAGTGTTTCTTCAAGGATTTTGATTCCCATGGCCGAACGAGAACGCAAAGCGATTTTACGATTGTATTTTGTCAAGTCCTGACTTGGTGTATGTAGGGGTTGTATAAGGTTTCTACGATACACGAAAGCAGCTTGTAAATTGGTTTTTAAGGGAAAGGGAGCTTGTGCAAATTGATATGACGAAAGCGGTGGGAATTCAGCCAAATTCCCGATCAATCGCAGTTCAGGAAAATAGGTTTCAACATACCGCATAAATAGGTAATGGGATAAACCATCAGTAAGCCACTTATTTTGACGGTAATTCTCAGGAAATTTGGACTGAACCAATTTTCGCATGAGGACTTGAGTGGCCTTGAGTTCAAATTGCTCTTGTATTGGGATCGGGCGTAGCGTATTTAGCAGCAAATCAAAGCCAATAATTGGATTTTAGTTGTAAAACTCTGCATCGATTAAAACGTATTGATTGTTCAGGTTTCCGAAAAACCCCTCTGCAAATTTCTGCATTCGTTTTGTGATTTCGACTCCTTCTTTGGCTGTCTCTAAATCATTTGCCAAGTCTGTAATTATCTCAAAATTAGACGAACCAAGGGATTTAAAATCATTTGTTTTCTTCAAATAAAATTCGAGGTCACTCTGCATTTGATCTTCCGTTTGCCAACAACCATTTCGCAAAATCCCTTTTATTGATGGAGTTATGGTATAATCTTCTGGAAAGCAAATGGTGAACTTTGCGGAAGAGCGTGATGCAGATCGATCGTTAAACCCATAATTTGAGTCGAGAATCCATTGCCCGTCTATACTCTGATTTGCGAATTGCAGAAACCCATTTCTAAAGCTGATTTCACCAGTTTTATTGATTCCATACCCAGTGAAGTCATCCTTAGGTAGTGTAATGGTGTAAGAAGCGGAAAATACAATTGAATCTTGTGGTTGAATGGGCGTTGTTAAATGAATTGCCACAATGTCTTTTTGTCTCTCAAGTCGATACCAGTTTAAACGATCTTGCGCAGTGTCAAAAGCATGAATTTTAGTATTTCCTTTTTCATCCGATTTGGATTTTTCAAATTGGAAATTGAATTCTTGTGCAAGTTTGGCAGCCAAGGGGGTTGACGTCTCACTGTAAGCGTGATTCCAATCATAAAGATAAAGAGTGTCCAAAGCAATGCTGCCTGCGTTGGTATAGCGAAATAGCTGATTTACTTCAATTAGTCCACCCAATGGATCGACTTGTGCATCAATTTCATCGTATTGCTGTGCGAAGCAAAACGAAATTTGAAAAATTAAGAGTTGGCAAAACCGTTTTTTCAAGTTTAAAAGTTTGGTCCTGTATCCGTATCAGAATAATACTGTTTGAGTAAATCGATGACTTCATCTGCCGTATCAACACAGCTGAATAGATCTAAATCTCCTTCACTTATAGTGTTGTTTTGCGCTAAGAGGGTTTGTTTTAGCCAGTCAATGAGTCCAGTCCAAAACGAAGTTCCCACGAGAATAATTGGGATTTTTTTGATTTTAGAGGTTTGGATAAGCGTGATTGCCTCCATCAATTCATCGAGAGTGCCAAACCCACCAGGTAAAACAACAAATGCCTGTGCATATTTGACAAACATCACCTTGCGAACAAAGAAATAGTCAAAATTAATCATTCGATCCTTGTCGATATAGTTGTTATGATTTTCCTCAAAAGGCAAATCAATGGTTAGCCCTACAGAGGCACCTCCAGCTTCTTGCGCTCCTTTGTTTGCAGCTTCCATAATTCCTGGTCCACCACCAGTAATGATTCCAAATCCAAGATCAACAATTCGCTGTGCGATTTCACTCGCCAATTTGTAATTGGGATGTGTGTTTGGCGTTCGAGCTGATCCAAAAATCGAAATACAGGGGTTGTGAAGTCCCATTTTTTCAAATCCCTCGACAAATTCTCCCATGATTTTGAATAACATCCATGAGTTTTTTGTCTTTAATTCATTCCAACCTGATGCATAATTTTTGTCCATAGTCTATATATTAAGTTCGTCTTTCAAATATTTTGCCGTGTGAGAGTTTGTTGATGATAAAATTTCCTCAGGGGTTCCTGTACACACGACCTGTCCGCCTTTTGCGCCACCTTCTGGGCCAATATCAATGATATGATCCATAGTTTTAATCACATCTAGATTATGTTCAATCACCAAAACGGTGTTACCCTTGTCAACCAATTTTTGCAGAACCTCGAGCAGAACTCGAATATCATCGAAATGCAAACCTGTGGTTGGCTCATCTAAAATATAAAATGTTTTTCCAGTGTCTTTTTTGGAGAGTTCTGTCGCAAGTTTAATACGTTGGGCTTCCCCACCAGATAGGGTGGTGGACTGTTGACCCAGGCTGATATAACCAAGTCCAACATCTTGAATGGTTTTGAGTTTTCTATAGATTTTAGGATGAGATTCAAAAAACAAGCAGGCTTCATTGATGGTCATATTAAGTACATCATTGATCGTTTTATTTCGGTATCTGACTTCTAACGTCTCTCTTGTAAATCTCTTTCCTTGACAATCGTCACAGGGGACATAAACGTCGGGTAAAAAGTTCATGACTATGGTTTTTAGGCCCGCACCCTGACAGGTTTCACAACGGCCACCAACCACATTAAAACTAAATCTTCCGGGTTTGTACCCACGAATTTGCGCTTCTGGAGTCTTGGTAAATAGACTTCTTATTTCACTAAATACCCCTGTATAGGTTGCTGGATTACTCCTCGGCGTACGTCCAATAGCAGATTGATTGATATCAATGACTTTGTCGATGTGTTCTAATCCATCAATTGAATCGTATGCAAGGGGTTCTTTTACGCCGTTATAAAAATATTTGTTGAGAATGGGGTAGAGAGTTTCGTTAATTAAGGTTGATTTTCCACTTCCAGAAACGCCCGTAACCCCAATCATGGTACTGAGGGGAAATTCTACATCGATATTTTTCAGATTATGTCCACTGCAATTGCGCAGTTTCAAACTTTTTCCAATTCCTTTTCTTCGAGAACTTGGAATGCTGATTTGTTCCTTTCCGTTCAGAAACGCGGCTGTAATGGTTTTTAACTTCTTTACCTCTTTTGGTGTGCCTTGTGCGATCACTTCTCCGCCATTTCTACCTGCTTTCGGTCCAAGGTCAATCAAGTGGTCTGCACGCTCCATCATCTCCTTGTCATGCTCTACCACGATAACGGTGTTGCCAATATCGCGTAACGACAGTAAAGAGTCAATCAGTCGGTCATTGTCTCTTTGGTGCAGGCCAATACTCGGCTCATCGAGTATATACAAAACACCAACCAGTTGTGCGCCAATCTGAGTTGCTAATCGTATTCGTTGCGCTTCCCCTCCTGACAATGACTTTGAACTGCGGTGAAGTGTCAGATATTCTAGACCAACGTCCAAAAGGAACTGAATACGCTTTTGAATTTCTTTAATGACTTCTGAAGCAATTGCCACTTGTTTTTCAGAGAGATTTGATTCCAGTTTGCCTACCCAAAGTGCAAGCTCACTTAAGTCCATCGATGAAACCTCAGCAATGTTTTTGCCTGCTAGTTTAAAGCACATTGCCGCTTCGTTTAAGCGCGAGCCATGACAGGAAGGGCACTTGATCTCATCCATAAACGATTTCGCCCAACGCTTAAGTGATGCAGAATGCGCCTCTTTAAATTGGTTCTCGATAAAAGGAACAATGCCATCA
>Ga0233438_10000703_pt1 | contig 40821 bp, 37 predicted proteins | sample SI_123_September_FD_182720 | JGI IMG/M metagenome (GOLD analysis project Ga0233438, IMG submission 182720) | Seawater microbial communities from Saanich Inlet, British Columbia, Canada - SI_123_September2016_10_MG | ecosystem: Environmental > Aquatic > Marine > Inlet | place: Canada: British...
TGTAAGCAATTAAAAATTAGCATATTTGCCAATTCGGATTTTCTTTTAGAAGGTTTAAATTTTCTATTAGAAATAAATTCAAATCAATTATGAAGAAGTTTTTAGCTGTCATAGCTCTTTTTATTTCGATATCTACCCTAGCTCAACAAGGATCCAGCTCTCCTTATTCTTTTTATGGTATCGGAAGTTTGAAATTTAAAGGAACTGTTGAAAATCAATCAATGGGAGGAATAAGTGTTTTTAATGATAGTATCCACATAAATTTACGTAATCCAGCAGGTTATGCAGGTCAAAATCTAAAGTCATTTAATAATGAAGGAAGACCAGTTAAATACTCTGTAGGAGGTAGTCAGTCACAAATAAGCCTCAAGGGTGATTCTGCCTCTGAATCATCAAGTACATCATCTCTTGATTACTTAGCCATTGCTATTCCGTTGGGTAAGTTTGGAGCAGGTTTTGGTCTACTTCCTTACACTTCTGTTGGATATAAATTACAGTCTTTTAGTCCTGAAGAGACCTTGCAATATAAATATAGAGGGGAAGGCGGTATTAATAAAGTTTTTTTAGGATTTGGTTATCAGCTATCCAATAACTTAAAGATTGGTGTTGATGCAAGTTATAACTTTGGAAATATTACTAATACAAATATAGCTTTTGGTTACAACGAGCAGGGTGAGTTTTTACAATACCACACAAGAGAGATAAATCGATCCGACCTTGGCGGTCTTTCTTACAATTTAGGAGTTATATATACCAAACTATTAAAATCGAATTTACAATTTACAGCATCTGGTACCTATGCCCCATCAATAAATTTAAAGTCAACAAACCAGCGTTACTTTTCAACTGTTGTTGTCAATTTAGATACAGACCAAGAGGTAGCTCTCAATACAATTGATGTGGATTTGAGTGAAATAGGGTTAGAAACAACAGACCTAAAAATTCCTAGTAAAACTTCTTTTGGTTTTGGTTTTGGAGCTCCTAGAAAATGGTTTGCAGGAGTTGATTATACTTTCTTAAAAGCTAGTCAATTTTCAAACCGTCTATTGATTGTAGATAATTCAACTTATGAAGATGCTTCTTCAATTTCATTTGGTGGTTTTTACATCCCGGAGTTTGATTCATTTAATAAATATTGGAAACGTATTGTGTATAGAACTGGGATTCGTTTTGAAAATACTGGTTTAAAAGTTAATGAACAGGTCATAAAAGAGTTTGGCATATCTTTTGGAGTAGGTTTACCAGTTGGTAGAATATTTTCAAATGCTAATTTAGCAGTCGAATTTGGAAAACGAGGAACAACAAGCGCCAATCTAGTTAGAGAGAATTTTGTAAACTTCCAGATGAGTTTATCTCTTAACGACCGCTGGTTTGAAAAATTAAAATTTAACTAAAAAAATTAAATAAGTCTTTTTAGACATTTATATCAAAATCAATAAAATCAACAAATGAATTTAAAATTATTATTTATTGTTTTATCACTCTTTTTAAGCTCTAACAAAATTTTTGCGCAATCAGAAGCTGAATTAGAAAAGCTTTCAATTTTTAGCGAGTATGTAAAGTCGAAAAATTACGATGCAGCTTTTGTTCCATGGATGGAACTAAGAACAACTACTCCAAAACTTAATAAAGCTATTTATATTTTTGGAGAAAGAATCTTGAAAAACAAGATTTCAACCTCTGAAGGAGATGAGAAAGTAAAATTTTTACTGGATCTTTTAAAGCTTTGGGAAGAAAGAAGTATTAATTTTCCTAAAATAACTCCTAAAGGAGCTTACTTAGCAAAAGCAAGTCAACTGAATTATGATAATAAAAAATTATTACTTCAGAGCAACGAGCAATTATATGCTGCCTTCGATTTAGCCTACAATACTGATTTAGAAACTTTTACTAACCCTAAGAGTTTGTATACTTACTTTTCGTTAATGGTTGGTTTGTACGATTCAAAACTAAAATCTGCTCAAGAATTATTTAGTAAATACGACGATATTAGCGAGAAAATCAATATTGAAGTAAAAAATTATACTAACAAACGAAATGCTTTTTTAGACCAAGATGGAGAAGTTAAAGAATTAAGTAAAAAAGATACTTCAAGACTAAAATCTTACAATAGTTACCTAAAAGCATACAGTCAAATTTCTGGAAGTATAGATACTAAACTAGGTACAAGAGCTAATTGTGAAAACTTAGTTCCATTATACTCTAAAGATTTTGAGGAGTTCAAAAATGACGGCATATGGTTACAACGCGCCATGAACAGAATGTATGCCAAAGGTTGTAACGATGACCCACTTTTTGTTACTATAGTCGAGCAAAAGAATGCTTTGGAACCTAATGCAGATACTGCTTTTTATTTAGGTATTTTGAAAGATAAGGCTGGCAATTCAAATGAAGCTTTGTCATTCTATAATCAAGCAGTTGATTTAGAAACATCAAGCTATGAAAAGTCAAAAATTTTATACAAAATAGCAACAAGTTTTAAGAAAAAAGGTCGTTTTAGCCAGGCAAGGTCTTACTACACAAAAGCTTTAAAAGCAAACCCTAGTATGGGTAAGTGTCATTTATCAATTGCAGCTATGTACGCTAGAAGCGCTAACACATGCGGAACAGATAATTTCTCAAAAAGAGCTGTTTATTGGTTAGCAGCTGAAGAAGCGGCTAAAGCGGGCAGAATAGATCCTAGAATGAAAAAAAACGCAAATAAGTCAATTGCCAACTACAAAGCCAAAGCTCCTCAGAAAAGTGAAATATTTTCATCTGGACGGACAGGGCAAGTTATTAAAGTAGGTTGTTGGATTGGTCGATCTGTAAAAGTTCCGTCGCTTTAATGATAATGTATGGTTACATACAAATAAAAAATATCATTACTGTTTTCTTGGCGATGGCTGTTTTTTCCTGTAATAATTCATTAAAAGAAGTTCAAGATTTAAACGCCGACTCTTATGGTCCTATGTCGATAGCGGAAAATATTAATACTAAATACACAGATTCTGGTCGTCTCACCTCAATTTTAGTAAGTCCCAAAATGTATAATTTTACAAATGATAAATTTCCTTATTATGAATTTCCAAATGGAATCAATTTAACTCTATTTGACAATAATCAAGACAAAAACACGGTTATTGCCAATCGTGCTGTGGTGTACAGTCAAACAGATTTGATTGACCTTAGGGGAAATGTTGTTCTAACAACAGCAACCAACGATACGTTATTTACAGATCAACTTTATTATGACCAAGAAAAAGAATGGTTATTCACTAACTCTCCTGTAAAATTTCGCACTATAGATTATCTGACTAATGGTAACGGATTTGATTCAAATAAAGACGTTACAAATGCTCAAGTTATTGAGGTTACAGGTCGAATTTTTATTGATGATTAATTTGTATATTTACTAGTGCGATAAAATCAAGCAAAACTAACTTTTAATGAAATTACTATCTTTTTTACAATATTTTTATTTAGGATTTGCAGTTCTGTTTTTATTTGACATGTATAATAAATGGGGTAGTGACAGAAATTCCGCTTACATATCTCTCTTTTTTGCTGTTCTTGCCGTTTTTATGTTTTTCTTTCGAAAGAAATTCCGAAAGCGTTTTCAAGATCGTGGCAAATTATAACCATGACTACAGATTTAATAATAATTATTACGAGTCTCTTTTTTTCTGCTTTTTTTTCAGGAATGGAAATTGCTTACGTTTCTGCCAATAAAATTCATATTGAAATTGAAAAAAAACAGAAAGGTTTATTATCTAAACTATTAGCTAAAATAACATCTAAGCCCTCAAAGTTTATAGCGACTATGTTAATTGGAAATAACATAGCTTTAGTTGTCTATGGTTTATACATGGGTGATTTATTAGTGACATATTTCGCAGATTATTTAACAACTTTAAACCCAATAGTACATTATCTTTTTGTTGAGTTGTCATTACTTACTCAAACTTTAATTTCTACACTAATTATATTAGTTACAGCCGAGTTTTTGCCAAAAGTTTTCTTTCAGATATATGCAAATTCTCTACTCAAACTATTTTCTTTACCTGCATATTTCTTTTATTTATTATTCTCTTTAATTTCTAGTTTTGTTATTTGGATTACTGATTTAATCCTAAAATTTTTATTTAAATCTGACGGAGATCATACTCAATTAGTATTTTCAAAAGTTGAACTTGGAAATTACATAAGTGAGCAAATGGAATCTGTGGATATTAATGACTCAGTTGATAGTGAAATTCAGATATTTCGAAATGCACTCGATTTCTCAGAACTAAAGTCAAGAGAGGTAATGGTTCCTAGAGCCGAGTTGACAGCTGTTGAGATTCATGAATCAATTAAAAGTTTAAACGAATATTTTACTCAGACTGGATATTCTAAAATATTAGTATACAATAATACTATTGATGATATTTTGGGTTATGTACATTCCTTTGATTTGTTTAAACATCCTAAAAAAATTAAGTCTATTTTACGTCCCGTTGAGTACGTTCCTGAAACTATGTTTATTAAAGATGTGCTTAACGTATTAACAAAAAAGCGAAAAAGTTTAGCTGTAGTCTTAGACGAGTATGGTGGAACTTCTGGAATCATAACAGTGGAAGACATCATTGAAGAATTAGTAGGAGAGATTGAAGATGAACATGATACAATTGAGCTAACTGAAGAAAAAATCGACGAAAATAATTTTATTTTTTCTGCACGTTTAGATGTGGATTACTTGAACGAAACTTATAAGATTCAGATTCCTGAAAATGAAAACTATGAAACTTTGGGAGGCTTTATTGTTAATCATACTGAACAAATTCCAAAAAAAGACCAAGAAATTATTATTGGTCGTTTTCATTTCATTATCAGCGAAGTTTCCAATACTAAAATTGAATTAATTAATCTTAAAATTGTTCAAGAGTAATAAATCAGGAAATTGCTTTGAATTATATTCTTTTCTCCTTTCATTATTTCAAAGAAATTGGTATTTTCGTCGACTATATTGAAAAAATAATACTTACTACAAATGGCAGTTTTAAATAAAATCAGACAACGTTCTATATTCTTAATCATTATTATCGCTCTTGCACTATTTTCATTCATAATTGGAGATATATTCACAAACATGGGAGCATCTGATAAGTCACAAAATATAGTAGCTACGGTCAACGGAAATGACATCGATAGGGGAGCTTTCATGAACCAGGTTGAAAGTATTCAGCGTCAATCAGGTGGTTCTGTTACCAATACCCAAGCAATGAATCGTGTATGGGATATTGAAGTAAGAAATAAGGTTATGCAATCTCAATATGATGCTGTCGGAATTACTGTTGAAAGAGACTTAATGCGTCAATTGTTAAAGCAAAATTTAGGTTCTTTTGAAGAATTTAAAAATGAAGCAGGCCTATTTGATGAAGCTAAATTGAATGAGTTTATAATTAATTTAAAAGCCATTGCTCCAGAAACTACAACCTTAAATGGAAGTCCTGTCAATTATAAGGCTTGGACCGATTTTGAACAAACAATCTCTCAAACAGGCGTTCAACAAACATACTTCAATCTTGTTAAGGCTGGTGTGATTGGAACTTTAACCGAAGGAGAATTAGACTATCAACTTGAAAATGATAAAGTAGATTTGAAATACGTCCAAATTCCTTTTACATCCATACCAGACAGTATTGTTAATGTTGATAAAACTGATATTAAAACTTACATCAATAACCATCCTAAAAAGTACGAAGTTGAAGCTTCTAGAGATTTGGTGTATGTTCATTTTAAGGAGGAAGCATCTTTGGAGGATGAAAAGTCCATTCAGTTAGAATTGTCTTCTCTTATTGATGATAAGCTAGAGTTTAATGAAGCCGCCAAAGCCAATGAAACTTTAATTGGATTTAGAAACACCAAGGATATCCAATCTTTTGTTAATGCAAACTCATCAGTTAAATACACTGATTCTTATCTATTTGAATCCAGTCTTCCTAAGGCGGAAGTGGAAAAAATTAAAAGTCTTGAGTTTAATGAAATACATGGGCCATATAAAGATGGTTCTACATATCAGATTTCAAAATTAATCGCTAAGAAAATGATAGCTGATTCTGCAAAAGTTCGTCATATTTTAGTTCCTTATGTTGGTGGAATTCGTGCTGATGCATCTGTTACTGCGACTGATGCTGAAGCCAAAACACAAGCAGATAGTATTTACAAAATACTAAAATCAAACAGATCAAAGTTTAAGAGTTTACTAGAATTATCATCTGACAAGGTAAGTAACGAAAAAAATGGTGAAATTCAATTTGCTTACACTGACGCATTTGCTGATGAATTTAAAGCGTATTCATTTGAAAACCCTAAAGGAAGTTTAGGGGTTGTGAAAACAGACTTTGGATACCATGTGATAGAAATTTTAAGCCAAGGATCTAAAAAACAGGCTTATAAAATGGCAACTATAGTTCAGGAAATTGAGCCGTCAGTTCAAACAATTGATGATGTATTTAAAAACAAGTCTAAATTTGAAATTGCTATAGCTGATGCTGACTTTAATCAGGTAGCTTTAGAGAGTGATTATAAAACCATGCCAGTAAGTAGTATTAAACTACTAGATGAATCAATTCCAGGAATTGGAATGCAAAGAGCTATTGTCAGATGGTCTCATGAGGATGGAGTAAAAGTAGGTGACTTTAAAAGTTTCAATGTCTCAGGTGGCGGTTTTGTTGTTGCTAAAATTACAGCAGTAAACAAAAAAGGATTAATGAATCTTGAAAAAGCCTCAGTTACCGCACTCCCAGAAATAAGAAAAGAAAAGAAAGCTGCTATAATAAAAAAACGTATCTCAGCGACTACTCTAAATGCAATTGCTTCTGATGAGAATCAAACAGTGAAATCAGCATTTGCAGTGAACATGAAGAATCCAACTCTTTCTGGAGCTGGTAGAGAACCTTTAGTAATTGGAACAGCTTTTGGATTGAATGAAGGAAGTACTTCAAAATTAATTGTTGGCACTAACGGAGTTTATGCTGTTCAATTAACAAAATTCACTCCTGCTGATGAGCTACCTAATTACCAGGCAGCAGCCAACCGAATCGGACTAGCAAAATCAAATGCAGTAAATACTAAACTTTATGCAGCTCTAAAAGACGCTGCTGATATTGAAGACAATAGAGCTTCATTCTATTAGTTTTTTATTTCTACCATAAAAAAAAGGGGCTTGTAAAAGCCCTTTTTTTTATAAAATCATGTCTGAAAAGGATAGAATAGTTTTATAGCCCTTCATTTTGAAGTATTCCATTGATTTTAAATTTCCAGTTGCTAAGAAAAAGTCGCCCCCCCAAGCGCCCAGGCTTTTGATTGCTCCACCATAATCTGAAAATATTGATTTTTTTAGAGTTGGTTTCTGTAATAAAGATCCAATGTATGTTTCATGTATTTCGATATTTTTTTTAAATATTTCTAAGTTTTGACTATTTAATAACTCTAAAGTCAATCTGTTTAGCTTATCAAAATCTACTATTTTGTATTTAGTACTTTTTTTGTAAGCTGCAATTCCATCTCTACTATTTTGCTTTTTATTTTGATGAATAAAAAATAATTGGTTAGAAAATTTAGGTTTGAATGTTACTGGACTTATTAATGGAATTCCCGAGATTTTCTTATACAAAATAGCAGTCTTGCTCCGCGCGCATGCAATATCATATCCACTACCTCCAAAAGTCAAGTTTAATAACCTAAAAGGATCAACCTTACCCCATTGAGCAAGATTATTAATTAGGGTAGAGGAGGAGCCTAAACCCCAGTTTTCTGGAAACTCTAATGTGGAAGTTATATTAAAGCCAGTGTTTTGCGTGAAAATATTTGGATTAAGTTGCTGTAATGACTCAAGAACTTGATGTAATCTTAAAGCAATTTTAGAGTTGTCGCTGTAAGTTACTTTTAAAGTCTCTCCAATATTGAAACATGATTCAAACCAAATTTCTCCTTGATTAGAAATACTTTTCCAATAAATTGTTTTTTTTGAAGTAGATTCTACTTTTAACGTCTGTCCAAATTTTGTTGGCAATGCAAGTGCTTGAGCACCATCCAAAACTGCATATTCAGAACTTATTAATAATTTTCCATGGCTATAAAAGGTTTGCATTAGGCTCTGAGTGTTTCTATGGCTTTTACCACTGCACTATGGGTAACAGTATTTGTTTTGAAATAATCAATCAAAATAGATTTTTCTTTTTCAGTTGCTTCAAATTGATTCATAATATTTAGAAGGTGCATTTTCATGTGTCCTTGCTGAATTCCAGTAGTAGTCAGAGATTTTATAGCAGCAAAATTTTGAGCTAGTCCAGCGACAGCGACGATCTCCATTAACTCTTTAGCTGTTGGATTTCCTAGTAGTTCCAATGCGGTTTTTACTAAGGGATGTAGCCCTGTTAACCCACCAACAGTTCCGAGTGATAAGGGAATTTCAATCCAAAATTTGAATAAACCATTTTCAATACTGGCATGAGTTAAGCTAGAATAACTTCCTGATCGCGCTGCATAGGCATGGACACCAGCTTCTATGGCTCTAAAATCATTTCCTGTTGCTAATACTACGGAATCAATACCATTCATAATTCCTTTGTTATGGGTTACGGCTCTGTAAGGTTCTACTTGAGCGATTTGGACAGCCTGAACAAACTTTTCAGCAAATTCTTGCCCAGAGTATTTCTCATTATTAACTAAGTTTTCAACCTTACAGCTAACCTCTGCACGTACTAGGCACTCAGGGACATAGTTAGATAAGATACTCATGACAATGTCTATACTCAAAGAATAATTCTTAAATGAGCTAGCGATTTGTTCTAGGCATGAGTTGATAAAGTTAGCGCCCATGGCATCAATAGTCTCAAAAGATACATGTAGTTGGTAATAGTCTTTTAGTTTAGATGTTTTATTAATTAGTTCAATATTTATTATGCCACCTCCACGGGCCTCCATGTTTTTAGTTATTACTTTTGTATCTTCAATTAACTGAGGTTTCACTTTATTAAATAAGGCTTCTAATTCAGAAGTTTTACCCTGAAAAATAAAATGAACTTGACCTGTTTTAGTGGTTGAAATTACTTCTGCCTTAAATCCACCTCTTTGCATCCAAAATTTAGCGGCATTGCTAGCAGCAGCAACTACCGAACTTTCTTCAATAGTCATAGGTATGACTTTGATTTTATTGTTAATTAAAAAATTAGGTGCAATTCCAAATGGTAGGTAGAAATTTGAGATAGTATTCTCTGTAAATTCATCATGTAATTTTTGAAGAGCTAGATCGGAATTCCAATAACGTTCCAAATTTGCTTTTGCGTAATTATTATTTTGAAAATAATTACTGATTAGCCAGTCAATTTTTTCAGATTTTGTGAACTTTGAAAATCCAGAAATAGAATTTTGCATGAATAAATATTTTAAAACACAAAGATACTATTCTTCGATTTATTATAAAACTTCAATTATTTTTATTACGTATTTATCTGTCAATATTCAGTGATTTCTGCTATTTTTTTAGTAAACTTGAGGATTATTTTTAGAGTAATTAAATTTTTCATGAAAACTCCTTTTATCTTTCTATTGAGTTGCTTTTTTATGTTCACTGCAACATCCCAAAAAGACTCTTTTTCACTGGCTCAAATATGGGATGGATCATTTAAAACACAAGATCTTACGGCGTTGCATTCTATGAAAAATGGAAAGCAATATTCAGTGTTAAATTTTGATAGATCTACAGGTTCTACCTCCATTGATTTGTATGATTACGCTACATTTTCAAAAATTAAATCCATAGCTTCCTCAAATACTATGGAAGCTGTTAATTATTTCACAAGCTATTCTTTTAGTTCCGACGAACACAAACTGATTCTGGAAACAAATACAGAGTCAATATTTAGGCGTTCTGTTTTGGGGAATTACTACGTATATGATATTGAATTAGAACAACTAAGTTTAATCTCAGATAATAAAATTCAAGAACCTACTTTTTCACCCGATGGTACCAAAGTAGCTTTTGCCTTAAATAACAACTTATTTATTAAGGATTTAATCTCAGGTGAGACTAATCAAATTACTTTTGATGGTGAAAAGAACAGAGTTATTAATGGAATTACTGATTGGGTTTACGAGGAAGAGTTTGCTTTTGTGAAAGCTTTTGAATGGAATATTAATAGCGACAGAATTGCATTTATTCGATTCGATGAATCTGATGTTCCAGAATTTTCAATGGATGTGTATGGAAAAGATCTGTATCAAACCCAAAATGTATTCAAGTATCCTAAAGCGGGTGAAAAAAATGCGAATGTGTCTTTGCACTTTTACGATGTCAACTCTGATGAAACATCTGTAGTTTCACTCCCAAAATCCTATAATGATTTTTATATTCCAAGAATTAAATGGACTAATGATGCAGATTTACTTTCAGTACAATATCTAAACAGGCATCAAAATCAATTAGATTTATGGTTGATTAACCCATTAAAATCACAAGCTAATTTGGTTCTTTCAGAAACTGATAAAGCATATGTTGATGTAACTGATAACCTTACATTTTTAAAAGACAACAGTTTTTTATGGACCAGTGAGAAAGACGGATATAACCACCTTTACCATTACTCCAAAAAAGGCAAATTAAAAACCCAGATTACTAAAGGTGATTGGGAAGTAACTGCCTATTATGGATATAACGAATTAGATAACGTTATTTACTATCAATCTGTTGAAAATGGATCGATTAACAGAGATGTGTATTCAGTCAAATTGAATGGTAAAAGAAAAAAGCGCTTGACAACTCAGGAAGGTACCAATGATGCTTCTTTTAGTGCGGACTTCACATATTTTATCAAGACTTTTTCCAATGCTAATACTCCAACAAAATACACTTTAAACGATTCAAAAACGGGTAGGTTAGTTAGAAATATCGTTGATAATTCAACAGTTTTAAACAGTTTAAAAAAATATAAATATTCAAACAAAGAATTTAGCACTATAAATGTTAACGGGAATGAGCTTAATATGTGGATGTTAAAGCCAGCAGATTTTGATGCAACCAAAACTTATCCTCTTTTGATGTTTCAGTATTCAGGTCCAGGCTCGCAGGAAGTGGCTAATAAATGGAACAATTCCAGGGATTACTGGCACCAATTTCTTGCTCAACAAGGATATATAGTGGCTTGTGTTGATGGTCGTGGAACTGGATTTAAAGGAGCTGACTTTAAAAAAGTAACCTACTTAAATTTAGTTAAATACGAAACAGAAGATCAAATACAAGCAGCAAAAGAGATTGGTAGCTTACCTTATATTGACAATAGCAGGATTGGAATCTGGGGGTGGAGTTTTGGAGGTCATATGAGTACAAACTGTTTGTTAAAAGGTAATAAAGTTTTTAAAATGGCAATCGCAGTAGCTCCAGTTACTAGCTGGCGTTTCTATGATACAATTTACACAGAACGTTTTATGCGAACTCCTCAAGAAAATCCTGGTGGCTATGATGATAATTCGCCTTTTAATTATCCAGAGTTACTTAAAGGAGATTATCTTCTTGTTCATGGTTCAGGAGATGATAACGTTCATGTGCAACACACCATGCGAATGGTCGAAGCTCTTATTCAAGCCAATAGGCAATTTGATTGGTCTATTTATCCAGATAAAAATCACGGCATTTATGGTGGAAATACTACCATGCACTTATATACCAAGATGACTAATTTTTTAAATGAAAAATTAGGCGATAATCGAATAAATTAAGTTTGTTAAATCAATTAATAGTAATATAATGTCAACAACAACTTCTACAACTCAAAAAGAATTATTTGGTCATCCGGTAGGACTTTATGTATTGTTTTTCACTGAAATGTGGGAGCGATTTTCGTATTATGGAATGCGCGCGTTATTAGTTATTTATATGATAGCTGAAGCTTCACACAACGATGGTCCGGGATTAGGTTGGTCAAAGTTAGAAGCTTATCAACTTTATGGTTGGTATGTGATGTTAGTTTATGTGATTTCTATCCCTGGTGGAATCCTAGCGGATAAGGTCTTAGGTCAGAGAAAAACTGTAATGCTTGGAGCTATTATTTTATGTTTAGGTCATGGTACTTTGGCTGTAGAAGCTGAATGGGCATTTTTCACAGGTTTAAGTTTAATTATATTAGGTGTAGGGTGTTTAAAACCAAATATTTCAACTATGGTTGGAGGGTTGTATAAAAAAGGTGATATTCGTAGGGACAAAGGGTTTAGTATTTTCTATATCGGTATAAATCTTGGTTCATTATTAGCCACGTCGGTTATTGGACTTGTAGTTGCGAACTGGGGGTGGCATGCTGGCTTTGGATTAGCAGGCATTGCAATGTTGCTTGGCTTATTGGTATATGTTTGGGGTCAAAAATATATTTCACATGTGGGGAATAAGCCAACAGTTGAAGAAAAGAAAAATGACATTTCTCTTTGGAGGATATTTTCAAATATATTTAATTCTCCTTTACAGCTTGCCATCCTGGCTATTTTGTTAGTATTGTCAATATATTCTGGTTTTACTTTTGAAGGAGTTGATCATTGGGGATATGGTGCTTTATTTATATTTCTTTCTTTTGTAGTTGGTCTTTTAATGATGATTTTTAAAAGTTTAGAAACTCAAGTTCTAAAAGATCGTTTTTTAGTATTGCTGCTTTCCTTTTTACTTGTAATTGTTTTTTGGGGAGCTTTTGAACAAGCTGGTGGTTTAATGAGTGTTTACACTGAAACCAAAACCGATAGATTATTATTTGGATATCTAATACCCACGCCAATGTTTCAAGGTTTAAATGCAGGTTTTATTATTTTACTTGCTGTTTGGGTTGCAAATATTTGGGCAAGACGTAAGCTCAAAAACAAAGAGGCTTCTTCTTTATTTAAGATGGCTACAGGAACAATTATTATGGGCTTAGGATTTGTATTTATGATTTTAGCTGTCAGAGAATACGATGCTAATGGTAGTTCAGGAATGCAGTGGTTAGTTTTAGCATATTTATTTCACACAATTGGAGAGCTATGTTCGTCTCCTGTATCTTTGTCGTTTGTTACAAAGTTAGCTCCAGTTAAATATGCTTCACTTATGATGGGACTTTATTTTGCTGCTACTGGGCTAGGCGGCAAGGTAGCTGGTATATTGGGCGAAAAATCAGAGGATTTTGGGGAGTATACTATTTTCTCTGGAATTGTAATCTTTACTGTAATTTTTGGGCTATTAGTTATTGTATTACTTAAGCCTCTAAAGCGTTTAACACACAACGTTGAAGAAAACGAAAGAATATTAGAATAAATTTTTATAGAAAAATCAATCTTAATGATTGATAAATAAGTAACTGATTAATTAAATAATTATGACAACATCAATCGAAAATATGTTTAAAGATAAAGTCTTAGGTCATCCAGCTGGGCTTTTTGTATTATTTTTTACTGAAATGTGGGAACGTTTTTCCTACTATGGGATGCGGGCTCTTCTAGTTATGTTTTTTACTGCTTCATTATTAGATGGTGGTTGGGGCTGGCCACGAGAACATGCTTATGCAATTTTTGGAACATACACTTCTTTAGTTTATTTATCTACTCTGATGGGAGGGTACTTTGCTGATAAAAAAATAGGCTACCGTTATGCTGTGGTTATTGGAGCATTACTTATGACACTAGGCCATGGAGCTATGGCCGTTGAAACCCCTTTTTTCATTTACCTAGGACTTACTTTACTAGTTCTTGGAAGTGGGTTCTTTAAACCAAACATGACATCAATTATTTCTGAAATGTACAAGGGTAAAGACGAGAAAAAAGATGGAGCATATACTATCTTTTATATGGGGGTTAATGCCGGTGCTTTTTTAGGAATTCTTCTTTGCGGCTATCTAGGTGAACAAATTGGATGGCGTTGGGGTTTTGGCTTAGCTGGAATTTTTATGTTATTTGGTCTACTTCAATTTTGGTTTGCTCAGAATATTTTTGGAGATATTGGAACTAAACCTATTAAACAAGATAAAGTTGGTGTTGAATCGATTTCTGATGAGCCAAAACTAAATCCATTTTCAACTTTACAGTTAGGATTGATTGCTATTGCAGGAGTTTTAGGAATTTCATGGATTTTTAATGATCCAATTTCTAAAATATCGGAAGGCGCTTACAATCTGTTTGATTTCAATTTGTATGGAGTAGAGGGCTCTAACGTAGCTATTTTAACTGCCCTAGCTTTATTTATTTTATTATTAGTTATTCGAATACCTAAATACGATAGAATAACTCGCGATCGTATGTTAGCAGTAATGTTTTTCGCTTTTGTAACGATCTTCTTTTGGGCTATTTTCGAACAGGCGCCTAGCTCGTTAACTATATTTGCACGAGATTATACTCAGCGAGTTCTTGAAGGAAATTCAGCTTTTATATTTAAAATAGTAAACACTCTGATGACTATTATTCCATTAGGAATTATCACATGGGTCTTATGGTTATTATTTAAAAAAACTTTTTCAAAATATGCACTTTCAAATATTTTCTTAGCCATTAGCTTTATTATAATTTGGACAATAGCAATATGGATGTTGTCCGTAGAATTTGGGAAAGACATAGCTGAAGTGCCAGCTTCATGGTTTGGAGTTTTAAATTCTTTGTTTATAATAGCTTTTGCCCCATTATTTTCAAAATGGTGGGAGAGTAAATATAATCCCAATGCTAATATGAAATATGCTATTGGAATGATACTATTAGGAATTGGAATGGCATGTGTAGCCATTGGTGCCTCTTCAATTGAACCTGGAGCCAAAACAGCATCTGTAAGTATGATTTGGCTAATTTTGGTTTATTTCTTTCATACTATGGGAGAGCTTTGTATTTCACCCGTAGCTTTATCGTATGTAAGTAAGTTAGTTCCTGGAAGAATGATAGCCATGATGTTTGGCATTTGGTATCTTGCAGTTGCTATTGGCATGAAATTAGCAGGAGTTTTTGGTGAAGCCTCAGAAGGTATAGCCAAAGCACAAGGCCTAAGTTATTTCTTTTGGGTATTAACGGCTGTAGCTGTTGGATTAGGAGTTATTTCAGCATTACTATATCCAGTTATTAATAAACTAATGCATGGAGTTCGTTAGAATATCCAATTATTAAAAGTTAAAAAGTTAATTAGCTATGAAATCATTTGTTTTAACTGTAATAACACTGTTGTCATCTTTGACTGTAGTCTCCCAATCCATTAATTGGGTAACTATGGATCAAGCTTTGGAACTACAAAAAAAGGAACCTAAAAATATAATGATAGATTTTTATACGTCTTGGTGTGGGCCTTGTAAAATGCTAGATAGAAATACGTTTACTAATAAAGATTTGATTGATTTTGTTAATACGAATTATTACGCAGTGAAGTTTAATGCTGAGGGTAACGAAATAGTTAGTTATAAAGATAGATTGTTTGATAATCCAAACTATGATCCAGCCAAAGCAAAGCGTAGAAATAGTGCGCATCAATTTTCTCAATACTTAGGAGTTAGGGCTTATCCAACTTTAGTTTTTTTAGATTTTAATGCAAATTTAATAGCGCCAATTCCTGGCTATCAAACCGTCCAAAAAATTGAGATATATCTCCAGCTATTTAAAGATCAAACGTATAAAGATGTTAACAGTCAAAAGGCTTTTAATGCTTATTACGAAAGTTTTAAACCGACTTTCACCCTTTAACTAATTGTAAAATTTAATTATACATTTAAACTAATTTTGAATCAGTTTTGCGGTTTGGTGAAATTAAATGGGGTGTGTTAGAACTTATTTCAAAGAATTATGTATCAATTCCGCAACCTTAAAACTTGCTCCATGTCCACCTAATTTAGTTTCCAGTTCATGATAAGCTATTAATTGCTGCTCACGCATTTCACCATTTAAGAGAGAGTTTAGCTCTGTTGTCAGACGTTTTGTGTTAAATCCATTTTGAATTAGTTCAGTTACTACTTCTTTATCAAGAATTAAATTAACTAGAGAAATAAACTTTAATTTTACTAATCGTTTTCCAATCTCATATGAGACCCAGCTAGTTTTGTAGCATACCACTTCAGGAACTTTAAATAATGCAGTTTCTAGAGTAGCTGTTCCCGAAGCAACAACTGCTGCATGTGCTACGCTCAATAAGTCATAGGTGTTATTTTCAACAAAAGAAACATTTTTATTTTTTATAAATGAACTGTAAAATTTAGGATCTTGGCTTGGAGCACCAGCAATCACAAATTGATAATCTGGAAAACTCTTTACTACGCTAATCATTACCGAAAGCATTTTAGTTATCTCTTGTTTTCGGCTTCCTGGGAGTAGGGCTATAATAGGTTTTTGATTAAGTTCGTGAGTTTGTCTAAATAGAGTTTCATCGGTTGGGTTTCGATCGGCAATGGCATCGATGAGTGGGTGTCCAACAAAATTTACTGGCATCGTGTGGTTGATTTCGTAATAGTCTTTTTCAAATGGCAGTATGACATACATTTTATCAATATCACGTTTTATAGCACTGATTCTATTTTCTTTCCAAGCCCATATTTGTGGAGAAATATAATAGTGAGTGGTTATTCCTTCTTTTTTTGCCCATTTAGCAATACGTAAATTAAAGCCAGGATAGTCAATAAAAATCAAACAGTTCGGCTTAAATTTTTTAATATCTGCTTTGCAAAACTTTAAATTTTTTGAAATAGTTCTAATATTCATTATTACTTCAAAAAAGCCCATAAAAGCTAAATCTTTGTAATGCTTTACTAGTTGTCCGTCTACACTTTCCATCAAATCACCACCCCAAAACCTAAACTCTGCTTTAGAATCAAACTTTTTTAATGCTTTCATCATATTTGCAGCATGCAAATCTCCAGATGCCTCTCCAGCTATGATGTAATATTTCATTTATAGTTTGGTTATAAAGGTTCCAACTGCAATCAAAATAGTGGCAATTAAAATTCCAGCTGAATGACCATCTTTTTGTTTTTTGATAAAATAAAAGAAGCAAATTAAGTTTATAATAGCTCCTAAGCTAATGAGCTTCCCTATAAAATTTTCTGATACAGCAGCTTCGAGAACTTGTAATGTGCTTTCTGAACGCCTAGCTATTTTTGCCGTTGTAAAACATACGACAAACAATCCCAAAGTATTCGAAACGATTCCATATATTATACCAGTTATTATTGATTTTTTATCCATCGAAAGACCATTTTTTTAATTCCTTAATGTAGTAGTGAGCAGTTAGATCATAGTGCACAGGAACTACTGAGATGTATCCATTTTCAAGAGCCCATTCATCAGTGTCTTCTTTGTTATCTAGATTATTGAATTCTCCAGTGAGCCAGTAATAATCTCTTCCAAGTGGAGTTTGACGTTTATCAAACTTTTCAATCCAATTAGCATTAGCTTGTCTGCAAATACGAATTCCTTTAATTTCTTTTTCCAAAAGTTTTGGAAAGTTAACATTTAAAATAATTCCTTTTTGTAATCCTTGATTTAGAACTTGATTGATGATAGTTTTTATGAAGGATTCTATTTGGCTAAAATCAGCTTCCCACTTATAATTTAGTAGTGAAAAACCTATAGCTGGTATACCTTCCATGCCAGCTTCAATAGCTGCACTCATTGTGCCAGAGTAGACGATATTAACTGATGAGTTCGATCCATGGTTAATTCCAGAAACACATAAGTCTGGCTTTCGATCTAAAAGCTCATGGATAGCTAGTTTTACGCAGTCTGCGGGAGTTCCAGAAGTGCTATATTCACTTTGGGGACCATCATCAATTTGTTCTTTTTTACAATAAAGAGTATCATTGATAGTGATTGCATGACCCATAGCACTTTGAGGACTATCAGGAGCAACCACTATTACTTCTCCAATATTATTCATGACTTTGATTAGAGTACGCAGACCTGGGGCTGTGATTCCATCATCATTTGTCACTAAAATTAAAGGTCTTTTTGTCATTTTAGATTTATGATTCATAACAAAAGTACATAAATTGTTCCTTATTTTTAGGTTAAACCAGCTTTAACAAAAAATTATTACCAATTCATCGCTTTGTCATTATTTTTAATTTATTTTAGAATATTATTTGAATTCTACAACTTTAATTCATTTTATGAAACGAAATTTTAATATTTTATTAGTTGCTTTACTCACAGCATTTGCGTCTTGTAGTTTCACTTCTAAAACATTCGACGATCCAAATAAGGATAAATTGTTATTACAATTAATCACTTATTTGTTAGAGGAAGGTCATTTTCAGCCAAAAGAAATAGATGATGATTTATCTCGGGCTGTTTATCAAAGTTTTTTAGATCAAATAGATCCATTTAAAAATTATTTTTTAAAATCGGATATAGATGAGTTTGAAGAGTTTAAAACAGAAATAGATAATCAAATTTTAGCCCACGATGTTAGTTTTTTCAATATGGTTTATGAACGTTTTTTGATTAGATTTGAAGATTCGAAAGATGTGTATTCTAAAGTGTTAGAGAGTCCTTTTGATTTTAATTTAGAAGAAGTTTATTCAACTAATTACGAAAACAAGACATATGCTGATTCTAATTTAGATATGTTTAACAGATGGAGAAAACAATTAAAGTTCTATACAATCTCGAACTACTATGATCTAACAACAGCTGATAAAAAATTAAAGGAAACTGACTCAAGTTTTAAATCACGGACTAGCTCCGAAATTGAAATCGAAGCCAGAGAATCTGTCTTAAAAACAATGACGGAAAATTTTTCTGTTTTAAAAGACATTAGAAGACAAGATTGGTTGTCGGTATACATCAATGTTATAGCTGAAGAATTTGATCCTCACACCTTCTATTTTGCTCCTAGTGATAAAGACAGGTTTGATGCACAAATGACAGGCAAGTATGAGGGGATTGGCGCACGTCTCCAAAAGCGCATGGATGAGATAACTATCACAGAACTCATCTCTGGTGGCTCTGCTTGGCGTCAAGACAAGTTAGAAGTAGGAGATGCCATCTTAAAAGTTAGGCAAGAGGACGAAGAAGAAGCTGTAAGTGTGATGGGTATGCGATTGGATGATGCTGTCAAGCTAATAAAGGGCCCTAAAGGATCAAATGTTATTCTCACTCTCAAAAAGGTTGATGGTACAATTGAAGATTTAAGTATTCCAAGGGATGAAATCTTACTTGAAGAAACGTATGCTAAATCTACTAAGGTAGTAAAAGGTGGTGTTACGTTTGGTGTAATTAACCTCCCTAAATTTTATATTGATTTTCAAGATTCAAACAGTAGAAATGCAGCCACTGATGTAAAAAAAGAAATTGAACTTTTAAAAGCAGAAGGCATGAAGGGACTAGTTCTAGATTTAAGAAATAATGGTGGTGGGTCTCTAAAAACAGTAGTAGATATTGGAGGTCTTTTTATTGACGAAGGTCCTATTGTTCAGGTTCGTTCGGCGGGGAACAACAATGAAGTTTTAAGTGATAAACAAAGTGGTATTGACTGGGATGGTCCACTCGTAATTTTGGTAAATGAATTATCAGCCTCCGCTTCTGAAATTTTAGCTGCAGCCATGCAAGATTATAAACGGGCTATAGTTATTGGTAGCAAACAAACTTATGGCAAGGGAACTGTTCAAAATATTATTGATTTAAATCGAATGATTCGAAGCAATACAAATGGTGATATGGGGGCATTTAAGTTTACTACTCAAAAATATTATAGAATCAATGGAGGGTCTACCCAACTTGAGGGAGTAAAAAGTGATATAATTGTCCCTGGACGTTTTAGTTATATGAGAATGGGAGAGAAAGAGCAAGATAATCCACTAGCATGGGATGAGATTGAGCCTGCCATTTATCAGATCTGGGATAGCTCTCTCAATTATGAAATAACTATTAAAAATAGTCACAACAGATTGAACTCAAGCGAGCAAATAAAATTAATAGATGATAATGCGCGCTGGATTAAGTCCATTAGAGATCAAGAAGTTTATCAACTCAATTTTGAAAAATATTCTGAGAATATTACTTCAAATGAAAAAGAATCTAAACGTTTTGATAAATTATTAGATTACCAGACAGACTTGACATTTGAACCTTTGTCATACGAGCTACCTATTATGAAACAAGATTCTGTTTTCAAAATTAACAGAAATAGATGGCATAAAAATCTTTCAAAGGATATTTACATGGAAGAGGCTTTAAATGTATTAAATGACCTGAATAACTCCGACAACAGTAAAAAAACTACACAGCTTAAAAATTAATTATTAATGCGAAAGAATGGGCTAACTAATTTGGCATTTCAGAAATTCAAAAAAAGTTTCTGGGGCGTTATTAGTTTTTGGTTTATTATACTTGTTGGTTTTATCTCTGTTTTTGCATATGTAATAGCCCCTGATAGTTCCCAGTACTCAAATCAAATGCATTTGTCTATTCATTCTAAATCTCCTGGTTTTTCAGTTCAAATGTTAGTTGTTCCAAGTTCATTGGATAGTAACCAGAATTTATTTAATCGTTTATTTTTTGGGAATTCATACCCTCCAAAAGAAATACCAATTTCATCATACAGGTTTGATGACAAGCATATATATTATTCTGAATATGCTTCATTTGGGCTAAAAGAATTAGAGAAGTCGATCAAATTATCTGACAACACCAATTCATCACTTCCTTTTGTTACTGAGAGGACTTTTTATTTTGGAACTGATAAATATGGTAGAGATCTTTTAAGTCGAATTTTAGTAGGAGCGAGAATTTCATTTTCAATTGGTTTTATTGCAGTCTTAATATCCCTCTTAATTGGTCTTGTTTTAGGTAGTTTAGCAGGTTACTTTGGAGGTAAATGGGATGCAATTATTATGTGGGTGATTAACGTAACATGGTCTATCCCTACCTTGCTTTTGGTGATTGCAATAACTTTGGCTCTAGGTAAAGGTTTTTGGCAAGTGTTCATTGCAGTTGGATTAACTATGTGGGTTGAGGTTGCTAGAATTGTAAGAGGTCAAGTTATGAGTGTCAAGCAAATGCAATATGTTACAGCTGCTCGTGCTTTAGGCTATTCAAATTTTAGGATTATTACTAAGCATATTCTACCTAATATTTTGGCTCCTATAATCGTTATTTGTGCTGCAAATTTTGCCGCAGCTATTCTTATAGAAAGTGGTCTTAGTTTTTTAGGAATTGGAGCACAACCGCCTATGTCTAGTTGGGGTTCAATGATCAAAGATCATTACAATTATATAATATTAGGTAAGCCATATTTAGCGCTTATACCAGGGTTTTGTATTATGAGTTTAGTTATGGCTTTTATGTTAATGGGTAATAACTTACGTGATGCCTTGGACGTTAAGGATTAGATTAGATTTTTGGTGGATATTTTGCTAAAATTGATGATACAAAATCATCAATAACCTTGTCCTTTTGTTCAACATCTGTTGTCAAGTATCCCTTTCCAATTCCTTGCCAGATAAGTTGTTTTGTTTTATTATCTATTAAGTCAATATAAAGTACCCCTTTTGTTGAGTTTGTCACAGTAGTTCTTGCTCCATTATAAAAGCCCCAGCCCCAACCCATGCCATAACCAAAATTGCCAAAGCTATTATTGAAAATATTTATTTCCTGATTTTCCTTGGTAAAAAAGTTGACAATCACATCTGGATTGTCAGATTTTGCAAAACCTTTTTCGAGAAGTGTTTTCTCAATGGATCTTAAAATCCTGCGTTTATCCAAATCATTAATTTGAGCACGATCAATACCTTTCTTTAAAAATCCGTAAGTTTTGTAAGTCTCAAATGAAACAAACTTATCGTAATCAACTGCTACTTTTACAGATTGACAAGAGCTTACTAATAAAAATAACAATAATAAGGAAATAAATTTATTTTTCATTTTCTAAAGTTTATTTAAGATATTTTCATCAACAGAATTTGGAATAGTAACCTTCAGCAGCGGTTCTAAATCCATTGCGCGTTTTATGGCAAATGTTGCTTCTTCGTTTCGGGCCCAATTTCTTCGAGCAATTCCATTGTTTACATCCCAAAATAACATTGATTTTAATCTTCGTTTAGCCTCTTTACTACCGTCAATAACCATGCCAAAGCCCCCATTAATAACCTCGCCCCAGCCAACACCACCTCCATTGTGTATGCTTACCCATGTTGCTCCTCTAAAACTATCCCCTATTACGTTTTGAATAGCCATATCAGAAGTGTATTGCGAACCGTCGTAAATATTACTGGTTTCTCTATATGGTGAATCGGTTCCAGAAACGTCATGATGATCACGCCCTAAAATTATGATTCCTATCTCATTATTCGCTATGGCATTGTTAAAAGCTTCTGCGATTTTCATTCGACCTTCTGCATCTGCGTACAAAATTCTAGCTTGTGAGCCAACAACTAATTTATGATCCTGGGCTCCTTTTATCCATTTAATATTGTCGCTCATTTGTTGCTGAATTTCTTCAGGGGCATCTTTTTTTAAATCTTCAAGTACTTTACATGCGATTGCATCTGTTTTTTCAAGGTCTGCACTAGAACCTGATGCACAAACCCATCTGAATGGACCAAAACCATAATCAAAACACATTGGGCCCATAATATCTTGAACATAACTTGGGTATTTAAAGTCTATTCCGTTTTCAGCCATAATATCAGCACCTGCTCTTGATGCTTCTAACAAAAATGCATTTCCGTAGTCAAAAAAATAGGTGCCTTTGTCGGTATGTTTTTCAACAATTTTAGCATGCTTACGTAAAGATTCTTTGACTTTATCTTTAAATAAATCAGGATTTGAAACCATAAGTGTATTAGCTTCCTCATAACTCAGTCCCACAGGGTAGTAACCTCCTGCCCATGGATTATGAAGAGAAGTCTGGTCACTGCCTAAGTCGACATGTATGTTTGAATCGTAAAAAGCTTCCCAGACGTCTATGACATTTCCAAGGTAAGCAAGCGATTTAATTTCTCTATTTTTTTGAGCTTTTTTAACGCGTTCAACTAGCGATGAAATGTCGTAAAAAACTTCATCTACCCATCCTTGAGAATGTCTTGTGTTTAATGCTTTTTTATTAATTTCTGCACATACAGTAATACAGCCTGCTATATTTCCAGCCTTAGGTTGCGCTCCACTCATTCCACCAAGTCCAGCGGTCAAAAATATATTTCCAAGAGGGAGTTTATTAATTTTTCTAAAAGCATTTAGTACTGTGATTGTAGTTCCATGTACAATTCCTTGTGGTCCAATATACATGTAGCTACCTGCAGTCATTTGCCCATATTGTGTAACTCCTAAAGCATTGAATCTTTCCCAGTCATCAGGCTTTGAGTAGTTGGGAATCATCATTCCATTTGTAACCACCACCCTCGGAGCTTCTTTGTGAGATGGAAAAAGCCCCATGGGATGCCCTGAATACATCACTAATGTTTGGGTATCTGTCATTTGGGCTAAATACTGCATCGTTAGTCGATATTGTGCCCAATTTGAAAAAACACTGCCATTCCCTCCATAGGTAATTAACTCACGGGGGTGTTGCGCAATAGCATCATCTAAATTGTTCTGGATCATTAGCATTATGGCAGCTGCCTGTTTACTTTTGGCAGGGTAGCTTTCAATAGGTCTTGCGGTTATTTTATGTACTGGGCGGTATCTGTACATATAAATTCGTCCGTATTTATCCAGTTCATTTTTGAATTCTTTAATGAGAATACTATGAAGTTTTTTGTCAAAATATCTCAAAGCATTCTTTAATGCTAATTTGGTTTCTTCAGAGCTTAAAATTATTTTTCTTTTTGGTGCATGATTACAGGCGTCATCGTAGGGTTGGCTTGGAGGTAGAGTATTAGGAATTCCTTCAAGAATCTCCTCTTCAAATGTAATTTTTATTGCGCTCAATTTGATTTTTTTTGTGTATTAGTACAGGGGTTGTACCCATAAGGACAATGTTTGCATCCACTCTCACAACAATAGCCACGCCTTAGGTGGTATTGCTCAGTAAAACAACGGTAACCATCTGATGTTAAATAGTAATCGCCATCTTTGATAGGGATGATCTTTTTCATGCTAAACAAAGATAATATAATATTTAAATAAATATATTTTTAACTCTTTTAAGCTTTAAGTGATTCTATGCGAGGAAATTATTTAAAGTATTTACTATTTTTGTAAACAAGACTCAACTGATGCTTAAAATCCAAATATTAGAAAATGTATATTTAAATAAAAATTTGGCCATAAAGCCTGATTATTTGATTCACCCTACAGTTTCTGGAAATAAATTTAGAAAGTTAAAGTATAATTTAGAAAAAGCTCAATCTACAAATGTAAAAGGGCTTCTTACATTTGGAGGTGCCTATTCCAATCACATAGCAGCTACAGCCGCTGCGGGCAAAGAATTGAATATGCCAACAGTTGGTGTTATTAGAGGGGAGGAGCTCGAAACTCATGTTGAAAATAATCCTACACTTAAATATGCGAGAGATTGTGGAATGCACTTAGAGTTTGTAGAAAGATCTATTTATAAAAATAAAACAGATCCAGGCTATTTGCAGCAATTAATGCAAAACTACAAAAGGTACTTTATTATTCCTGAAGGAGGCACTAACGAACTAGCAATTAAAGGCTGTGAAGAGATTCTAACGATAAAAGATCAATCTTTTGATATTATTTGTTGTTCTGTAGGCACAGGTGGAACAATAGCAGGACTTATCAACGCAAGTTTACCGACTCAAAAAATTATTGGATTTCCGGCCTTAAAAGGTGATTTTTTAAAGGAAGATATTTGTAAATTTGTTAAACAAAATAATTGGGAGCTTTGGGGGGATTATCATTTTGGGGGTTATGCAAAAGTAGACTCCAAATTAATTAATTTTATGAACGATTTTAAGCTTAGATATAACATTCCATTAGATCCTGTTTATACGGCCAAGATGATGTATGGCATATTTGAAGGAATTAGTTCTGGAAAAATACCTCAAACAGCTAAGGTGCTAGCGATTCATACAGGTGGTTTACAGGGGATTGAAGGTATGAACTTAAGGCTGAAACAAAAAAAACTTGAAGAAATAATATAGATATGAAGCGAATTGTTATTATAATTTTTCTAGGTATTTTAATAGCTAGCTGTGGAGCGAGACGTAAGTCAAACCTCAGTCAAGCTAATTCCAAAAAATTGGGAGTAATTTCTGAAAAATCTAACAAATCTAACAATGAGGTTAAGTCACTTGTTATCAGCACCCCTTTGCAATATATCTCCTTTTTTAAAGCGGTCGCTATAAACGAAATGCAGCTTTACGGTATTCCAGCAAGTATCACTTTAGCTCAAGGGATTTTAGAATCAGGATCTGGAAAGGGACGACTAGCTCGTCAGGCAAATAATCACTTTGGAATCAAATGCCACAAATGGAATGGAGATAAAATTTATCATGATGATGATAAAGAACAAGAGTGTTTCAGAAAATATAATGATCCTAACTCTTCATATAGAGATCATTCTGAATTTTTGGTAAATAGAAAACGATACTCCAAGTTGTTTAAATTAAAAATAACAGATTACAAAGGATGGGCTAAGGGGCTTAGAAAAGCGGGCTATGCAACAGATCCTAAATATCCAAAAAAGTTGATTAGCATCATTGAGCGTTATGAGCTATACAAGTATGATAAAAAGCCCAAAAAAAAATATTCAGAAAATAAAAAGTCTTCACAGATAATTGTAAAAAGACATATTGTGCAGAAAGGGGATACATTATATTCAATTTCTAAATTATATAACACTACGGTTGATAAGATTAAAAAACAAAACAATTTAAATTCAATCGTATTATCAATTGGCCAAAAACTCAAAATTTCTACATACTAATTTTATGAAATATCAACGTAGTAGTAAATTGTTTAATGAAGCAACAGAAGTAATTCCTGGCGGGGTGAATTCCCCTGTACGCGCATTTAAAGCTGTGGGCGGAACACCAATTTTTGTTGACAAAGCTAAAGGTGCTTACCTGTATGATGTGGATGATAATCGCCTTATAGACTATATTAACTCATGGGGTCCAATGATTCTAGGTCACGCTTTTCCTCCAGTAATAAACGCTGTGGTTGAAAAAGCTAAATTAGGGACCTCTTTTGGAATGCCGACAGAAATTGAAACACAGATTGCTGAACTTGCAGTTTCCATGGTACCTAATATTGATCAAATTCGTTTTGTAAATTCTGGGACTGAAGCCTGCATGAGTGCTGTTCGTTTGGCTAGAGGTTTTTCAGCAAAGGAAAAAATTATAAAATTTGCAGGTTGTTACCATGGACACTCAGATTCATTTCTGATTCAAGCTGGAAGTGGTGCGGTTACTTTTGGAAGTCCAAATAGCCCTGGAGTTACAAAAGGAACAGCTAAGGACACGCTATTAGCGACTTATAATAATTTGGATTCTGTAGCTAAGCTTTTTGAAGCAAACCCATCGCAAATTGCATGTGTAATAGTTGAACCAGTAGCAGGAAACATGGGTTGTATTCCACCGCAACCTGGATTTCTTGAAGGACTTCGTGATTTATGTGATACTCACCAATCAATTTTAGTTTTTGATGAGGTTATGACCGGTTTTCGTTTAGCTAAGGGCGGAGTTCAAGAGCTAAGTGGAGTAAATGCTGATATTATATGTTTTGGAAAAGTAATTGGGGGTGGATTACCTGTTGGTGCTTTTGCTGCACGCCACGAAATTATGTCATATTTAGCCCCGCTAGGACCTGTATATCAAGCTGGCACTTTGAGCGGTAACCCTTTAGCGATGGCAGCAGGGTTTGCAATGCTAAAAGCATTAGATTCTGACAAACAACTGTTTGATCGTTTAGCTAAAAAAACAGCTTATTTACACAAGGGAATAGAAAGGGTGTTATCCGCTCATCAAATAGAACATACTATAAATAGAATTGGCTCTATGATTTCGGTTCATTTTTCTAAAATACCAGTATTAGATTTTGAAACAGCTTCACTAGCAAACAATGAGCATTTTAAAAATTTTTTCCACGGAATGTTAGCTGAAGGAATTTATATTGCACCAAGTGCCTATGAAACATGGTTTATAACGGATGCTTTAACTTACAAAGACCTAGATTATACAATCACTGCTGTTGAAAAAGTTGCTAAAACTTTATAGAGGTTTAAGTACAAGTTTTCTAATTCCTACAAAAACTATGATTAGTACTGAATAGCCAATAAAAAAGGGTATCACAAATTCATGTAAATTTAATGCCAGCATAATCGCCATAAACAAAAGCTGAAACCCTAATCCGTACATGGAAACTAATGTCATAAACCACTTAGGAAATGGAGGACTATCACTAGCATTTTTATCCATGTGGTACATAATCTTGTCAAACATTATATACAGTATGTCATAAATTTTATAAAAAATGTTTACTGTGCGTTGACTTTCTCCCTTTAGCGCTATTGGAGCAGTATCCTCAAATATTCTGCTTGTTGAATCTCCTTCTACTGCATTTCTTAAAATCACATAGTAATAATTATAAACTGTTCCTTGAAGTTGTATTCCAAAAAATGCAATTAACATATAGATTATTGAGCTGTCCGTTATATACCAAAGGGTTAGTAAAAAAAAGAAATTAAGTAAGATGTCAGCTATAGAGTCATAATATCGTCCAGTGTATGATGGGGTATTTTTTAGCCTAGATAGTTCTCCATCCGCAGCATCCAAAACAGACTTTAGTATTATAAAAAAGGCAGCTGTTTTGTAATATCCATTCAACATACACCAAATGGCGACAAAACCTGAAAAAATAAATAGGGTTGTAACATGGATGGGAGTGAAACGGGTATTTTTGAGCCGACTAGCAATCCAAAGACCACCATTTCTTCCATAATCAGATAGATCTAAAAATTGATATTTTGTTGGGAGTTTAGCCATGCCTTTATTTAGAATATCGATTATTGGTTTACGACATCAAAGGTACAATCATTTTATGGAACTAATTTTATATAAATTAGCTAGTCCAAATATTTCCAATTGAGTATGTTCTTGCTTTTCCACTGATTTGAACTTTATCTTTTTTGTACTCACAATTTAAATATCCAATCCTATCAGAAAGCTGAATCGCACTAAGTTTTACTTTTTTTAATTCTTCGGCCCAATAAGGAATTAACGAGCAATGAGCTGATCCAGTGACGGGATCTTCCAAAATTGATGCCTGTGGAGTGAAATAACGAGACACAAAATCATAATCGTTTCCTCTAGCAGTTACAACAACACCCCCTGTTCCCAAATTAATCTGATCTAAGATTTGACGATCAATTTTTAAATTGCGAATATCAGTTTCTGAATCATAAATTAACACATAATCTCTTGACTTATAAATTTTTTTTGGAGGAATACTTAGGGCATTTTTAATTTCATCAGGAAGTTCTGACGCAACAGGCACTCGAGACGGAAAGTTTAGATGGTATATTTCATTGTTACAGGTTACAGTTATCTCTCCACTCTTTGTTTCAAATACAATAGTTTCTTCTGAGAAATTTAAAATTGTTTTTAAGCAATGAGCAGTTGCTAGTGTTGCGTGCCCACATAAATCCATCTCAATTTCAGGAGTGAACCATCTTAATTGAATTTTATTTTCTTTTTTGACAAAAAATGCAGTTTCAGCAACTGCATTTTCTTTAGTGATTTTAAAGAGAATATCGTCCGATATCCAATGAGGAAGTGGGACAACACAAGCTGGGTTACCTCCAAAAACTTGGTCAGTAAAAGCATCTATTTGATATAACTCTAGTTTCATTTTTGTTAGCATTCACAATATTCAAAATACTATTATAAAACTCTAATTAGCCACTTAGTGATTTTATTTTGATGCATTAATTTCTTTGATATCATCATAAAATTTTACGTAACTAACATTTACATATGGCGCTAACCATAATAAACCAATTCCTAATGTTAATATACTAAGTAAAAACCAGCCGAAAAAACTAAATCCAAGGCAGAAGAATTTCAATTTGTGACCATTCATAATTTCTTTACTTTTCTTAAGCGCGTCATATGGACCAATAGTCTCATCTTCCGCTATAATAAAAAAGGTCATTGAGTATGAAATTGCAGCGATAATCCCTGGGATTATTAAAAGAATTGTCCAAAGAAATATAAAAAGAACCATTAAAATGTAAGCTAATATAGATGTTCCAAAATTTCTAAACCCTTCGAATAATTGTTCAATTTTAGCATCTTTATTTCTTGCAATATTTAATGAAAAAATAGAAATCCCTAAAGCAATAGGACCTGAAACAATTATGGTTAATAAACTCAGAATTGGAACTATTTCACCTAAATATTCTATACCTCCTATAATAAGAAAGTATAGTAAAAAAGTAATTACAGCAATCTTCCATTTTCCCGCTAAGGACTCTCTAGCCATTTGCCTGAGCGTTGAATTTTCATTAACCATATTTTATATTTTAATTGTTTTATGCAATTTATAAATATTTTAAATAAACGAGCTAAATATTATTTTTTAATTTAAAGTTATTTTCTGTTGAAATACTGATTGATTCCTAACGAGTCAAACTTATAAGCAGTACTATTTTCGGTTCTGTCCAGTTTATCGTTAATTGTTAAACCCCAAAGTACTAATTCCATACAAAATGCTTTGTCCTGACTATCTAAATGACCAACATTTTCTTCAATTAGTTTAGTAAGAGGTTTTATAGATTTGAGAGTTGAAAAGAATTCATCATCTGTATCGGTGTTGTTTAGCTCAATAAAGTTATTGTCAAACCAGTGAATCAAGTTTGTATAAGTTGTTTTTTCTCCCTCTTTTTCAAGTTTAGAAATACGAGGGAATAGGTTGTCAAACTGGGATTCTACAGCGCTGTCGATAAGTAATTTAGCAACCTGATCAGCTCCTTCTTGTTCGCCTTCGTATACTAGTTCAACTTTTCCTGTTATTGATGGAATTATTGACATAAAGTCAACTAAACGAATTGTGGTTTTTTCTGATGAAGTTTCAATTAACCTTAGTTTTGCAGCTGCTACAAGATTTTCCATTGCACTGATTGTAAGTCGTGCACTCACCCCACTTTTAGAGTCTATATATTCACTTTTTCGTGCTGTAAATGCTACTTCCTCCAAGAGATCCTTTGCTAAGTTTGGAATTAGGATATTTTCTTTATCTTTTGGTGATATTTTTGCTTCCTGCTCTGTAATTTCACGTGCAAGCGCTATTGATTTGGGGTAGTGAGTAAAAATCTGGGATCCAATTCTGTCCTTTAAAGGAGTTACGATACTACCTCTGTTTGTATAATCTTCCGGATTTGCAGTAAAAACAAATTGAATATCAAGGGGCATCCTTAGCTGAAATCCACGAATTTGCACATCTCCTTCTTGTAGGATATTAAACAGGGATACTTGAATCCTAGATTGTAAATCTGGTAGTTCATTTAAAACAAATATTGATCGATTCGCCCTAGGAATCATACCGTAATGTAACACGCGTTCATCAGAATAAGGTAGTTTTAGGGTAGCAGCTTTAATAGGATCAATATCACCAATTAAGTCAGAAACGTTCACATCTGGTGTAGCTAGTTTTTCAAAGAACCGCTGTGATCTATGAACCCATGATATAGGAGTTTTGTCACCCATTTCATTAATTAAATCTCGAGCGTATTTTGAAATAGGTTCATAAGGACTGTCATTTATCTCAGATCCCTTAACAATAGGCATGTACTCATCAAGAAGGTCAACCATGCTTCTTGCTATTTTTGTTTTAGCTTGTCCTCTTAATCCTAATAAATTGATGTGGTGCCCTGCTATAATAGCCTTTTTTAATTGAGGAACAACGGTGTCTTCATAACCAAAAAGCCCTTCAAATATAGCTTGCTTGGCTTTAATTCGTTTAATTAAGTTAGATTGGATTTCTTGATTTATAGTTTTATTTTCATAATTAGAGTTTTTTAACTCTAAAAAGGTTATGTTTTTTCTCATATTTTTTTAATTCTATTTTTTTCGTAATCTTCAAATATCATTTCTCCCAAACCAGACAATCCAGTTAAAAAAGCTTTTCCTTGGTTTTGGGCAGTAAAAAGCTCTACAAATTGCCTTAGATATGGATCTTTGGCAATCATAAAAGTTGTGATTGGAATTTTTAATTTCCTAGCTTGTGCCGCTTTATTTAAACACTTAGAGACAATCATTTCGTCGAGTCCATTACTATTTTTATAAAACTCTCCTGATGGAAGTTTTATACAACTTGGTTTACCATCAGTTATCATGAAGATTTGCTTATTCGTATTTCGTTTTCTACGCAAAATATCCATCGCCAGTTCTAACCCTGCAACAGTATTAGTGTGATAAGGTCCAACCTTTAAGTAAGGAAGATCTTTGACTTTAATAGGCCAGGCTTCATTTCCAAATACAATAATATCGATAGAATCTTTAGGGTACTTTCGGTAGATTAGCTCTACTAATGCCATAGCTACTTTTTTGGCGGGTGTAATTCTGTCTTCGCCATATAAAATCATTGAGTGACTAATGTCAATCATAAGCACAGTACTCATTTGTGCTTTGTGCTTTGTTTCTTCTACAATTAAGTCATTTTCTGTGAGTCGTAAATCTGAAATGCCATTATTTATTTGTGCATTTTTAAGACTCTCAGTCATATTTACTGTTGTTAAGTCATCACCATATTGAAATGACCTATTTTCGCCATCCCGCTCGTCGCCGATTCCTGTTTTTGAAGTCCTGTGATTTCCTAAACCTCTTTTTTTTAACTTTCCAAAAATTTGGTTTAAGGCATAGTCTCTCAACGCTGATTCAAGTTTCGCAGTAAGTATGTTCTTTCCTTTTCCTTTACCTTTTCCAGAATTGTATTGATCAGGATCTATATCTTTTTTTATGTACCCTCTTTTCTTAAGATCCTCTTCAAAGTTTTCAAGAGTGTATTGGTCATTAAAAATATTGTATTCGTTGTCTAGCGTATTTAGCCATTCAAAAGCTTCTTCAATATCTCCTGATGTATGTGTTAGGAGTTCTTTAAACACTCCAAACACACGATCAAAATCTGAAATGGCTTTCTCGGTATGTTTACTGAATGTAAACCCTTTTCCATAATTGAAATTAAATTCCGACATATTTACAAAGATCGTTATATAGAAATTTTAAACCGTTAAGAAGATATTAATGTTTTAGTTTATTATTAACTAAATTTCATTCTTTTTTAAGAATGGGTTCTGTAAATGGTTTTAAGTCATTGACTCCATTATCAGTTACGTATTTTATGAAAGCACTTCCAATTATGGCTCCTTTAGCATGTTTGGTTGCTTGTTTAAAGGTTTCCTGGTTTGAGATTCCAAATCCAATAATTTGTGGATTATTAAGATTCATTTCTGCAATTCGTTTAAAATAATCTGTTTGTTTTTTCCCAAAACCACTTTGGCTTCCCGTAGTGCTGGCACTACTGACCGTATAAATAAATCCTTTGGAAATGCTGTCCATATATCGGATGCGCTTTTCACTTGTTTGTGGAGTAATTAAAAAGATATTTAGTAATCCATGATGTTCAAAAACAGTTTGGTATTCCTCGTGATATACTTCGACTGGAAGGTCTGGAATAATTAATCCATCAATCCCTATTTCTTTACATTTTTTACAAAATGCTTCGATGCCGTATTGAAGTATTGGGTTAAAATACCCCATCAAAATTAGAGGAATACTAACTGTTTTTCGTATGTCTTTAAGTTGGTCAAATAATACGGATGAGTTCATGCCATTATGAAGTGCTTTTGTAGAGCTTGCCTGTATGGTGGGTCCGTCAGCTAATGGATCGCTAAATGGCAAGCCTATTTCAATCATGTCTACGCCATTTGATTCTAAATTTTCAATAGTACTAACGGTGTCATTTAGCTTAGGGTAACCCGCCGTAAAATAGATGGATAATAGTTTTTTATCTTCTTGTAATTTTATTTGTATTCTGTTCACAATTTTACAGTTTAAAATAATCAATGTAGGTATTCAAATCTTTGTCGCCACGTCCTGATAAACTAATTATTACCACATCCTTAGGCTTGAATTTTTTATCATTAAAAATAGCCAATGCATGAGAAGTTTCAATCGCTGGAATGATGCCTTCGAGTTGCGATAATTCCAACCCAGCTTCCATGGCTTTATCATCCGTTACCGATATAAATTCGGCACGTTTGCTTTTGTATAAATGTGCATGCATAGGGCCAACACCAGGGTAATCTAAGCCTGCCGAAATTGAATAGGGCTCTGTAATTTGACCATCTGTACTTTGCATTAGTAAGGTTTTACTGCCATGAATTACTCCTTCTTTTCCAAGGACTGAAGTTGCAGCACTTTCACCCGATTCAACACCTTTTCCAGCGGCTTCTACAGCAATGAGTTTAACGTTGGGTTCATTCAAATAATGGTAATACGCGCCAGCAGCATTACTTCCACCACCTACACAAGCTACCACATAGTCAGGATTTTCTCGACCTTCAACTTCCTTTAACTGCCATTTAGTTTCTTTAGATACAACGGATTGAAAACGTGCAACCATGTCAGGGTAGGGGTGTGGTCCCACTGCACTTCCAATTATGTAGTGAGTATTTACAGGGTTGTTAATCCAATCTCGTATCGCTTCATTTGTAGCATCTTTCAGAGTACGACTTCCTGAAAGTGCAGGGCGTACTTCCGCCCCTAGCATTTTCATACGTGCCACATTAGGCGCTTGTCGTGCTATATCAATTTCTCCCATATATACAACACATTCCATACCAACCAAAGCACATACAGTCGCTGTAGCTACACCATGTTGTCCAGCACCAGTTTCAGCGATGATACGTGTTTTTTTGAGGCGCTTAGCCATTAAAATCTGTCCTATTGTATTATTGATTTTATGCGCTCCAGTATGGCATAAATCCTCACGCTTAAGGTATATTTTTGTGTTATATTTTTTAGATAATCGTTTTGCAAAATATAAAGGTGTTGGTCGGCCTACATATTCTTTTAGGAGTTGATCAAACTCCTTTTTGAAATCAGGTTCAGCCATTACCTTCAAATAATTATGACGCAATTCTTCAACATTAGGATACAACATCTCTGGAATAAATGCTCCTCCAAATTGGCCATAGTAGCCCTTTTCATTTACCTGATAACTCATAATAGTTGTTTAAATTTTTCTAAACTCTTTTTATCTTTCTTAGCCATAGCAACTTCAAATTTACTATTCACATCAATGGCATGGCAATAGGCTGATGCTGTACTAATTTTAAATGCATGTAATTGACTAATGTTATCTAATCCAATCCCACCACTTAAAAAATATGGTTTTGTTGACGGATAATTATCTAAAACAGACCAATTAAAGCAGTAGCCATTTCCGCCCGCTAGTGGACCTTTTGTGTCAAAAAGATAAAAGTCACAAACGGATTCATAAGGAGTTAGCTCGTCAAAATTAAATTTGTTTTTAATAGAAAATACTTTGATTACTTTTATATTAAGTGCCTGTATAGATTTACAAAATTCAGGCATTTCTTCTCCATGTAATTGAACCGCTTGCAAATTGTAGGTATTGATTTTATCGACAATAACATCAAAAGAAGCATTGACAAAAACACCTACTTTTTTTATGGAAGTGGAGAGGGTCGGAATCGACGAGGTCATATGACGTGCAGAGCCTTCATAAAATATAAAGCCCATATAATCAGGTTTGACACTATCGATCTCCAGAATATTATGGTCATATCTCATACCACATACTTTTAGCTTCATCCGTTCAATTGTTTTATAAATGCTGCTGCACTAGCACCAGGATCTTTTGTTTTCATAAAATTCTCACCTATTAAAAACCCTTTGTAGCCATAGGTTTGTAAGTTATTAATGTCTTCAACTGTACGAATTCCACTTTCTGATATTTTCACAAATTTGTCAGGAATGAGTCTACTTAGTGTCTTGCTTGTTTCTATATCAACTTCAAATGTCTTAAGGTTTCTATTGTTTACGCCAATCATATTTAGGGACGGCATGATTGATTTATTTAATTCGTCCTCATTATGAACTTCTAATAAGACTTCCATTCCTAAACTTTGAGCTAGTGTTGAAAACATTTGAATCTCGTTTCGACTCAAAATGGAAGCAATTAGTAAAATGACATCGGCTCCATAGGCTTTAGCTTCTACAATTTGATAAGTATCAATAATAAATTCTTTTCTAATTAAAGGTATTTCAATACTAGCTCTTGAAGTCAGTAAATCTTCTAAACTTCCTCCAAAATATTTCATATCTGTTAATACGGACATACCGCAAGCTCCGGCAATTTCATACCCTTTTGCCACATCATGGGTATTCAAATTTTGATTAATAATGTCCTTAGATGGTGATCGGCGTTTGTGTTCCGCGATGAGTCCCGAATTACTATTTATTAATCGTTTGCTAAGCGATGGAGATGGGCGTTCAAATAGAATGGATTTCTCTAGCTGTTTGTTGGGAATGAGTTGTTTTCTAAGCCCAACCTCAAGACGTTTATCAGCTACAATACGGTTTAATATATTACTCATTACAGTGCGATTAGTTTAGTAAGACATTGGTTTGCTTTCCCAGAAAAAAGGGCTTCTTTGGCTAGTTCATAGCCTTCAATATGTGTGAGCTTTTTGGCGGTTGCAATCGCTAAACCAGCATTGGCACATACAACATTATTTTGTGCTTTAGAGCCCTGTCCTTCTATTATTTTTTTAAAAATTTTAGAGGCCTCTGCAATGGTATTTCCGCCAAAAATGGCTTCTTGGGTATTATTTTTTAATCCTAAATCTTTAGCTGAAAATAGTACCTCTGATTTATTTGAAACAATTTTAACTGTGTTTGTTAGAGAAATTTCATCATAGCCCCCAAGGTCATGAACAATACTGTAGTTTATATCCGAGTCTTGATACAAATAAGCATAAAGTCTTAATAATTCCAAATTAAAAACCCCTACCATTTGGTTTTTTGGTGCCGACGGGTTTACCATTGGTCCAAGCATATTAAAAAAAGTTTTAACCCCTAATCCTTGCCGGATGGGTGCTATTTTTTTCATAGCTGGATGAAATAAAGGAGCATGTAAAACACAAATACCTGCTGTGTCAATTGCACGTTCTAAAAACTTGACATCATTTGAAAAGGTTACTCCAAGAGATTCTAGTACGTTGGAGGATCCACAAGCTGAAGATACCCCGTAATTCCCGTGCTTAGCAACTGGAATACCAGCAGCAGCCGTTACAAACGAGGAAAGGGTAGAAATATTAAAAGTATCTTTGCCATCGCCCCCTGTACCGCATAAATCGATTGGATTATAAGCCGATAAATCTACTGGAACACATAGCTCTAAAAGTGCATTTCTAAACCCTTTTAATTCATCTAGAGTGATACTCCGCATCATGAAAACAGTAAGAAAAGAAGCAATTTGACTTTGGTTATAGTTACCTTTAGAGATATTAATCAAAATCTGTTTCGCTTCTTCACTTGAAATAGTTTCATGATTAATAAGCCTGCTTAAGATATGTTTCATTTTTATTTTTTCTAATTTAGGAGTTAATCCAGTTTTTTAGGAGTTGTTTTCCAAGGGGAGTTAATACTGATTCTGGGTGAAATTGTACACCCTTCACATCGTATATTTTGTGTCTCAAAGACATCACCTGTCCATTGTTATCAATTGAAGTGGCTTCCAAGACATCAGGTAAATTAGCATCAACAACCCATGAATGGTAGCGTCCGACCTGTAGAGTTGGTCCCAATTGATCAAACAGAATTTCGTCTTTTACAATTACTGTGATATCTGTGTGAACTCCGTGATATACTTCCTCTAAATTCACAAGCTGCCCTCCAAAAACAACGCCAATAGCCTGTTGCCCTAGGCACACACCTAAAATACTTTTAGTTGAAGCATATCTCTTAATCACAGCATCTAACAAACCAGCTTCTTGTGGAATTCCTGGGCCTGGTGATAGGAGTATTTTATCGAAATCTCCAATGTCATCTAAGTCAAATTTATCATTCCTAAGAACCGCTACTTCGCAGTCCAAATCTTCAAGATAATGCACAAGATTAAAGGTAAAGCTGTCGTAATTATCAATGACTACTATTTTTTTCATATTTAAATTGTTTCTGCAAGTTTAATTGCTTTTGTTAAAGCCCCTAGCTTGTTATATACTTCTTGAAGTTCACTTTGTGAATTGGATTTAGAAACGATTCCCGCCCCTGCTTGCCAATGAAGTTGATAGTCTTTACTTAAAAAGGTGCGAATCATAATTGCATGGGTATAATTTCCATTGAAGTCCATAAATCCGATAGCCCCTCCGTAAAAGGTACGGCTTGTTTTTTCGTATTTTTCAATAAGTTGCATAGCTTTATGTTTAGGAGCTCCACTGAGGGTTCCTGCAGGGAAGGTGTCTGCTACAATTTGTATGGTTGGTGTACCTTCTTTAATCGCTCCAATGACTTTACTAACTAAGTGAATGACATGTGAAAAAAACTGAACTTCTCTGTATTTTTCAATAACAACTTTTGTACAATGGCGGCTTAAATCGTTTCTAGCTAAGTCTACTAGCATGACGTGCTCGCTATTTTCTTTTTTATTAGCTACTAAGTTCTTTGCCAGTTCAGCATCTTTCAAATCATCTCCAGTTCGTGCAAATGTGCCGGCAATAGGATGAATTTCTGCTTTTTTATTTTCTACAATTAGCTGTGCTTCGGGAGAGCTTCCAAAAATCTTGAATTTACCGTAATCAAAATAAAATAAGAAGGGAGAGGGGTTTATGCTTCTAAGTGCACGGTACACATTGAAATCATCTCCTTTAAAATCTTGTTGAAATTTCTTTGATAAAACCAATTGAAATACATCGCCTCGACTGCAGTGTTTTTTGGCTAAATCGACATTAGATTTAAACGCTTTATCAGTTAAGTTAGAAATTATCTCACCTTTGGGTTTGAAATCATAGGACGAGAAGCTTTGTTTTTTAATCAGATGATTAATTATCTCAATATTGCTCTTACGCTCATAGCAATGTGCAAAGATAACAGCTTCATTTTTAAAATGGTTAATCGCTATGATGTTCTGATAAACCGCATAATAAATATCTGGAATTTCAATAGAGTCCTCTTTTTTTGAAATAGTGATATCTTCAAAATACTTAACAGCATCATAAGCTGTAAATCCAAACATACCATTACTGATAAACTTGAACGATTTATCATTTTGAGTTTCAAATTGCTTAGTGAAGGAGTCAATTTCTAACATTACCTTTTCAGATTCTATAGACTTGGTTTCAAATGTGTGGTCAGGGTAGGTTTTAGTAACCAGGTTAGACTCTACTTTTATGGACGCGATCGGGTTACAGCAGATGTAAGAAAAACTATTATCATTTCCATGGTAGTCGCTACTTTCTAGTAGGATACTATTAGGAAACTGATCACGAATTTTTAGATATACACTTACGGGCGATATTGTATCTGCCAGTATTTTTTTATAATGTGTTTTTAACTTAAAATTTTTCATAAAAAAAAGGCTTGTCGTGATTGACAAGCCTTGGTATTTTGATTTAAACAAATAAAGGTAGTATCACGAATTGATTTTTCGAGAGTTCCACCACCAAATATTGTTTAAGGTTAATTTCATAATAAAGTTCTTAATTCAAATGTAATAACGTTTTTGTTAAAAGCATAACGAAATTGTTATTTTTTTTAAAATTTTAATTTAACGTTTAAATCAAACTCATCGTAGATCGCTTTATCTTTTATGCCGTCAAAAAAACTAGCAGAGCCGTATTTGATACCATATTTAGTACGATCAATTTTTAGGTTAGTTGAAGCACTGTTTTCAGTAAGCGCTAAATCAAAAGACACTTCATTTGTAATTCCTTTTATAGTCATATCACCAACTATTGCGTAGCCCAATTTACTTTTATTAACTGAAGTAAATACAAGCGTTGCAGTTTTAAAGTTGTTTACGCCAAAGAAATCATCTGCTTTAAGATGTCCATCTAACTTCTTTTTGGAGTCTCCTTCAAGGTCAGTTGTATTGATTGATGTCATATCCATTGCGAATTTACCACCAACTAAAGTATTTTCTTTGAAATTCAAAGATCCATTTAGTAGCTTTATAGTTCCTTCGTGTTGTCCAGTAACTTTATATCCTACCCAGTTGATCACACTTTCAGCAACATTTATGTTTTTAGAATCGCTAGTTGAGTAAGCCGATAACATCACAGCTAATATAATTAGTACAGGTTTTAATATTGATTTTTTTAAATTCATCTCAATTTTTTTTTAAAGTTTGTACACAAATATATATTTTTATATTTTTAAGGCCATATCATTCCTAATAATTTTCTGTTAATTTTTTTAGGCTACTAATTGAGTTTTTTTAACTTTAACAAATGAAAATTCACTTTATTTTAATAGCCTTTTGTTTCTTAGCTTGTAAGTCAGAGGTCAAGACAAAGGACAATAATGCTATAAGCTTACCGATATTAGAAATTCATGATTTCTCAGGGATTGAACCATATTTAAATCTTGATGGGTCTAAAACTTATATTGTTAACTTTTGGGCAACCTGGTGTGCTCCTTGTGTGAAAGAGATACCATATTTCGAGGCTATTCAAGCAAATTACCCCAAAGATGTTGAGGTTATACTAATAAGCTTGGATTTTCCTCGTCAGTATGAATCTAAACTAAAACCATTTATACAAAAACACCAATTAAAGTCTAAGGTAATTGTACTGGATGATCCTGACATGAATTCTTGGATTCCGAAGGTGAATGTTGACTGGGATGGTGCTATTCCTGTTACACTTATATACAACAATTCTAAACGAACTTTTTATAATCGTACCTTTAGTTATGACGAACTAGAAAGTGAGCTAGAAACTTTTTTAATTATTAAATAATTACTTATGAACACAATTTATAATATATTGATCCTTTTCACAACACTATTTTGCTCCCATCCATTTGATGATGGATATGATATTGGAGATATAGCAACTGATTTTAGTTTAGAAAATATAGACGGTAGTTTTGTTTCTCTTTCAGATTTTAAAGATGCTAAAGGCTTTGTAATTATATTTACCTGTAATACTTGTCCTTATGCCGTTTTGTATGAAGATCGAATTGAAGCACTCAATAAAAAATATGCCCATCAAGGGTATCCAGTGATTGCTATTATGCCTAATAATGTGGAAACAAAACCAGGTGATTCCATGATGTCTATGCGAGAAAGAGCCATTGATAAAGGATTTACATTTCCGTATTTAATAGATGTTGATCAAAAAATATATCCTCAATATGGGGCTACAAAGACCCCTCATGTTTTCATTTTAGAATCGACGTCTCGTGGCCCGTTAGTCAGATACATTGGCGGGATAGACGATAACTACAAAGATGCCTCTTTAGTAAAAATTCGTTATGTAGAAAAGGTGATTGAATCGCTCAAAAATGGATATGAAATTAAACAAACAAAAACTAAAGCGATAGGCTGTTCTATCAAATTATAACTTTCAATAATTAATAAAATAAAATATTTTATGGTTGAATTATCACAGAGCGATTGGGCTTCAAATAAAGAAGCTGATTTAGAATCAATTACTATTGATGTACGTACTCAAGAAGAGGTAGACGAAGGTTCGATCCCTGACGCACTTCATATGGATATATATAATGCGCAGGAGTTTATTTTGGGGCTCGAGAAACTTGATAAATCCTTAAGTTATTATGTATATTGTAGGTCAGGGAACCGAAGCGGTCAAGCCTGTTCAATAATGAGTCAAATGGGATTTAAATCAACTTTTAATTTATCTGGAGGTTTTTTAGAATGGACAGGTCCATCTGT
>Ga0233438_10000709_pt1 | contig 40443 bp, 26 predicted proteins | sample SI_123_September_FD_182720 | JGI IMG/M metagenome (GOLD analysis project Ga0233438, IMG submission 182720) | Seawater microbial communities from Saanich Inlet, British Columbia, Canada - SI_123_September2016_10_MG | ecosystem: Environmental > Aquatic > Marine > Inlet | place: Canada: British...
CGTGACATACGATGAGGCAAATGTTCGGATTTATTTAAATGGAGTAAAAGTTCATTCCGCCCCTCTCACAAGATCTGGAGGAAACCATCAAAACAACCACGAAACCTTTATTGGAAAGTATAGACCCCAGAGTTCAGGTAGTCAACAAGCAAATCAACTTTTTAGAGGTAAACTTGACAATATAGGGGTTTGGAACAGAGCTTTGAATGATGCTGAAATTGCACAATTATTTACATTAGAGATAGATACTACTCCACCTACTGTTTCTTTAGAGAAAAATTTCATTACAAACTCAGTTGAAAATGGAGACACTGTTGTGGTTACTGCTACTTTTTCAGAGCCAATGACAAGTTCACCTACAATAAGCATTAGCAGCGAAACCACTGATATTGAGATGAACTTAGGAACATCACCCTCGATTTGGTCTTACAGTTGGACAGTTTCAGAAACTACTTCAACGACTATATCTGTAAGTGTTTCTGGAAATGATTTAGTAGGAAATGCATATGCTGGTAATGAATCCTTGTCTTTTAATGTGCTTATTCCTTTTTACCTAGATTCTAATGGAGTAACAGTAAAATGTACAGGCTGTAGTGCTGGAGATACAGGATACATAGGCGGTGTTTTGTACACGGCACACGATAACACCTCCTTAGTCGCAAAATCTAAAAGTGATACCGATTGGGACCTGGTTGTAACTACACCGGTTACCAATATGTATCAGTTATTTAAGGATGAAGCTACATTCAATCAAAATATTGAATCTTGGGACACCTCTAATGTTACCCGAATGGATAATATGTTCTGGGGAGCCGATGCATTTAATCAAGATATTGGGTCTTGGGATACCTCTAGTGTTACAGAAATGGATTCCATGTTCAGATCTGCATTAGCATTTAATCAGGATCTTTCACAATGGGATGTTTCTTCAGTCACCCAAATGGAAAATATGTTTAGGACTGCCCGAGTATTCAATCAAAACATTGATAATTGGGACACATCATCGGTTGTTAACATGACAAGCATGTTTCACGATGCGGAATTGTTCAATCGAGACATCGGTAATTGGGATGTTTCTTCTGTGACCAATATGTCATCTATGTTTGATAGTGCAGATGCATTTAATCAAGATATTGGACAATGGAATACCTCGAATGTTACCAATATGGTTAGAATGTTTAGATTCAATGATATTTTCAATCAAGACATTGGATCATGGGACACCTCTAGTGTAACTAACATGAGTTACATGTTTAATTCAGCATTGAGCTTTAACCAAGATATTGGATCATGGGACACCTCAAATGTTGCATCAGGTGGTATGATTAAAATGTTTAGAACTGCCAGCGCATTTAATCAAAACATTTCAAATTGGTGTGTTTCAAATATTTCTGGAACTCCTGACAACTTTAGTACTCAATCTGCACTTAGTAGTGCCAATCAACCAATATGGGGAAGCTGTAGGACTACCTTTGCAACAATCACATTCAATGATGAAAACAAAGTCTTCGGTGACAGCGATTTTGTACTTTCTCCAACATCCAACGGTTCGGGTACCTTCACTTTTTCCATTGCCGATACTTCGGTAGCAACTGTAGCTGGATCAACAGTTACAATTGTGGGCGCTGGAACAACAGTTATCACTGCAATTCAAGCAGGAGACACGGCTTACCTTTCGACAACAGCAACCATGACCTTAACGGTAGATAAGGCGAATCCTACCATTAGTTTTGTTGATCTAACCAAAAATTCGGATGATTCTGACTTTAACCTTTCTGCAACATCCAACAGTACTGGTGTCTTTAGCTATTCGATAGCAAACGCCTCAGTCGCAGTGGTAAGCGGAACTACTGTTTCTATTGTTGGAGGAGGATCAACTCTTGTCGAAGCAACACAAGCATCCGATTCAAATTACAATTCAGGTTCTGCAACCATGACCCTTACGGTAAGCAAGATTGCACCCACATTAACATTTTCAGATGTAACAAAATCTTATGGTGATCCAGACTTTGAACCTGTACCGAGCTCAAACAGTTCGGGTACATTTACATATTCAGTGGCAGACAGTTCAGTAGCTGCAATAAACGGGTCTTCTATCTCTATTATTGGACTTGGAACAACAGTTGTCTCGGCAACTCAGGCAAGCGATTCAAAATATTTATCCGCAGAAACACCCATGACCCTTACTGTGGTTAAAGGAAATCCTACTATTACATTCAATGACTTAAACAAAAGAATTGGAGATGCTGATTTCAATTTATCAGCATCATCCAACAGTACAGGAGCGTTTTCATACCAATTAGCAAATTCTTCCGTAGCAACTTTAAGCGGAACAACGGTTTCAATACTGGCAACAGGAACAACCCAAGTAATAGTAAACCAAGGCGCTGACACCAACTTCAATGCAGGTACAGCCTCTATGATATTGACTATCCTTGATGTCAATCCGGACACTGATGGAGATGGCATAAATGACGAATTGGATGCCTTCCCTACAGATCCAGATGAATGGCTAGACACTGACCAAGACGGATTGGGTAATAATGCTGATACAGACGACGATAACGATGGTATTTCGGACACCCTTGAAGCACAGAATGGTACTGATCCTTTGGACCCAGACTCGGACAACGACGGTTTAAGTGATGGAGATGAACAAAACTTAGGAACAGGCCCACTTAATCCAGATTCTGATGGAGATGGCCAAGCAGATGGCACAGACTTATTCCCACTTGATCCAAATGAAAGTAGCGATATTGATCAAGATGGAATAGGCGATAATACCGATACAGACAACGATAACGATGGGTTAGATGATTTTTATGAAAACAGCCTAGGAACAGATCCACTCAACCCAGATAGTGATGGAGATGGAAGTTCTGACGGAGAGGAAATTACAAAGGGAACAGACCCTCTCAATCCTGATACCGATGGAGATGGAATTGTCGATGGTCAGGATCAGGCACCCCTGAATCCAAACCAAGAAATTGATACCGATGGAGACGGGATTGCGGACCTCTATGATAGTGATGACGACGGAGACAACCTCTCTGATGAGGAAGAAATAGCTCGAGGAACAGACCCCCTCAACCCAGATACAGACGCAGATGGATTAAACGACAAAGAAGAGGAACAACGCAACACCAATCCCCTTTTACCCGATACCGATGGAGATGGAGTAAACGATAAAGACGATGCTTTACCAACCGATCAATTTGAACAGTATGATTCCGATAACGATGGTTTAGGAGACAATATGGACACCGATGATGATAATGACGGTGTAAGTGATTTAGATGAGTTTACCAATGGAACAAATCCACTGGATGATGATTCTGATGATGATGGCTTGAAGGATGAGGAAGAAATCAACCTAGGGACAAACCCAACACTTGCAGACACGGATGGAGATGGATCCACAGACTCAGATGAAATTGCAATGGGTACAGATCCATTAAACATTGATACTGATGGTGATGGAACTGAAGATTCTGATGATAAGTTTCCTTTAGATCCAAACGAAACAGAGGATTCCGATGGAGACGGTTTAGGAAACAATCTAGATACAGACGATGACAATGACGGAATCTCAGATAATGAAGAGATAAGCCTGGGGACAGATCCAAAAAATCCAGATTCCGATCAAGACGGATCACCCGACGGAGAAGAAATAGAAGTAGGAACCAATCCTTTAGATTCTGACTCTGACGATGATGGAATAAGTGATGGTAACGACGACTTCCCATTAGATCAAACTCTTTCTGATGACAACGATAAAGACGGTATTTCGGACGATTTAGATGAAGATGATGATAACGATGGTTTAACTGATGCAGAAGAGTTATTACTGGGGTCAAATCCATTAGAAAGCGACTCGGATAAAGACGGTTTATTGGATAATATCGAAAACAATTTGGGTACAAGTCCTAACGATCCTGATTCTGATAACGACGGTCTTAGCGATTTAGAGGAAACAACCCTTGGGACAGATCCATTGAACAATGACACCGATAACGACGGAATTTTTGATGGAGTCGAAATTTTGCAGGAGACAAATCCTAATGATTCCGATACCGATGGAGATGGGGTAACAGATGCATTAGATCGTTTCCCATCAGATCCCTCAGAGCAAACCGACTCAGATAACGACTCTATTGGAGATAATCAAGATGTGGATGACGACAATGATGGCCTCACAGATACGGAAGAAGAACGCTTAGGAACCGATCCAAAAGCAGGAGACTCTGATCAAGATGGGCTAACGGATAGCAAAGAAAAAGAAAAAGGGACGGATCCCCTAAATCCAGATACCGATGGAGATAATATTCCAGACGGTGAAGATGATTTTCCTTTGGATGAAAATTTAAGTATTGATAGCGACCAAGACGGACTTGAAGATAGCGTCGATACCGACGATGACAATGATGGAATTACTGATGTTGAGGAACAGAATAGTGGAACAGATCCTTTTAATCCAGATACCGATGGTGATGGTCTATCTGATGGAGAGGAGCTAAATCTTGGAACAGATCCATTACTAACAGACACCGATAGCGATGGAACCCCCGATGGCTTTGATCAATTTCCACTGGATGCAGATCGAGCAAATGACAGCGATGGAGATGGGCTTTCAAATGAAGATGAATTGACCTTTAATTCGGATCCGAACAATCCTGATACCGATGGAGATGGCCTAAACGATAAAGAAGAAAAAGAAGCAGGAACAGATCCGTTATCAAGCGATACGGATAGTGACGGAATAAAAGATGGAGATGATGCATTCCCTCTAGATCCTATAGAAAATAAAGACAGTGACAACGATGGATTGGGTGATCGAATTGACACTGATGATGATAACGATGGTTTGTCAGATGAAGAAGAAGCAATTCAAGGAACAAATCCCAATAACCCCGACACTGACGGGGATGGTATGGGAGACCAAGAAGAGGTCAACAATGGAACAGACCCCCAAAATCCGGATTCAGATAATGATGGTCTAAACGATGGTGAGGAAAACGTTCTTGGAACAGATCCTTTAAATTCAGACACCGATGGTGATGGAGTACCAGACGGACAAGATAATCTTCCCTTAGACTCAATTGGAAGCCTTGACACAGACCGCGACGGAATACCTGATGATGTTGATACCGATGATGACAACGATGGGGTTTTAGACACTGAAGAAGAGAGAATAGGAACAGATCCAAAAAACATTGACACGGATAATGACGGTAGCTCAGATTCAGAAGAACTATTAAATGACACCAATCCACTCAATCCAGATACTGATGGGGATGGGTTGAACGATCATGAGGAAAATAAAGTTGGAACAAATCCATTACTAAAAGATTCTGATGGAGATGGAGTACAAGACAATAATGATGCATTTCCTTTAGATTACGATGAGCAAGCGGATACAGATGGTGATGGAATAGGGGATAACAAAGACAATGACGACGATAACGATGGATTGTCAGACGGACAAGAGGCCATCTATCAGTGTGATCCGTCAAATTCAGACTCTGATGGAGATGGATTGAGCGATGGAGAAGAAATAGTAAAAGGTTATGATCCAAAAAATAAAGACACAGATGGTGATGGAGTGGTAGACGGTTTAGATGCATTCCCTAACAATCCTGAAGAAAGTAAGGATACCGATTTTGATGGAATAGGAAATAATATCGATCCAGATGATGATAATGATGGCGTTTTAGATCAATTCGATGTTTTCTCTGAAAATGCAGCAGAGAGTAGAGACATTGATAACGACGGATTAGGAAACAATGAAGATATAGATGATGATAATGATGGAGTTATTGATTGGAGAGAACACCAATTCATTACCATTTACGATCACTATACAATCAGCATAGATAAACCTCAATCCAAAATAAAGATGCCAATAATACCAGCAAGCAATAAAGGGGTGGGGAAATGGAAAATTCGTAAAAAAGTATCCGGAGGTGCCGATGGCGACAAATTTACTATTCGTTCGGGAGAGCCAACCAATCAAGCTCAAAAAGGAATGCGAAAAGCAAACCTTGGTGAGGGATATCTATCATTTATAGTTCCACCAAAGGCTGGGGTAATTGATGATGCAAATCTTGATGGTATTTACGAAGTTTTGGTAGGGTATGTTAATACGACCTATGGTGATAAGCGAGTACCTGTTCCAACTCAAATCAGTAGAGTAAACATTTCTCCAGGGCAATCTGATGTAATTGAATTATTAACCGATAAAGTGCCCTTAGCTGAAGTGGATAGTCGAATCATAACTTCAGATACCGATGCTGATGGATTAATTAATTCAATTGATCCCGATGATGACGGAGACCATATTTACAGTCGTTATGAAACTCAAGGAGAAAATAAGTCTTGGCAATCATCCGATGATTTCGATGGAGATCTAATAAGTAATTATCTGGATCCAGACGATGAGAATGATGGAATATTTACTGAGTTTGAAAACCCTGATCCTAACCAAGATTTTAATCCAAACGATGCTCAAGATACAGATAGCGATGGAATTCCAGATTACTTTGATACGGATGATGACGGAGATGGTATTCTTACCATAAGCGAACAATCAGACCCAAATTTTGACGGCAATCCTATAGATGCTCTTGATAGCGATCAAGACGGAATCCCAGATTATATAGATGCAGATGATGATAACGATGGAGTTCTAACTATTGATGAGCTTCCTCAAGGAATATTCACGGATTCAGATAACGATGGAATCCCAGATTATTTAGACACTGATGACGACAATGATGGTTTGCTTACTCAAGACGAAATAACTCAGGGAGCATCAGAATATCTTGATTCTGATGGGGATGGTATCCCAAATTATCTAGATATAGATGACGATAACGATGGAATAGATACGGTTGATGAAGATGCAAACATTAATGGTTCTCCTGCAGACGATGACATCGATCAAGATGGTGTAATTGATGCTTTTGAGTCTTTCTTAACAGATTGTGATAATGACGGTGTGAATGACCAATATGATGCACAAAATTGTAATCCAAACAATGATAGTGATGGCGATGGATTTTCTAATATTGATGAGGTTAATGTAGGGACTGACCCGAATGATTACGATGATAAACCCTCAAATTTTAGCGAACTGAATTTTGAGATTGCTAATTTCTTGTCTCCTAACGGTGATGGAATTAATGACACTTGGTATGAACCATCGATCCAACGTTATCCCAACAATAAGGTTATGATTTACACCCGATCCGGAAAATTAATTTATGAACGAAACAACTATCTTAACAATTGGAATGGAACTTCAAATGGAAAGGAATTGCCCGAGGGAGCGTATTATTACCTTATTGATTTTGAACAAAATGGTACAATAGACTATAAGGGCTGGCTGTATTTAACACGTTAAACACATGAAAAAATATTTAATATACATACTGCTTATTTCTTCTTGGGTTTCTGCTCAGCAAGATGCTTATTTCTCTCTAATGGAATACCAGATGACATTAGTTAATCCAGCTTATGCAGGTGCAGAAGGAAATCAGATTTTATCGATTCATTCCAGAAATCAGTGGTCCAATACAGAGGATAACCCTAAGACCCTTTCAATGGCTTATTCTGTTGCAAGAAAAAAGAACATCGGCTTAGGAATATCTGTAATATCTGATCAGGTTTTTGTGGAAAAGCAAACATTTGTTGCAGTAGACTTTTCATATAAACTAAAATTAAATGAAGATGCCTCTATGTATTTAGGTCTAAAAGGTGGGGTTAATTCTTTTCGATCAGACACCTCTAATTTGACGTCATATTCTCCACAAACAGATCCTGCAAAAAAAATGACGAGTCGTTTACTTCCAAACCTAGGAGTTGGTTTTTTATATCAGCACAAGACTCATTGGATTTCGGCAGCTATTCCTAGGCTATTTAATTCTAAAGAGGATGAGGAGGTAGTACTAAACCCAAGAGAAAAGATACATTTTTATTTTGGAGCCGGGGCAAAACTATCAATAACTTCTGATGTAGCACTTGAACCAGCAATAAGCATGAGAAGCACAGAAGGTGTTGGGGCAATTACTGAGGGAGTTTTATGGGGTAATTATCAAAATAAATTTAGATTTGGAGTTGGTTTTAGAACAGCATCGGTTTTGTCTTTAAAAGTAAATCTATTATTAAGTGACACCTTCTCTCTCAGCTATGCTTATGATTCTTATGGAGAGAGTAATTTATCAGCGATTCAACTAAATGCCCATGAAATTGGACTTCAAATACGGTTCCCTTCAAAAAACTCAACTCCTGATTCAGCAATCGAAGAAACAGTCAATGGAGAGTAAGTTTCTTAATCCTTACTACTTTTTCAACCCCGAGGTTTTAAATGATCCAAAAGATGGTTGCATAAATCCAATTCCATTTATGTTAAATTACTAAACACTTTACTACTATTTTTATGAAAAAGATGCGAAACTACCTTCCTTTTATTATGATTATCTTTACCTTTTGGCAAAGTAATGCACAAGAACAACAAAACAATGCATGGAAGGCTTTGTTTACAGACTACAGCCTTACCAACAGCAGGACCTTACGCCTAGAAACCCATATACGTACACGTCAGTTTTTTGGAGAAAACGATCAGTATTTACTTCGCCCTTCAGTACGTTTTGAATTGGGAAATAACACCGCCTTTACTACAGGCTATACTTTGATATCCAGCAACACCCCAAAATATCGGACAATAGAAAATAATCTCTGGCAGCAGTTTAGTTTTTCACTACCGATTAATCGAACTAATTATTTTGGGTGGATTCGTTTAGAACAGCGGTGGCAATCAAAAAACAAGGAAAGTAATTATGGTGCAAGAATCCGTTTTCGTGGCGGATTTCAATTCCCTTTAGGTAAAAATAAAAAAGCTTTTTCACCCAAATTGGTCGTATTTAACGAAGTCTTTCTGTTGATTAAAAACAATTTTCCTTATGAGTTCAATCAAAATTGGACCTTCATTGGATTTCAACAAAAAATATCAAAAAAAATAGTTCTTTTAACAGGTTTTCAACGCAATACTATTGCTAAAGGAGAGTCTTTTTTACAAAAAAATATTTGGTCCTCACTTATTTTTTACAAACTCTAATTAAACTCAATTTTATAAAAATTTTATTACGATATCTATGATTCCAAAGGTTTATCATATTGAATAATTTCTTTTAAAAATCTTAAATACTTTTTAATTGGAAGGCACTATTTTAAATAAATCTAAATATGGATTAATGATTTTCAGCTATTTATAAAATAATTATATGTAAATTTATTTAAAATTAAAAATTATGGATAATTTATCAATGTCAAATTCTTGCGTGAATTGTTTAAATCATGAACAAAACAAGTGTTCTGTTCATCATGTTGATGTGACCCCTGCCAATACTTGTGGCGAGTTCACAACAGGATCATAAAAAAAGGATCAGAATAATTCCTTACATTTTTATCACATCAATATTTTTACTGGTCTATACTCTATTTATTTGTGCTATTACTGGCTAATCTATTAAAAGCTCAAGATTTGGTGTAATCAAATGGAAAAGAAATCGCCTTAGATGAAGTCCATATTTCCTCTAAAAAAGAGCGAAGAAAGCGCAAGCAAATTGAAAAGCTAAAAATCCCAAAATGGCTTAAAGTCGTTGGAGAAAAAGGATTTTTTATAGATAATAAAAGCGTATATAAATCTCTGAAAAGATTACCGTACATATACCGTACAAGTATAAAATAAAAAATCCACTAACTATCTGTTTTGCAGTAGATAATGGATTTTTAAAGTGGAGTCGGAGGGAATCGAACCCTCGTCCATACAAGCAACAGAAGAGCTTTCTACATGTTTAGTTTTCAATTAATTTTCGAAAACACACTGACTGAAAACAGCCCATGCATTTCTTAGTTCTTTTATTGAAAAATTTGACCAGAACCTTCAAATTTCGATGTTGACCTTTATGGTGCCTCTGATTTGAACGCCGTCAACAAGGGCTTTCAAGAGACATCTGGCTTCCTAACCTGGTTAGGACTTGGCAGTGACTTACTGTAATTCAGTCGCTTATGCAGCTAGAGCGTAGTTATCTTCGCCTATTAAAGGTTGAATCTAAGTTTTACGAGCTTTGATTCCTTGCTCGACATGCTTACTGTTCGATTGATCTCGCTGTCAAAACCAGTCGACCCCATTATTTCAAAGAAATTCTAGTGAATACTAGACTACAAAAATAAAGCTTTTATTTAAAATTGATTGATTGTTTTTCGAATCTCTGTTAAGCGACTCAACATTCCTTCCAATAAACCTAAAGAAAGCATATTAGCGCCATCGCTTTTTGCTTTTGAAGGGTTTGGATGGGTTTCGATAAACAAACCATCTGCATGGTTTACAATACCTGCACGGGCAATTGTTTCAATCAATTCTGGTCTTCCTCCTGTAACTCCTGATGCTTGATTGGGCTGTTGTAGTGAATGGGTAACATCTAAAATGGTAGGAGCAATAGAACGCATAGCAGGAGTTCCTCTAAAGTCTACAATAAGATCTGTATATCCAAACTGGGTACCTCTATCGGTTATCCAAGCCGAATCATTGCCGCTGTCTTTTACTTTTTGAACGGCAAATTTCATACTTTCGGGACTCATAAACTGTCCTTTTTTGAGGTTAACAACTTTTCCTGTTTTTGCAGCAGCAACTACTAAGTCAGTTTGTCTTACTAGAAATGCAGGAATTTGTAGAACATCAACATGCGACGAAGCTTTTGAAGCATCTGCAACTTCGTGAATATCAGTGACTGTTGGAATGTTAAATTTTTGACCAATTTTTTGAAGAATTTCAAGAGCAGCATCATCGCCAACCCCTGTGAAACTATCAATTCTACTTCTGTTTGCCTTTTTAAAGCTACCTTTAAAAACAAATGGAATATTCAATTTGTCTGTAATTGTGAGAACTTTTTCGGCAATTTCAAAGGCCATTGCCTCGCCTTCAATGGCACAAGGTCCTGCTAATAAAAAGAATTGATCACTGCTAGGGTGATTGATATTAGGGAGTTTTGAAAAGTCCATAAAAAGTTTTTTTCAAAAGTATAATTTTTAGTCGACATCCCCTTGCATTCAAAACATTAAACTTTTAGCTAAAAGCTAAATATATAAGGTTATATTTGCGCGATTAAATAACAAACATCTATGTCCAAAATTAAAAACATTGCAATTATTGCTCATGTTGACCATGGTAAAACAACCTTGGTAGACAAGATTATGCATCATTGTGAGCTTTTCAGAACGAATCAAAAAACAGGGGATTTAATTCTGGACAATAATGATTTAGAGCGAGAACGAGGAATAACGATTCTTTCTAAAAATATTTCGGTAACTTATAAAGATACTAAAATTAACATCATCGACACTCCAGGTCACGCCGATTTTGGAGGAGAAGTTGAACGTGTTCTAAATATGGCAGATGGAGTTTTACTTTTGGTAGATGCTTTTGAAGGTCCAATGCCACAAACACGCTTTGTCCTGCAAAAAGCTATTGATTTAAAGTTAAAACCTATCGTTGTCGTTAACAAAGTTGATAAAGAAAACTGTACCCCTGAAGAAGTTCATGAATCTGTTTTTGATCTCATGTTTGAATTGGGAGCAGAAGAATGGCAGTTAGATTTCCCAACTGTATATGGTTCTGCAAAGAACAACTGGATGAGTGAAGATTGGAATAAACAGACTGAAAATGTTGAACCTCTTTTGGACATGGTATTGGAACATGTTCCAAGTCCTAAGGTCGAAGAAGGTACACCTCAGATGTTGATTACTTCTTTGGACTTTTCTTCTTACACTGGAAGAATAGCAATTGGACGTTTACAAAGGGGAACCCTAAAATCCAATATGCAGGTTAGCCTTGTCAATAGAGAAGGTGCTGTTTACAAAGCTAGAATTAAGGAATTGAATTTATTTGACGGTTTAGGAAGAAAAATAGTGGACGAAGTGCAAGCTGGAGATATTTGTGCAATTATAGGTTTAGAAGATTTTGAAATTGGAGATACCGTTGCCGATGCTCAAGAACCTGAGGCCCTTCCAACCATTGCTATTGACGAGCCAACAATGAGTATGCTTTTTACAATCAACGACTCACCTTTCTTTGGGAAGGATGGTAAATTTGTAACCTCAAGACACATTAAGGATCGTTTGGAAAAAGAATTGGAACGAAATTTAGCTATGCGTTTAGAGGAAACTAATTCTGCAGATAAATTCATTGTTTTTGGTCGAGGAGTACTACACTTATCTGTTTTAATTGAAACGATGAGAAGAGAAGGATATGAACTTCAAATTGGCCAACCACAAGTAATAATCAAGGAAATCGACGGAGTAAAGCACGAGCCAATAGAAGAACTGACTATTGACTTGCCCGAACATGTGTCTGGAAAAGCAATTGAAATGGTAACTCTAAGAAAAGGTGAGATGTTAAGTATGCAACCCAAAGGAGAAAGAATGGTTTGTGAATTTTTGATGCCCTCTAGAGGTATTATTGGTTTGAGAAACCAATTGCTTACGGCTACTGCTGGAGAGGCAATAATGAACCACAGGTTTAAAGAATTCCAACCCTTCCGTGGTGAAATTCCGGGGAGAAATAGTGGTTCACTTATCTCTATGGAAAGAGGGAATGCAATTCCGTATTCACTTGATAAACTTCAGGAGCGTGGAAAATTCTTTGTAGCCCCTAATGAAGACATTTACACCGGTCAAGTAATTGGAGAAAACTCAAGAGCGGATGATATGGTAGTTAACGTAACTAAAACCAAAAAACTATCCAATGTACGTTCTGCTGGAAACGACGATAAAGTTCGTTTGGCTCCTCCAATCAAATTTTCGTTAGAAGAAGCTTTAGAATATATTCAAGTAGATGAGTATGTAGAAGTAACTCCAAAGCACTTACGTTTACGTAAAGTATATCTCGATGAAAATGAACGAAAACGCATGTCTGGGAAATAGAATTTTCTTAACGATATTATTTTATAAAGCCTGATGATCTTCATTGGGCTTCTTTTTTTGTACTACCTCATATATTTTCCCATCATCACAACGAAAAATTTTCCCCGGAAATTTAACAATCATATTATAGTCGTGTGTAGCCATTATAATGGTCATACCTTTTTGATGTAAACCTCTAAAGACTTCCATGATTTCGAGACTCGTTTGTGGGTCAAGATTTCCAGTAGGTTCATCTGCAATTATAAGCTCGGGAGAGTTGAGTAAAGCTCGGGCAATAGCAACTCTTTGTTGTTCACCACCTGACAATTCAAAAGCGTATTTGTGGGAAATCCCATCAACCCCTAATGACGAAAGCACTTCTTCAATTCGATTTTTTATTTCGGTTTTATTTTTCCAACCAGTAGCTTTTAGTACAAAGCTCAGATTTTCAAAAATAGATCGATCATTTAGTAGTTTGAAATCTTGAAAAACTACTCCTAGTTTTCGCCTCAAAAAAGGAATTTGTTTTTGTTTGATTTTACCAAGATCAAAATCTAAAACTCGAGCTGTTCCTATCTTTAAAGGAAGATCTGCATAAAGAGTCTTGATTAAGCTGCTTTTTCCAGTTCCAGTTTTACCAATTAAAAAAATAAACTCACCAGGTTCAACCTCAAAGTTTACATCACTCAAGATGGTTTGCTTGTTTTGATTGATGGTAACATTTTTAAATTGAACTAATGGAAGCTTCATAGGAGTTTGTGATTGGTCAATTTTTATTGAGCTGCAAAATTATTTCTTTTAAGTCTTGTAAAAATAGGAACAAAAAGTTTTAACAGAAATTTTTTTCATAATTTATACGTTTAAAAAGGTTCTAGCGTTTAAAAATAAAGAACTTAAGTTAACTTTGTCCCTGATGAGACTCACCCAAGAAAATAAAATTACATTTTTAGCATTAGTTTTTTTGGCAACCTCATTTTCGTCTCTTTGGTCTCAACTAGGGGTGACTAAAATTCCATCCACAGAATCTTCTTATTATTATGCCTCGAATAATTTTGCTCAAGCAAATCTATATTTGAATTTAGTAGATTTTTACCCAAGCCTTAGATCTAATACTACAGAAGCTAGTTTTTATAAGATTTCAACAGATTTGAGATTAAATCGACCGGGTTCCGAAAAAAAATTATCTGCTTTCATGATCGATAATCCAACAAGTTATTTGACAGAAACAGCCTATTATGATTTAGCGTCTTATTACTTTTTGAATGGTAAATATACATATGCCCTTAAATGGTTTAGTAAAATTAAAGACACCGATGTTGCATCTGCCAAAAGAAATGAATATTACTTTAATAAAGCTTACACTCTTTTTACAATCAAAAGATTTAAGGAAGCAAACAAGTTGTTTCAAAAAATTGAAAATGTACTGAAGTACCAATATGACGTAAGTTATTACCTGGGATATATTGCTTATCAGCTTGATGATTACGATGCAGCTGTTGAAAATTTCAATAAAATTACAACTCAAAAGGGTGACACAACAGTAGGTTATTTTCAAGCAGACATGAATTTTAATCTAGGTCGTTTTGAAAAAGCAATTGCTTTGGCAAGAAAAAGTTTGACGAACGCAAACAAAAATCAAACCTCTGAGCTTTCAAAGATTATAGGTGAAAGCTATTTTAACTTAAAAGATTATCGATCAGCACTTGGTTATTTAGAGGCATATAAAGGTAAAAAGGGGAAATGGTCTAATACTGATTTTTATCAATTGGGTTATACTCATTATCGACTAGGAGAGTATGAAAATGCCATTATGCAGTTTAATAAAATTATTTCTGGGAATGATGCCGTTACCCAAAATGCATATTATCATTTAGCAGATTGTTATCTCAAAACCAATAAAAAAACGGAGGCACTTAATGCTTTTAAAAGCGCTTCTGCTTTTAATTTTGATCTGTTAATAACAGAAGATGCTTTTTTGAACTATGCACGGCTGAGTTACGAAATCGGGAATGCTTACGAAAACACCTCCTTATTATTATCCTCATTTTTAGAAAAATTCCCCAAAAATAATGCAGCACCCGAAATTGAGAAACTATTGATTGATTCTTATGTAAATTCAAGAAATTATGACCTTGCTTTGAAAATTTTAGAGAAAAAAACAGGAAGTCAATATGATGGAGCATTACAGAAGTTGAATTATATGAAAGCAATAGCTTTATTTCAAAACGGAGCTTTTGAGGAGTCTATTACTTTTTTTGAAAGATCTTTAAAAAAGAATATTCACCCAACCATTGAAGCTAATTGTTTGTACTGGTCAGCATTAGCAAAGTATGAAATCAATAATTTTAAAGAGGTTATATCGGATTTAAAATTTTTTAATAGACATCCTTTTGCTCAAAAAGTCAATGGTTTTGAAACATTGAATTATCATATGGCTTATGCATATTTCAAATTAAAAAATCACGAAGCTGCACGCAATACTTTTGAACAGTATTTAAAACAATCAATCCCTAATCCTTCATACCAACGAGATGCATTTTTGCGAATGGGAGATAGTGATTTTGTTCTTGGAAACTATTGGCCAGCTATGGAATCTTATGAAAAATCCATTCAGTTAAACAAACAAAAAGGGATGTATGCATTGTATCAAAAAGCATTGAGTTACGGCTTTGTAGATCGAAATCTCAAGAAAATTGAGGCTTTAAATCGATTAATTGCAGATTATCCAAAGACCTCTTTGTTGGATGACACTTATTTTGAAATGGCTTTAGCATACACAAGAGAAAAAAACATTAATAAGGCTCTTGTAACCTATGACTTTTTAATCAACAATTTTCCTGAAAGTCCATATCGTTCTCGTGCTTTTTTAAATAAGGGTTTGATTTTATACAACTCAGAATCACTTGAAGAATCCATGGAGGTTTTAAAAAAATTGATTCTGGAGTATCCAAATGAGGAAGTAGTGCAACAAGCATTAAAAACCGCCAAAGAAATTTCAATAGACCTAGCAACTGTTGATGTTTTTGCTTCTTGGGTAAAACAGTTGAAAGGAGTTACAATTGAAGAAAACGAATTAGAACAAGCTTCCTTTAGATCTGCCGAACGATTGTTCAATGAAAACAAGAAAAAAGAAGCTTTAAAAGCATTCTCCTCTTATCTAAAAGAATATCCAAATGGAACCAACCAGCTACAAGCTCAGTTTTTATGTGCTGAACTTTATTTTCAGGATGGTAAATGGGGATCGGCAGTAGAGCATTACAAGAAGGTAATAGAACAACCCACAAACGAGTATTCAGAGCAATCCTTAGTTCGAATAACTCAGGCTATTGTAAACAGTGAATTGGCGATATCCGCTCTTCCTTATTGGAAAAACTTGGAAAAAATCGCTCAATTCGACGAAAACAAACGCTATGCTTTATTCAATTTAATGCAAATTTATCATAATCAAGAACAATTTTTGGAAGCAATTGCGTATGCCCAAAAAGTACTTTTATTAAACGCTCTAGCCCCAAAAATTAAGTGGGATGCTTATCGAGTTTTAGCTCGATCAGCGGTAGCTATAAAGGACATTAAAAAAGCCTCAGAAGCTTATGCTGTTCTTGAAAATGCTCCAGACACCTCTTTAGCTGTTGAGGCATTATACTTCAATGCAAAACAAAAACATCTGATCTATGACTATAAGGTATCGAATCAATTGATCGAGAAAATAGCTAAAAATTTTGGTAATTTTCCTGAATGGAATGCCAAAAGCTTGTTGTTGATGTCTCAAAATTTTTATCAATTAGACGATGCTTTTCAAGCTTCTTTTATTTTGGAATCGATTCTTGCCAACTTTAAGCAGTTTCCTGAAATTATAGAACAAGCTCAATCCGATTTGGATAACATAAAGACAATAGAAGCTCAGAACAATTCATCTATTAAAGTGAAGGAAGAAAATGAAAAAAACTGACAATTACCTCAGGAGCTGTTTTTGGGTTGGGTTGCTTTCTAGTTTCACTATTTTCTATGGTCAAGAGAAAGAGAATGATTTAAGTATTCAGGAGGTAACAGTTATCAAGTCATATACTCCTAGTTTGTCAGAGGTTTTTAAAATAAGAGAACAGCCAAGAGTTATCGATTCAATTGGAAAAGAAAAGAGTACTGTTCGTTATTCAATTTTTTCTGTTCCTGTGGCCTCAACTTTTATCCCATCAAAGGGTTCCGCAAGAGTGTTACAAAAAAAGAAAACCACTCCTAAGTATAATGCAACAGCAAGTTCTGCTTTTGGAAATTTCAATAATCTTTTGTTGGATCATTCTGCTCAAATTGATTTAGATCGCCGTCAAAAGGTAAATTGGCTCATGCGTTTCAATGGCTTTTTTAAAGATTTACCTAACCAAGAACTAACTACACAGCAAAATACCACCTTAATTCATTTGGGATATCAACACGACTCTAATAGGATTGCGTCAAGTTCTCAATTGTCATTTAGAAATCATTCATTCAACTTTTATGGGACACAAGACCCCATTGAAGATGATCTTGTTTTACCTTTTTTAGACCCTAAGCAACAAATCAATTATTTGTCTTTTAAATCTCAATGGCAATGGTACAATATTATTTTAAAGAAAGCAGATATTACCGCCCATTTGACTACAGATATTTTTAATACCAATGAACTGCAGTTAGAACTAAACACAAAATTTCAATTACCAATAGGATCTTTTTTTGTAAATGCTATTCCTTCGGTAAGATACATTAACAATCAATTTGCATCAGATTATTTGTTGAATACCCCTTCAGCTTTTGCATCGGGCGTTTCTCAAATGGAGCTCTCTTTAAGCTCGGGTAAGAATCGTTTTAAATTTAAAATTGGAGCCACAGCTGTTTATGGATTTGGAGACGATTTTGAGGATCAAAATATCTTTGTTCTTCCTGATCTCGATTTATCATTCAAACCTAAGAATGGAAATTTCACTCCTTTTCTTAAGGTTTTTGGCGAATTAAATCAGAATAGTTTCAGGAGCTTCTCAGACGAAAATCCCTATACAGCGCCTGGAATAGTTTTGAAAAACACCCAAGTACCCTACGCATTTCGATTGGGAACCCGAACAAAACTTCTCGCAGGATGGGAATTTACAATGAATGCTTATTATCAAAAGTCTGAAAATACTCCGCTTTTCAGAAGTTTTGGTTTAGATAATCGGAATGAAAAGGACTTCACAGCTTTTCGTTATGGAAATACTTTTGAGGTAATTTATAAAGAAATAGAAACCTTTGGTTTTGATGCTTCGGTCATGGCAGCTTTCAAAAATGGTGGTTCTTTGTCTCTTCAAGCACATTGGAGAGATTATTCTCTTGCAGATGAAACAGAACCATTAAACTTACCTGGACTTCAACTCAAATTTAAAACAAACCTCAAAATGTGGGATAAATTTTTCCTGCAAACAAATATTATTTTCTGGGGAGCTCGAAAAAATTCATTTCAAGAAATTTTTAACAACCAGACACTTTCTGCTCCAAGAAAAATTGCAGAACTAGGATCTTTTGTTGATGCGGAGCTTAAATTAACCTATCGATTGAATAATCGATGGGATGTGTATTTTAAAGTAGAAAATATTTTCAATGCAAAACAATTTCATTGGGCAAATTATCAGGTTTACGGTACAAGACTACTTACAGGAATACGCTATAATTTTGATTTAAATTTTTAGGAGATTATATAATTCCGCATTTTTTTTCAGACATTGTGTATCTATTTTCAGTTGTTTTTTACTGTAATGCAAAGTCAATCAAATGGTAAAACAAGTATGTTGTGTAAAAATCCCTTGAATGGATTTAAATTACATACGGAAATTAAATTTCTTTATGAATAATTCTGAAAGGAACCAAGCTCAAATCATTGTCGGTAAATAAATTGAATTTCTTCGTAAGAAAAGCAATTTAACTCAAGCAAATGTGGCCTGTCTTTCTAATATGAAGGAAAGTGCACTTTAATGAATTGAAGCTGGGAGATCAAATCTAACAATCAAAACCTTATTCAAAATTTCTAAAGCTTTAAAAGTAGCGTTTAAAGATTTGTTTGAAAAATTCTAAATATACAACTTTGATAACCTCTTCGTTTTAGTTTACATTTGTTCATATAATTATTTTACAAATGAAAAAAGCTTTAACACTACTATTCAGTTTTATTTTATTTCTTTCATGTCAGTATCCAGAAGCGGATTTAATTATTCATAATGCAAAAATTTATACAATAAATAAAAAATTTGACATTGCTACTGCTGTGGTGGTTAAAAACGGTGTTTTTATTGCAATTGGCGGCGATGAATTATTGAATCAATATACTTCTAAAAATACTGTTGACCTCAAGGGTTTTCCTGTGTATCCTGGTTTTATTGATGCTCATTGTCACTTTTATAATTTTGGTTTATTACAGCAGCAACTGGATTTGAGCGGGACTGTTAGTTTTGATGAAGTTATTGAAAGAATCAGTATTTATTCCCAATCAAACCCGGGGGTTCCAATTTTGGGTCAGGGTTGGGATCAAAATGATTGGGAGGTTAAAACTTATCCTACAAAAGATAAATTGGATGAACTTTTCTCTGATCAAACAATAGCCTTGAAACGTGTAGATGGACATGCACTTCTTGTAAATCAATTCACATTGGATTTAGCAGGGATTAACCAAAGCACGAAAGTGGAAGGAGGTGTTGTTGTTCGAGAGAATGGAATTTTGACTGGAGTTTTGATTGATAATGCTATGGATCAAGTTTATGCTGCGTTACCGAAGCCTTCTGTAGAACAACAAACTCAAGCATTATTAGCCGCTCAAAAAATTTGTTTTCAAAATGGTTTGACAACTGTAGATGATGCAGGGCTTGACAAGGAACAATTACAATTGATTGATAGTTTACAAAAAAAAGGAGTTCTTGATATTCGAGTATATGGAATGATTAGTAATACACCTGACAACTTGGAGTATTACCTGGAGAAAGGTCCACAACAAACACCATATTTAAATGTTCGCTCCGTAAAAGTATATGCCGATGGCGCATTGGGGAGCAGGGGAGCTGCTTTGAAAAGTGACTATTCTGATGATAGAGGTAATAGGGGTTCATTCGTAACTCCAGTTGAAGAAATAGAAAAACTGGCTTTTATTTTAGCAAAAAAAGGATTTCAAATGAATACACATGCCATTGGGGATGCAGCAAATCATGAGGTACTTGAAGCTTATAAAAAAGCATTAACTGTTAATCCAGATCCCAGATGGAGAATAGAACATGCTCAAGTTGTTTCTAGAAAGGATAGAGAAGCGTTTGGGAGTAAGATTATCCCTTCAATTCAGCCAACTCACGCAACAAGTGATATGTTTTGGGCTGATGAACGATTGGGAGAAAAACGAATTCAAACTGCATATGCTTATAAAAGTTTATTGGATTGGTCAGGGAAAGTTGTTTTGGGGACTGATTTCCCAGTAGAACATGTAAGTCCTTTAAAAACCTTTTATGCTGCGGTTTCTAGGACTGCAGAGAATCAATTTCCAGAAGGTGGTTTTCAAATGGACGAGGCACTAACCAGAATGGAAGCATTAAAAGGAATGACTATTTGGGCGGCTTATGCAAATTTTGAAGATAAAATAAAGGGAAGTATTGAAGTTGGCAAAATGGCTGACATGGTTATTTTACAAAAAGACATCATGGACATTGAAATTGATGCAGTTCCAAGAGTAAAAGTTGTTGCTACTATTTTAAATGGAGACATCGTTTATCAAAAAACCAATTATTAAGTAATTAAAATTCTTAGGAATTTGATTCTAAAATTAAACTATAGGTTTATTTCTTACATTTAAAATAGACTTTTAATTAAATATATTAATTAAAAATTAATTTAAGATTTAAATAAATTAATTTTAAGTTATATTTGATTAAAATTTATAACTATGTGTGGTATTGTTTGTGCCTTTGAATTGAAACAACCTTCTAAAGAACTCCGTACTGAGGTTTTAAATATGTCTAAAAACATACGTCATCGAGGACCCGATTGGAGTGGTATATTTTCTAATGATAAAACCGTAATGGCTCACGAACGTCTTGCTATTGTTGATCCAACCTCAGGGAATCAGCCATTGTATAGTGAAGATGGACGTTATGTTCTTGCTGCAAATGGAGAAATCTATAATCATAAAGAGCTTCGTGAACAATTAGAAGGAAAACATGAATTTCAAACCGCTTCAGATTGCGAAATTATTTTGGCTCTTTACCAAGAAAAAGGGCCAAACTTCATAGATGAAATGAATGGTATTTTTGGTTTCGCATTGTACGATACCCACAAAGATGAATATTTTATTTCTCGTGATCACATGGGAATTATTCCTTTGTATATGGGTTGGGATCAAAATGGAACTTTTTATGTTGCTTCAGAACTTAAGGCACTTGAGGGAGTTTGTACTAAAATTGAGTTGTTCCCTCCGGGTCATTATTTAACTAGTAGTTCAGATGGTCCAATACAATGGTATTCTCGGGATTGGATGAATTATGATTCCGTTAAAGAAAATGAGACCAATATACAAGATCTTCATGATTCATTGGCAGCAGCAGTTCGTCGTCAACTTATGAGTGATGTGCCCTATGGAGTTTTACTCTCAGGTGGTTTGGACTCGTCAGTGACTTCAGCCTTGGCCAAATTGTATGCTTCTAAGAGAATTGAAGCAGATGACGATCAAGCAGCCTGGTGGCCACAATTGCATTCCTTTGCTGTAGGCCTTGAGGGTTCTCCAGATTTAGAGGCTGCTGCTAAGGTTGCAAAACACATCAATACAGTTCATCATGAAGTGAAATTTACGATTCAAGAAGGGTTGGATGCAATTCGAGATGTTGTTTATCACTTAGAAACTTACGACATAACGACTATTCGTGCTTCAACTCCCATGTATCTTATGGCTCGTGCTATCAAAGCTTTAGGAATCAAAATGGTTCTTTCTGGTGAAGGAGCAGATGAATTGTTTGGAGGATATTTATATTTTCATAAAGCACCTACCGCAAAAGATTTTCATGATGAAACGGTACGTAAATTAGATAAATTGCATCAATACGATTGTTTGAGAGCAAACAAGTCATTGGCTTCATGGGGAATCGAAGGCAGAGTGCCTTTTTTAGATAAAGAATTCATGGATGTTGCGATGCGCATCAATCCAAAAGACAAAATGATTACCCCCGACCGCATGGAAAAGTGGGTAATTCGAAAGGCATTTGAGCAATATTTACCAGAAAGTGTAGCTTGGAGACAAAAAGAACAGTTCTCAGACGGAGTAGGTTATGATTGGATTGATACTTTGAAAGAAGTTGTTGAAAAGAATGTGTCGGATGAACAAATGCAAAATTCACATTTTAAATTTCCAGTACAAACCCCACAAAACAAAGAAGAGTTTTATTATCGATCTATTTTTGAAGAACACTTTCCAAGTGAAACAGCTGCATTAAGCGTTCCATCTGTACCTTCAGTGGCATGTAGTACTCCAATTGCTTTAGAATGGGATGAGGCGTTTAAAAACATGAATGACCCAAGTGGGAGAGCAGTCGCTAAAGTTCATGATGATGCTTATTAAAACCCCAGAAAACCCTTTCTTAAAATGCTGTTTTTCCACTTTAGTTTTTTATTGAATTAAAGAATGGTTTTTAGGATAAAATGTTAATAACTTCAAGCCCTTAGCAAGGGTTTTGATTTTATAAACTAAGCCTGTTTTCGTATATTTGAAAGTACATAAATCTATATGATTTTAAACTATACTAAACAATGAGCGAAGAAGCTAAAAAACAACAATATTCAGCAGACAGTATTCAAGCCCTTGAGGGGATGGAACATGTTAGAATGCGTCCTTCAATGTATATTGGAGATGTAGGTGTTCGAGGATTACATCACCTGGTTTATGAGGTAGTTGACAACTCTATAGACGAGGCCTTAGCAGGGCATTGTGACAAAATTTCAGTTGTGATAAATGAAGATAATTCAATTACAACGGAAGACAACGGTAGAGGAATTCCAGTTGGGATTCACAAAAAAGAAGGAGTATCTGCGCTGGAGGTAGTTATGACTAAAATTGGGGCAGGTGGAAAGTTTGATAAAGATTCATATAAAGTTTCGGGAGGATTACACGGAGTAGGTGTTTCTTGTGTTAATGCGCTTTCAGAAGAGCTTACTGCAACAGTTTTTCTCGATGGAAAAACCTTTGAACAAGTTTATCATAGAGGAAAACCAGTCTCGCCAGTACAAGAGGTGGGAACTTCAGATAAAAGAGGGACCATCGTGAGATTCAAACCTGATCCAGAAATATTTCATCAGGTTTTAGAATACAGTTACGAGACTCTAGCAAACCGAATGCGTGAGTTATCCTACTTAAATAAAGGGATTATCATAACTCTAGAAGATCGAAGAAATAAAGATGATAAAGGGGAATTCATCAATGATACATTTCATTCTAAAGAAGGACTTAAAGAATTTATTCGCTTTTTAGATACATCCAGAGAGTCTATTATTGAAGATGTAATTTCAATTGAAGGAGAGAAAAATAATATTCCTGTTGAGGTTGCAATGATTTATAATACCTCATATTCCGAAAATTTACATTCTTATGTAAACAACATAAATACTCATGAAGGTGGAACCCATCTTGCTGGTTTTAGAAGAGGATTGACATCAACGCTTAAGAAATATGCAGATGGATCTGGTTTACTTGATAAGTTAAAATTTGAAATCAGTGGAGATGATTTTCGAGAAGGGTTAACCGCAATAGTATCGGTGAAAGTAGCAGAACCGCAATTCGAAGGTCAAACCAAAACTAAACTTGGAAACAGGGAGGTTACCTCAGCGGTATCTCAAGCAGTTTCAGAAATGTTAGAAAATTACCTTGAAGAACATCCTAACGATGCTAAAATCATTGTCCAAAAGGTAATTTTGGCAGCTCAAGCGCGTCACGCAGCTCGCAAAGCTCGTGAAATGGTTCAGCGCAAAACAGTAATGACAGGAGGAGGTCTTCCAGGAAAATTATCCGATTGCTCTGAACAAGATCCAGTTCAATGCGAAGTGTTTTTGGTTGAGGGAGATTCGGCAGGAGGTACAGCTAAGCAAGGAAGAGACAGAAACTTTCAAGCGATATTACCTTTGAGAGGAAAAATTTTAAACGTTGAAAAAGCCATGCAGCATAAGGTTTTTGAAAACGAGGAAATTCGAAATATATACACTGCTCTAGGTGTAACTATTGGAACAGAAGACGATAGTAAAGCATTAAACTTAAGTAAATTAAGATATCATAAGGTAGTAATTATGTGTGATGCAGATGTCGATGGAAGTCACATTTCAACTTTAATTCTAACGTTTTTCTTCCGATACATGAGAGAACTAGTAGACTCTGGTTTTGTATACATTGCAACACCTCCATTGTTCCTAGTAAAAAAGGGAGCAAAAAAAGCATATGCATGGACTGATCAAGAAAGAGAATCCCTAATGGAGTCTTATGGTCAAGGAGCCTCAGTACAACGATACAAAGGTTTAGGAGAAATGAATGCTGAACAACTTTGGGACACTACCATGAATCCAGAGTTCAGAACTTTACGACAAGTAACCATTGACAGTGGAAGTGAAGCTGATCGTGTATTTTCAATGTTGATGGGTGACGAGGTTCCCCCAAGAAGAGAATTCATTGAGAAAAATGCCATTTATGCAAACATCGATGCTTGACATCTCGTGAGTAAAGAAATTAAACTAAAACTTAAACAAAAAAATAAATTATGAAAGTAACCGTAGTAGGAGCTGGTAATGTAGGTGCATCGTGTGCGGAATACATCGCTGTAAAAAGAATAGCTAGCGAGGTAGTGCTGTTGGATATCAAAGAAGGATTCGCAGAAGGTAAGGCACTTGATCTAACTCAAACAGCAACTACTCTAGGATTCAATACTCGAATCACAGGGGTAACCAATGACTATTCCAAAACTTCAAGTAGTGACGTAGTTGTTATCACCTCTGGAATACCTCGAAAACCAGGAATGACCCGTGAAGAGTTGATAGGCATAAATGCTGGAATAGTAAAATCAGTTGCAGAAAGTATATTAGAACATTCACCTGAAGCAATTATTGTTGTAGTTTCCAACCCAATGGACACTATGACCTATTTAGCCCTTAAAGAAACTGGGCTACCCAAAAACCGAATTATTGGTATGGGTGGGGCACTCGATAGCTCAAGGTTCAAAACTTATTTATCAAAAGCTCTCGACAAACCTGCAAATGACATTCAGGGAATGGTTATTGGGGGTCATGGAGATACCACAATGATTCCTCTTACACGTTTAGCGAGTTATAATGGTACTCCAGTTAGTCAACATTTATCTTCAGAAGAATTAGATAAAGTGGAAGCAGCAACGATGGTTGGAGGTGCTACACTAACCAAGCTTTTAGGGACATCTGCATGGTATGCACCTGGCGCTTCTGTAGCATATCTAGTAGACAGCATAATAAATGATCAAAAAAGAATGATACCTTGTTCGGTTTATCTTGAAGGTGAATATGGTGAAAGTGATATTTGTATTGGTGTTCCTTGTATTGTGGGAAAAGGTGGAGTTGAAGAAATCTTAGATGTTTACTTGGATGAAAAAGAAAAAGAAAAATTCAAAAAAAGTGCCACAGCTGTTCGCACAATGAACGAAGCTTTATCCAGTAATTTATAATAAACAAGATGAAAATCATCAAAAACCGCCGCTTAGGCGGTTTTTTTGTACACAAAACAACCTCATAAAGTTGTTAAATCTAGGCTTATATTTTATATTTGCTCGCCTTTAACACGCTTAAAAATCAAACTAATGCAGAATAACGGACTAATAAAAATTTTCGGAATCCTTTTTGGAATCGTAAGCATCTATCAACTTTCATTTACTTTCATTTCAAGTAGCCAAGAAGATAAGGCTAAATCATTCGCCATCAATAAGGTAGCTGAAGATCAACCAGACTATGTTACTCTTAGAGAACAAATCGAAACAAACTATTTGGATTCAATAGGGAATTTACCTATTTATGGATTTACCTCTTACAATGATGCCAAGGGAAAAGAATTGAATAAAGGTCTTGACTTGAAAGGAGGAATTAATGTAATTCTTCAAATTTCGGTAAAAGATATTTTAAAAGGATTAACAGATTATTCTAAAAATGCAATCTTCAACAAGGCATTAGATGATGCTGATCTTCTTCAAAAGAGTACTGATGAACCTTTTGTAGAATCTTTTTTTACAGCTTTTGAGGCAATTAAAGGAGATGTTTCATTGGCAAACCCTGAAATTTTTGCTAACAGAACATTGAGCGATGTCATCAATTTTGAAATGACTGATGAACAAGTACGTCCGATTGTTCGTCGTAAAATTGATGAATCTATTGTTTCAGCTTTCGAAGTATTGAGAAAGCGTATTGATAAATTTGGAGTAACTCAACCAAACATTCAACGTCTTGGTACCTCGGGAAGAATTCTAGTAGAACTTCCAGGAGCTCGTGATGTCGAGCGTGTAAAAAACCTACTACAAAGTACTGCCCAATTAGAATTTTGGGAAACTTACAAAAACGATCAATTAGTAAATTTCTTATACCAAGCAAACAACCTTTTAATTGAAAAAGGTGTTCAAGAAATCAAAGAATCCACTGAAGCTTCCGAAATTGACGACCTTTTAGCTGACGTAGAAGCAAAAGATTCTGCTTCTATTGCACAAGGAAATCCAATTTTAGATCTAGTCAAAGGATATGGCTATCAAGGAGGACCTGTTTTAGCTCAATTTGCTAAAAAAGACAAGAATATTGTTTCGAGTTACCTTGATCTTCCTGAAGTAAGAAGATTATTGCCACAACAATTCCGTTACATAAGATTTGCTTGGGGAAAAGAACAAGAGGATTCTGAGTTGGTTGATCTATATATTCTAAAGTCCAATAGAGAAAACACCCCCCCAATGAGTGGAGGAGTTATTGTTGACGCATTGCAATCCTATGATCAAGTTGGTCAACCATCTGTTTCTATGCAAATGGATTCCAAGGGTGCGCGTGTGTGGGAAAATTTAACAGGAAAAGCCTTCAGAGAAGCCAGCAATATTGCTATTGTATTGGACGACGTTGTGTATTCTGCCCCTGGGGTTAGCAAAGGAGCAATATCGGGTGGTCGGTCCGAGATATCAGGTAATTTTACACTTAATGAAGCGATTGATTTAGCCAATGTTCTTAGAGCAGGTAAATTGCCAGCTTCTGCAGATATCATTCAGTCAGAAATCGTTGGACCCTCTCTAGGTAAAGAAGCCATTAAGAGCGGGATATACTCTTTTGTAATTGCATTATTTATCGTATTACTTTGGATGCTCTTTTATTATGGTTCATCGGGTATTTTCGCCGATGTAGCTTTGGTATTGAACATATTACTTATTTTTGGAATTTTAGCAGGATTGGGAGCTGTATTGACCCTTCCAGGAATTGCAGGAATTGTCTTAACCATTGGTATTTCAGTTGATGCAAACGTACTTATTTTCGAGCGCATACGTGAGGAACTTAAAAAAGGTAAAGGACAACTCAAAGCGGTTGCTGATGGTTTTGATAACGCACTTTCATCCATTTTAGATGCAAACATAACAACAGGTTTAACAGCATTGATTTTATTTGTATTTGGAACGGGGCCAATTAAAGGATTCGCAACTACATTATTGATCGGTATCGCAACTTCGTTGTTTACTGCCATTTTTATTACTAGATTATTAATTGACGGCCGTTCGATCAAAGGGAAAATAGTTTCTTTTGCTACCTCAGCAACTCAAGGCTTGTTTCAAAACATGAGCATAACCTTTTTAGAAAAAAGAAAAATCGCTTATGTAATTTCAGGAGTTTTATTAATTTTTAGTGTAACATCACTTACTTTTAAAGGTTTAAATCAAGGAGTTGATTTTGTTGGAGGAAGATCTTACACTGTTCGTTTTGATAAGATTGTAAATCCAACAGAAATAGAAAGTGTTCTTGTTGATGCTTTTGGAAGTGTTGAAGCAAAAACATTTGGAGACGACAATCAATTAAAAATAACAACCAAATATAAGGTTGATGAAGAGGGATCTGCAATTGATAACGAAATTTACGAAAAACTTTATTCAGGTTTACAAGCTTACCTTCCACAAGGAATTACTTATGATGAATTTGTAAATGGATCTGACGTAAAGACAGTAGGGATAATGTCCTCAATTAAAGTTGGACCAACAATTGCGGATGACATTAAGCAAAATTCATTTCTAGCTGTTTTTGGTTCTTTAATTGTTGTATTCTTATATATATTATTGCGTTTCCGCAAATGGCAATTTTCTTTGGGAGCCGTTGCCGCAGTATTCCACGATGTGCTCATTGTATTGGGGATATTCTCATTGACTTACTCAATCATGCCCTTTAACATGGAAATCAATCAAGCATTTATTGCTGCGATTTTGACCGTAATTGGATACTCTTTGAACGATACTGTAGTAGTTTTTGACCGTATTCGAGAATTTACAAATGAGCATTCTAAATGGGAATTGGGCACCACAGTTAATTCTGCTTTAAACAGTACATTAAGTAGAACCTTAAATACTTCATTAACAACTTTATTGGTTTTGTTAGCAATCTTTACGTTTGGTGGAGAATCAATCCGAGGCTTTATGTTTGCACTGATAATAGGAGTTATTGTAGGTACTTATAGTTCGGTATTTATTGCTACACCGGTAATGTTCGATACGCAAAATAAAAACAAAGCCTAGGTGGGGGTATATAAATCAAGGTGAGAGCCGTTATTTTTTTTGGTACTGTCTTTAATTTTATTGAAGTTTATTTCAGGACTAAAAGGCTTAATTATTCGACACCCAATCTTTTTTTGAGTGATCGAATGTGTTCAAGATGATGCATACTGTGCCAAGCATAAAGTTTCATAACAATATACAAAGGATACTTTTTTGATCGTTCGGGATGATGGTATTCTTGCTCAAATTCACTTTCAGAAAGTGATTCGAAAAAAGCTACCCATCTTTGATGAATTCCTTTAAGCATTAAAATACTGGGAGAAACATCTGTGGATAAAGCATCCTCTAATTTTGCCCATTCAGATTCCGTATAATCTTTGATTTTTGGAGTTAACTCCAAAAATGCATGTTTCGATCTAAGATAAGCGTGTGAATGACTGTCAGCTAAATGGTGAACAACTTGAGCTATTGTCCATCCTCCTTCTCGATAGGGTGTTTTTAGTTCACTTTCTTTTAACCCCTCTACTTCTTGTTGAATAAGAGCAGGAAAGTTTTTTAAAACGCTTAAAACTTCTTTTTTTTCTTTGGATGAGGGTTGATTGGTTGTCCATTCGAATTTTCCAATTGGGTATCTGAGGGAAAAAAGATGATTTGTACTCATTTAATTAGTTTTGGTTTTTTTGAACATAAAAACGAGACCGAAAAGAATCATCGGGATACTCAGCCACTGTCCAGTAGAAAGAATGGGAAGATAGGTTTCAAATCCACCTTGACTTTCTTTTACGAACTCAACGATAAAGCGAATACCAAAAAGCGAAACAAAAAACAACCCAAATAAATAGCCTTCTTTTTGATTCTTTTTATTGTTGTATAGATAACGTAGTAAAAAATAAAGTCCAATATAACCAATTGCTTCATAAAGTTGAGCAGGATGTCTTGGCGCAATTTCTCTTCTATTTATAAATACAACCCCAAAATTGTTACCTGTATAATTTCCAACAATTTCTGAATTAAAGAAATTTCCAATTCTTACAAATGCTGCGCCAATGCTTACTGGGATTACCAATCGATCTAAAATCCAAAAAAGGGGTTTATAAGTATATTTTTTTTGATACAAATACAATCCGGTGAAAATTCCAATAGAAGCTCCATGACTTGCCAAGCCTCTAAAACCTGTAAACTCATACCCTTCAATTAACCCAAACAATAAGCTTGTGTTTTCACGTTCTCGAATGGGAAGCAGAATTTCAATCAAATGATTTTGATAATATCCCCAGCTGTAAAAAAAGACTTCTCCGAGCCGTGCACCCAAAAGGGTTGCAATAACTACATAAAAAAGTAAAGGTTCAATATACTCAACGGATACTTTTTCTTTCTTGTAGAGATTGCTCATTATGTAATAACCTAAAGAAAAAGCGATTACAAACATAAGACTGTAATAGTGGATTCCAAAGCTACCGATTTTAAAAAGTGTTTCAGAGGGTGCCCATTGTATTTTAAAAAAAAGCATATTTATAGTTATTGGTTGATTAAAAGTAATTGATTTTAATTGATTTTCCCAAACTTAAGGGACAGGATCATACCCTCCCTTAGACCAAGGGTGGCAACTCAAAATCCTTTTGACTGTTAGGTAAAGTCCTTTGATGGGACCATGTTTTTCGAATGCTTCTAGTCCATATAGTGAACAACTGGGACTATAACGACAACTTGCTGGTGTTAAAGGAGAAATTACAGAACGATAAAATTTTATAAGAATCATGAAAGGGAAAATTAAAATTTTTTTCATGGAGGAACTTAAATTAAATAATAAAACTAGTTCCGTCTTTTTCATCCTTGAGTTGGATACCAAGACCTGAAAGTTCATCTCTAATTCTGTCAGATGTTTCAAAATCTTTATTGTCACGAGCAATTTTCCGAAAATCAATAAGCATGTTTACAGTTCCCTCTAAAGCAGTATTTGAGTCTGATTTTTTTGATTTTCCAAATGATATTCCCATGATATCTTCTATGAAATTTTTCATCTTCTCAACTAATTTCAATTGATCGGATTTAGAAATGGATGCGGAACCATTATTTACTGAATTTATGAAACGAATAGCCTCAAAAAGTTGTGCGATCAACATGGGACTGTTAAAATCATCGCTCATTGCTTTATAACACAGATCCTCCCATTGAGCTATATCAAATCCTTCAGTTTTAGTAGAAGAAGTTAATTGAGTCAACAATAAGTAACCTTCTTTTAGTTTATTGTAACCTTTTTCTGAAGCCAAGAGAGCATCTTCACTCAAATCCACAATACTTCTGTAATGTGCTTGTAAAAGAAAAAAGCGGACAACTTCTGGACTAAAGGGCTTTGTGAAAATTGAGTTTTCTCCTGAAAACATTTCCTCAGGTAAAATATTATTTCCTGTTGATTTAGCCATTTTTTGACCATTCAAAGTCAACATATTTGCATGAAGCCAGTAGTTGACAGGAGATTGCTCTGTAATGCATTCAGCTTGAGCAATCTCACATTCATGATGTGGGAATTTGAGATCCATTCCTCCGCCATGAATATCAAATTGATTTCCAAGATATTTTGTACTCATTGCAGTACATTCAAGATGCCATCCTGGGAAACCATCACTCCAAGGAGAGGGCCATCTCATTATATGTCTTGGTTCTGCTTTTTTCCAAAGAGCAAAATCTTGAGGATTTTTTTTATCACTTTGACCGTCAAGTGAGCGGGTATTATGAATAAGGTCTTCAATTTTTCTACCGCTTAATTTTCCGTAGCTATGTGTTTCGTTATATATTAGAACATCGAAATAAACAGAACCGTTGATTTCATAAGCAAATCCTTTTTTTAGAATCGATTTTATAATTTCAATTTGTTCAATAATATGTCCTGTAGCAGTAGGTTCAATACTCGGAGGAAGGTTGTTAAACTGATATAGAGTTTTGTGAAAATCTACTGTGTACCGTTGAACCACTTCCATTGGTTCAATGGCTTCAAGACGTGCTTTTTTTGCAATCCGATCTTCTCCTTCATCTGCGTCATTTTCTAAATGTCCAGCATCTGTTATGTTACGTACATATCTAACTTTATATCCGATATGTTTTAGGTAGCGGAAGATCAGGTCAAAGGATATGAAAGTTCTACAATTTCCTAAATGTACATTACTGTAAACTGTTGGGCCACAAACATACATGCCTACGTAGTTTTTTGTAATTGGAGTAAAAACTTCCTTTTTACCACTTAAGGAATTGTAGACAGTAAGTTGCTGCATTAGAATTCTGTATCGAGTTTAATGTAATCCAAAAATTCTAGTTTAGTCTCATTATTTTTAAAAGCTCCACCAAATTCAGAAGTAATAGTACTACTGCTAATATCTTTAATTCCTCTTGAATTCACACACAAGTGTTTTGCATCAATTACACAAGCAACATCTTCAGTACCTAAAACACTTTTTAGTTCTTGAACAATTTGAAGGGTAAGACGTTCTTGAACTTGGGGACGCTTTGCGTAATATTCAACAATTCGGTTCATTTTTGATAAACCAACAACTGTACCATTTGAGATGTAAGCTACGTGAGCTCTTCCGACAATAGGGAGTAAATGATGCTCGCAGGTTGAATATAAAGTAATATTTTTTTCAACCAAAATTTCACCGTATTTATAACTATTACTAAAAGTAGATGCTTTAGGTTTTTTCTTGGGGTGTAACCCTCCAAAAATTTCATCAACATACATTTTAGCAACTCTGTTTGGTGTACCTTTTAAACTATCGTCTGTCAAATCCATACCTAAAATATGGAGGATGTCAGCAACTTTTTCTTCAATCAATTCTATTTTTTCTTGATTACTAAGCTCAAAGGCATCTGGTCGAATAGGATTTTCGGAACTACTTCCCACATGATCTTCACCATATGGATCAACAGCCTCTTCTAAGGAATTTTTTATTTTCATATTATTTTTAAACTCCAGCAAAGATAAGCATTTATGCTAAATATCATTAATCATATTAGCTTTTAGATGCTTACTTCAAATTATAATTTGAGTATGTAAGTAAATCTAAAATTTAGTTGGTCCTTTTTTAAGTTTATGGTATCGGTAAGTCCACTTGAAAAAAGTTGTTGCTGGTCGTTAAAATCGCTACTTGTAATGCTTAAGTCCAGAGAACTTCCTCCGAAGTTAATACCCCCGCCAATACTCATGATGGAGCCACTATTATCAAAATTCTTTAAAAATGCGTTTTGTTTTACATATCCTGCTCTTAAACTGTAATTTCCGAAACGATATTCTCCACCAATTTTTAGAATACCTTCGGTAGATAAATTATTTTTTATTAAATCGTTTTGATCTTGAAAGTAATTATCGTTGGGTTCATTATAATTTCCTGAATCATAATCTATTCGTGTATAATCAAAACTTATCAATCCTTTTTTACCAAAAATATAAGCTAAACTTCCTGTGTATTTTGAAGGGGTTCTAAAACGATACTCTGGATATATATTTATCACATTGGGTTCAACAGTTATGCCTGAGCCATCATTACTCGCAACAAATTGTTCGGTTTCTTCTATAATAGAAAACCAAGTTGGACTTTCGTAACTTAATCCTAAACGCAACTGCTCTGTTAATTTAGTAATAGCTCCAATTTGAAACGAAAACCCTTTTCCTAGGGTCAAAAGCTTATTGTTAAAACGAAAAGAATTTAATGCAGAAGTATTGGAGTAATTGCTTTCATAAAAGTCAGTTTGCTCAATATATTCAAGGTTATATGAATTTAAATTGAGACCGAAGTAATATTTTTTTTTATACTCTCCACTAAAGTTAAAGGCATATTTATTGATTCCCCCACTTCTTGAGGTTACATATTCATGAAAATATCCATTAGATGCTGGATTAACGGTGCTATAGTATTCTGTATTCAATGGCTCATCAAGATTGGCCTCAATCATATAAGATTGGTAACCCAAAAACCCTTGTTGTTCATCAAAGCCAAAATTTTCTCCTAAATATGAATACAACTCACTTATGCTTTCACGTTGTGTTGTCTGAAAGTTTTCTAATGTGACTCCTTGCGCAAAATTTAGAAAGTAGTTATCAATTCCATTGGGATTATATCCCTCAGCTTCGAAAAAGGAACTAAAGTTTGCCTTTTTTTGATAATCAAACGAAAAACTAATTTTTGACCATGGACTTACTTCTGAGTTTTTTAAAACAAATACAAACCCAAATTGATCAAAATCAAAATTATTGCTTGAAGTTTCAAAACCACTATCGTAATAATTTGAATTAATTTTATTACTACCCGAATTCATCGAAACGCCAATTTGAGAGTGTTCAAAAACAGAACTTGATGCAGGGTTAACTTGAAGAGCACTTAAGTCTCCTCCAAGTGCTCCAAAAGCACCACCCATAGCTGTAAATCGAGCAGTACCATTATGGTTTGGGGTACTATAACGAATAACATCCTCTAGACTTTGAGCATTTAAAGAAGCGGTAAAAAAAATCAATAATATGACTTTATGGAATTGATTCATAGTATAAATTTGTAGATGGAATTAAATATTTAGTTTCTTCTTGAACCTGACGAGCGTGAACCTGACGAGCGTGAACTATAGCTTGATCTAGATGGAGAAGAGGCTCGATCAATAGTACTTCTTCTAGAACTATTGTAATTGTTGTTTGAATTACTATTAATACTTCTGTTGGAATTATATTTATTTGATTTCGAATATGCATCTGCTTTGTAGTAGTTTCGTTCGGAGGAATTTTTTCTGGCTCTAGGATTTTCAATTGCTTGTTTGATAGAATTACGATTAGTCGTGTTAATATATCGACGACTGTAGTTTCTTAAATTCTCCGCACTATTTCTTTTTACATTTATCCCATTTCGAGTTAGAGATGGAACTCTGATTGATGACTGATTTGTGGATCTAAGGTTTCCACCTTTTCTTGTAGAAACCGATGAATTTCCCATGGAAGCAGAGGAACGTCTTGCACTATTCCCTCCTCTTCTGGAATTTGAATAGGATCTTCTTTTGGGTTGATATCGGTTAGCATAGCGATTATAACGATTGTTATAAAACCTGTCATAGGGGTAAAATCTTCCGTAGTAAAAAGGGTTGTAAAACCCAAAACCATAAGAAGGATAAAAGGGATTAAAATACCCCCATCGATATGGGTTATAAAAGTTATTAAATCTTCCATAAAATCCTCCACCATAAAAACCAAAACGAAAACCATTATTTAAAAAATAGGGATCATATCCCAAGTATCCAAGACCATAGTCAATTGGTGATCCCACTAGGTAAATATTGGTTCTTTGAGGTGAACTTCCCCATTGACCCTGACTTGAATTAGAAGCATTATTAGGTGAATTTGCGCTGTTATAACTACCTGTATCCGTAAAATAGACATCATCATTAGAATCATCCCACATATATTCTTTTGACTTTTCATCAAAATATTGAGAATAGCCAGAAGATTTTAGAGTTTCATTTTTTTGTACTACAACTTTTTGTTGGTCACTAACATAAATTCCATCTTCTGCATAATAGGAGGTGGGTTGAAAACTCCCACATGAAAATAAAATGATAGAAAAAAAGATGCTTGTATTTATTCTGAGAATCGAAGCTAACTGAAAATTTTTCATAACATTTTATTTTAGTAGTCATAACAAAAGTAAAATAATTAGTTTTGCCATAACAAATGATTTAAAAATACTACATTCAAAATCTGTGCCAAAATAATGTCAAAGAAACTTACAAAGAGATCAGAAGATTACTCCAAATGGTATAACGAGTTAGTATCCAGGGCGGATCTTGCAGAGAATTCAGCTGTACGAGGGTGCATGGTAATTAAACCCTATGGTTATGCCATTTGGGAGAAAATGCAAGCAGAATTAGATTCGAAATTTAAGGAAACGGGACATCAAAATGCCTACTTTCCTCTTTTTGTTCCCAAAAATCTATTTGAAGCTGAGGAAAAAAATGCAGAGGGATTTGCAAAAGAATGCGCGGTAGTTACACATTATCGTTTGAAGAATAATCCAGATGAGAAGGGAAAGTTAATGGTTGATCCAGAAGCAAAACTAGAAGAAGAACTTGTAGTTCGTCCAACTAGCGAAGCTATTATTTGGAGTACCTACAAAAATTGGATTCAATCCTACAGGGATTTACCTATACTAATTAACCAGTGGGCTAATGTGGTTCGGTGGGAAATGCGTACTCGCTTGTTTTTGAGAACTGCTGAATTTTTATGGCAAGAGGGGCATACTGCTCATGCAACCCGAAAAGAAGCTTTAGACGAAACTATTTTGATTAATGATATCTATGCCAATTTCGTAGAAAATTTTATGGCAATACCAGTCATCAAAGGTGTTAAATCTGAAAGCGAACGATTTGCAGGAGCAGAGCAAACCCATTGTATAGAAGCACTGATGCAAGACGGGAAAGCTTTGCAGGCAGGAACTTCACACTTTTTGGGGCAAAACTTTGCTAAGGCTTTCGATGTGAAATTTGCAAACAAAGAAGGAAAACTAGAACATGTTTGGGCTAGCTCTTGGGGAGTTTCAACTCGTTTGATGGGTGCCCTTATAATGACTCACTCAGATGATAATGGTTTAGTTTTACCTCCAAATTTGGCACCAATACAAGTAGTTATAGTACCAATATATAAAGGAGAAGAACAATTATCGGCAATATCAGAGGTAGCTCAAGAAATTAAACAAAAATTAGTTGATGCTGGTATAAGTGTAAAATTTGACGATCGAGACAATGTTAAGCCAGGATATAAATTCAATGATTATGAACTTAAGGGAGTTCCTTTAAGAATAGCAATTGGGCCGAAAGATTTAGAAAAAGATCAAGTAGAGCTGGCTCGAAGAGATACACTTTCAAAGTCTTTTATTCCAAAAGATTCTGTTGCAGTAGTAATTCCGAGCTTGTTGAAAGAAATTCAAGAAACATTATATACAAAAGCCGCAAATTATAGAGACGAACACATTAGTGAAGTAAATGATCTTGAATCTTTTAAAGAAATCCTGAATTCAAAGGGTGGCTTTATTTCGGCTCATTGGGATGGCACAGCAAAATCTGAGGAATCCATAAAAAAGGCTACTAAAGCCACAATACGATGCATTCCTAATAACGCAAAACCCGAAGACGGTGTTTGTGTTTTTTCAGGAAACCCTTCTAAACAAAGGGTTTTATTTGCTAAAGCCTATTAATCAGTGCTCTCAAAAATTCTTCTTTAGTAGATAAAAAAAATAAATAAATCAATAAAAAATTTAAACGAAAAGGGTTGCATGGTATATTATTTCGTTTTAGATTTGCAACCATAAAAAACGGCCCGTTCGTCTATCGGTTAGGACGTTAGGTTTTCATCCTAGAAAGAGGGGTTCGACTCCCCTACGGGCTACACATAAAAAAACAATATTTAGATGGCAAATCATAAATCTGCATTAAAGAGAATTAGATCAAACGAAAAGAAGCGTTTGCGCAATCGTTTTCAACACAAAACAGCTCGGAATGCTGTCAAAAAACTGAAAGAGCTTACAGATCGTAAAGAAGCTGATATTTTATTAAAAACAGTCATTTCTATGTTAGATAAACTATCCAAGAAAAATATTATTCATTCAAACAAAGCGGCTAATTTGAAGTCTAAGCTAACTAAACTTGTTTCTGCATTGTAATAGAATGTTATTGTACAAAAAAAAGTGCTATTTTTAAATAGCACTTTTTTTTTGTTGACATTAAACTATGCATTCATTGAAATCAAAAATTCTTCATTGTTTTTTGTTCTTTTAAATCGATCGTTGATAAATTCCATCGCTTCAACTGGATTCATATCAGCAAGGTATTTTCGCATAATCCACATTCGTTTAACTGTGTTTTCATCTAAAAGAATGTCATCTCTTCTTGTACTTGAAGAGATTAGATCGATAGCAGGGAAAATACGTCTGTTAGAAATTTTTCGATCCAACTGTAGTTCCATATTACCAGTACCTTTAAATTCCTCAAAAATTACTTCATCCATTTTTGATCCAGTTTCCGTAAGAGCAGTTGCTATTATTGAGAGAGATCCCCCTTTTTCAATATTTCTTGCAGCTCCAAAGAATCGTTTTGGTTTATGAAGAGCATTGGCATCTACACCCCCACTGAGAATTTTCCCTGATGCTGGTTGTACGGTGTTGTATGCACGAGCTAAACGTGTAATAGAATCTAAAAGAATCACTACATCATGTCCACACTCAACTAATCGTTTTGCCTTTTCTAGAACAATATTAGCTACTTTAACGTGTCTATCTGCGGGTTCATCAAAAGTTGAAGCTACAACTTCTCCTTTAACGTTTCTCTGCATATCGGTTACCTCTTCTGGTCGTTCATCAATCAGTAGAATTATTTGATAAACTTCAGGATGGTTCGCAGCGATTGCATTTGCAATATCCTTGAGTAACATTGTTTTTCCAGTTTTTGGTTGGGAAACAATCATTCCTCGTTGCCCTTTTCCGATAGGAGAGAAAAGGTCGATGATTCGAGTTGAAATGGTGCTTTGTTTTTCTGCAAGAATAAATTTTTCTTGAGGGAAAAGCGGCGTTAGATGTTCAAAAGAAACACGATCACGAACTACTTTGGGATCGAGACCATTAATTTTATTGATTTTAATTAATGGAAAATATTTTTCTCCCTCTTTTGGTGGGCGAACAGTTCCCAGTACAGTATCACCTGTTTTTAGACCAAATAACCGGATTTGGGACTGAGATACATAAACATCATCGGGAGACGATAGGTAATGATAGTCTGATGATCTTAAAAATCCATATCCTTCAGACATGATATCCAATACACCTTCAGAATCAATTATCCCATCAAATTCATAATCGGGTTCACGGTATCTGTTGCGCTTGTCTTTATTGTGATTAGGTTCTCCGTTTTTGTTTTTGTAGTTGGGGTTATTATTTTTTCTTTGTTTTTGATTTGGATTGGAGTTTTGCTTTTGCTTTGGGTTTTGTTTTTGATTGGAATTTTTATTGAGATGCTTATCATTTCGAACATCAATTTTACTTTTTTCTATGGCAGGGTCTTGTTTTTTATTTTCTTCGGCTTGGTTTGTTTGCTCCAAATTGATCTTGTCAACTAAAGTAACTGTTTTTTTAATCTTAGGTTTTACTTCAGTTCCATTTTCTTCTGGAGGATTAATTGGATTAGGTGAAGTATTTTTTATGGATTCAGGATTCGAAGATATGTGATCGAGGATTTGGTAAATCAAATCCATTTTTTTGAGACCAGTGATTCTTGTTACACCTATAGACTTAGCAATACCCTGTAAGTCGGGTAACTTTTTACTTTTTAATTCTGAAATTTCGTACATTTTTTTTGAAAATTCACTTATCGTAGTGGATTACCTGATAAGTATGATGTTTAGGTATGTATATAATGAAGAGCAATCTAATTGAGTTTTCATGATTGCTTCAACAATATTACAAAAAAAATATAACCCCCAACAAAAAATTTTTAATTTTGAAAAAAAATTTAATGCTGCAAAGAATTCAATCTATATTTCTTTTATGTTACGTCATCACCATATTGGGATGCTTTTTAATTTTTCCAATTAGTTTTAAGATTGGATCTGAGCAAATTCAATGGGGTATAAGCAACCTCCCTTACTTATTTATTTTACTAGCGGGATATAATATTTTTCTTTTTACGAGGCGAAAAATTCAAATCACAATGAATATTATTTTGTTGTTTTTTTCTATTTGCTACGAAGTTTTAGTTTTTAATGAAATTTATGAACAAATTGACACTCAGTTACAATTTATTGTTTTACGTTTTTTATTAGCTCTAACAAGTTGGTTGATGTTAATATTTGCAAATAAGTACATTCGAAAAGATGAAGCTTTAATAAGATCTATGGATCGATTACGCTAATTTTTCATAACACCCGCTGCCCGAGTTCTATTACTTCTAAGTTTTGTACTTCATCTCCATTGATTTCAAAACGTAACATTGTTCTTATTTTGTGGAACCCTTTTATTCCTGCAGCTCCTGGATTCATATGTAAAAGTTTATACTTTTTATCTTGCATAACTTTTAGAATATGTGAATGTCCGCAAATGAATAGCTTTGGGGTTGATTTACTCAACAGCTCTTTTATTTTGAGAGTGTAGCGTCCAGGATAACCGCCAATATGTGTCATAAGCACAGAAACTTGTTCACAATAAAATTGTTCAAATTCTGGAAAGCTTACTCTGGCATCTTTTCCATCAACATTTCCATAAACAGCTCTCAGGGTTTTAAGCTCTTCAATTTGATCAGTAACATCAAGGTTACCAATATCTCCAGCATGCCAGACTTCGTCTACTTTTTGAACATAACTTAATATTCTTTTATCTATATAATCGTGGGTATCCGATAAGAGTAAAATTTTTTTCAAAATTTAGTAGTTGGTTTGATGGGTTGAATTTTTGATAGTTATTTTGATTAGGAAAACCTCTTGACTTGTTTTGCAATTTACTCCAAATAATTGCTAATTTTAAATTCTTTTTTATGATAGACCTGAAAAATCTGATTTTATGCAAATAAATTCTGATTATGCCTTACCCTATATAAATTTTTCCTTCTCTTGTTTTTCTGATACCTTTGCAACAAAGAATATAAGTGCGTTATTTTATAAATTTATCTTATTTAGGAACCCCATTTCATGGGTGGCAATGTCAGCCCAATGCAATAAGTGTTCAGGAAG
>Ga0233438_10000710_pt1 | contig 40386 bp, 39 predicted proteins | sample SI_123_September_FD_182720 | JGI IMG/M metagenome (GOLD analysis project Ga0233438, IMG submission 182720) | Seawater microbial communities from Saanich Inlet, British Columbia, Canada - SI_123_September2016_10_MG | ecosystem: Environmental > Aquatic > Marine > Inlet | place: Canada: British...
TATCTTTTAATTCATTAATTAATTTAACATCTTGTGCTATTAAACCTATTTCATTACTCCAATTCCATTTTGGTTTTGTTGTAGTATTTCCTTCATCATCTGTTATATCTATTGTTGCATCTCTTTCAGTTTCTGTCCACTCAGCATCTGTAGGTATCCAAACTCCATTAGTGTCTTGTGGATATTCTATTATTTTTTCATATTTCTGTGGATTTAATTGATTTATAACATTAATAGCAGTTGTTCCATTAATATCTTGTTCATTATACTTAATTCTATCATCCGATGAAAGTCCAATGCCATTGTTAGCAACAGTTCCATTAACATTTAGTTTATGAGATAAATGAGGGTCAATATTAATACCTACATTACCACTTGAATTACCTGATATCCATGTTAAACTGTCTGAACCAATTTTTAATTCTTGTTGAACATCGGAAGCTGATGCTTGTATATTATACCCAATTAATACATTTTTACTACCAGTTGTTAAAGTATTACCAGTTTCATATCCAATTGCTACATTACCACTACCATTACTAGTATTATTTAAAGAATTAGAACCTAATGATACATTTTCTATACCAGTTGTGTTAGAATATCCAGATTTATAACCTATAAATACATTATTATAAGCAGTTTGACTAAGAAAACCTGCTTCATAACCTATAATGATATTAAAATCTGCATTAAAAACATTACTTGAAGCACATCTTGTTCCGATTAATATATTTTCTTTACATGTAGTTCCAACTGCTACTTTTATTTTTTCTCCACATTCTACTCCAATTAGTATATTATTATCACAAGTTAAAGTTGAAGCTACTGAAATTTCTTTTCCACAATCTTTACCAATCGCAATATTATTATTACCAGTATAATAATTACTAATATGATAATAATTATTATCACTTGATTCTTCATTATTTTTTCCTCTTAATGCATTATTACCTATTGCTATATTATTTGAACCATTAACATTATAATATAATGTATCAGTTCCAATAGATATATTATCATTTGAATTGGTTGAACCTTGATCTATTACCGCCGTATTATTTAAATAATTACCTTCTGTACCAATAGAAAATAATGCATTATTACCAAAACTTATATTATCATTACCATTTTTATTATGATATAGTGATTTAAAACCTATTGCATTATTATTTGTACCAATTCTATTATTATATAATGCTTGATGTCCTAATGCTACATTAAAATTTTCTTGATTAAAATATAATGCTTGATAACCAATTGCTATATTACTACTACCTGCTGTATTAAATACTAGTGATTGTGTACCAATTGATACATTAGCTTGACCCGTTGTTTGTTTATATGAAGCTTCAAAACCAATTGATACATTATAAGTATTACGATGTGTTTGACCAGTAGGAATACCTAAAGCAGTATCTCCTGTAGTTGTATTTGTAATATCAGTACTTTTTTTAGATGCACATCTGTAACCAATTGCAACATTTCCCCATACACTATTAGTATCTCTCATACATTCAGTGCCAATTGCTGTATTAAATTTACTTATACTACTACTATTATCAGTATCACTATCAGCACCAAGTAAACATTGATATCCTATAGCAACACTATTTTGACTTTCTATACTATTTGCAATACATTCATAACCAATTGCAACATTATTATTGCCGCCAGAAATGCTTTGTAATGCTAAACATCGTGCACCTATAGCTACGTTACCTTGACTACCTACATCTTTTAAAGAGCATTCATAACCAATAGCAACATTATAAGTATTTGTAGAATTAGGGGTTATTGTTGATATTGTAGATACTGTTGATTTAGCTAAACAATTATAACCAATTGCAGTATTACCGGATAAATTATTTGAATTATCTTTCATGCATTGATAACCCATTGCTACATTATAATTACCAGTTGTATTACTTCGTAGACATTCTGTTCCAATTGCTACATTTTGTGCTCCAGTTGTATTAGATAATAATGATTGATTTCCAATAGCAACATTACTACTAGCAGTTGTTGTTGTATATCCACACTGATATCCCATATATATATTATGAGTTCCTTGATATTGATTATTAGGTTGAGTATCTTCATCGTCAACACCTCCTCCTGAAAAACCACATTCATATCCTATTAAAATATTATAATTTGCATTATCATACATATTTAGACCACATTTATAACCAATTAATGTATTATAATTTGCGGTATATCTAGATGGTGGTAAACCAAAATTATTATTACCTCTTCCACATTCTGTACCAATTACAACGTTATGTATGCCATTTTTGTTATATTTATTAGCTGATTTACCTATTGATACTGTAGAATTTGTATAAGAATGATATGAACTTTCAAATCCAATTGCCACATTATCGTCTCCTCCATTATCACTGGCACCATTTAATTGTAAAGCTCTAAAACCCAATCCAGTATTTCTATTTTTAATACCATTATTCGATAAAGTATCTGGTCCAACTCCCACATTTTGCGAACCACTAGTATTACTATATAAACTATTTAATCCAATTGCTACATTATTTGCCCCAGATGTATTACCACGTAAACTACTTAATCCAATTGCTACATTATTTGCCCCAGATGTATTAAAAAGAGCACATTGATAGCCAATTAATACATTTGACGACCCTGATTTATTTATTTTTCCACATTGATAACCAATCAATACATTATTATTACCTGTAAATTTATTGCTAATTTCAGTTTCGTCTGGTAAAGTACTATTTCCTGCAGCTTTTCCACATTCATATCCAATTAATACATTTTGATTAGCATTACTACCAATAAATTGACCACAACTATAACCAATTGCTACATTTTTATTAATATTTGTATCAGAAATATTATCACCCATTAAACATTTGTATCCAATTGCTACATTTTGTGCTCCAGTTTGATTATAAAATGCACATCTATATCCAATTGCAGTATTATTACTCACAGTATTTGAATATAAAGATTGATAACCCATTGCTACATTAAAACTCCCCGTTACATTACTATATAAACAATCTACACCAATTGCTACATTCTGTATACCAGTATGATCAACAATGTTTTCACTAGTAGTATCACCAGTGATTTTGAATAAACAACATTTACCAATACCAACATTTTCACTACCTCCAATATTTACTTTACCACATTGATATCCAATATATGTATTACTATCTCCAGTAAAATTATTACCAATAGCAGCCAATCCACACTGATAACCAATCAATACATTTTTATCCGCATTACTTCCAACAAATTGACCACATTGATATCCAATTGCTACATTATTATTACTGTCAGTATATAATGTAGGACTTGTGTATTGATTACTAGCAATATTTCCACCTCTTAAACATTCATATCCCATAGCAACATTATATTGACTTGTTTGATTAAAATATAAACATTCATAACCAATACCTACATTATATCCAGGTTCATTACCTGCAGCAACTTTATCATAAGATACTTGAGATTTATAACCTAACGCTACATTACGATCTTCTCCAACACCGAGATTTATAAATTTAATTAAATTTCTTGTAGCATTAACGGGGTCTAAACCATCTAATGTTATTCTTCTTGATAATTGAACATTTAAAGCCATTTTAATTACTTTATATAAATTAAATTATATAAATTAAATTTAAAAAAAATCTATAAAAAATAACTAAAGCAATTTACTAAATATCATCTGTATTATCTTCATAAATTATTTTTAATGTTTCATACATTATTGTATATGGATCTTTTAATAAATCTTCTTTACTAATATACATTTCTAAAAACTGCATTTCTATATGGGGTTTTTCTTGGAAACGAAAATCCTTTGATGAATATATATAATAATTACATCTTAATATAAATCTATAATCATTATAATCATTTTGATTATTAACTTTGTTATATATTTTATCTAAAGTTATTTGAGAATCTTTAAAACTAGCATAAACATTATTTACAGTAATACCATTTGCTAACACATAATCACTATTAATAATAATCCCCATATTTTAATATAATATTTTAATATAATATTTATAGTATTTTTATATAATATTTATAGTATTTTTATATAATTTTTAAAAGTATTTAAAGAAATAATATTATTATTAATTATGTTTTAGATACATCCGCTTCCGTGGCGCAGTTGGCAGCGCACTCGGCTGTTAACCGATAGGTCACCGGTTCGAACCCGGTCGGGAGCGTTATTTTTCTCAACAACTCATGGGACCTCCGATAGCTCAGTTGGTAGAGCGACAGACTGTAGATGTTATGTTCAATAGTAATCTGTTGGTCACTGGTTCGATTCCGGTTTGGAGGATACCCTCATGAATTGTTTTTATAAAATTTATTTAATTTTAAAATCTTATCATTTTTTATATTAAAATATTTTAATAAAATATTTTAATTATAAAATGAATTTCATATCAAAAAAATTTAATAAAAATATTAATCAAGATAAAATAAATACTAATCAACTAGAACAGCATATAAATGAAAAAAAAAATAGTAATATAGTAATTATTGATAATAAAAAACCTTTATTTTATAAATTTAATGAACATAATGACTTAATATATCTTAATAACAATAATGAATGTATTATATGTTCTCAAAATCTTACTATAGAAGATATTATATTAATTAATAATTTATGTAAATGTTATAATGCTACATTAATATGTAGAAATTGTTTAAATTATTGGATTTCTAATAATAATAAATGTTTTATATGTAGTGAAATATATAATATTAGTTATAAAGACAGATTTAAAATTTATCATCCAAATAAATCAAAATTACTTAAATATAATAAAGAATACAAACCCGATAAGAATCATGTAAGTTTAGATGTAAATTCTGATAATTCAATTGATTCCGATATTTTAGTAACCGATATATCAGACACTAATTATTTACTATATCTATGTAATAAAATAAAACTATTATTGAAAAATAATAGTTTATTAATATTACAATATTTATTTTGTTCTAGTTTAGGAATATTTATATTTATATCAGTTTATAAAACTATTGAATATCAAAAAATGGTTGATGATGAAGAAGATAATACTCATACTCATACTATTATTTGGTAAAACTAATAGGATTTAATAAAATTAATAAATCTAATAAATTTAATAGTTTTTAGAATTTAAAAAATTTTATTTAATTTAATAAAAGTATTTAAAGAAAAATATTTATATATAATATGAGGAATTAACTATCCTCTTGCCCTCGTGGCGCAATTGGTAGCGCGTTGGACTTCTAATCCAGAGGTTACGGGTTCGAACCCCGTCGAGGGTGATTATTTTTTTATATTTTACAGCTTCCTTAGCTCAGTTGGTCAGAGCGTGGTGCTTATAAGCAGTATCACACTTTTAAGTTACGCCAAGGTCGCCGGTTCAAGCCCGGCAGGAAGCATGTGAAATTTTATATAATCTACTTAAAGTTATTATATTATTTACTATAAAAATGGAAGAACAACCAAATTATGATTTTTTACCAGTAGCAATCTTTTTAGGATATTTTGCTTTTAAATTTGTACATCATTATTCATATTATAATTATAATTCACTATATTCTGATTTATATTATGAAATTAATGGAAACATTGAAAAACTAGATAAAACTAAATTAATTAGAAAATTTAATATTAAACCTTTAGAATGTGGTCATAATATTTTGAATCTAACTACATATTTTGATACTAGTGATAGTGAAACTGATAGTAATGATGAGGTTGTTAATGATGATGATGCTACTGAAGATGTTAATGATGATGAGGTTGTTAATAATGAGATTGTTAATAATGAGGTTGTTGATGAGATTGTTAATGATGATACTAATGATATTATAAAACTACATATTAATAATGAATATAATGTATTTTTGATGTCTAATTACAAAAATGAAATGAATGCTACAAATAATCCATTTTATAATAATTTAAATTTAGTATTTGATGTCTTAATAAAAAAAATAGAGAATAAAAAATTAGATACATATTTAGAAACATTAAAACATTGGAAATTAGAAGATATTGATGATTATTATAAGTTAGAAATTGTTGATAATCATATTCCTGTAGTTTTTGATAATCTTTTTAAGATTTTAAACAATTATTATGATAATATTGATAATATTAATTTTATCTTTAATAATGATGATTTCTGTTTATTAAAAAAATATATTCTTAAACAACCAATTACTTATAATTTTATTAATAATATACCAATGTATAAATATATGAATTTTAGTTTATTAAATATTTATGATTTATATGGATTTATAAATAGTGAAAAAAAGAATTTAGATTATAATAATATTGATTTTAAAAAAATTGATGAACTTAAGGAATTCTATCATCTAGAGACATTAGATTTAGAAAGTTCATATACAAATGAAGGTTCTTTTATTAGTTTTTTAAATAAATTTTATTAAATTATTAATGAATTATATAACCTAAAGTTTTGTGCCTAATTCTTCCACGAATAGTATGAAACTCATTTTCCATACCATACATTTTAGCTTCAGCTAAAGATTTTAATCTATTTGGTTTGACTAATTTAACTGGTTCTGGTTCAGCAACTGGTTCGGCAACTGGTTCAGCAACTGGTTCGGCAACTGGTTCGGCAACTGGTTCAGCAACTGGTTCGGCAACTGGTTCGGCAACTGGTTCAGCAACTGGCTCTGGTTCAGGTTCGGCAACTGGTTCAGGTTCGGCAACTGGTTCAGGTTCGACAACTGGTTCAGGTTCGGCAACTGGTTCAGGTGTTGAAGTATTTTTTATTGATTTTTTCCTTTTAGTCATTTATATTATATAATATTTTATATTATAAAAAATAACAAAAATTTATAACACAAATTATATTATAGAGTTACATTATTATTTAAATTTAATTGAGTTTTTTTGTCTGTTATTAGCAATTATTACTAGTAAATTATCTATATTTCTTTCTAAATCAATAGATTGATCTACATTCTCTTCTTTTATTCCAGTTTTTCCTTCTAAATCTTTAAATATCTTATCTTTCTTTTGTTTAGGTTTAGCAAATTCATAATCATTTTCTTTTCTTTTAGTAATTATGTAATTAACATATTTATTTAACATTTCCATTAATTCTTGATTATTTCTATGGAAGTTTGCTAAACTTAATTCAAATATTATACCTCCATCATTTGATACAAAACCATAATCTTGTTTCAATAAATCATGTTGTGATGTCCAAATCTTATAATATTCTTCTCTACTCATTTTTTCTTTTTCTAATAAATCTAATACATTAGATACTATTGTATTTATATTTTCTTCATTATATTCTTTAAGTGCTTCTTCTAAACCAATAAAAGGTATATTATAATCTCCATGTTTTATAAATATCTTATCATTTGTTTTTACATTCATTTTATAACATAAAGAAGTTTATTCTTTTTAAATTATTTTAATTAAATTTTTTTTAATTAATTTATGCGTTATGAAGTTATTTAAAGTTTCTTCTATTTTTTAATAAAATGAATGGATTAGGATTTGGTAATAGTAGTTTATTACAACCTCAATTAAGCATACATAATGAAGTTCCCATAGATGGTTTAGATTTAATTGTTAATAAGAAAAAAAAAGGGGCTAATGATATATTATCAATGTCTTCTGGACATAGTAAAATTATAAGTGATAGCGATAGTTCTAATAATGAAGAATTTAATCAAAATAATAGTTTTCAAAATAATGGTTTTAATGCTCCAAATGTATCAAATACAGAAAATAATAATTGGAATGATGATGATACAACTACAGAAGATTTAGAAGATAATTTTAATCAAAATAATATGAATTCACAAAATATGAATTCATCAAATAATGCTAGTCCTCAAACAGAAAATATAGGGAATGAAAATTTTAATACAACTCCTCAAAACTTCTATCAAGAAAAAGTTAGAACAGAAGAAGATATTATGAATATGAAAAGAAAACTATTATATCAATTTGATAGATTAGAGAAAAAAGGAGTTAAATTACCTCAAAGATTTTCATTAAATTCTAATTTAGATGAAATGCAGATGGAACTTGATAGGATTACAAATGATAAAAAAGCAGATGGTTCTATTAAGTTTCAAAGAAAAGCCTTAGTAGCATGTGTTACTGGTGTAGAATTCTTAAATACTAAATTTGACCCTGTTAATGCTAGACTTGATGGATGGAGTGAAAATATTAATGATAATATTGATGAATATGATGATATATTTGAAGAATTACATGAAAAGTATAAAGGTGATAGTAAGATGGCACCCGAACTCAGATTATTGATGTCTTTAGCAGGTAGTGCGTTTATGTTCCATCTAACAAATACTATGTTTAAATCTTCATTACCAGGTTTAGACCAAGTAATGAAAGAGAATCCCGATTTAATGAGACAATTTGCAGGTGCTACTGCTAAATCTATGAATAATAGTGGAAATGACCAAACCGGAATGTCAGGAATGTTTGCTAATATGTTTAATAATAGAGGAAATAATATGCCTCCACCACCTGCTAGACAACATGAACAACCACAATCTAAAATGAATGGTCCTTCTAATATTGATAATATACTAAATGATATAGAAAATGGCAATATTGATGATAATGAAGATAGACTAGAAACTTTTAGTAATATTAGTGGAAGTGAAATTAGTGATTTAAATGATAATGCTAGTATTGATGGTCTCTTATTAAATAGTGAAAATAAAAAAATATTAAATATTTAATAAAAAAATTAAAGAGGAAACGAACATTATAAAAAAATTTAATAAAAAAATTTAATAAAATATTTTTAAAAATAAATGTATGATTATAATGTTTTACTAGATTTTTTAAATATAATTTCTGATAATAGTATAATAGGGAATTATTTATCAACACAAGAAAATGTAGATAAATATGAAAATTATTATGGTGATAGTATTCCTCAATATATTAAAACATATGCTATAATATTATTAATAATTAATATATTTATATACGCATGGGCATTATATACTGCTACAAAATGTAATGAACCTATTTGTAATTTCTTAGTTGCTTTATGTGCTCCTCATGTTTATGTAATATATAGAATGGCTAGACCTCCATGTTTAGGAAAATAAAATAATAAAAATTATATTATATTTAATTAAATATGATAGATATAATGGAAATGTTAAATAGTAGATTACCAATTTTTAATTTTTTTCATCAAAAATTAATAGAAAAATATAAAATTGAAAAATTTACTGGACATTGGAATGAATCTTTCTATGTCTATGTTTTTGTTAGTTCTTTGATATATATTTTACTAATTATATATTCATTTTATTTATTATATATATGTTTAAAAGAACAAAAAACAAAAGGTTCAGGTGTAACATATGTAAATGGATTTTGTGATGTTATATTCGCATGTTTCTGTATGCCCTGTTATATAGTTTATAGAGGTTTCTTAAATCCATGTAAAACTACACAAACCGAAACGGTGATTAAAGAAACTGTTATAGTTGCTCAACCTGGTATTACCCAACCTGGTATTACCCAACCTGGTATTGCGCAACCTACTACTACAAATGCTTATGGAAGACTAATTGCTCAACCAGTATTACCAGGTGCTGAAAAAATTAAAACTAAATCTTCACAAAGAGTTTCAAAAGGGGGTAATTCTAATTATAAAGTTAAATTATCTAATAAACTTAAAATATAATATTATAATAAATGAATCAATTAATTATTCAAAATATAGTTAAATTATTTTTAAGTTATGGTTTATATCATATGATTATAAATGTTATTATTCCTTTATCATATATAAAGTTACTATTATTTTTAACTATTAAAGTTTTACTTGATTACAATAAATGCACTATAAGTTATTTAGAAGTTAAACTTAGAGGAGTTAAAAAAGAAGAAGGTTACCTATATGATTTACTAACATCTTTGAATAATTTAAGATATCATAAAGATTTTCTAATATTATTATTTATTATTAATATATTCTTGATATATGATTATATTAAAATGACTAAGTAAAAATTAATAAAAAATTTTTTTTGTTTTTATTTTTCTTTCTTTTTGTTTTTTTTCTTCTTAACGATTGTATAGTTTAGAGAATTCATATAATACTCTACAAAGTATTAAGAATACTAATAAGTATGGTACAACACATGAATCACTTGAATCCGTTAACAATACTTTAGTCAAAGCACAATACATAACAAGTTCAATCAATGTAAGTCCCATTAGTAAGGTCTCTCAAATAAGAAATTTTTTTGTTTTTTATTTTTTTGTTTTTTTGTTTTTTGTTTTTTGTTTTTTTGTTTTTTTTTGTTGTTGTGTTCTTAGAACTCTTCATCACTACTATCTATAAACTCATCAAGTCTAATAGTCTTTCCGGAACTCTCACTTGAATCACTCTCATTACCACTCTCAGTATCACTCTCATTGCCACTCTCAGCACCACTCTCAGCATCACTCTCATCATCATTGATGATGATGAGTTCACAAATGTTCTCGAATGAAATATTGTGTTTATCAAGGAGATGATCGAAGTAATCATTGCGGTCACTGTCATGTTGAAACCATAGGTCAAGATGTGCACACAACTCAGTTTTGGTAAGAACCTTGTCAGAGACAATTTTCTTCCAACTCTTGTATTTCTCAATACCTTTACTCATTATCTTAACGAGTTGTTTGATGTTTTTAACCTTCTTTGTCAACTCTCCATAGAAGTAAGTATCAGGATGCTCTTCCTCATCATCCTCATCATCCTCATCAACATCATTCACATCATTCTTTGTGTTCTTGACAATCTGTATCTCATCAACCTCTTCCTTGACCGGAATGAAGGTGAATGGTTGAGTGATGGGATCATCAACTGATGGTGGTGGCGAGGGAGCACAAACCTTTCCTTTGTTGTAGGAAGAGATGATAGGGTCAGCGTAGTCCCAGATGTTGCCCTTGAGGACGTTGTTGTTGTCCGCGATGAAGTTCTTCTCAAGAGAATTGAAGATCTCGTTTTGCTGGTTTTTGAACGTAGACCACTCATTTGAGAGTGCTTTGATAGTCCAACCACCTACTTTCGTCACATCCTTAACACCACTAGCACGATATTCATCCATCAGTTCAGCACTGCGAATGGTGCGGTATGTGTCCCATAATGATTTCTTGCGAGTTGATTTTTTTGCCTTTTCAATGTTGGGGATCTCCTCCTTGATGTATGCATTCATGAGTTCGTTGAGGAACTCAAGGTCAGCACCATCTTTGTTGGCCTCAACAAAGGCCATGAAGTTCTCGATAGCCACACGATGCTTCTTTTGGGTAGGGAAGTCTTTGGGAGCAGTAGCAGTAACAGAAGACATCTTGAGTTGACAGTACCACGATAGGTCGTTTGGATACTTATTATAATCTCTATTACAACTTTCACATTTTAGTCTAAGAGTGGCTATTTAAAGGTAATGCTAAGGCAATTATAAAGGTAACGTGAGGTTATATTACAAACTTTAATTTCTTTCTTTCAATTTCTGTCTTCTCTTTAGTTTCTTTTTTAATCTTCGTTCTTTTTCCTAAAAATTTAAAATATTTTTTTGCTAAATTATATTCTTCTTTTTTCATATTTTTATTTTTATATAAAACTTTTAATCTTACATATAATATCATTCCTACTTGCCATATTCTCTTATGTGAATATTTACCACTTTTATATAATCTTTCTAATCTTTTTATTGTTTTCTTTACATCATCTAATGTCTTATATTTTATAGGTATTGTATCGTTAGGATTCTTATCAATATAAACATTAAAAGATTTAGAAGGATTTTTTTTGTTATATAAGAATTCTTTTTTAGAACAATCTTTATATGGAGCACATGAACTTCTCATAGTATAGCCTTTCACTTCATGAGTCAAACATGTTTCCTTCTTAAATTTTCTTGGTAAATTAAAAACTTTATTATCACTTGTTCTTTTACATTTTTTAGAACTTCGTTTATGTGAACAACATGATTTTATATTTTTCCCTTTTTCCCTTTTTTCCCCAGTTCCCTTCTTTTTCATTTAATTATTTTATATTAAAAAATTTAATTAAAATTTTTAATTAAAATAATTTATATAAAAAATTTATATAAAAAATTTATACTAAATATTTACAAATGGGAAATAAGATGACTGCTTTAACTAAATCTAATTTTTATAAAAATTTTAATAATTTTAATAATTTTAATAAACTTGGTAGATGGATTTACAAAGATAATAAACAAATTGATATTAGTAGTTATTGGACTAATATAGACCATTGTGGTGATAAAGTATGTGGTAATTTAAAAGAAACTAAATCTTTTTATGAAAAAGAGGTTTTAAAAATAAATAATAAGATAGAAAGACATTTGAGTGATAAAAGATTAAATGATAAATAATAAAAAAATTTTATATAAATTTTAATAAATGAATGAATTAACTAAATTTTCATTACAAAATATTTTAATATGGATTACTGCTTTTTGTATCATGGAATTTCCAATGAGATATTTTTATCTAAATATTATTACTGGAGAAAATGTGAAAAAATGGTATAACTTTAAAGATTTCAGTGTTTATAATGTTATTGCTGGTGATTTATTCTATGTTCTTGTCGGTATTATTATATCATATCGCCTTTATGAACATTTTTTTAAAGGTGAAGAGAATATATACAAATTTTTTGGAATTTTCTTAATGGTCCAAATTATTGGAGATTTAACATTTTATACTATAGTATCTAATATTCCTAAAAAATATGATACTAAGTGGATAAAATTCTTTAAAAATTATGGAAAAAGTTCTGGTTTAAATGCTGTTGTTGGTGATAGTATATACATTGCTATATGGACTTTAGTAGCTTATTCTATTCGTAATCTTGCTCTTGATATTTTACTTTCTATAGTATTTACTTTTTTATTTATTGTAAGTGCGATTGATGAAAGTTAATAAATCTTTTTTTTTGTTATATACGTCCATAAAATTAATGATATTATAAAACCGATTATAAAAGCACCTAAACATGGGTCATAAAAATTATTCATATTAATAATTCCAGTTAATTCTACTAGTATATATGGTGTTATAAAGAATGTAAGACATGCATAAAGCAATGTATGAATAATATTTCTAGGTGTGTATAAATGAACCATATATTTTATATTAATATTATTATATTATTATAATAAATGAATAATATTATCGCCACTGCTTTTTTCAATCATCCAAATATAAAAGGAACTATTGAATTAGAAGAAATAAATAATAAAGTATTAATTACTATTAATTTAAAAAGTAATAAATACAAAAAAAGTATTCATGGATTTCATATTCATGAAGCAGGAGATTTAAGTGATAATTGTATGAGCGCGTGTTCTCATTTTAATCCGTATAATAAAAATCATGGTGGTCCAGATTCAAAAGAACGACATGTTGGTGATTTAGGTAATATAGTTTTTAATAACAAAGGAGAATGTAGAATGAGTATGGAAGATAAATTGGTTAAACTTAGAGGAACAAAAGCAAACGTAATAGGACGTTCTATTGTTATACATTTAAAAGAAGATGATTTAGGTTTAGGTGGAGATGAAGGTAGTTTAAAAACTGGAAATGCTGGTTCAAGAATAACATGTGCTGTTATAGGATATTCTAAAAAAATGTGTTCCTAAATTATTTTTAATAAAAAATTATATTTAACTTTTTATTGTTTATATTTTATCTAAATATTTAATTAAATATTTATTTAAACTTTTTTACATAATGTTCGTTTTTCTCTCTAATTTATATTTTTTAATGTTCGTTTTTCTCTCTATTTTTTATTATTATATTTATTATTATTTTTTATATTATTAAGTGTATTTTTATTAAAATCATTAATTATAAATTGTTTTTTAATTCTTTCTATCTTTTTATTATTTTTATAAATAATATAAATTATTTTACTTAAGCACCATAATACAAATAATAGCATATGAAAATCAAATTTTCCATTTAAGATTTTCTTTCTATCAATATGAGGAAATATAGCAGATAATAATGTTATATCAAGTAATACTACTTCAAAAAACATATTAATATGCTTTTTAGTTTTGGTTTAAAAATCAAAATCAAATCCAAAATCAAATTTTAGTTGTTATCATTTATATTAGTAAATTCTTGTCATTTCTTTTGTTTTAATTATAAATTCTAATCTGATGTTAAAAGGAATACTAGATGTAGAATCAGTTATATTATCTAGTATATTTGATTGATCTTGTTTATATACATTACATGTTAATTTATTTATAGAATTTAAAGGGGGATCAAAATATTTAACATCTTTATTAATATCATATATATTACTGTATATATGGTGGTGTTCAGAATTAGAATGTTCCATATGTGTATCAATATCTAATAAAGCAAATGAATCATTTAATTTATGTGTATTAATATCATCACTATCATTTTTATTCAATTCATCTATACTTAATACAAAAAATTCACTATGACTATCACTTGTGCTTAATGTATATATTTTTGCTTTTAATAATTGAACTGCAGAAACATCCTTGTAAGCATGATTAAATGTAAAAGAGAAATTTCCAGCATCTAAAGTTAGAACTTTTTTATATAATACTATTTTATTTTCTTTTGTATGCCATTTGAAATTTAGTGACATATTATTTATAATATTATTTTTCTTATAGTCATTACAACTTGGTAAGATATTATCATTACTATTATTATTTGATAAATCTGTTAAAATAGTTTCATAAGAATTTTTATAATTATTTGGTAAAATACTATTTTCATTATGAATTATGTTTTTACTTTCAATATTCATTATTTAAATAATATGAATAAAATAATTTAATAATTTAAATTTAACAAATTATGCTCCACAATTTTCACATTCTTCTGGTTCTTTCATAGTATTTATATTAGTATTATTTGTTTCAGTTTCATTTGTCCCATCTTTAGACTTGCTTTGTGTTAAATTGGATTTTGATTTTGTTGGGTCAATTGTAAATTGTTGTGTAGATGCTCTAGGTCTTGTTCTTAAATAATACATTCCAGTTTTAAGTCCTTTACTCCATGTATAAAAGTGCATTTTAGTAAGTAGATTAGGATTAGGTTCAGCAACAAATAAATTCATTGATTGAGTTTGACACACAAAAGGAGCTCTCTCAGTAGCTAAATCAATTATAGATTTTTGCTTAATTTCCCATACAGTTTTATAGAGGGCTTTAATGTCATCTGGAATTCCATCTATATTTTGAACGCTTCCATCATTTATCATAATCTGTTCTCTTATGTCTTTATTCCATAAATCTAATTTAATCAAATCATATACTAAATGTTTATTAACTAAAATAAATTCACCAGCTAAAGTCTTTCTTTTGTATAAATTTGAGGTAATTGCTTCAAATGCTTCATTATTACCCATAATCTGTGAAGTAGATGCAGTTGGCATAAGTGCTACTAACAATGAATTTCTAACACCATTTTCTTTAATATCCTCTTTAAGTTTATTCCAATCAAATAATCCACTATCAGGTTTAACATTCCACATATCAAATTGTAAAATACCTTTACTTATAGGACTGCCTTCATAAGTAGAATATGAACCTTTAAATTTTTTAGAAAGTTTATGTTCCCATTCATTAAGATTAAGATAATTATCAATATCTTTAATTTTTTCCATATTATCATCAAGGCCTGTAGTAGATAACATCATCATTTCATCATATAATCTCTTTCTCTTTTTACTAATTTCCATAGAGCATTCTAAAGAACCATGATATATGGTTTCAAATATTTTCTTATTAATTTCTTTTGCTTCTAGACTATCAAATGCTACTCTCATTTTAATGAATGTATCTGCTAATCCTTGAACACCTATACCAGTAGGTCTATGCTTCATATTTGAACGCCATGCTTTATCAACTGGATAGAAATTCTTATCAATTATTTTATTTAAATTTTTAGTAATAACTTTTGTGATATGATGAAGTTTTTCATAATTATAGATAGGTTTTTCATCTTCATATTCAACAAACATAGGAAGACAAATAGATGCTAAATTACAAACTGCTATCTCGTCTGGTGCTGTAAATTGATTTATTTCGATGCATAAATTGCTCGACTTAATGGTTCCTATATTCTTCTGATTACTTTTAATATTTACCGCATCTTTAAATGCCATATAAGGTGTTCCAGTTTCTATTTGTGCTTCTAAGATTTTAAACCAAATTTGTTGTGCTTTTACTTGTTTAATAAATTTACCTTCACGTTCATATTTAGTATATAGATGTTTAAATTCTTCTCCATATGATGTAGATAATCCTTTACATATATCTGGACACATTAGAGACCACATTTCATCATTTTTAACTCTTTCCATAAATAAATCTGGAATCCACATAGCATAAAATAAATCCCTTGCTCTTTCTTCTTCAGCACCATGATTTTTTCTTAAATCTAACCAATCCATAATATCACCATGCCATGGTTCAATATATACAGCAATTGAACCTAGCCTTTTTGAACTTTGATTAACATAACGAGCAGTCGCATTATATACACGAAGCATAGGTATAATACCATCAGTTTTACCATTTGTTCCTCTAATTACTGAGTCTTTACAACGAATATCATGAACATTAATACCAATACCTCCAGCATATTTTGAAATTTGAGCACAATCACCAATATTTTCATAAATACCTTTAATACTATCTTCAACATCTAGTAAAAAGCATGACGACATTTGACTACGAGGAGTTCCAGCATTAAATAAAGTAGGTGAAGCATGTGTAAAAAACTTTTGAGATAATAAATCATATGTTTCAAGTGCTTCTTTAAAATCTTTTCCATGAATTCCTAATGCGACTCTCATCCACATATGCTGTGGTCTTTCAATTAATTTACCATTCTTTCTTAGTAGATATGCTCTTTCTAAAGTTTTAAAACCAAAATAATCAACTAGATAATCTCTGTCATATTTAATATAATCATTAAGTTTTTCTTTATTCTTCATAGTAATTTCATATAATTCTTTAGATATAATAGGAGTACGTTGTCCTTCAAAATTATAATTATCATATAGGATTGAAATAGTCTCTGAGAAAGAAGGCGAAGTTCGTTTTTGATGGTTTGAAATTACTAAACGAGAAGCAAGAGTTCCATAATCTGGATGTTCTATTATTAACGAGGAACAAAGTTGAGAAGCAAATTCATCTAATTCATGAGTTTTAACATTATCATGTATACGAGTACAAACTTTTTGAGTAATTTCATGAACATTAACATTTAAACCATCTGAAACTTTCTTTATACGATGTAATATCTTGTCAAAACTTACTTCTTCTTGACTTCCATCCCGTTTTATAACAAACATGTTTGAATAATATACAAAAATATTTTTTAAATAAATATTCTTTATAAATTAAAAATCTCATAATTCATTTTCAAATTTTATTTAGATTTTAAAATTTGAAAATCTTTTTGAAGTTTATTTAATATTTTTAAAATACTTAAAACTAATTTGATACCTATATATATATTTCGGTTCTAACTTATGAACTTATAAGAACTATGTGTACGATTACTATTGATAATAATGATGAAGTATGGAATTTATTTAATGATTTTGAAAAAAATAAAAATTCTACTAAATCTACTAAATTTAATAATAGTAAATCTACTAAATTTAATAATAGTAAATCTACTAAATCTAGTAATTGTAATGATAGTTTCAATAAAACTACTAACTATAAAGATTGTGATTGTTCTAATGTTGAATTACATGATAACATATATATATGTAAAGATTGTAATACTATTCATGATAAATTTATAGATTATCAATCTGAATGGAGATATTATGGTAGTGAAGATAGTAAAAAAAGTGATCCTACTAGATGTGGTATGCCAGTTAATAATCTATTACCACAACTGTCATTAGGTTCTATTATTAGTAATGATTACAATACCTCTTATCATATGTATAAAATTAGGAAATACCAAAAATGGAACTCAACTACATATAAAGAAAGAAGTTTATATGAAATTATTGATAATATTAGTTTAAATGCTACTAATTCCGGTATTCCACAAATCATTATAGAAGAAGCTAAAGTTTTGTATAAAGAAATTTCTAATAAAAAAATTTCTAGAGGTTCTAATCGTAATGGTTTAATTGCTTCTAGTATTTATATGAGTTGTAAAAAACATAAAGTCCCTAGAAGTGCTAAAGAAATTGCAAAAGTATTTAATATTGATATTACTACTATGACTAAAGGATGTAAAAAGTTTCATGATATTACTAAAACTAATGTTATGTGCTCTAATCCAGAAGATTTTATAGTCCGTTATTGTTGTAACTTAAATATTCCTGATAAATATTTAGAATTCTGTAATTCCATTATTGAAAATGCTGATAAATATTCGGTTGTTAGTGAAAACGCGCCACCTTCTATTGCTGCTGGTATCATATTTTTAGTTTCAAATTTATGTAATTTGAAAATTCAAAAAAAAGATATATCCTCTAATTGTGATATTAGTGAAGTAACTATTAATAAATGTCATAAAAAATTAAATAAATATAAAAAAATATTAATTGACGATAAATATATTAAAGAGTTTAACATTAAACTAGACTAAACATAAATTAGATTAATATTATATAACTACTAAATTTTAGTTATTAATATTTGTATCCGTTATTAATATTTGTATTCGTTATTAATATTTATATACTCTAATTATTTTTTGAATTATAATAATGGAGAATTATTAGTCTTAAATGTAATGCTATCATTATTTTTATTATTAATAATGTATATTTTAATACATTATAGTGTAATTCATTTTCTTTTTTATAATGTCTCTCAACTACTTGATTTGGATTATTATATCTAAATAATAAAAATATTGAAAGAAATATAATAAAAAATATTATATTTTGATTTATTTCTGATAGTTTTTTCATTTATTTTATTTAATATAAATATTGTATTAAGATTTAATTATACAACATTTAATTCAACTTCATTAAAATCAGTTTGTTCAGTTTGTGTATCTATGGGGATATCAAATTTAAAATCTAAGTTTTCTTGATTACATATACCTCCATCAATATTTGCTATATTATAATCATCTTGCTTTATAATATTCATCAATTTTTCTTCATCTATTAATATCGTTGTATCTCCAGTACCACATGGTGGTATTTGTCCTAACATTATATTTCCACTTACACCATTCATTTTATCATACTCGCCAAATAATCCAGCTTTTATTAACATATCACTTGTTTCTTCAAATGAACATTTTGCTAATGGTCCTATATCACTTCTATTTATACCATGTCTATCTATTGATAGCAATGTCCCTCTATTAGTCATAGTATCTACTAAAAGAGATAAATGTCTAAAATTAACCCCCTCATCCTCTAAAACTTCATTAAGTTCATTTAGCAATACTTGTCTTGCTGCTTCTATTCCTAAAATCTCATATACTTCATTAACATCATTACTTATAGTTCTTGAACTATCTATATTCTTTTGAATTAAAATTTCTAATAAATTATTACCATTTGTATCCATAAACCATTCTGTATTCTTTTCAAATTTCATATTATTTTTATTATATTTCATATCCTTATTCTCCAATAATATTACTTTATTAATACCTTTTACTCCTTTTACTATAATATTATCCATAATATTTTGTTCCAGTGCTTTTAACTCTGTTATCATATCACTTTTATCTAATTTACTCTTCTTCTTATCATCTTCATCTGTTATTAATCTAATTCTAAATATTAATTCTTCTGAATTATCATCACTAAAATTACATTCAATTACATCTTCATAATATTTATTTATTGTATAATTAATATCATGCATTGATATATCTAAGTTAAACATCTTATCTCTATTAAATTTAAATCTTAACAACCATGGCGATGTAACACTACAATTCTCTTCAAATATTTTGTATAATTTTAGAAATTCTGAATCACTATCTATTGTCGTTACATCATCATTCTTATCATAATATATTGCTGATGATTTTATAATATCACTTATATATGTTGTTTCTAATAAATTCAAAACTTCTTTACATTTAACATAATTATCATTAATACTTTCTCTTAAATATACTTTTGTAGATGGTCCTTTTATATTTTTACTATTACTTAATAATTCTTTTATTCTAGGGACACCTCTTACCGTCTGTGAAGCTGAAGATATTCCTGAAGCATGAAACGTATTGAGGGTTATTTGAGTACATGGTTCACCTATAGATTGAGCTGCTACTACTCCCACCATTTCACTTGGATGTGCTATACTATCTCTAAATTTCTTCTTTATCTCAGCAACTACATATTCAAATGACATCTTATTTAATCTATGATTTAATAGAATTTCTTTGGGTGATAAATTAGTTTTTAATAACGTTTTAAATAATCTATTTCCTTTATCAGTTTCATTAATATACAATTCTTGTTCTAATTCTGCTATTTTATCTAATATAAATTCTGGATTTAGATCAGATCGTGTTTTCTTTTTATGAAATAGATTTTTAGCATTAATTATTATTCTTTTTATTGATATAGGATACATCAATCTGCTATCATTTTTATTCTTAAATACTTCTTTTATCAAATAATCTCTTTCAATTACTATTTCTTTAAAATGTTCTTTACATTTATTTACCCATTCATCTCCTTTATTTAACTTTTCAAATACATCTTTTCTGAATATATTTTTTATAATATCATTTTTTCTTAGATAATAATTATCTTTCAATTCTTTCATTTCCATCTCTATAAACTTAAGATTTTGACTTTCCAGTTTAATAGCATTCATACCATCTTCACCATATAGAAACTGAACAATAGCACCAGTAGCATTTCTAACAGTCAAATCATAATTTATTTTACAATCCTCCATTGATTTTATAAGTTTCCTTTGGATATATCCAGTTTCACTGGTTTTACATGCTGTATCTATTAATCCTTCACGACCACCCATAGCATGAAAATAAAATTCTTGTGGTGTTAATCCATTTATAAATGAATTCTCTACAAATCCTCTACTTTCTGGACCATCATCATATTTTGTAAAATGTGGTAAAGTTCTATCATTAAATCCATCTGGTATACGCTTTCCATCTACATTTTGCTGCCCTAATGTTGATACCATTTGTGCTATATTTACTGGATTACCTTTTGATTTTGATTTTATCATATTTATCATCCTATTATCATCTGTAATATTTTGTAATGCTATCTTACCTACCTTATTACGTGTATCATTTAATAATTTATTTACCTCATTTTCAAAATTCTGTTTATTACTATCAAATGAATTATTTTCATAATTGTTTTCATGAACCTTTCTTATTATTTCATATACCTCTTTCTTCATATTATTTATTACTTCCTTCATTTTAGTATCTATGTCTTTTGATATTACTAAATCGCTTATACCTACACTAAAACCACTATATACCAACCAATTACATACTAATTTCTGTGTGTTATCAAATAGATGCCTAGCTTCATCTTGTCCATTATCATTAAATAATATATGTGCTAATCCATTAGTTCTATCTTGATATATCTTTTTATCAAATATACCTTGTTTTATATTTCCGTTTTCTATTATAATTAAATTATCCTTTTTATTATTTTTAATAGCATCATCATATTGGTTATTTTGATTAATTACATTTAAACTTGGTGGTAATATTTCTGATAATACTTGTCTCCCATTCCATTTCTTTACTTTTTTATCTGTAAATATAGGATTTGGAATATTTCCTACAAACTTTGTATTTGTCACCATTAGATTATATAACTGCTTCTCGCTCATCAATGCTTCATCTTTCGTTAACCTATATAAACCTAATGTAACATCTTGAACTACTGAAATTATAGGTTTGCTTTGTCTTGGACTTATTATTTGACTTGTCACATTTGATAACATTTTTAATTCATTCTCACTTTGAACCGATTGTGGTAGATGTAAATTCATTTCATCACCATCATAATCAGCATTATAACTTGGTGTTACTGCTGGATTTAAACGAAATGTATCAAATTCCATTATCCTTACTTTATGACTCATCATAGACATCTTATGTAATGAAGGTTGTCTATTAAATAATACATAATCACCATTTAACATATGTCTGTCTACAATATCATTATCATCAATAGTAATAGTATTAATATCTAGATTTTTAAGACGAATAGTTCTATAATCTTGATTAGCTTTACGGATATATTTAGCACCTGGATAATTATCTGGTCCATTCTTTATTAATTTTGTTAGTTTTTCTCTATTATATTTATTTACTCTTTCTGGATATGTTAAATTCATAGCAATCTTTATTGGAACTCCTAACTCATTTATACTTATACATGGGTCTGGTGTAATTACACTTCTTGCTGAAAAATCAACTCTTTTACCCATTAAATTACCTCTAATTCTACCTTCTTTTGATTTAAGTCTTTCAGTTAAAGAACGAAGTGGTCTTCCGGTTCTTTGTTTTGCTTGAGGAATTCCTGGTATTTTATTATCTATAAATGTTGATACATGATATTGTAATAGAACTGTCCAGTAGTCAATTAAATCCTTATTTACACCTTTTTCTATTTTAGTTCTTAAAGTATTATTAGTTTTTACGATATCACATAGTTTATGAGTTAAATCATCTTCACAGCGTTGTCCAGTATCATTTCTAACAGATGGACGAACTGCTGGAGGTGGTACTGGGAATACTGTACATATTAAATTCTCTGGTTTATTAATTGAACGTGGAAATCCTAAAATATCACTATCTTCATCTGTTATTCTACTAAATAATTTATATACATCTGAACCATAATACATTATATCTTCAATATTTTCTTCTTCATCTTTTGTTTTCCATTCCAGTATAATTCTTCCTACATGAGTATCTTTTGTTATCTTATCCGGTTGTTTAGCACCACATCCATCATTATCTGTATCTTTACCACATCTTTTTATCTTATTCTTTGAACATAACTTATATATAAACTCAAACTTTTTCTGTCTTGATATTTTTTTATTTAAAATTTTCTTTAATTCTGCTTGATTTTTATCTATTAATAATTTTGAACATTTAAAACATACACATTTCATTAATTTTTTTACTATATCAAAAAATTGAATATAAAATAATGGTTTTGCTAATTCTATATGACCAAAATGACCTGGACAAAATGTATTCTTTTGCTCACATGTTTGACATATCTTATTATGATCTATTACACCCATTCTTGGGTCAAATAAACCTCCTATAATTGGTTCATTACCCGCAAATGTATCAGTTGATACTATCTCTGCTACACTTCTTTTCCTTATCTCTTCAGCACTCATTATTGAAAACTGAATTCCTGAAATAGTATCTACATCTTGACTATATGATAATTCCTTATAAATTGACATTTTATTACTCTAATATTATTTTATTTTATTATAATAATTCTAAATCTTTTTATATCTTTAAAAATAATTATATTATTTTGACTTTTTGTTTATTTAACTATTAATTCACTTTTATATCTTTAATAATCTAATTATTTTTTCAAATTTTATTTTTTATTTCTATCTAAAATCTAGATTAATAATATTATATAAATTATTTTTATATAATTTTTGAAAAAATGATGTATGAAGTATTGATAAATTGATAAATACAACTTCTTATGTAGTTGTACAATTTGCTGCTACCGCAGCACCATTAACATCTCCATCATTATTTAGTTTCATTATTAAATGTGTTATTCCTGAAAAAATATCAAAAACTGCATCTTCAGATAAATTATGTTTTGCTGTAGTACTTGTTATAATTGCTGGTTTAGCAGCAGGATCTGATGTTAATCCTCCTCTAGTATCATTAGTAACACCTTCGTTAATTGCACTACGTGAAGCAATAGAATTATCTAATTGTGTTGTACCATCATTATCTGCTTTTAGTTTTGCAATTAAAGTTTTTTCATTAGTTTTAATAGTTGCTTTTAATGTAGATACTTCTGATATTAACTGATTCATTAGTTGATATAATCCTACATCACCAGGCGGGATAGCAGTAGATTCTGTTGCATCATATGATATAGTTCCTGACATATTTAAATTATTTAATGTTGCTGCTAAATTTGCAGTTGTGCATGTATCTGACATTTTATATTTAATAATAATAGATATATTTTTTTTTAAATATATTTTTTTTATAATTTATTTAAAATTTAATTAATTATTTTTAATAATTAATTAATAATAAATATAATAATGAAAAATAATGATAATAGACCAAACACAAGAAGTCAAAGGAAAAAAAAACATTCTAAAAATACAAAAACTAAAATTTCTAAAAAATCTAAAAAAGATAATTTAAATGTTTGTAAAATTGATAATAGTAATAATGATGATAATGATGATGAAGAACTTGAAGATGCCTTAGGTAAGATTGATATCGTTGAAGTTTGTGGTATTGAAGATGATGATTATCTAACAGATTATACTAATGATGAATCAATAATAGATAAAAATGGTTTTGAAAATGAAATTAAAGATGAAACAGATGAAATTAAAGATGAAACAGATGAAATTAAAGATGAAACAGATGAAACCGGAACAATAATAAGCGAAATAACTACCAATCAAATAGATCATGAAAAATCAAAAAGTTTTAAAAGGAGATTTGAAGAAATATTTGATAATAATACTATTATAATGTTCAATAATAAATCCTTAGATAACAATATATCTTTGGATAATATATTTCCAGCTATATTACCGAATAATGTAGATAAAGGATATGAAGATTTTAGTGAATTAAATGATAATGAAATTTTAGAAGATGATGAAGATTATCAAGAAATTCATAATAAGATTAATAAAAATAAAAAATATATTGAGGAAAATCCTAATTTTTCTAATTATACTAGCAAAGAAGCAGATTATTTTTTAAATCTATCTGTTAAAAATAAAAATAAGGTTAATAAATTTGAAAGAAAAACTATTCATCTTAACAAAGAAGATATACCTATTCGCTTTAAAATTATTAATTCTAAGATTGATGACAACCTTAAAGCCATTGCTTTAAAAAAACTTAATCATCTTAGTTCTATGAATGAAAGAAGTGGCGAATATTTTAAAATTCTTAATTATGTTGAAAATTTATGTAAAATTCCATGCGGAATATATAAAAAATTAAATATACCTAAAGAACCTAATAATATCTCTAATTTTTTAACTAATTCTTATAATATTCTTAATAAAAATGTATATGGTCATGATAAATCTAAAGAACAGATTATCCGTATTATTGGTCAATGGATTTCTAATCCCGACTTAAAAGGTAATGTTATCGGTATTCATGGTAGTCCTGGTTGTGGTAAAACTAGACTTATTAAAGAAGGTTTATGTAAAGCACTTAATCTTCCATTTGTTTTTATACCTCTTGGTGGTATTAATGATAGTTCATATCTTACTGGTCATTCATTCACATATGAAGGTGCCATTCATGGTAAAATAGTTGATTCTTTAATGAAAGCTAAATGTATGAATCCTATTATATATTTTGATGAGCTTGATAAAGTTAGCGATAGTTCCAGAGGTGAAGAAATCATTAATACATTAATACATATGACTGATAGCACACAAAATGATGCCTTCTTTGATAAATATTTTTATGATATTCCTTTAAACCTTTCTAAAGCACTTATTATTTTCACTTATAATAATGATATGCTTATCAACAGAATTCTACGAGATAGAATGATTAGAATTAATACTGAACCTTATAAAAATAAAGATAAAATATCAATTTCAAAAGAATTCTTAATTCCTGAAATTTTAAGAGATTTTAACTTCTCTAGAAATGAACTTATATTTACTGATGATATTATAAATTATATTATATCTAAAAGTGAAAGAGAAGATGGTGTCAGAAATTTAAGAAGGTCTATTGAATGTATTATTAGTAATCTTAACCTTTTAAGATTGATGGAATCAAATAAAAAATCTTCTTCATTCCAATTAGACACAAATCCTTTAAATACAAATCCTTTAAGTATTAATAAATTTAATATAAAATATACAACGCCATTTTTAATTGATAAAAAATTAGTAGATTATTTAATTAAAAATAATAATGAAATAGATGCTTCAGTTTCTCATTTATATACATAATAAATTTTAGATATTATTTATATATAGTTTTTATACATAATTTATTTATAATTTATAAGTCAAATGTTTGTTCTTTTTCTTCATCAAATACCTCCCCTAAAGGGACATCATATAAGTTAACCATTGGTGATATTTCTACTTTAGGTATTTTAAGATTTATACAGCTATTATAAGCAGTTATGCTAAAGTCGTTCTTTTTACCTCCAAAATATTCGACAGCATAACGATTGTCTATTAACCACGTATTTATGTTTTCTTTTTTGTAAAATACTTCTGCTAAATATCTACCATATTTATCAGTCTTTATTATTTCTATATCTACCATTTTATTCATTATCTTTTCATTTAGATATTCTCTTATTACTAAACCATATGCTTTTTCAGTATCATTTTTTGTTTTGATTTCTGGTGTATCTATTCTATTTAATCGTATATTAAATTTATAAATTTGTTTCCCTTTTAAATTTGGTATTCTTGCTGCTATCGTAATACTATCACCATCATATACTTTTATTACTCTACCTTTTGTAATCTCTGGATAAAAATGAGATAAATTTTTAAATTCTAAATTTTTTGGAATCCTATTTTTATTATAACAATAAGTAAACAATCTAATACACATATTTTATTACCTTTATATTTTTTAATAAAATAATATTAAAATCAAATTTTAAATTTTTTTTAACTAAATATTTTTAACTAAATATTTTGGATTGTAATATATTATTTATAATCTAAAGTAAAATGTGAAAACTTTATGTTATATGTTTCTAAATTAGCTTGCTATTGTATTGTCTATTTGGTTATAGACGGATACACAATGAATTTAGTATTTAATGAATTTAAATTATGTAGTGATTTATGTGATATTATTTCTTTGAACATTCATGAAAGATTTCAAATTCAAATTAATAATCATATTAGTATTATGATTAGATGGGATGAAAATTATAATTACTTAGATTTCCATAATAATATTGATTCAGATTTAATTTTACATACAAATAATATCTTAGAACAGAACCTAAACGGACTTTGTAAATTATTAATAAGATTAAAGATTACTGATTTTAATGAAGTTTATGAACCTAATAAATATTTATCAAACAAACAATATGCTAAATATTGTTTGTCTAAAAAAAGGATTTTTAATTTATCATGTGTTACTAGATTTAATCATATGATAGGAGATTTAACTTATCTTTTATGTAAAATTCTTGTTGATGCTGAAAAGAATAATGATACTGAATTAATTTTAAAGATTAATGAGTTTGGAGAATATTTACAAGATTTATGTAAGTTACATAATAAGAATACTCATTATAAATATAAAGATTCAACTATCTTATCTTTTCATAATAAAAAGATTAATGACCCAATTAGAGATTTTATTACTGAAAAAAATGTAAGAAAAAATATATATACTAAAGATTTAATTGAATATCTTATTGATAATGGTGTTAAATTAGAAAACATCCACTCTTCTAAAAGTAATACTGATTTATGGAAATTAATCTTAAAATTATAGACTGCTCATTCTGTTTAAATTTAATGTAATAAACCAACTATTAAATTTTTTATTACCAGTAATCGTTATAGATTATAAGGGGGTACACTAAAATGTGAAAGTTGAAATGTAGTTGGTAGCAATCAACCAAGCAGACTACTATTGTCAAGAGCAATCTACAAGATGGACTCCGTATTCAAGCACTTCAACGTGTGTGATGATGTGAGCAACATCATCGCTATGAAGGTGCATCATGGATACCAGAAGGAACTCAACAATCACGTCGCAGTGATGGTTGCCTGGGACAAGGACTACGACTACTGGAAGATTTTCGGTGAGAGGGTAGGTTCCAGTTTCCTTCTGGAACGTGGTGTTCGTTACAGACATGATGATCTGTACGATACAGGCAAGATGGGTCGTCTAGGTGACGAGAAGCGTCTTCTATCAGACAAAGACAGAGAATGGCTAGCTAGAAAGTTGGACGTCATTGCTCTGTATGATCATGATTACTGTACAAAAAAGACTAGCACAAAGCTTCCAAACGAACAATACATGAAGTACATTTTCTCCGGCAAGAGAATTTTTGCGCTAGATGGCATCACGAGATTCTACCACTTATTAAGTTTTATCTGCGACAAAGAAAATTTTTATACCGGTCGCAACTTTGTGAATGTTAATCCTTTAGTTAGGATATATTTTTACAATCTGGCTAGTTTGCACACGAGGTCTGTAGAGGCACAAGCAAATATTCAAAGGATTCGATGGAATTTCCCACTTGCGAGAACAAGTTTTATGCAAGACTGCTTTAATATTGCTAGGTTTCAAGTAAGTGAGATGATGGAGATGTTACGTAAACATGATAAGACTTACCACAAGCTAGACGACCAGAACTTTCTGGACGATCCGGTGATGCATAGGATTTACTATCCTCATTCAAAAAAAATTACGAAAAAGGGACTTCATGCTTATCTCACGCAGAACGGAGAAAAGAGAAAGCTGACCCACAAAAGCAAAAAAGAGTTATGGAAGATGGTTATTGAGTTGAAGTAGTCATCTAATAGGACAAGAAAAATCTAATCGACGACAAAGATTTTTCTTATTCAGTCATTCATTTTTTTATTAATTTTTACACCATTGGTCTTTGATAATACAATCACTGCTAGCACTTAACTTAGTTGATGACTCATTGGGATATACACCATCACCTCTGCTAGCAATAAGTTCATTTTGTGATTTCTCCATTTTAATACATCCTACATCACACGAATAGTCAGTTCCTTTACCAAATTCACAATACTCTGGAGCACATGGAGTATGTTTAAATAATACCTTTGTCTTGTTTCCTAATCCATCACCTGGCGCATCTTCATCTGGATTAGACATTGACCTATTTTTACCTGGTAATAATCCAGTAGGTGTTCCAGCAATAAATGGAGTATCTAATTTACCTAATGTATCTTTTCCTACTTTTTGACCATTGGTTGGCAAAGAATTAGGTTGTCTATCATTGGTTTCTAAATAACTTTCAATAAAACTAAATCTATTGAGTGATTTAATCATCTGTACAGATAATATAACTGATACAGAAATTAATAATAAGTTCATTAAACATACACGACTATTTTCATCCATTTATTTTAATTAAATATTTTTATTTATATTAAATTTTTTATATTAAAATAAAAAGTGAAAAAATTAGAGAAAAAATTAATATAAGTAAATTCATATTTCTATATAAAGATTATTTATTATATATAACTTGTAGTATTATTTTGTAGTATAAACCTTATTATTAATTTATAATACTAAAATGAAATTATCTAAAATTAATAGACACAAAATAGAAAATCTAAAGGAAGATAATTTTGATTATAAAATGTTAAATAATCTTTTATATAAGAAAAAAAAAGATAAAAAATTTTGGAAGAAAGTATGTACTGAACCAGAATGTTTAAAACTAACAAAAACTCAAAATAATAAATGTTTAAAACATAGTAGAGGTTTTATTATAAATAATGATGATAACGTAGATATAGATTTAATATTACCTTTTAAAAGAAAAAGAAGAACTATTAAAAATGATAATTTAGATAAAAATAATAAGAAACAAAAATTAAAAAAAACTAAAACAGATAAATCTGTTGTAGATAAACCTCTTATAAATAAACGTTTGAACCAATCTATAATTAATAATTATACAAATGATAATATCAATAACTATACAAATGATAATATCAATAACTATATGAATTATAGAGAAAATGTTTATGTTGATTCATTACATAATTTTAATAGTTTAAATGTACCTGAACTTAATAGTAAATACATTTTATTTTTAACAAGTGAAATGGAACATGAAATTTATTTATCATGGTTCAACTATACTATGAAAGGGGATGATAATCATTATAATAGATGTCAAGGTAGTTGTTGTTCTTTTGATTTATTCTTAGACGATACTGATAGATTACTTTTGAATAATACATATTATAATACAACATATTGTGAAATTGAAAAAAAATATTTATGTAATTTATGTAAAATATTTTAATAAAAAAATAAAAAATTATAAATAATATTTTGTTTATCTCTAAATTTTAATAAAAAATTTTTTATTAATATTATTTTTTTTCTAAAATTTTTTATTAAAATTTTCTAATGTTATAACTTCAATATTTAATTCTTTAGCTTTTCCTATTTTTGATGATTTAGTATCTTTATTTTTTATAATAAGATAATTGACTGATTTTGTTATAGTAGATTTAATACTACCACCATTATTTTCAATTTTTTTTTCCAATTCTTTATCTCTAAAACCGCTAAATACAACATTAATATCTTTTAGTTTAGAATTATCTTTACTATTTTTATTATTTTTATTGACCTTTGTATCAGGAGATTCAAAATTACATTTTATTTTTGTTAATTTTATAAATTCTAAATAGTTATCAATATTTTTAATAAAATTTTCTGCTGTCTTTTTTTCTATACCTTTTATTTTTATTAAATCATCCACAGATGGTTTTTTCTTAAAATTTTTATCTTCTATATTATCCATAATAAGTTTTAATTTTTTACTAGCAAAACCTCTTCCAAATGTATTAGAAGCCATCATAAGTTTTATACAATCTAAATCCTTCATCGTTTCTGTAATTGCTTCAATTATAGAGGTTGCTTTTTTTTCTTTAATACCATCTACATTTAATAACTCTTCTTTAGTAACATTTATGAATTTAGAAATAGTGTTTATGTCAGCATCATATAATTTTTTTACTATACCTATAGAAATTCCTTTAAATTCCATTTTAGTTACGAAGTTTTCAATATTTTTAATATTACTTTCTTTTAATAAATCTTTATCATCGGTTTCAGCAATTATTTCAACCTCTGTTTCATTCCATGTATATTTATATTCTGGCATTTGTGGTTTACCAGTTTCACTAGGTGTTAATACTTCTTCTATATGAGGAATAACATCACCTCTTCTTACAATAACTATTTTACTACCTGGACCAATATTATTTTCTTTAATAAACTTAGCATTCTTACCAGTTGCTTTTTTAACAATAACACCATCAATTTCAACACCATCAAACTCTACAACTGGTTGAATATATTTATCTTTTGTAATACTCCATTTAACCCTCAATACCATTACTTCTGCTCTATTAAGTGTTAAAATGTTTTTAAAAGCAAATGAATATTTTGGATTATCTTCAGTATTTCTTTTATATAAATTATTATCAGTAACAATAATACCATCAATATCATATTTAGAATTTTCTCTTCTTGTTTCTAAAAATTCAGAAAGCACTTTAACATCTATATCTTTTTTATATTCATAATAAGCATTTTTAAACTTATTATCTTCAAGATATTTAAATTGGTCTTTTGTTGTTAAATTATTGGGTTCAATAACTTCATAACATATAAATTCAATTAATTTAGCAACATCCAAATTAGGTTTTTTAGAGTTTATAATACCGCTAACAATATTTCTGACATTCATAACTTTTCCTTCAACCTTAATTTTTTTAAATTTAGATTTACTTATAATTAATTCACCTCTAATAGCAATAGTATCGTCAATAGTATTCAAACCTTTAATAAAATTAATTAAATAACTAATATCTTTACCAGTATTACCATCACCTCTTGTATATAATTTTCTGTTATTATCTTTATCTATAACATATAAAGCAGAAATACCATCTAATTTATCAGATAATACATAACCATTCCCATTATATTTTTTCAACCATCTATTTAATACCTTTTCATCACTTTTAATTTTATCCATAGAACCCATGTAGTAAGGTAGTTTGGTTTTATAAACTTTAGAAACTCCAATATCTTTTAATATAGGACTTTTAGAATCTAACTTTTTAAGTTCATCTTTAATATAATCATATAACTCATCACTAATTAGACTTTTACCTTCAATATAATATGAATAGTTCAGTTTTTGTATAAGATTTACGTAATCTTCTATCGTAAATTCTTTTAAGAATTTTTTAGGATTTTCTTTCAATTCATTTATTGATTTCTTATCCATAGTATCTTTTATTAAATAAGGTTCTTTTTTTAAAATGTCTTTTAAAACCATATTAAAATATATTAAACTTAAAATTAAAGATTATGATAATTGAGATAGCATAATCTACTTAAATACAAAATCAAATTTTATTCTTATACAGCATTTAATTAAATATGGAAAAGTATCAAAAGCAATATATGACTATTACTAGTATTCTATTATCATTAAACTCTACTATTATTAATGAAGTATTACAAAAATATTATATTATTAAATGCTTAATAAAATATAATATTCAAAAAATATTTGATATACTTACTATTTATTTGGATTTAAAAGTTAAATTATATCTCACTAGCAAAGTTAGTGGAATTATTAGAATATATTTAAATAATAAAACAGATGAAGATGATATTAGTGAAATTCTAGATATACATTTATATGATTGTTCTATATATAGATATCATTATAATTCTATTGAAGGATTTTTTGATTGTAATTTAACATTTACTTCTTATGATAGTATTAATTATGTATATAATCAATATAATTTAAAATTAGATGATTTATATTATCGTAGAGTTAATAAAAAATTTTGTTATTTAATTCATAATTTTTCAAATTTAGAATTTTATATTAAAAATAAAGTAAAATTAGGAAATATATTAAGACAATATTTTTTTAATAAAATTAATTATGCTACTAAACTTATTAATAATGGTTGGATTATGGACGAATTCTTTCTTAAAGAAAATGGATGGTCTATAAATTATTGGAATAATTATTATACTAATATTAATTTAATTAAATACAAAAATAATGTAAAATTACCTACATGTTGCTATTTATGTGGTAAAAAATTTAATACTGATATCAATGACAATAATATAGTATTTAATATTAGTGATTTATATATACATTTAGATTGCATTATTACTAATATATATAGTTAGTCTTTTAGAGTTAGTTATTTATATTTAGTTTTTTATATTTAGTTTTTTATATTTAGTCTTTTAGATAACTAATAAGGTTCGCATCATTTTCACTAAAACCTTTCATAATTTTATCAGTTATAATATAGGCAAAATATTCATCTGGATGTTCATTATGACTGGGGTTTAAATTATCTATATCATTATTCATATCATTATCCATAATCATATTATTCTTATGATAATTATTATGACTACCATTATAACTATTTTTTAATTTTATATCTGTTAATTTTGTAGCATTATCTTTATATACTGAATAAATTACTTTTCCATTTTTAATGTAATCATATTCATCTAAATCTGGATTACTTCTTCTCATTTTATCATGTGTTTTATTTATTCTTTCATAACCATATAGTTTATATAAATTATAACTTTCAATTGGTTTGCTTTTTTGATATAAATGTATCTTCTCATGAATTAATGTGCTTATAGATGGATTATTAAAATATAAATTTGATAAATATATTGTATCTAAATGGGTATGAGGTAAACTATTATCTATCTTTTCTGTAGTTTTCGCAAATTTCCATGGAACATTATAAAGATTTTTTAATATTTTAATCTTTTCATTTGCTACTTTAATATTCTCTTCTAATATTGCTTTTTCACTATCTGTAAACTCTATCATATTTTGTTTATAAATTCTTTTACATTCTTTTATATTATTACATCCTCTTACTATTAAATCCATTTTTGTAAAATTATTAATGTAATTAGTTCTTTCTATATTATCATATGCTTCTGTAGGAGATAAATATATATTACTTGTTTTATTTAATATTGTATTTGTATTATTTATTATTGCATATGTATCTATATATTGACCTTCTATAAAATTTTCGGTTGATTTTTTTGAATTATTAATAAATATTTTGTTAATATTTTTTTTGTTAATATCCTTACTAAATATATGTAATACTCCACAGATTAATAAAAATAATATCAATAATAAAAAATTTGTGTTATCCATCTGTATTTTTATTTTATATTATTTTTTATTCTATAATAATTGTCTTTACATTTCCATGATTTGTGATAACAATTTTTATAAGCAGATGAATGTTTTATTGTTGTTACTCTATCTTCAAATGATACATCATCTATATAATAGAATTGACATATCTTTCTAATATCACCACATAATTTGTAAGTCTCGCTAGCAATTTGATAAAGTTCCATAGACATATTATATATACCTTTTTCTTCTTTACTTGATGCTAATTTTTTTAGATTATCTGCATCCTTTTCAAAATTTTTATAATTTAATATTAAATCATTTTTATCCATCTCTCTTTGAGCCATTTTTAATTTTATTGAATGAATTAACACACTTTTTGTTGCTATATAACTCATTATCTTCTTTGACGTGCTTTCTCTCAACCAATCATTCATTATGAATAAATTAAGATATGAAAACACGAATGTCGTTTAACCTAATGACGAATGTCGTTTCACATTTTATCCATTTATAAATTGTAATATTACAATCAATTAGAATATCTATGATCAATATCTATGAACATGGATTGAATACATCAACTATTTTATAATAGATGTTGATAATTTTCTATTTGAAGGTTTTAACATTTTAGATCTTCTTCTTCTCTTTTTAATTAAATGTTCATTATTTGTTAATAGATTATATAATGAATGATTAATAGCATTAAATTCATTTATTTTACTTTGAAATTCAAATATATCATTTCTAATTTTATTTGAATTATTTAAAAAATTATTATATAAAATTATTTTCTCATTATTCTTTATTTCTTTTTCTTCTTCAATTATTATATTATTTATATAACTAATATTACTAATCTCGTTTATCTCTTTTACTAACACATCTTTATTATCATCTATACCACATTTACAACATATAAAATTAGTCTCAATCTCGTTACAGAATAAACAATATGTAGTGGGTATATCTTTGATAATTATGTAATCATTTTTTTTATTTAAAAGTAAATCATCAAGGTTCATCTTAATTTAATAAAAAATATGAAGTATCAATAGTAAGTTAGATATAATTATAATGTTTTATTTATGCATTATGTATAAAATAAGTATTATTATTTTTAAATTGTTTTCTTCTACGTAATTTAGGACTAATTATATTATTTTTTATAATAATTGTATAATATATGTGATTTACCTCTTTAGATTTATATTCCAAGTAAAATAATCTTCTAAGCATATCTAGTTTTGCTATTTTAATAGAATTTGATAATTTTTCAACTTCGTCTTCATTAATATTAATCTCATGTTCTACTTCATATATTTCATTTGAAATTCTAGATATACAATATTCTATAAATATTGATTGTCTAATGTTTGAATTCATATTAAAGATTTTGTGCTTATTACACATTTCTATATATTCATCTGGTTCTAAATCTTTTGTATCTTTATATTCTATATCTTCCCATATATAATATTTATTGTTAGGAGTTTCTATTTTTCTAGATGATTTGAACCAATAATCGTAAGACGAATTAAAATTTATTAAAATATTTATTCTTTTATTTATCTCTTTTTGATAGGATTGATGAACCATTAAACTTATCATATCAGCAATATCCGGAATTACATTGTAATATCTAAATACATTATCCATAATTATACAATTTATTACACAAATTATTATACAATTATACAATAAATTAGCTTTATATTACAACACTTTGTTACTAAAAACTATGTCTCTCAATTAATAAAAAATTGTTTTTGTTTTTTTTTTGATTTTTGTTTTTTTGTTTAGTTGGTTTTTGTTTAGTTGGTTTTTGTTTGTTGTTGCATACGCTTCACAAATTCATACTTGTCAATATTAGCCTGAATGTTGCTAATGATGAAACCTTTAATGATTTTGCCTTTGTTGCGTTTTGATTTTTCATTTTTGTGAATGAAGATTGAGATAGTCATTGAGTATTTGTCGTAGTAAATCTTGCCGATGTGCCAGTAGTTTGTCCACTTCTTAAAGAAGCATCCACCTCTACCGATAACTAGAGACATGATATCCTTTGACTTTGTTTCATCCATCTCACCAATCATGTCGTAGATTGAGAAATTATATGACTTGAAATCATCTGGATACTTTTGTTGAACCTTCCACATCTCATCACCATCATCAATCATTTTCTGCGACAGAGTAAGCGTTGAAACTTTTTCTTTCTCATCTTTCTCAACTGACTTTTTCTCTGTCTTTTTCTCTGTCTTTTTCTCTGTCTTTTTCTCTGTCTTTTTCTCTGTCTTTTTCTCTGTCTTTTTCTCTATCTTTTTCTGTTTTGTCTCAAAATACTTGTTCTGTGTTGCAATGATTGCCTTTGTAAGTTCATTTGAGATGTCTTTGTTGCTCTTTCCAATGCTTTCTTTTTGTTCACAGAATTCTATTATACTAGACCATTCTACTCCAAGTTTCTTTCCTGAAATGTTAAGACGACACATGTTCTCAAAAACTTCATCGTTTATGATAGACATCACACTCGTTTAGTTGTATTATACTAATCACATTTACAACTTTCACATTTTATTTTATGATTTTTAATATTATAAAAGTAATTAATTGATTATCAAACTAGATGTTACAAAAGATATTAGATAAATATATATATAAAATTATTATATATAGATATATTGTTATATAGATATATTGTTATATAGATATAGTAAATTTTATTTCAATAAAATAAAATTTGATTTCCTTTTTGAAGACTTTAGATTTGTCAAATTTAAGTTTATCATATTAATTTATTACTACTATATTTAATTACATTTTCCATTTCAAAATGGTTTATCATATTACAAAATCTATGGAAAATGCTAAAAAACTTGGATACAATAGAAAGACTATTGGTATTCCATGGTGTCAGATTAGTGATATTGAATCACATTTTATTAAGAAAGGATTTAAAGGAAATGATTTAATTAGTAAAGTTGATAATGATATTGTTCGGTTGCAAAATATATATTTTGAACAAGGTAATAAAATAATTATGAATAAAATTAAAGATATTAAAAAAAGACTTTTAGAAAAACAAATACAGAATAATTTCTATAAAAATAATGATAAAAATAATGATACAAAAAATATTAATAAAATTACTACAAATAATAAAAAGATAAATAAGAATAAAAAATCTAAAAATAAATCTAAAAATAAATCTATTAATCACACGAAAAATAATAATGATATAGAAGATAAAGAAGAAGATATTGATAAAATTTTAAATGAAGTTGAAACAGAAATGAAAATAAAAGAAAAAAATGATAATGTTAAAAAACTTAAAAAAATTAAAAGTAAAATTATTGAAGCTAAAAATAAAGATAATATTACTAAAACCTCAATTAGTGATAATAATATTGATGCTAATGTAGAGGTATCAGAAGAAAGCAAAATAAAAAAAAGAAAAGATGGTATGGATGAACATGGGATGGATGTCATTGAAATTAATAGTAAAACATTAAGAAAACCTATACAAGAATATTTATTTCATTTAAGAGAACAAATTATATCAATTGATGATTATGATGATATTGTTGTTGATGATGATATAACAATAAAAGAAATATATAATCTAAAAACAAATTTTAAAAAAGCATTATCATGGGTTATTCAAAGCAATGAAGAAAAAATAAATAAAATAAGTATAATTACAAAATGTCATAAAATTATATATGATAAAGATTTGTATCATTTTAAACTATATGTTAGAAAAGATGATAGAGAACAATATAAAAAAATAATTAATGCAACTGTCCTCATATCTAATATGATTGGAAAGTTTAGAGAAAATTTAGAAACTGGTAGAAGTTTTTTTAAAAAAACTGCTTTAATGTTTTAAAATTTAATCTAATTCATATAATTAATCTAATTCATATCTAATTCATACTTTTTTATTATTTTATGAATTCTTTTAAATAATTCTTTTCGCTCTAAATATATATTTCTTATATTTTTTAATACATTATCATAATTTAACCATTTGACATCCATAACTTCTTTTATTTGAATTTTATTATTTGGATTAAATAAATTTAGTAAGGATTTATAATTTTTGCTTTTACATTTTGCTATATAATAAATATGTCTATATCTTGTATTATTAGTAGCAATATATACTTCTTCATAAGATTTATTATTAATTAAACTTATTTCATTACGAGAAAGACCTGATTCTTCTTCAAACTCTCTCAATGCAGTTGATATATTATTTTCATTTAAATTTCTTCTACCTTTTGGAAATTCTATTTCAGTTTCATCAAAACTATTCTCTTTTGTTTTTTCAACTAAAAAATTAAAATCTATTATAGTATTTTTTATTTCATAACCTTCTTTAAGTTTATTAAATTTTTTTTTTGATATTTCATAATCTTTTTTGAATTTTGATGTATTATAATTTTTCCATAATGATTTCCATAATGTATAAAAATCATTATTTAATATATTTTCTTTTTCATGAGTTGTTATATATTTAAATAAAGTACATAAATAACCTACATTATCTAATTCGTAAAAACCTCTCATAAATTCTACATAACATAATGAATCTTTTCTTTGTATCATTAAATATTTTATATCTTTTTTATTCTCTACTAAATAACATAATATACCATATGATGTTATTGGATAATTACATGTTCTTATCGCATGTCCATAATGGCCACAATTCAGACATTGTATTTTTTTATAATAATTATTACAATTATTATTACAATTATTATTACAATTATTATTACAATTATTATTACAATTATTATTACAATTAGTTTTTAAACAGATATTTTCTATTTGATTAATTCCTATCATTTTTAATTTACAAATTAATAGTATTACTACTATATTTAAATAAATTAAAAACAAATATTTAAATTTAAATATTAATCTATAATAAATTATGATTAGAAAAGAACTATGGGGGTCACACTTATGGTATTCTATTCATTTTATTGCCTTGGGTTTTCCAAATGATGCTTCAAGTATAGATAAAAAAAATTATAAAAACTTTTATATTAGTTTACCTAATGTTATTCCATGTGATGAATGTTCTAAACATTTTATTAAAAGTTTAAATGAGTATCCAATTGATAATTTTTTAATAAATAAAGATAAATTGTTTGAATGGACTGTTATAATCCATAATGAAGTTAATAAATTGTTAAATAAAGAAATATGGAATGTTGATAAAGCTAAATTATTTTATAATAATTTTAATATTAATAAAACTACAACATGTAAAACTACTAATAATATTAATAATTTTTATATTATTTTAATTATTATTTTGTTGGTTATAATTGGAGTTTTAATAAGAAAAAAATTATAAAAATTTGCTTATATAAATTTGTGGGTATAAACATGTGTTTTGAAATTTAAAATATATATTATATATTTTATAATTAAATGCCAAAAGCTACAGGAGGTAGTAGTAATCCAGATATATCTTCAAGTAAGATACTAACTTTTAAACATAAAGATGGAAGATTAAAACTATTACCACCTAGTGCAAGTAGTACTATAATACAACAAATAAAATTTCCAGAAAGTGCAGGTACTGCTGATCAAAGTTTAAAAATAAAGACAGATGGTATTAGCACTGACCCTGATGAAAGTAATAGAAAAATAGTTTTAACTGAGTGGGGTGGAGGCGGAGGTGGTGGCGGTAATGCTAATACTATTACACTTGCTAATGAAACTGGAAACGATGAACGTTTTATAGTATTTTCAAATACATCTGCACCTAGTAGTGGCACATCTAGTGTATCACTTAAAACTAATAGTACTCTTAAATTTAATTCATCTACTAATGTATTATCTACTACAACATTTAATGGTAATTTAACAGGTACTGCAACAACTGCTACTAATCTTAGTAGCACACTAACTATAGCACAAGGTGGTACTAATGCTACTAGTGCTTCTACTGCTAGGACTGCGCTAGGTGTAGATGCTGCGGGAACTGATAACTCTACTAATGTGATGCTGTCTAGTGTTGCTGGTAATTATTTAACTTTAGATGAGGATAATCAAATATTAACTGCTGGTGTTGTTCCTATATCATTAGGTGGTACTGGTGCTACTA
>Ga0233438_10000715_pt1 | contig 40303 bp, 34 predicted proteins | sample SI_123_September_FD_182720 | JGI IMG/M metagenome (GOLD analysis project Ga0233438, IMG submission 182720) | Seawater microbial communities from Saanich Inlet, British Columbia, Canada - SI_123_September2016_10_MG | ecosystem: Environmental > Aquatic > Marine > Inlet | place: Canada: British...
GTTAGAGTACGGTTTAAGAGTGGCAAATGAATTAGAAGAGGAAATAATTAATCTAGGCTCCGAAAATGTAATGGCTTTTATAGCGGAAACTGTGGTTGGAGCTACTGCAGGTGCATTAACACCTGTTTCAGGATATTTTAAACGTGTCAGAGAAATATGTGACAAATATGATGTATTATTAATTTTAGATGAAGTGATGTGCGGAATGGGTAGAACAGGATCATTATTTGCCTGTGACGACGAAGATGTTGTCCCTGACATATTAACTGTTGCTAAAGGCTTAGGTGCAGGATATCAACCCATTGGAGCTATGATCTGTCAAAACTTTATTTATGATGCAATAGCTAATGGAAGTGGATTTTTTCAACATGGACATACTTATCTTGGACATCCAGTAGCATGTGCTGCTTCACTCTCAGTCTTGAACAAATTAGTAAATGAAAACTTCTCTTCTCAAGTGAAAGAGAAAGGCCAATACCTGCAAAAAAATCTTGAACTGCACCTTGGTCAAAATCAATTTGTTGGGGACATTAGAGGTAGAGGTCTATTTAGAGGAATTGAAATAGTTAAAGACAGGTCTACAAAAGAACCTTTTCAAAAAAAACTAAATATTGCAGGTAAGATTAAGAAACAAGCTCTTGATATAGGGTTAATTTGTTACCCTATGCAAGGTACTGTTGATGGAAGTAAAGGTGACCATATATTAATAGCACCACCATTTATAATAAATGAAAGTGAAATCAACGAAATTTCTACAAAACTTAAATCAACAATTGACCTAGTATGTAATCATGTCTGATTATACACCTAAATATTTTTGAGCAATTTGGCTAGTTAAGTTTTGTGAAAAACCTTCCCAAACCGTTTTACCCTTTTCAATAATATAAAATTTGTCTGCTAAATCTAATAATTGTTTTAAAGATTTATCAACAATTAATATTGATATGTTTTTAGTTTTTAAAAATTCAATAACTTTCCAAATTTCTAATCTTACCGTTGGGGACAATCCTTCAGTAGCTTCATCTAAAATTAATAATTTTGGGTTAGTCATCAAAGCTCTTCCAATAACTAACATTTGTTGTTCCCCACCTGATAAAGATGAAGCCAGTTGAAATTTTCTTTCTTCTAATCTTGGAAATAAATTGTATATTTCAGATAAAGACCATTCGCCATCTACTGCCGTAGCAACTAAATTTTCTAAAACTGTTAAGTTTGAAAATGCCCTTCTACCCTCAGGAACTAAACCTATTCCTAATTGAGCAATCCTATAACTAGGCATTCCAATTAATGAAACATTGTTAAAATTAATATTCCCTTCGTATTTATGTACCATACCACAAATTGAGTTAATTGTAGTAGACTTACCCATTCCATTTCTACCTAGTAAAGCTACAATTTCTCCTTTTTCAATTTGTAAATTGATATCAAATAGAGCCTGACTTTCTCCATACCATGATTTAAGTGATTTAACTTCTAATAGCTTACTCATTAGATTTCATAACCGAGGTAAACATCTCTAACTAATTTATTTGATTTTATCTCCTTTACTGTGCCTGTTGCTACTATTTTTCCGTAAACAATCACAGAGACTCTATCTGCAAGTGCAAAAACAGCTTCCATATCATGTTCTATCAGTAAAATAGGAGAATTAGCTTTAATCTTCTTAAACAAGTCTATCATCATTTTTGTACCAATTTCGTCTAGCCCTGCCATAGGCTCATCAAATAAAAAAACTTTAGGATCCATTGCTAATGCTAGACCAACTTCTAACTTCCTCCGGTCTCCATGACTTAGTTCCGATGCAACTTCATCACTCTTACTATCTAAGTCAATATCCCTAAGTATCTTTTTTGCTTTTAAGTGTAATTCTCTGTTTTGTTTTAAACTTTTAAATAATTGAAAAGTATTATTAGACTTATTCAAAAGTGAAAGAATAATGTTCTCTAATGCAGAAAATTTTGGAATAATAGAAGATACTTGAAATGTTCTCGATATTCCTATTTTTGCCCTTTCAATATCAGTTAAATCGGTTATGTCCTCTTGATCTAAAATTATAGACCCAATATCATGTTTAACACTTCCAACAATTTGCTTTATTAAAGTCGATTTACCAGCACCGTTTGGACCAATTAGAGCATGTATTTCGTTAAAATTTAAATCAATTGCAATTTCGTCAGTAACCTTGAAAGCACCATATGATTTTGACAAATTTTTAATGTTTAAAATTTTATTTTTCATTTTGTTTTTTCTTATCAAATAATCCTATTATTCCAGTACGTGCGTATAATATTTCTAAAATAAGGATTAACCCTAACCAAAATTGCCAATTATCTGTATATGCGCCAAGAGTTTGCTCAAGTATAATAAAAAATGCAGCTCCAACTAAAGGACCATAAAGTCTTGCTATACCACCAAGAATAACAAATACCATTATTTCACCTGAGGTTTGCCAATCTAAAACCGAAGGACTTACAAATCTATTTAAATCTGTATATAAAGAGCCGGCTAAACCTGTAATTGCTCCTGATATAACAAACACTAACAATTTAACCCTAAAAGTTTCTATTCCTACCGATTTAACTCTTTCTTCATTTTGTTTTACTGCCTGGAAAGCCATACCAAAAGGTGAATTAATTAATTTATAAGAGATATAGACTGAAGTTAAAAACCACGACAAGCAAATCAAATAAAATGTTAGAGGGTTCATAGTATTTAACATTGGTAAAGAATTTCTCATATAAATAGATAATCCGTCCTCACCCCCATAGTTAGGCCAACTTATAGAAAAGAAATACAACATTTGTGCAAACGCGAGAGTAATCATTATGAAATAAACTCCGCTAGTTCTCAAGGAAAGCAGACCTATTATCAAAGAAAAGAAAGAGCTTATAAATATTGCAAAGGGCCATATTATTAACATTTCTGAGCTTCCAAAAATATCGAACGGCCAATGAAACAAGACTTCTTCATTAATAGCATGATAAGACATTATAGCAGTTACATAACCGCCCACTCCAAAAAAAGCTGCATGCCCAAAAGAAATGAGGCCGCAATAACCAAGAGCTAAGTTTAGACCAACTCCAGCAATTCCAAGAATTATTACTTTTGTTGCTAAAGTTATGTAATAAGGTTCATCAAAAATTAACCCACATATGGGAATTATTAAAAGAAAAGACCAAATCCATTTGTTGAAAAACTGTTCAGTAATCATTTTAATTTTTCCCGAACAAACCAGAAGGTTTCATTATCAGTATTAAAGCCATTAATATATATATTAGCATAGATCCAATTGAAGAGCCCATTGAAGTAGCATTGGCAGGCTCCATAAATATTTTTAAAAAGTTAGGTAAAAACACCCTTCCTAAGGTGTCTGTAACACCTACTAGTAATGAACCAATAAAGGCACCTTTTATTGATCCGATCCCACCAATAACAATAACTACAAAAGCTAGTATCAAAATAGGCTCTCCCATTCCAACCTCAACTGACTGAATTGCTCCAATCATTGCACCTGCTAATCCAGCCAATCCAGCACCAATAGCAAAGACAATTGTGTATAATTTTGAAATATCAATACCCAGAGCTGAAATCATTTGACGGTCATTTTGCCCTGCTCTAATACGAATTCCTAAACGTGTTTTAGTAATTAGTAAGTAAAGACCGACAGCTACTAAAAATCCAATTAAGATTATAAACAATCTATACTTTGAATAAATTATTTCAAAGAACAGAGGTATACTTCCATTAAGTATATTTGGAATATTCAGATATAATGGAAATGCTCCAAAAATCCATCTTACTGCTTCAGACAGCAATAATATCAATGCAAATGTTGCCAAGACTTGATCTAGATGGTCTCTTCTGTATAACCTTCTAATTATAATAATTTCTATTAATACACCTGCTATTGCCGCACCTATTAAACTACCTAATAGAGCGAGCCAAAACGAACCAGTCAAACCTGCAATTAAGGCAGCACAGAACGCTCCAATCATGTAGAAAGAACCATGGGCTAAATTAATTAAACCCATAACACCAAAAATAAGGGTCAGTCCAGCAGACATCAGAAACAACATTATTCCAAATTGCAGACCGTTTAAAAGTTGTTCAAAAAAGAGAATGAGTGTCATTAAAATAAATTCTAGGTGGCTTTATTGAAAAACCACCTAGTTGTATAATTTACATATTACATTCAGAGACATAGACATTTGAATGATTTTTTAGTCCAACTGATACAATTTTATTTGTAAGAATTTTTCCTTCTTTAATCACTTCACGTACATAAATGTCTTGAATTGGATGATGATTTTTATCAAAACTAAATTTACCTCTTGTAGATGAAAAATTAGCTTTTCTTAATTCATTTCTGAATTTATCCATATCTTTAATTTTAGCTTTCGCCATTGCGGATATTAAAAGTTTACCAGTATCATAACCTTGAGAGGCGTATAAAGAAGGTAGCCTTCCGTAATCTTTTTGAAAATCACTTACGAACTTTTTATTAGCAGCATTATCAATATCCTTTGACCATTGTGAAGTATTTTTCACTCCTAATGCAGCATCTCCTACTGCTTTAAGAATACCTTGATCAAATGAAAAGGCTGGACCAACAACAGGCAATTTGATTCCAGATTGTGAAAATTGTTTCATAAAACCAATTCCCATTCCACCAGGTAAGAAGAAAAATACACTGTCTGCGCCTGATGCTCTTATTTGAGCTATTTCAGCCGCATAATCTTTCTGTCCAAGTTTTGTGTAAACTTCTCCAGCTAATTTTCCTTTAAAAAACCTTTTATAACCTGTGAGTGCATCCTTGCCGGCAGGGTAATTAGGAGCAAGAATAAAAGAGTTTTTGAATCCTGCTGAGTTAGCATATCCACCAGCAGCTTCATGCAAATTATCATTTTGCCAAGCAACATTAAAGTAATTTTTATGACATCCTTTACCAGCCAATTTTGAAGGCCCCGCATTTGGAGATAAATAAAATTTTCCTTGGTTCACAGTGGCAGGAACGACAGCCATTGCAAGATTCGACCATATTATTCCAGTAAGGACATCTACTTTATCTGATTGGATCATTTTATCTGCCAGTTGTACTGCGATATCTGGTTTACGTTGGTCATCTTTAGTAATTACAGAAATATTTTTATTACCCTTAACAGCAAGCATAAATCCGTCTCTGACATCAATCCCTAAACCTGATCCGCCTCCAGAAAGAGTGGTTATCATGCCTACTTTTACCTTATGTCCATCGGCAAATACAGACGAGGCTGACATTATAACCAATGCAGCTAGCGTAGTTGTTAAATTTTTCATATTAATCCCCTAAATTCTTTGAAAGAATCAAAAAATACATAATTATTTATATAAAGGCAAAGTAATAAAAATTCTGCAACAATCTTAAAATTAAAAGTCTATATCAATACCGTTTATAGAGAAAGTCTTACCATTAAATCCTTTATCCATTTTTTCAATGTCAGTCATGTTTTCACTGTCAACCCTTTTATATGGATTTCTTTTCATTTGATCTAAACGAGATTCTTTTTTAACTGGCTCTATATCAAGATTCTTTTTCTTATTTTTAAACCAATTTAACATATTATTTGTAAACCTCATGACTAGCTAGCTGACAGTGTGTTAATTTTTTAAATCTATATTTCGCAAAAAAATTATAAAGAGTATTTGCTAGTGAATTTATAATAGGTAACTTAACTATAAATGACAAAATATTCCAATATTTTAGTTGGCTCCATATTAGTGCAAAGGCATCAACTCCAATTTTTAAATTTGAATTTTTATCAAGTGCATGCAAGAACATCAAAGCATCATACTGAGAAACTTTAATGTCCTTCAATGCTTTTGGGTTTGTTGCAATATCGTGCCACTCAAATATATTGTCTGGGGATATTTTTTTGTAATAATTTATTTCCTTACTACAAAGTCCACATTTACCATCATAAAAAACTTTAGTTAATTTCATAATTTTTATCCTATATTAATTTTGAAGCCTTCACAGCAATGCTTGAACCTGAACTGATAATTGAAGTCCAAAAATTTTCAATCAAGGTGTTTTTGGAATTTCCTTTATCTCTTTTGGCATCTATTTTATGTTCTACTTCTTCTTCACAACAGATTTCTAAAACTTTGAGAAGATCAAAAGATATAGAGTTTTTGTATAAGAATTTAATTTGTTTTTGGTAATGTTTTTCTACAAAAGTTTCTACAGATTGAATAGTGATACAAAAGGTTCTATAACCACCTAACGCTGACAAGAAACCTAAACTAAAACCCAGTATTCTCCACAAAATCAATAGTTTACTTCTGTTTGCTTTGGGTAATATATGTTTCATTACAAGTAAGTGATTTTTTTCAGTTTCGTAATGTTCAATTGACATTTTTTTTATTTTTTTATTCCAAAAGATACATTTTGCGCCTAGATAAATCCAAACCGCTCCTGTTTCACCCGCATGATCAGACCTTATAGATGGAATCATAATCTTAGGCACACTAACATTAGTTGCTTTATATTTTTCAATTAATTTTAACGTTTCCATAAACTTTTACCGATATTTGGTGTGTTTTTTATTTATCTATTTAATAGAAGTTTTCGATAGATTATTAATTATATTATTTTTTAATTTTTCTCTGGCATTAATTTTGCAAAATTTATCGGCAAAGGATACTAGTTTTGGAACCAATATCAATAATTTCAATAATTGTTCAGTTAGCTAATGCAACTCCACAGCTTGATAAGTTTCTAACGCAAGAAGATAATAAAGTATATAGTAGAACTGAAACTATTGAGATTTACAGAGCTAATATGAATTCCAACACCTATAAAAGTAATTATAAATAAAAATATTAATTATAACTTTAATTAACCAATTAACTAAATATCTTATTTGTATTTAATGGTTCTGCTTGACTCGTATTTGAATTTTGTAATAATCAGACAATTCATTTGACTAGTAATATGTTGAACTACAAATTACTATATTTTAAATGGGGATGAGTATCTTATACTCATTAAATGCTGTTTAATCGACAGTTCAACTCCCAGCAAATGCTGGTTAATCATTATGGAGGAAATTAAATGATTAAATCTACTACACTTTTTAAGGTTGGTACTGGGTTAGCTGCTATAGTTTCTGCTATAGCATTTACATCTGCTCCAACTTTAGCAGCTAAAAAGCCTGCTATTGAAGTTGTTACTCACGCTGGTGCCGGTGGTGGTACTGACGTTAACTCTAGAATGATGATGCTTCGTTCTAGAAGAGTATTAAAACAAGACATGGTTGTTGTTAATAAAAGAGGTGGCGGTGGTGCCGCTGCTATGAATTATTTCATGACAAGACCTGCAGATGGCAATACTATTTTAACTTTTACTGTTGGTCATGCAATTACAATGGCAATGGGTAAAACAAAGTTAAAAGTTGAGGATATGGCACCTATAGCAAGAGGTACTAACGACCCACAAATCTTAATGGTGAATTGTAAAACCAGCCCATATAAAACTCCTGAAGCATTTGTAGCAGGAATGAAAAAGGGTGACAAAATCGCTTTTGGTGGAACTCATACAGGTACTATAGACCATATAACAGCATTCTTATTTGCAAAAAAGCTTGGTCAAAAAATGCCTAAATATATTCCTTTTAAAGGTGGAGGAGAGCTTGCAACACAAGTTGTAGCTGGCGCTGTAGACGTTGGAGTATTAAATTTATCTGAAGCTGGCGGCCCAATTGACGCTGGTGATTTATGCCCATTAGTAATTTTAGGTGACAATGCTATGGCACCAATCCCTAAAGCTAAAACTGCAAAATCAATGGGCATTGATCTTGTTCTATCAACTACTAGAGGGTTTGTTACTCACAAAGGAGCTGATCCAGCAAGAGTAGCTGAGTTAGAAAAAGGTCTATCAAAAGCTATGAAACATTCAATGTATCAAGCATACCTAGCAAATTCTGGGTTAGACAATACATCTCCACAATCATCAGGTCCTTGGGCTAAACAAATTAAGTTTATGGTTGGTGAATTTGGTCCTGCTTTAAAAGAAATGGGATTATTGAAGTAAACAAATTTTTAATTTAGATGCCCCTATTAGGGGCATCTGAAAGTTTTATCATGAAGAAAAAATTATACATAATACCACTATTCCTTACATTATTTTCTTTTGTAATAATCTATTTATCTCTGCAATTAGACACCTCTCCTGAAATGATAGTAGGAGATAGTATGCAAGCAAGATCCTTTCCTATATTTTTAATGGTTATTAATTTATTACTTGTTGGTATTCTATCTTTACAATTTTATAAAACTTACCCAAAAGAAGTTGAGCTAGAAAAATTCCCGACTTGGTCGAGCATGCTATTATTTTTAATTTTCTATATTATTATTTTTATAAGTGGAGATATGTTTGTAGCTATACCTATTGTAATGTTTTTGATGGGTTTGACATGGGGGCAGAAAAAGGTATGGGTCTCGCTTACAAATGCAATAGTTACGCCTCTTTCAATTTTCTTACTTTTTGACTATGTCTTACAAGTCAGGTTCCCTAGAGGTTGGTTAACAAATATTTATTATGGTTAGGAATATAATTTTATGATTGAAGCAATATCAGCTATGGCGTCAGTTTTTACTGACCCTTATCTATTAACTTTAATTTTTGCCACAACAATTTTGGGTGTTATTATTGGAGTATTGCCAGGTCTTGGTGCTACAACGGGCGCCGCCTTGTTGTTGCCTTTTACTCTGACCATGGAACCTGTGCAAGCGATAGCTGTATTGTCCACAATTTATGTTTCAGCAACCTTTGCAGGATCTATAACTGCAATCCTAATTAATACACCGGGGACATCAGCTGCTGCTGCAACAACGTTTGATGGATACCCCTTAGCTCAAAAAGGAGAAGCAGGAAGGGCTCTTGGCATTGCAGTAGTTTCAAGTACTGTTGGAGGTGTTTTTTCAGTTATTGTTTTATGTATTGCCGCACCTTTGTTAGCTAGAGTTGCTTATGAATTTCGTCCACCAGAATATTTTGCTTTAACCATTTTCGGATTGTCAATGCTTGCTAGCATAAGTGCAGGTGGTGCAGTTAAAAATCTGATTGGTGGAATTTTTGGTGTCTGGTTATCTACTATTGGTTCAGAGCGTGTAACTGCAATAGAAAGATTTATGTTTGGAAATTACGATTTATATGAAGGTCTTTCCTTTGTACCTGTATTTATAGGGCTATTTGCTATATCAGAACTTCTGGTTCAGTCAAAAACTGTCAATAAAATTATTGAAACAGTGGCTTTAAAAGCTGTAAAACTTCCGACTAAGGAAGATTACAAACGTATCTGGAAAACAATCTTAAGATCATGTGGAATAGGAACTTTCATTGGAGTTCTTCCTGCTGAAGGGGCCACAGTTGCATCAATGATTGGTTACTCAGAAGCAAAAAGATGGTCTAAAAATAAAGAAGAATTTGGTAAAGGATCAATCGAAGGTATTGCTGGCGCAGAAGCAGCAAATAATGCGGCTACGGGAGGTGCAATGGTACCAACTATGGTCCTTGGAATACCTGGAAGCGGAACAACTGCAATAATCTTAGTTGGATTAATGGTTCATGGGCTTAGACCTGGTGCTTATTTGTTTACCGAACAAGTAGAAAAAGTTTATCAAATATTCGGATCTATGCTGATTGCAAATCTTATGTTTATGGCTCTGGGACTATATGCAGCAAGAGTTTTTGCAAGAGTTTCTCTAATTCCTATTTCTATCTTATGGCCTATTGTTTTTGCCCTGTCAGTAATTGGGGCGTACGCATTATCACAATCTTTAGTTGATGTATGGATAGCTCTAATTTTTGGAGTAATTGGTTTTTTTGCAAGAAGACATGGATTTGCAGTAGCTCCAATTGCTGTTGGATTAATTTTAGGAGAAATGGTTGAGACAAACCTTCAACATTCTTTAAAAATGTATGATGGTCAGTGGTGGATGATACTTGCTCAACCACTTGCTGCATTTTTTCTTGTCTTAGCTTTCTTAGGTCTATGTGGTCCTTATTTATATAATTTAATTACTAAACATAAGAATTAAACTATATTTAAATAGCCACTCATAGTTAAGGCGTTCCAAATAAGATTTATCGCAATTAAAGTAAGAATAGAATTTAAAACTATCTTAAAATATTTTTGACCAAATTTTACTAAAACCTTTTTACCTATGATTGTTCCTATAAAACCACTTACAATCATTGCTGTTATAAGAAGAAAATATTCAGCATAGGCAAACCCTACAAAGCCAAAGATAATTACTTTTATTAAATGTTGAATAGTCATTAATGCAGAATGAGTAGCTAAATGATTAGTCGGCTCTAATTTCATCGTTTTCACCATTCCTGCTACCAATGTACCTGAAGCTCCAAAAAACATTGTAAAAAAACCAGAAAACATTCCACCAAAAATAACATGGGTAGCACCTATTGCAGGAATTTTTCCAAAAACAGACCATAAAATGAACGTAGCAACAACTAATTGAAGTACCCATGGTTCTATTTGAATAAAAAATGTTCCTCCAAGGGAAGAACCTAAAATAGTTCCTATACTAAAAGGTATTAAGACATCTTTTTTTATCTCTTTTAAAAAAATAATTGTTCTCCCAAAATTAGAACCTATTTGGACAATCCCATGTATTGGTAATAACGCAAAAGGTGGAAGTTTAAGGGCAAGTAGTCCTATCAAAATGGCTCCTCCCCCAATACCAAAAGCTGAAGTTATAAAAGAAGTCACCATACTTGCAAAAATTAAAAAATAAATAGTGAATTCATTCAGTCCTGAAGGCATTTCTAGCATTGACTAACTCTTAGTAGCATGCGGAGGAGGGGCAAAATAACGAGGCATATCACCTACAGAATGAACATTAACTTCTACTAAAACAGGACCTGAAAATTTTACAGCCTCATCTAATATTTTTTCTAATTCATTGGCATGGTCAATTCTTTTATATTTCATTTTTGCAACCTTTGCTAACTCTTCAAAATTTGGTCCTATAAGATCAGCATAAAACTTACGTCCACCATACATACTTTCTTGGATATGCTTTATTACACCATACCCTTGATCATTCATGACTAAAAACACAACATCACAATTAGTTTCTACAGCTGTCCATAGATCAGGAAGATTAAGCATGAACCCACCATCACCGCACATAGCAATAGTTTTTTTTCCTTCACTTCCAACTGAAACTCCAATAGCAAGTGCCATTCCAGGTCCAATTGCAGCTCCTACAGGATAAATATTTTGTTCAGGTTTATTAATTAGCATAGAGCGATTGCCCCACATACTATTAGAAATAGTAACATCCCTAACCCACTTTCCATCCTCTGGAAGAATTTTTCTTATAATTTCTGGAAAATCTTTATATGCGCCAAGGTTTTTTTTGTAATCTTGAAAAATTTTACTTTTGAGATCAGCGACTTCATTTACCCATTCTTCATCAGTAGAAAGCTGATTTGATAGCCTGTGAGCAAGTTCTCCTAAAACTTTCTTTGCATCACCACAATGAAATAAATTTGTGTTATATGTTCTATTCTCTGCGTCAGGATCGATATCTATTTGAATAATTTTATGTGGAAGTTTTAAAGACATATCTCTTGTTTCATGTCCTCTTAATCTACTGCCAACGACTATCATTAAATCTAATGTTTTATAAAACTCTTCTATAAGTGGTACGGCATTAAAAGCACCTAAACTCATTTGATTACTTTCTGGAACAACACCTCTACCCAAAGTACTAGTTACAACAGAAAATCCCATTTTAATAAATTGTTCTACTTCATTTCTTGCATACTTACCGCCATTACCTACCCAAAGTATTTTTCTTTTAGACGCTCTAATTATGCTCTCAATTTGATCTAGGGAAGAAGTGTCACCAATTTGTAAATTTATGATTGGCAACTTGATTTGATCAAGCATTGACGGTCTTTTAATGTTAGTTCTTTGAATATCTATGGGTATTTCAACTGACACAGGTCCCATTGGTGGAGTTAGAGCTACGGTTGTAGCTTCTATTAATTGAGCAAGTGCGTCATCTGCATGACTTATTCTAATAGCTTTCTTTGAAATTGATTTCAGCATTCCAAGTTGATCGGGAACATCATGGACGGTCCCTTGATTTTTATCTAAATTTTCTGTGGCAGTTTGACCAGTAAAATGAAGTATAGGAGAACCAGCAAAGCGAGACTCTACTAGCGATCCTGCCACGTTAGCCGCTCCCGGACCTGTACTTGTAAAAACAACACCTAGACCATTAGTGGCTCTTGCATAACCATCTGCCATATGGCCTGCGCCCATCTCACCTCTTGCAGGAACCATTTTAATAAAATTTCTTCTACCTATAGCATCCAACATAGGTATGTTGTGAACAGAAACTACGCCAAAAACATCTTTTACACCCATTTGATATAAAAATTCAGACACCAAGTCACCTACATTATAATTCTCCATATCACCCCCCCTTTTGACTTAACATGTTAAAAACCTTATATTAATTTTTTGTATTGTTAAAATTAAATCAATGATTGTTTTATCTAAATGAGTAATAAAGTTGAACCTAAAGTAGTTAAAATCTGGCTTTCTGATGGCGAAGAAATTGCGTTTATTGATATCAGGGAATTAGCTCAACATGCTGCAGGACATCCTTTTTTTTCTATCTCAATACCATTTAGCGTTTTTGAATTTAGTTTAGAAACACTTGTTCCTAACAAAAAAACACGATTAATTCTCATGGATAATGATAATGAAATTTCAAACTTTGTTTGTGAAAAAGCTGTTTCAATAGGTTATTTAAATGTATTTGTAATTGAAGGTGGAATTAAACAGTGGACAAAAGAAGGGTTTAATTTATTTGACGGAATAAATGTACCAAGCAAAACTTTTGGAGAATTAATAGAAAAAAAATATCATACTCCTTCAATAACAGCTAAAGAACTTCACGAAAAACAATCTAAAAATGAAAACTGTGTTGTGATTGATGGTAGACCTTTTGATGAATATAAAAAGATGAGTATTCCCAACAGTATATGTTGTCCAAATGCAGAGTTAGCTCTAAGGTTACCTTCATATATCAATGATGAAAATACACAAATAATTATAAATTGTGCTGGCAGAACTAGGTCTATCATAGGAGCACAAACACTAATTGAGTTTGGGCTAAACAACACTATCAAAGCTCTAGAAAATGGAACTCAAGGCTGGTTTTTGTCTAATTTTAATTTAGATTATAATGAGAACAAAATAATTAATGTTTTACAAACTGATCAACAGATTAAAAAATTAAAAGAAAAAGCCTTAGACTTAATCAATAAAAATAATATTAAAGTAATTAATGCAGCGGAAACTCAGAAATTAATAGATGAAACAAATACGTCTACCTTTTTATTTGATGTAACTGATAATCTAAAGAAAAAAAATGTTAATGTAATTCCAAACGTGCCAGGAGGGCAACTTGTTCAAGCAACTGATAAATATATTGGTGTTTGGAATTCAAACGTCATTTTAATTGATGATGGAGATTTAATTAGAGCTGGAACTACAGCAATGTGGTTAAAAAAAATGAATTTTAAGGTCTTTATTTTAAAAGATGGAATTTCAAAAGTTTCAAAATTAAAATTAAGATATCATCATAATCATAAAGAAGAAAATTTGGACATTTTAAATATTGATAACTTAATCAGCTCAAAAAATGTCACTTTATTTGATATTAGATCAAGTCAGGATTATTTGAAAACTAGGCTAAAAAAATCGATTTGGTTAAACCGATCAGAAATTTTTAAGCATAGTATGCATAAAAATAATAAAATTATAATAATCACGGATGACTTAAAAAAAGCTTTTTTAATCAAAAAAGATATTCAAGATGAAAACAAAGATTGTTGGATAATGGTTTATAAATGGTCAAATGATGATTTAGTAAAACATCCTGATATTTTTGATCAAACAACAAAAAAATTAATCAAAAAGAAACATATTGATTTTAACTTTCATACCTATAAAAGGCACGAAGGAAGTAAATCGCACGCAGAGCAATATTTGAAATGGGAAACCGACTTAGTTGACAAGATGGATGAACAGGAATTGTCATTTTTTAATATATTTTAAATTTTGATAAACTTAATTTACCATTTACCGACAGAACCAACTGAACCCTGACTTTCTTCTCCATTCAGAGGCTTTATGTTAGACCTTTTAATATTGTCTAAATTTGTACCTTCTATTCTTAGCAATCTTACAGGGTCTTTCCTGACTGGAGAATGTACATCACCTATATTATAAAAATGAACGTCGCCTGTTGTCATTAGATAAGTTTTACTAGGTTTTACATATATAACATCATCTGAAGATTTTTCTTGAATAATGTCCCAATCAGTCATTTCAGTTTCTCCAGATGCTTGTCCATATATAGCCCAACTTGGCCCGTGGTCATGAGGAAAACCTATGGCTTCATTTGCATAAACATGACCACAAATACAAAAACCTGTATCTTTATCTTCATAAAGTATCTGTCTTGGTGGCTCACCTTCTAATCTATCAGGAAGGTTCTGAACAACAAAATTTTGATCCATTAAAGCTTTAGAAACAAAATAACATATCTTATCTGATCCATCAGAGATTTTATTATTAGCAATTATTTCTTTTATATCACCTGCAAGGTCATTTAACGTATAAGGCATATATTCCTCCCAATAAAATCTTATAAATAGCTTACTTTTTTATTTTCCCCAATTCAAGGCTACTGGAGCAAATGTCCTAACCAAATTTATTAAACCAGCTTTTGTATTTTCTTCTAGAGGAGGAATTGGGTGTCTACAAAAGTCTGAACCTATTACTCCCCCCTCCTTCATAATTACTTTTGCGGCTCTAAATCCGCACTGTCTATTTTCATAATTTATCAAAGGTAAAATATTATTATACTGATTTTCAGCTTTCTCAATTTGACCATCTAGGTAATCCATAACTACAGGCCTTATTAAATCTGGGATCATCGCCGAACTCATATTACCAGTTGCACCAGCTTCTAAGTCAGCGAACAATGTTATTCCTTCTTCTCCATCAAATGGTCCTTCAATAACATTTCCACCCTCTTTTATAAGTACTCTTAACTTTGCAGCAGCCTGAGCGCATTCAATTTTAAAACACTTAACCATCTCAATTTCTTTTGCCATTTTTACTAAAAGAGGGACAGGCAAGTCAACACCTGACAAAGGAGCATCTTGAACCATAATAGTTACACCTGCTTCGCCTACTTTAGAAAACTGTTCAAAAGTTTGCTGAGGTGTTCCTTTCATTAATGCTCCATGATACGGAGCCATCATCATTATCATTTCACCACCTAAGGCCTTAACAAGCTTAGCTCGCGATAGTGCAATATCAGTTGAAAAATGGCTCACTGTGGTTATAACAGGCACTCTACCTGCAACGTGTTCTATACACAATTTTGTTAATAATTCTCTTTCTTCATCGGATAATAAAAATTGCTCTGAATAATTTGCCAAAATACAAATACCATCAACCTTCTGATCAACCATACAGTCAATAACTCTTTTCATTCCGTCTTTATCTACTTCACCATTTGGTTTAAAAGGTGTTGGAGCAACAGGCCAGCAACCCTTGAATGCATTATTAGCCATTAAAATTCCTTTTCATTGTTATATTAAAATATGATAATTAAATATTTTTATTTTGCCAAGCATCAACGGTAACACCATCTTCTCTTAATTTATTTTTTTTAATTTTACCAGTTTGTGTTTTTGGAAAATCCTTCATAATTCTAATATATTTTGGTATAGCAAATGTTGCTAAATTTTTTTTAGCTTGATTTAATAAATCATTATAATCAATTGACGTGTTATCATTTCTCATTAAAGCAACCATCACTTCATCTTCCATTCCCTCGCCACCTTTTGCAGGTATAGCATAAGCTGCAGCTTCAGTTATGTTTGGAATTTCTAAAAATGCCTGTTCAACTTCATATGAAGAAATATTTTCACCGCGCCTTCTAATGCAATCTTTAATTCTATCTACAAAAGTAAAGCTGCCTGATGAGTCTTTTATTCCGGCATCACCAGTATGAAACCAAAAATTTCTCCATGTCTCAATTGTTTTTTCTGGCATACCCATATAACCTGACATGAAGCCAAATGGTTGTTTTGGTCTAACTACAATTTCACCAACCTCGCCGTCCTTTATTGGCGCATCAGTTTCTGGATCTCTTATCTCAACTTCAAAATATTTATGATATAATTTTCCACATTTACCTTCTCCTTTTTCATTAATTAGACCATATAACGGAATATTTACTTCTGTCATTCCATATAAAGGCAATACATCCTTAACGCCAAACCTATCTCTAAAGACTCTCTCCGGTTCACTGGGAAGAGGCGCTGAACCTATTAATATTAAATCGTGATCTTTATCATTTTCTGATGGTGGTTGAGCTGTAATGAAAGCAGCAATTGCCCCTAACATATTTGTATGCGTTACGTTGTATTTTCTAATATCATTTAGCCAATTAGAAGCAGAAAAACGTGATTTAATTATTGCTTTTGATCCAACCATAATACATGCTAAAAGTTGCATAAAAAGACCATTAGCATGGAATAAAGGTAAAGAAATATAAAAAACATGATTGTGATTTAATTTATAATTTTCAATTGTACCAACAGCAAATAAAACACAATGTGCATTTGGCATTAAAACTCCTTTGGAGGGACCTGACGTTCCACTTGTAAACATTGTACATACTTCATCGCTAATCTTACCATGATAGACATCTTTTTCTAAAATCATTCCAGTTGATTTAAGCTTAGAACAATTAAGGACTTTAATTTTGGATTTGTTTTCTTGAACTAATTGGGCAACATCTTCATAGTAAACATCACTAACTATTATAACATTTGAATTTGCTAACCTAATTTGATGAAGAAGAACACTTCCTTTGAGAGCTGTATTTAAAGCAACAAACATAACTCCAAGAAAACTTGAAGCAACCCAATAAGGTATAAAATCCACTGGATCATCTACCATGACAGTAACAGTATCTCCTTGATTAATACTTAAATCCCTTAATGTTTTTGCTTTTTCAAAAGCTATATTTTTTAAATCATCAAATGACCATTCTGGTCCATCTACAAATTGTATAATTTTATTGTTTGGATGTTGTTTACATTGATTTAAAATAATCTCTGAAATTATCCAGTGATTACTATTGTCTATATTTTGGTATAAGAAAGGATTAACTTTATTCATTAAGTAGGTCCCGTTAATTTAATTTTCTTAAATAAGAAGAAATAAATAAATTAAGTTCTTTTGGCCTTTCTGCTTGTAAAAAATGACCACAATCTAAAACCTTTAACTCGCAATTATCAAGAAGATCAACAAATTTTTGTCCTGATTTCAACGGGGTCATTTGATCAAATTTTGCCAATACAGCTAAGGTTGGTATATCAATTCTTTTTGCAGCTTCTATCCCTGCATCATATTTGTTACATGCTTCCAAGTCTATCTTAAGAGTTTTATCATTATTCATATTCATTATATTAAAACCTTCACCAAAGTGAGCATGACCAGGCATATTGTTAGTAAACATAGCGCCGTCTTTTCCATGCCCCCATGTTACCATCATTTTATAGGCTCTCTTATAATCTTTTGAAGCTACATCGATTAAAAATTGATTAACAGGTATAATATTAGATCCTGCTATGAAAATCATACCCTTTAATAATTTTGGATGATTGTTATTTAATTCTAGTCCAGTTAAGCATCCTTGAGAATGACCTAAATAAACAATTTCATTTAAATTAAATTCTTTAAATAAATCAGATACCCACTCAGCACTTTCCTCAATTGAAATACATGGTTTACCCTCCGAAAAGCCATGGCCGGGCAAATCAGGTATAATTACTGAATAACCCTTATTGGAAAAATATCTAGATTGTTGAACAAAGCTTAAATGATTTTGGCCTGAACCATGAATGAAACAAAGAGTAGTTTTATCTTTATCTACCTTTTTCCCACCAGTGTTTATGTATGTTTTAAAACCTTTAAAATTAATAAACATTAAATTACATCCCTACTTTATTAATTTTGATACAGCACGAAATCCTTTTTCAAAGTCTTTCTTTATGTCGTCTATATCCTCTAAACCTACAGATAGTCTAATCATATCCTCAGTCAAACCAGATACTTTCATTGCCTCCGCACTAAGATGAGAATGGGTTGTACTACCCGGATGAATTAATAAAGTTTTTGCATCTCCTACATTTGCTAAATGGGACGCCAACTGAACAGATTCTATAAAAGTTTGTCCAGCCTTTCGTCCACCTTTAATACCAAAAACTACTACTGAGCCAGAACCTTTAGGAAGGATTTGTTTTGCAACTAAATGATCAGGATGGGTTTCAAGGTCTGGATGCTTTACCCATTCAACCAATTCATGATCTTGAAGAAAAGATAATAATTCGTGAGTATTTTCCATATGTTTTTTCATTCTTAAAGGTAAGGTCTCGATACCTTGCATTAAATAAAAAGCATTTGTAGGAGAAATAGAAGGACCAAAATTATACATACCCTCAGCCCTTATTTTCATTGTCAAAGCGGCTGGACCAAATTCTTCCCAAAAACTTATGCCACCTAAAGCAAAATGATCTCCAGAAATAGTAGGAAACTTTTCTTTATCACCCCAATCAAAGTTACCACCATTAACTACAGCCCCGCCAATAGCTATTCCATGCCCACCTAACCATTTAGTAAGAGAGTGAATTATTATGTTGGCTCCATGAGCAAATGGTTGCATTAAAAATGGAGTATTAAATGTTGCGTCTAAAACTAGAGGCACACCCTTATTTTTACATATTTTTGCAATGGTTGGGACATCCATTATGTCTAAGCCAGGATTACCAATAACCTCACCAAAAACCATTTTTGTATTTGGTTTTATAGCTTTTTCAATGGCATCAGGATCGTTAGGATCAACAAAATCTGTGGTTACTCCAAATCTTGGCATAGTATGTTGAAGTAAATTGATATTAGCTCCGTACATTTTACTAGAAGCCACAATATGATCACCCTTACTACATAAAGCTGTTACAACTAAGTGCATAGCCGCCATACCACTTGAACATGCAATGGCGCTAGATCCCCCCTCTAATGCAGCTAGTCTCTGCTCTAACGCAGCGACTGTAGGGTTAGATATTCTAGAATATAAATGTCCTCCAATTTCCATATTATATAGAGCTGCGGCCTCTTCTGTATCTTTAAATACATAAGAAGTTGTTTGATAAATGGGTACTGCACGTGATCCCGTCTCTTTGTCAGGAGTATGGCCTGCATGCAGAGAAAGCGTATCAAACTTATAATTTTCACTCATAATAATTCCTTCAATTTATAATCAATTTGGTAGATACGTTAAAATCAAATCAACAGATAAGATCATAATACTATTTATTATTTTCTCTAAGTTTTTTTCGAATAATTTTTCCAGTCGTCGTCATGGGCAGTTCTTTTATAAATTCAATGATACGAGGGTATTCATGTGCTGCTAATTTCAACTTTACTAAATTTTTTATACTTTCCTTTAATTTATTATTTTGACTTAAAACATTAGCTTTATCCCTTGGAATTACGAATGCTTTGATAATATTTCCACGTACCTGGTCAGGAACACCAATAACTCCTACCATTTCAACTTCAGGATGTGAAAGAATGCAATCCTCAATCTCACTGGGCCCAACTCTATAACCTGAAGTGTTAATTATATCATCCTCTCTGCCTTTGAAAAAATAGTAACCTTCATCATCCCTATAAGCAAAGTCTCCAGTATAAAGCCAACCATTCACAACTTTTTTTTGGGTTTCTTGATCATTTTCCCAGTATTTAAGAAAAGTAACTGGTGAATTTGATTTGACTATTATTTCACCATCTACACCAGGTTCTGAAACAAAATTTCCTTCATGGTTCATTAGTCTTACATCATGTCCAGGAACAGGTTTTCCAATAGAACCTTGTTTTGCTGGCATTAATAAACGACTATTAGATATAGTTAAATTACACTCTGTTTGACCATAAAATTCATTAATACCAACCCCAAGAATTTCTTTGCCCCATTCTAATAACTCTTCTCCTAATGCTTCTCCTCCAGACCCAACAGTTCTAAGATTCAAATTATTTAATTTTTGAGATGGATTAAAAGACTTCATTATTTTTAAAGCAGTAGGAGGTAAGAAAGTATTTTTAATCTTCAGTTTAGATAACAAAGAAAAAGTAAATTCAGGATCAAATTTATTAGATCTATAACTTACCACAGGAATCCCAAAGTACCATGCTGGAAGTAGAACATCAAATAAACCGCCTATCCACGCCCAATCAGCAGGTGTCCAAAACAGATCTGTTACTGGTTCAGATGATGATAAAAAATGATGAGGGATCTCTACACCAGGAATATGACCTAGTAACGTTCTATGTGGAAGCAACGCACCTTTTGGACCGCCAGTAGTCCCTGAAGTATATATAATAATACCAGGGTCTTTTGCTTGAGTTGTCTTTGTTGTATAATTATCTGATGCTTTTTCTAGCAAGTTGTGAAAGCTTAATATATTTGCTTCATCTTTATTTACATCAACACATAGAATTAGTTTTAAATATGGGAGTTTGTTAAAAATTTCCTTTATTTTATCAAGTCCCATTTGATCGCAAATGACTACAGAAGCTCTGGAATTCATTAAACGATAGTATAAAGCCTCAACACCAAATAAATTAAACAAGGGAATTGAAATTCTACCTGTTTTAAAACAAGCCATATGAGAAATTGCAGTTTCAGGGCATTGACCTAAAACAATACCAACTCTAGCATCACTATCTAACTGAAAATGGTCAAAAACATTAGCCAGCTTGTTTGAGTATTTTTTTATATCTGCAAAAGACCAATTTTGTATTTTTCCATTATCTAAAACATCTATCAAAGCAGTTCTGTTTTGATACTCTTTTTTATCTATAGTGCTAGTAGCAATGTTAAAATATGATGGAATATTCCATTTAAAGCTTTTATATAAATGATCATAATTATTTGATTTTAACAGCATCTACTTCTCAAATTTATAATTACTTAAGGGTTGTTTATATTAATAAAATTATTTAAATTAATTTAAGACTAATTAAATGTTAAATGAGAACTAAATTGAATCAAGTTAATCCTATAAAGCTAGACGATTGTTTTACAAAAGATAATGACTTAGCTTTGATGAATGGTGTCCAAGCCTTAGTTAGGCTTTTAATTGAACAAGCAAAATTAGATAAAAAAAATGGTTTAGTTACAAATGGCTATGTTAGCGGATATCCAGGCTCTCCATTAGGAACTCTCGACTTAGAACTTGGTCGCGCCAGAAAACATTTAGATCTTCATAACATTGTTTTTCAACCTGCTGTAAATGAAGAGCTGGCTGCTACTGCTGCATGGGGAACTCAAATGTTAGGGTTATATGATAAACCTGAGATTGATGGCGTTTTCTCAATGTGGTACGGTAAAGGTCCAGGTTTAGACAGGGCTATGGATGCACTTCGTCATGCAAATATGGGAGGAGTTTCATCTAAAGGTGGAATGATATTAGCAGTTGCAGAAGATCCAATCGGTAAAAGTTCAACATTAGCTTATCAGTCAGAGCAAAGTTTAATTTCTGCAGGCATCCCTGTTTTTTATCCAGCCAATGTAAATGAAGTTATATCTATGGGGCTTCAAGCTTTTGCACTCTCACGTCATGCGGGAATATGTGTGGGTTTGAAAATAACTGGAGATACTGCAGATTCAAATGCTGTAATCGATATGGGACTAATTAGACCTAAACTATTAAAACCAGATAATCCAATCAACGTTCACGTCAATAGACACGATCCAGCACTTGAGAGAGAAGAAGCTTTAATAAATAGACGTATTCCAGCTTCTAAGGATTTCATAGCCAAAAACAATATTAATGAAGTAATGTATAATCCTAATGATAAAGAGATTGGTATAATTGCTGTAGGTAAAGCTGCAACAGAAACAATTGATGCTTTTAATACTATTGGGATTAAATCACCTCATAAAAAAGGTGTTGGACTTTTTGCATGTAAAGTTCCATGGCCACTAATAAATCAGGAAATAATTGAATTTTGTAAAGGTTATAAAGAGATTATCGTTATAGAAGAGAAGGCTGGAATAGTTGAAGAGCAAATAGCACATATTCTCTTTAATGATAAAAAAAGACCTCTGTTATCAGGTAAAAATGACGCAATCTCAAATGAACCCTTAATTCCAAAGACTTCAGAACTATCAAGTGATATTATTGCTGACTGTCTGTTAAAAAAATTACCACCTCAGTTAACTGAAAGTGTTGTCCCTGTCGTAAAGTCAGTATCACTTGGAGACAACTTACCACCGGTTTCATCAAGAACTCCATGGTATTGTGCTGGATGCCCTCATAACTCTGGAACAAAGACACCTGATGAAGAAATAGTTGGCATTGGCATTGGATGCCATTCAATAGGTTATTTTCTACATCCAGAAAAGCTAACAAATTTTAGTCAAATGGGCGGAGAAGGCGGTCACTGGATTGGCAGAGCACCATTCTCGAATCACAATCATATTTTCCAAAATATTGGTGATGGAACTTATGCACATTCTGGCTCTTTAGCTATTAGAGCGGCCGTATCAGCAAATGTTAACGTTACTTTTAAAATTTTGTATAATGACGCTGTTGCCATGACTGGAGGACAACAAGCCATAGGAGGCGCAAGCCCTTGGAATATTTCTAAACAGTTAGCAGCAGAGGGTGTTAAAAAAATCTATGTGGTATCAGATGAACCAGAACAGTTTCAAGAAACTCGTCTCTTTGCAGACGGTGTGTCTATGTACCATAGAGATGATCTAATCAAAGTCCAAAAAGAAGTAAGAGAAATCCCAGGTGTTACAGCTATTATCTATGTTCAAACATGCGCCACAGAGCTTAGACGCAGAAGAAAAAGAGGATTAGTTGCTGACCGCGATATTAAAATGTTTATAAATCCTGATGTTTGTGAAGGGTGCGGGGATTGTGCTGAAAAATCCAATTGTGTAGCTGTAAAGCCTCTTGACCACTTCGACGGTACAAAAAAGCAAATTGACCAGAGTGTTTGTAATAAAGATTATTCTTGTAGCAAAGGTTTTTGCCCTAGTTTTATAGGTGTTACATCCAGTAAATCCTTAGAAATAATTAAGAAAACATTTCCATCTTTACCTCTAAATATAAATAATTTGCAAAATCCAAAAGAGAAGATTAGGGACATTAAAAATATAATTATGGCTGGTATTGGAGGAACAGGTGTTTCAACAATAGCCGCTATTATAGTAATGGCTGCACGTATAGATAAGTTATATGCACAATCCATGAACTTTACTGGTCTAGCTCAAAAAAACGGAGCTGTAACAAGCCAAATAAGAATCAGTAAAGAAAAATCGCTTTATACTAAATCAGCACGATTACCAAACGAAACTGCAAATCTACTTTTAGGTTGTGATGCTGTTGTTTCTGTTTCTCCTTCTATAACCAGGACGTTAAACAACAAGAAAACTAAGGCTATTGTCAATGGTAGAGTTGAGCCCCTTGGTGTAGCAGGTGTTCACATAGGTAAAGTAGTCGATGACCAGTTATTGAAAAAACATCTAGAACTACATATTAATAGTGACAATATCAACTTTGTTGATATTTCTAGTTTAGCTGAAGCTTTGGTTGGAGACACTGTATCTGCAAATATAATGATGTTAGGTCTAGCTGCTCAAAATGGTTTTTTGCCCATTGATATTACTTCAATAGAAAAAGCAATAGAATTAAATGGAGTAGCAATAAACCAAAATATTACAGCTTTCAAATGGGGTAGATTATTAGCAGAAAATCCCGAACAAGTTTTTCAAGCAGCTGGGTTATTTGAAAAAAAAGAAAAGAAAGAAAGTGTTCAAAACTATATAAGTAATTTTTCTAAAGTACTGGAATTGTATCAAGACAGAGATTACTCAGAAAAATACAATAATATTGTAAAAAAAGTTCTAGATAAAGAATCTAAACTTTTTAAAAATAAAATCGAATTACCTTTAACAAGGAAAGTCGCATTAACATTATTTAGATTAATGAGATATAAAGATGAGTACGAGGTAGCTAGACTTCACACTTCAGGTGATTTTGCAAAACAATTTTTATCAAACAACAAAGAAGCTAAATTAGAGTATTACCTTGCACCTCCACTTTTTTCAAAAATTGATAAAGATACTGGACATCTTCAAAAAAGACGATTTGGTTCGTGGATGTTTAAAGCTTTTAAAATTTTATCAAATTTTAAGTTCTTGAGAGGTACTAAATTTGACTTATTTGGCTATACAGCAGAGCGAAATAGTGAAAGAGTTCTAGCTCAAAAAATTATGAACACAATTATTGCTATTACTGAAAATCTAGATCAAAATAATCATAAAAGAATATTAGATTTTTTAGAAATTCCTTTATCTATAAAAGGCTATGGTCATGTTAAAGAAAAAAATATGAAGATAGCTGAAACCAAATGGGATACATCATTAGAAAAAATTATTAATAGTAGAAATTTAAAAAAATCAGCATAATTTTTATATCAATTTTGCTTCTTCTCTTAGTTTAAATTTCTGAATTTTACCAGTGCTTGTCTTTGGTAATTCTGTAAATTTAATATATTTAGGAACCTTAAAACCTGCTAATAAAGATTTACAGTGATCCCTTAATTCTAATTCATTTATAGTTGATTCTTTGCTTATCTCAACAAAAGCACAAGGTGTTTCACCCCATTTTTCGTCTTCTTTAGCAACTACAGCGACAGCTATCACATCTGGGTGCTTATATAAAGCGTCTTCAACCTCTATAGATGAAATATTCTCACCACCAGATATTATAATATCTTTAGACCTATCTTTTAATTGAATATATCCGTCTTCATGCCAAACGCCAAGATCACCTGTATGAAACCAGCCGTTTTCAAAAGCCTCATCAGTTGCTTTCTTATTTTTTAAATACCCTTTCATTGTAATATTACCCTTTATTAGGACTTCTCCTAATGTAATACCATCCTTGGGTACATCCCTTTTTGTATCTGTATCAATAATTTTCATATTTTCTTGAACTGAATAAACAACTCCTTGCCTTGCTTTCAATTTAGCTTGTTCTGAAGCCGCTAATTGGCTCCATTCTGGATGCCAAGCACAAACTACAGCTGGTCCGTAAATTTCAGTCAAGCCATAGACATGTATGACTTCAATTCCACATGAAGCCATTTTACTCAAGACAGCTTCAGGAGGAGGAGCTCCTGCCGTCATCATTTTGATATCAGTTTTAAGGGATATGTTATTTTGCAATAAATTATCAGCTATCATTTGCATGACTATAGGCGCTCCACATAAATGAGTTATTTTGTGTTTTTCAAAAGCCTCAACAATCAAATTGCCTGCAAGTTGCCTTAAACAAACATGGGTCCCTGCGCGCTCAGTGATTGTCCAAGGAAAACACCAGCCATTGCAATGGAACATTGGCAATGTCCATAAATACTTTGGATGCATCGGAAGATCCCATGTTAGAGTGTTACCGATTGCATTTAAATAAGCTCCTCTGTGATGGTATACAACTCCTTTCGGATTACCTGTAGTTCCAGATGTATAGTTTAATGCTATTGAATTCCATTCGTCACTTGGAAGAAAATGCTCATATTCTTTACCTATAAATTTATTTATTTCAGTTTCATAATCTAAACAATGTTTTAGATCTGCAAAATCAGATCTTTTATTTCCAGCAACTTTATCTACATATTCAATTAAAATAGGAGGATTACTTACATCCTCTAAAGCTTTTTGAATAATTTCACTATACTCAGAGTCATAGATGAATAATTTAGCTTCGCCGTGATCTAAAATAAATTTTACAGTGTTACTATCAAGCCTTGTATTAATAGCGTTCATAACTCCTAAGGCCATTGGAATTCCAAAATGACATTCCCACATCACTGGAATGTTTGGGAGCATGACAGCTATAGTGTTTCCAGACATAATATTGTTGTTAATGAGTAAATTAGCTAGAGCGTCACACCTCAAGCCAGCTTCTTGATAAGTTAATTTATAATCTCTATATTCGATCGCTGTATGATTTGGAAATGTCTTTCTTGTCCTTTCTAGAAATGATAAAGGGCTCAAAGAAGCAAAGTTTGCTTGATTTTTATTTAGACCATCTTCAAAAATTGACATATTTGATTTCCTCCTTATTTTATTCATAATAGTTAGGTTATATTTTATCAACTATGAAAATTAATTTGGAGTTTTAATGCCTTATTCATCGCCATTAGAAGATACAAAGTTTGTACTAGAAAACCTTTTACAACCACATAATGATTTAGACGATACTACAATTGATGCTGTTCTAAGCGAAGCAGGAAAATTAGCTGACAATTATTTAGCACCTCTTAACCATTTTGGAGATAAAAATAATCCTGTTTTAAGACAAGATCATGAAGTTGAAACACCAAATGGATTTAGCCATGCTTTTAAAGAGATAGCTAAGGGAGGATGGATTGGGGTTGCAAGCGATTCTAATTATAACGGAATGGGGTTGCCCTTAAGAATGAGCGCTGCAATTAATGAATATTGGCAAGGTGCAAATTTATCATTTTCTCTATGCAGTTTGTTAACCCAAGGGTTAATTGACGCCTTTACTTTAGTTGGAACTGAAGAAGAGAAAAAAACATATTTACCTAAATTCAACTCTGGTGAGTGGACCGGCACAATGAATTTAACTGAACCACAGTCTGGAACAGATTTAGCTACAATTAAAACTAAAGCAGAACATGATGGAAACAATTGGAGAATCAAAGGCCAAAAAATATATATCACATATGGTGAGCACGATATGTCAGAAAACATCATTCATCTAGTCTTAGCTCGAACTGAAGGAGCCCCAGAAGGAATAAAGGGCATATCCACATTTATAATACCTAAATTTTTAAGGGATGAAGAAGGTCAATATACAAAAAGGAATGACTTAAAGTGTATTTCTATTGAGCATAAAATGGGTATTAAGGCGAGCCCTACTGCTGTTATGGCGTATGGTGAAGAGGAAGGGGCCATAGGATACATGCTTGGCGAAGAAGGCAGAGGTATCGAATATATGTTTATTATGATGAACAGAGCAAGATTTGACGTTGGCCTTCAAGGTATGGCAATTTCTGAAGCAGCAAGACAAAAAGCACATGAATATGCTAATATTAGAATTCAAGGCACACCTATTAATAGGGAAAAAGGAACTCCTATAATAGGTCATGGCGATGTTAGAAGATTACTTTTATCAATGCGAAGCCTTACAGAAGCAATGAGAGCTTTAATTCTAGTTTCCGCTGAAATTATGGAAAAAGCGCATAGTGGGGATGAGGAGTCTAAAATAAGAGAGGGCTTTCTAATTCCAATTATTAAAGGTTGGTCAACAGAATTAGCTCAAGAAATAACTAGTAATGGCGTTCAAATTCACGGTGGCATGGGTTTTATAGAAGAAACAGGCGCTGCCCAATATATGCGAGATGCTAGAATTTTGCCTATTTATGAAGGAACAAATGCAATCCAAGCTAACGATTTTATGTTTAGGAAAACCGTTAAAGATAATGGCTTAACAGCTAAAAATCTTCTAAACAAGATGATTAAGGATTGCCAAGATAACACTCAAATGAGCAATATGATAAATATAGCAATTGAAACTTTAGACTATATTTTGAATAATAGGGACGATTATGAAAAATTATCATGCATTACTTTTGATTACATGATGGGATTTGGATATTTAATTGGTGGCTGGCTCATGCATAAGGCAAAAATAAAAGCTATGTTAAAATTATCCAATAAAAATCAAAATGAGATTTTTTTGAAAAGTAAAATTGTTTCTAGTGACTTTTATAACCTTCATATCCTTCCAAGAATACAATCTCATTTTCAAATTGTCTTGAACGGCGCAGAAGTGATTCAGTCCACTAATGATAATTATATTTAACATGTAAAATATATATTCAATTTTTTTTATTTATAACAAGATAAGTAACTGAAAATATTGAATAAAAAAAAGTTGTAAATTTAATCAACTTTAGGTTGCTTTTCACTATTTTTTGGATAGCCTTACTATTATGTAGTGGGGGCTACTTTTTTAAGTTTGATCTCATCATATTTTTTACTTTTAGCTGTTTGCTATTGTAAAAATAACGTAGCAATTTTTATATGAGTTTAAATTTAAAGGTAAAAATGTCTAATTATCCAAATACAAAAATTCATAATACTCTTCCTAAAATTCTAAGACATAGATCTGTCTCAATGCCAGATACAGTTGCTCTTCGAGATAAAGATCTTGGAATATGGAATGAAATCACCTGGAAAGAATATAATAATAATGTTTCATATCTAGCACTTGCTTTGTCGAAAAGAGGCTTCAAAACAAGTGACGTAATTGGTCTCATTGGAGATAATAAACCATCATGGCTATATTTTGAACTGGCCGCACAAGCAGTTGGAGGCATGAGTCTTGGAATATACAGAGATACTCTTGATGAAGAAGTAGGATACTTAATAAACGCTGCAAAAGTAAGTTTTGTTTACGCTGAAGATCAGGAGCAAGTTGATAAAATTTTGGCTATAAAAAGACCAAAAAACGATCAAATAACAATGTTTTATGAAGATAGCCGTGGTTTAAAAGAATTAAATGACCCACACATCGTCGATATGCTTGAACTAATGAATGAAGGACAAGCTATAGCAAAAAAATCGCCTAACAAATACAATCAGATGATTGATAAGGTATCTGCCGAACAAGAAGCAATATTATGTACTACATCTGGCACCACTTCTAATCCAAAGTTAGCAATGTTACCAGGTGGAAAGTTTGTTGAACACGTTCTCAGATACTTAAATGTTGATCCAAAGACTGTTACTGATGAATACGTATCTGTACTTCCATTTCCATGGATAATGGAACAAATTTATGGAGTTGGTTTCAACATTATTGGAGGCATGAAAGTAAATTTTCCAGAAAGACCTGAAACAGCCATGGAAGACTTGCGTGAAGTTGGTCCAACTTTCATGCTTGGTGCACCAAGATTATGGGAGCAAATAGCTGCAGACATGCGTTCTAGAATTTTGGATGCACCCAAGATAACACAGTGGCTTTTCAATGTAATGGTTGATCGAGGATTAAAAGCAGTTGACCAAGGTAAAAGAGATTTTCTTGCCGACAAACTTCTTTTCTCAGCTTTAAAAGATAGATTAGGTTTTAGTAAAGTTACATCAGCAGCAACTGGTGGATCAGCTATTGGCCCTGAAACCTTTAAATTTTTCTTAGCAATGGGAATTCCTTTGAGACAGCTCTATGGACAAACAGAATTAATGGGAGCTTATACCCTACAAGATATTCCACAGGGAACTATGGATTGTGAAACAGTTGGGGTTCCTTTTCCTGATTGCGAAGTTAAAATCATAGACCCTGATCCTAATGGGCTTGGCGAGATTATTACGAAGCATCCTAGCATGTTTTCTGGATATTTTAATAATCAAAAAGCCTATAAAGACACCATTAAAAAAGGTTGGATGCAAACTGGTGACGCAGGTTTTTTTGATGAAAAAGGACGATTAAACGTTCTAGATAGAGTCAATGATATTGCTGTAAAATCAGATGGTGTAAAATTTTCACCACAAAACATAGAAAATAAACTTAAATTTTCACCTTATGTTGGTGAAGCTGTTGTTATTGGATCTGATAAACCTTATTTAACTGCCATTATATGCATAAGATTTTCAATTGTTTCAAAACTAGCTGAAAAATGGCAGTTGGCATTTACATCATACACAGGATTAGCTGCTGATAAGAAAATATATGCTTTGATTGAAGATGAAATAAAAAAGGTAAATAATAAATTGCCTGATAATACCAAAATAGCAAAGTTCTTACTTTTATTTAAAGAATTAGAAGCTGATGACGGCGAACTAACAAGAACTAGAAAAGTCAGAAGAAGTGTTATTAACACTAGATATAAAGACATAATTGATGATTTATATTCAGATAAAGACATAGCTTCAATTAATACTGAATTTACTCTTGAAGATGGAAGAAAAAGTAAAATTAGTGCAAAAATGGAAATCAAAGAATTAATTAAAACAACAAAAGTTAAAAAAACTACTACTAAAGTTAAAAAATCTAGTAAGGGCAAAAAATAAATGAGCTTAGAAGATTTACAGAAAATACCTGACGGCAAAACTGCATTTGAACTTAAAAATATTAGCCTTGCTTTTGGAGGAGTAAAAGCATTAACAGAAGTTTCATTTGACGTTAAAAAAGGTGAGGTTTTTGCAATTATCGGCCCTAATGGTGCAGGTAAATCCTCAATGTTAAATGTAATAAATGGTTTTTATAAACCTACTAGTGGAATAATAAATTTTGCTGGTAAGGAAAGAAAAGAGATGGAGCCTGAATTTGCAGCCAAAAGTGGCATTGCAAGAACATTTCAAAATATAGCTCTATTCAAAGGTATGAGTACTTTAGATAACTTAATGACTGGACGATTATTAAAACAAAAACAAAATTTTTTAATGCAGGCTCTTTATTTTGGTCCTGCAGAAAAAGAAGAAGAAATGCATAGAGAAAAAGTTGAACGTGTAATTGACTTCTTAGATCTGCAATCAATTAGAAGAACACCTGTTGGTTCATTACCTTACGGTTTACAAAAAAGAGTTGAGTTAGGACGGGCTTTAGCAATGGAGCCTGAAATTTTACTTCTTGATGAGCCAATGGCTGGAATGAATGTGGAAGAAAAGCAAGATATGAGTCGTTTTGTTCTTACTGTAAATAACGAATTAAAGACAACTATAGTTCTCATTGAACATGACATGGGCGTAGTCATGGATATTTCTGACCGAATTGTGGTTTTAGACTATGGAAAAAAAATTGGTTCCGGATTTCCAAACGAAATAAGAAGTAATAAAGCTGTTATTGATGCCTATTTGGGAGTTGCGGATGATTAATAGGGAAATTATCTTATGAGTGTTGAGTTACTAAACTTTATAGAGACTGTATTAAATGGCTTAATGTCAGGGGTTATGTATTCTCTAGTAGCCCTCGGGTTTGTTTTAATTTTCAAAGCATCTGGAGTTTTTAATTTTGCTCAAGGTGTCTTTGCTCTTTTTGCTGCTCTAACTTTAGTGGGTTATCAAACCGGTCAAGTACCATTTGCTCATCTTATTAATGAACTTTTTGGAACTAATTACCACCATTGGTACGCCTCTATGCCTAATTTTCTTGCTATAATTTTAACTATGATAACCATGATTGCATTAGCATGGATAATAGAACGACTGGTACTTAAGCACCTAGTAAATCAAGACCCTATAATTTTATTCATGGCTACAATTGGTTTGGCCTTTGTGCTTGAAGGGATTGGAGATTTAATGTGGGGATCTGATGTAAAAGTTTTAGATGTTGGAATTCCAAGTGGTGGTTCAGAATGGTTAGAACAAGCAACCATAGGACTTGCTTCTGAAGGAAGTGATTATTATGGAATGTATATAGATGTATTAAATGTTTGGGCTACTGTAATAGCCGTAATATTAGTAATTGCGTTAGCTATATTCTCTCAATATACCAAAACTGGCAGAGCTTTACGAGCTGTTGCGGATGATCATCAAGCGGCTTTATCTGTTGGTATTTCTTTGAGATCTATATGGGTATTAGTATGGGCTATTTCAGGGTTTATTGCGATGGTAGCAGGAATTATGTGGGGGGCAGAATCAGGCGTACAATTTTCGTTGTCGTTAATTGCCTTAAAAGCATTACCTGTTCTTATCCTTGGTGGCTTTACTTCTATTCCAGGAGCCATTATTGGTGGATTACTAATAGGTGTGGGTGAAAAGCTAGCTGAAATTTATATTGGTGGTTATTTTGAAACTGGAGCCTTAGAGAACTGGTTTGCATACGTAATGGCATTAGTATTTTTATTATTTCGTCCACAAGGTTTGTTTGGCGATAAAATCATCGAGAGGGTTTAGGACTAATGATTTACAAAGAAACAGGGCAATACAAATCTTCATATAAGTCAGACCACGCTATTTTTCCTCTTATTCAGGATAAAATTGCTTTTAGCACGTTAATGTTAGTTGCTTTTCTTATAATTCCCTTTGTAATTGATAGTTATTGGGAAAAAGCTATTTTAGTACCCTTTTTAATTTTTTCCTTAGCTGCAATTGGCCTTAATATCTTAACTGGATATTGTGGACAGGTTTCTCTTGGAACTGGTGGATTTATGGCTGTGGGTGCTTTTTCAACATATAAAATTATGACTTCTTTTCCTGATTTAAACATAATGATTATTGTATTAATTTCTGGTTTAATTACGGCAGCAGTTGGAATTTTATTTGGCTTGCCTTCTCTTAGAATTAAAGGATTTTATCTAGCAGTTGCTACCCTTGCATCTCAATTTTTTCTAGTCTGGCTATTTAATAAAGTGCCGTGGTTTTATAACTACTCTGACACTGGACAAATAACAGTATCAGAAAGATTTATGTTTGGAATACCCGTAACTGGAGCAACGGCTCCTCCTTATGCAACATACCTATTCTGTTTAGTTTTAGTTGTAATACTTGGTTTTGCTGCCAAAAATCTAATTAGAAGTAAAACGGGAAGATCTTGGATGGCTATAAGAGACATGGATATTGCAGCTGAAATTATAGGTGTTCCACCTTTGAAAACAAAATTATCAGCATTTGCAATCAGTTCTTTTTATATAGGCGTTGCTGGTGCTTTATATTTTGCTGTGTTTCTAGGTGCTATAGAAGTTACAGAATCTTTTGATATAATGACTATTTCGTTTCCAGTATTATTTATGATTATTATTGGAGGGCTTGGTTCAATGTTAGGCTCATTCCTTGGTGCAGCTTTTATTGTCACTCTTCCAATTGGCTTAAAATTTATAATGGTAGACATGGTTGGTCTGTCCGCTGTTACTGCAAAACATTTTGAGATTTCTATATGGGGTCTCTTAATGATTATTTTTCTAATTGTAGAGCCTCACGGCCTTGCAAGACTTTGGTCCATCGCAAAAGAAAAGTTACGAAGATGGCCTTTCCCCTACTAAATTTTATTTAGTAGATTTTGTTAATTTTATCTCTAAGGGAGGATCTAATGAGAATAAAACAACTTTTAGTTGGAATGACAGCTACTGTTATTGCTATTTCTAGTTATGTAGAAATTGCGGTTGCTGATCTTAAATTTCCAATGCTGGTTTATCGAACAGGCGCATATGCACCTAACGGTATTCCAAACGCCGATGGTTTTGTAGATTATTACAAAATGATTAATGCCAGAGATGGTGGAATTGGTGGTGAAAAGATATTACACCCTGAATGTGAAACTGGTTATAAAACACAAGTTGGCGTCGAGTGTTATGAAAAAAACAAAAAAGACGCTATGGTTTTCCAACCTATGTCTACAGGTATCACATATCAGCTAATTCCAAAAGCAACTGCTGACGGTGTGACTGTTTATTCAACAGGATATGGAAGAACATCCGCTGCTAATGGAAAAGTATTTAAGTGGGTTTTTAACGCACCTGTTACTTATTGGGACGGAGCTTCTATTGCGATCAAACATATATTGAAGAATAATAATGGTAATATTAAGGGTAAAAAAATTGCTCTTGTTTACCATAACTCAGCATATGGTAAAGAGCCAATAAGAACTCTTGAAACTTTGGCTACAAAACATGGTTATAAGTTAATGTTATTGCCTGTGGATCACCCAGGACAAGAACAAAAAGCAACATGGTTAAAAATACGTAAAGCTCGTCCTGACAATATTTTAATGTGGGGTTGGGGTGTTATGAACTCTGTCGCAGTTAAATCTGCTGCATCTATTAAATTTCCAATGGATAAATTTATTGGTATTTGGTGGTCAGGTTCTGAAAATGACGTCTTACCTGCTGGACAAGGTGCACACGGTTATAAATCTTTAACTTTTAATGCTCCAGGTACTAATTATCAGGTTCATAGAGATATTAAGAAATATGTCCATGATAAAGGTGAAGCTTCAGGCGATGGTTCACACTTCGGAACAGTATTATACAATAGAGGTTTGTTCCAAGCTATGGTTCAAGTAGAAGCTGCTAGAGTTGCTCAAAAAATTCATGGTACTTCTAAAATCACCCCTGCTATGTACCGTGATGGTATGGAAGCTGTAGACCTAAATGCAGAGAGAATGGCAGAAATAGGTTTTAAAGACTTCTCACCTCCATTTAAAAACACTTGTGAAAACCATGGTGGAAGTGGACTTGCAGCTGTTCAACAATGGGACGCAAAAAACAAGAAATGGAATATGATCACTGACTACATGGGAAGTGATAGAGCTATCATCAATAAGTTAATTGATGAAGATTCCTCTAAGTATGCTAAAGAGCAAAAGATAGCTCTTCGTTGTAACTAAAAATCTGAGAGCCTAATTTTTTTAGGCTCTCTTTTATCTACGGGAAAAATAGTATGGATGACATTAAAGTAGCTAAAAAAAGTAAATCACCTAACAGATCTGATGATATTTTAATTGTTAACAATATTGAAGTTGTATACAGCCATGTTATTTTAGTTTTAAAGGGCGTTAGTTTAAAAGTAAAAAAAGGTGGTATTACTGCATTGCTTGGCGGGAATGGTGCCGGGAAAAGTACTACCCTAAAGTCAATATCAACTTTATTATCTTCTGAAAGAGGAGAGGTTACAAAAGGGTCAGTTAACTTTAATGGTGAAGATATTCACGGTCTTGATCCTGCACAACTAGTTAAAAAAGGTGTCATCCAAGTTATGGAAGGAAGACATTGTTTTGAACATTTAACGGTTGAAGAGAACCTCCTAACTGGTGCCTATACTAGATCTAATTCCAAAGAAACTAAAGATGATTTAGAGAGAGTTTATAATTATTTTCCAAGATTAAGAGAAAGAAGAACTTCTCAAGCTGGATACACATCAGGTGGTGAGCAACAAATGATAGCTATTGGAAGAGCCCTTATGGCTCATCCAACTATGATACTGCTAGACGAACCATCTATGGGACTAGCCCCACAATTAGTTAAGCAGATATTTGAGATTGTTGCTGAAATAAATAAGAAAGAAGGTGTTACAATTTTACTAGCTGAACAAAATACCAACGTAGCGCTTCAATATGCAGAATATGCATATATTCTTGAAAATGGACGTGTTGTTATGGAAGGTTCAGCAGAATCTATGAGAGACAACGAAGATGTTAAAGAATTTTATCTTGGCATCTCAGGAGAAGGAAAACAATCTTTTAAAGATGTTAAACAATATAGACGTAGAAAAAGATGGCTATAAAATTAAATGAAAAAGAATAATTTTTTTGATGATTTAGAAATTAGAACCAACGACGAAAGAAATTTAGATCATTTAAACAAAGTTAACCAATTAATTGAACAAGCTCTAAATAATAAAAATCAGTCTTTAAGGTTAAATGGTAAACTCAATGATTTAAATGATTTATCATCTATTCCACTATTGAGAAAATCTGAATTAACAAACAAACAAAGTAAAAATCTACCTTTTGCTAATCTTAATGTAAGTGAAATTAAAAATTTTGCTCATATTTATAGATCTCCCGGTCCTATATATGACCTTGATGGTCATTCCCAAAACTGGTGGAGATTTGCTAGAGCTTTACATGCAGCTGATTTTGGATATGGAGACATTGTTCAAAATTGTTTTTCTTATCATTTCACACCTGCAGGTGCAATGTTTGAAGAAGCAGCTAAAATTTTAAAATGTACAGTCTTCCCCGCTGGAGGAGATAATACAAACCTTCAACTGGAAGTGATGCACACTATTGGAACTACTGCCTACGTAGGCGTCCCAGATTTTTTGAAAATAATCTTAGAGAAAGCTGACGAAATGAAGATAGCGCTTCCTAAATTAAAAAAAGCAATGGTAACAGGTGGACCTCTTTTTCCAGCCGTTGCAAATAACCTTAAAGAACGAAATATTTTAACTCGCCAATGTTATGGCACAGCTGATTTAGGTTTAGTAGCATATGAAGCTGCCGAAGGTGACGGCATGATTATTGATGAAAGTGTTATATTAGAGATAGTCAAACCTGGCACCGGGAAACCTCTTAAAGATGGTGAAGTTGGTGAGGTTGTAGTTACAGTACTTAATAATTTTGAGTTACCTATTATACGATTTGCTACAGGTGATCTATCAGCAATTTTAGAGGGTGAAAGTTCAACTGGACGAACTAATAAAAGAATTAAAGGTTGGATGGGAAGAGCTGATCAGACTACAAAAGTAAAGGGTATGTTTGTACAACCATCTCAAATAAATCAAATCTTAGAAAACCTAAAAATTAAAAATAATGCACGCATGATAGTAAGTAGGAAAAATGATAGAGATGAATTACTTCTAAAAGTTGAATCTAATATTTCCAACTCATCAGACATAGGAGCTATACAACAAAAAATTTCTGATGAAATTAAAACTGTTATAAATTTAAAAGGAACATCTGAAATAGTTCCCGTTAACAGTTTACCTAATGATGGAAAAGTGATAGATGATATTCGAGCTTTTGGAGGATAAAAATGATACTTAAAAATGTTAGAGCAGTAATTACAGGAGCTGGCAGTGGTCTTGGAGAAGGTACTGCACGATACCTTAAAGATAAAGGTGCAGAGCTTTTGTTAATAGATTTAAATGCAGATGGACTGAAAAGCGTTGCAGACGAAATAGGTGCTCAATATTGTGTTGGTGATGTTTCTAATGAAGAAGAAATGAAAAATGCCATAACTGATTTTAATGGTCTTAACTGTTTAGTTAATTGTGCAGGAATTGCCGTTGGAGCCAAAGTCGTATCTAGTAGAGGAATGCATGATTTAAACCTGTTTGAAAAAGTACTTAAGGTGAATTTAATTGGAAGCTTTAACATGCTTAGATTATGTGCTGATAAGATGCAAGCTAATGAACCTGACCATGAAGGTGAAAAAGGTGTTGTAATCAACACAGCTTCAGTAGCAGCTTATGATGGACAAATTGGACAGGCTGCTTATTCTGCCTCCAAAGGTGGTATTGTGGGCATGACATTACCAATAGCACGTGAATTAGCTTCAAATGGAATAAGAGTTAATACTATAGCGCCAGGTTTATTTGCAACTGCAATGCTATCAGGCATGAGTGAGGAAGTTCAACAAAGTTTAATAGCTACAACTGTATTTCCAAAACGTCTTGGAACACCATTGGAATACGCTATGTTAGTTGAAAGTATTTTAACTAATGTTTTATTAAACGGTGAAACAATTAGACTTGATGGATCTGTCAGATTAGCGCCAAGATAAATAACTTTTTGATGTTCTAAAAAAAATGAAAATAAAACCTAAGTATTTTGATGATTTCCATATTGGTGAAACTTTTGAAACTGAACCTAATTTAATTTCAAAAGATGAAATTATTGACTTTGCATCTAAGTATGATCCACAAGCTTTTCACCTTGATGAAGAGGCCGCTAAAAATGGTCCCTTTGGACAATTAACTTCAAGTGGATTTATGACATTAGGAAAGTCGTTCACTCAAATATTTAATACAGATGTTTTCAATGGCTCTAGTATGGGAGCATGGGGGTTAGACGAATTAAGATGGACTAAACCGGTATACCCTGGTGACACTCTTAAAACTAAAGTTGAAGTATTAGAGAAAAAATTATCCTCAAAAAACCCAATCAAAGGGACCGTAAGGTTAAAACAAACTGTTTCAAATCAAAACGGTGACATAGTTATGACTTGGATATCAAACTCAATGATTAAAGTTAAAACTAATTAATTAAAGTTTATACAAATGCTTTAATCGCAGCTATTAAAGCTACACCATAAATAACTCGAAGTATTTATTAATTTGATTATGATTGTCATTATCATAAATTTAACTTTATAGAAACTTAATTTAACTTTTTATCCAACCAACATAACCTTCATCCATACTTAAGACTTTCTCAAATCCATGTTGTACAAAAAAATTAGCCGCTGATTTACTTGAATTGCCGTGATAACAATAAATTAGTATAGTATCATTTTTATTTTTATCTTTTAAAAAATTATCAATATCTAAATCTTCTACATGAATTGCTTTATCTATATGCCCATTTAAAAAAGAGTTTCTATCTCTAATATCAATGATAGTTAAATTATCTTTATCTATAATTATTTTTGCTTCTTCTATAGATATACATTGAAAAGACATAATAGCTATATTGCTTCTATAATAACAGATATACCTTGCCCGCCACCAATACACATTGTAGCAAGACCATACTTACCTTTACGCTTTCTTAATTCGTAAATGAGCTTTGTCATAATTATTGCGCCAGTTGCCCCAACAGGATGACCAAGTGCAATCGCTCCACCGTTAACATTTACTTTTTCTGGATTAAGACCTAGTTGTTTGTTTACTGCACAAGCTTGTGCAGCAAAGGCTTCATTTGATTCTACTAAATCTAAATCTGAAACTTCTAAACCGGCTTTTTTTAAAGCCATTTTTGAAGCAGGAACGGGCCCCATTCCCATTTCATCTGGATCAACACCACCAAACCCATAAGAAACAATTCTAGCCAAAGGGTTGCCCTTTTTTGCTTTTTCTTCATTAGCAAGAATTAAAGCTGATGCGCCATCATTGATACCTGAAGCATTTCCAGCAGTAACCACTCCATCTTTTTTAAATACCGTTCTTAATCCTGACAAGCTTTCCATGGTAGTATTTGGTTTTAAATGTTCATCATTTTCAAAAATATCGATACCTTTTCTTGTCTTAATTTCAATTGGAAGAATTTGGTCTTTAAAAACCCCACCTTCTATAGCCTTGTTTGCTCTTTGTTGACTTATGAAAGCAAATTCATCTTGCATGTCTCTACTTATTTGATATCTGCTTGATATGTTTTCGGCAGTAATGCCCATATGGCCATGACCAAAAGGGTCATGAAGGGCTCCTAGCATCATATCATGAACTTTCCCATCGCCCATTCTTGCTCCCCAACGAAAGCCTTCAACGATATGTGCACCATTTGACATGACTTCAACGCCGCCAGCCATTGCAATTGATGCATCTCCTAAAGCTAAGAGTTGAATAGCACTAATAATTGCTTGAAGCCCAGAACCACACAACCGATTTACTGTCAATGCAGCTGAATCCTTACTCAAGCCTGCTTGAAGGGCAATAACTCTACTCACATACATATCTCTTGGTTCTGTATGAATAACGTTACCAAAAACTGCATGTTCAATTTCTTTTGAATCATAACCTGATCTTGTAATAGCCTCTTTTGCTACTAAAGTACCTAAATCAACTGGAGAAAAGTTTTTAAGTGTTCCGCCAAAACTTCCTATTGCAGACCTATTTGCAGACATTATAAAAACGTTATTCATATTAAAATTCCCTTCTAAAATTTTATTTTTTAATTTGTTAGAACTAAATCTAAATCGTCTAAACTTTTGAAAAACTCGTTTACTCTAACATCGTCCACATCTTTAATATTTTATGGAGACCAATTAGGTTTTCTATCTTTATCTACAAGCATGGCTCTTACACCTTCAAAAAAGTCACCTATTTTCAGACACTTTTGTACCATTCTATATTCCATAATTAATTCGTCCTTTAAGCTCATTTGACTTGCTTCTCGAATTTGTTTTAAAGAAATTTTTAAAGATGTTGGTGATTTGTGTTTCAACTCTTCAAATTGATTATTAAAGAATTCATTATTCAATTTTGATAACGTTTCACACCTTGCAAAAATATCTTCAATTTTATCAAACGAAAACGCATCTTTAATAATTTCTTTATGTTCTAACAAAACACTATCTTCAGTTTTTGGATTTGAGGATAAACTATTAATAACTGAGGTAACTTTATCATTGGTATCTGGTGAAGATGTAATTAATGAATTTTTTAGTTTTTCTATTTCAGTTGAAGCAACATAGTTAGTTGCAAGATTTAACGAAATTAAATCGTACGCTTTTAACTTTGCACCAACAAGAGATAACCAAGCACCTATTCCTTTATCTAATTGTCCTAGTAACCAACCTCCTCCAACATCAGGGAAAAGTCCAATAGCCGTTTCAGGCATTGCAAACATTGTCTTTTCTGATGCAACCACATGGCTTCCATGCATTGAAATACCAACACCTCCACCCATAGTGAAACCGTTGATTAA
>Ga0233438_10000717_pt1 | contig 40265 bp, 30 predicted proteins | sample SI_123_September_FD_182720 | JGI IMG/M metagenome (GOLD analysis project Ga0233438, IMG submission 182720) | Seawater microbial communities from Saanich Inlet, British Columbia, Canada - SI_123_September2016_10_MG | ecosystem: Environmental > Aquatic > Marine > Inlet | place: Canada: British...
CTTCTAGCCATGCAAATTGTATTTTAATATTTGCCATTTTATTAACGGGTAAATTATTGTGTTTATTCCACTTTGCATTTATTTCAAGCAAAGTAAAATTTTGACTATAAGAATTTAAACAGGTTAATAGGGTTATTAAAATTATAATTTTTTTCATGGCTATTTTTTTTCTATTATTTCATATAGCTTTTCATCTATTTTATCTAATTTATCACTATTTTCTTGAACTTTATCTTGAGTATTCATAATTGTTTCTCGAATTAACTGATCTTTAAGATCATATTCGGTTCTTGTAATAGTAGGCTTTGGTAATTCTTTAGCAAGTTCTATATCCTTTTGTAATGTAAAATATAAAGTAACTAAGGAAATAGCACCGCCAATGACTATACCTATAGTTTTTAAATCTAAGGTTACCTGTGTTTTTTCGTTTAAGTTCATAGTAATTATTTATTGGGCTGTATTTATTATTTATTAAAGATTATTTTAAACTGTCTTTTCTCTTCTTTAGGTTCTGGTATTTTATTATAGCTTCTATACGATCGGCTTCTTTTTTAAGTTTACTTATTTCTTTTGTAAACAATCCTAACTCTTTGAGTATATCTATTTGCTCTTGCTTTTTAAGCTTTTTAAGATCATACCTTTTTATTTCACCAGGAGTTAAATCCTTCTTTTTCTCTGTCTCTTTATTTTCTTTTTTAATTACTTTCCTACGTGCTTTCTGTTCTTCATAATCAGCTTCCTTCTCCTCATCGCTTTGCAGCGTCCACAGTGAATGACCGAATAACAGACCTCCTGTTTTAGTTAAATCGCTCTGGGCGTAATTTACAGCATCGATCATATTAGCTATCTTTCTTTGCGCTCTGTCTAAAGGTATATTAAACAATGCAGCTGTTTGTCCTAGAGCAACAACTCCCGGCATCTTAGCATAGTTTTTAAATACATTACCTTCATTAACATCAAATAAGAAATCCTTATTGTAATCAATAGCCTTTGTAGTTGCATATATTTTTGATATCTTACTTCCTACCGCAGGCATAATACTAGTTAAGCCTTTAATAGCAGCAACATCATACTCAGGTCTTTTCTTTTTACTTTCTTTATGTATATTCATAAAGGTTTGTTTCAAAGCATTAAGACCGTTACCCCATATACCCATACCTCTTAACCAACTACTTAGCACTCCATTAGCAACTCCAACTCCGTCATTGTAGCCTAACTTATCTTCTTCCTCGTCATCACCGAACAATGTTCCCCATACCGAAGAAACCATTGCTCCTTGAGCTACTGTAAACAGTAAGTTTTGAACTAATCCGTAGTAAGCTATGTTGTAAAGGTTTTTACCTTTGCTACCACGGCCATTTACAAGATCTAAATAAGACTTTTGAACTAAACGATTGTATTGCATTGGAGTATTAGCAAAAGCCAACATAAGCCTCCCAGATGTGCTCGCTTGTTGCTTGCTTATCTTATCTGCTCTACTTGATTGTTGTGAGCTCTGTGCGTGTTCTGTTGTTTCTAATAGAGCTTGCTCTTTTGCTGCTTTAGGATCAACCCCTTGCTTTATAAGTTTATCGTATGCATTTCTATAGTAAACTGCTCCGCCAAGTGCAATAGCTCTTGAATCCGCTGCTTGCGTAAAGACATATCCCCACTGCAAGAATCTTGCTAGCTTACCTTGTAATCCTTTTCCTTCAGCAATACGAGCAATATCAGAATCGTTAACGTCCATCTTAAGTGCATTACGTCTGTCTAAAAGAAAATCAGTGTTCATCAACATCTTATAATCTTTAGCAAGTGTAGGCATCTTAGTAAATATAGTCTTTAAACTTTTACCCCAAGTGTTATCGCCTGCAGCCATAAAGTTAGTTGCTGAAAGTAATTGTAAACCAGCTGATCTAGTGTTAAGGAACATTATGTTCCCTACCGCACCGGATATAAATTGTAACATAACTTTAGTGTCACTATCTAAACTTTGAGAGCTGTTTCTACCAGTCTTCATTCTTTCTATAGAATTCTGTAGCGCAGCAACATACTTAGTACCATGTTGTACTCTTAGCTTATTCATATTGCTTTCAGAAAATATAGTCTCAATTCCTTTACTCCAGAATCTAAGCGCTTCTTTCCTTTTAGCTTTATTAATACCTTCAAGGTAATCTGTCTTCAAGCTTCCTGTAACCCAGTTTTTACTAGGATTAGCAAACTCTTCCGGCAATGTCTTAGCCATAAGGTTAAGCGTGAAACGATATAACTCATCACTTTGTTTTACATGTTCAGCTAAGTCTAATTCATTTTGCTCAGATAAACCAGGTACTTTAATACCTTGCTTTCTCCACATATAAACTCTTACTGCGTCTTCACTAGTATAAGTTATGTCTTTACCACTTTCTGTTTTTAATGTTACCTTACCATTTAAAACTTTATCACTAATTCCGTTATTAACTTTTATATCTCTATAACGCTTAGCCATTTTAATTCTAGCCTTCTCAATCTCTCTCGAAGCAATAGCGAATGGCTTTAATAGATTCTCCTCATATAACCTCATCATAGCTTCACCTTGCTTGCCTTTTGGCAATGTTCGGTAAAGTAAACCTAAGAAATCATCAGCCCCAGATTCAACTAAGTAACCTCGCATAATGGATTTAAGTCTAGATCTAAAACCTTTACTAACCTGATCTCCAAGCTTTTGTGCTTCTACTTCATTAAACTCAATATCTGGATCAACGCCTGTTACTCCACTGTATAAATCATTCCATTGCAAATCAAGGTTTCTAGTTGCTTTGTCTAACAAAGTTTGACCCTCACCGTCCATATCGAATACATCAAGTAAATCTTTTACGTACTTAGGTTGACCTTTACTTTTAGGCGCTTTATCGATAATAGTCTCAGCGTCTACAATATTGTTTATAGTTTTATCTAATTTTTTAGATTCTTTTATAATAGGTGTTTTATTGAATTTGGTTTTTCCAGTCTTTATATTTATTGTTGTAGAACTATTTCTGGTACTTTCAATTGCTAAGTCTTTTGTTGGCCTATCCATTCTATCCCACCAGTTTTGGTGTCTACCACCTCCGTTCCTAAGGCTTAATAATTTCCCCCCTTTAAAAGCAATTTTCCATCCACCTAAAGATTCTTTAGCACCAGCCTCAGGTTCGCCGTACCATTTCCAAGCGTCAGCGTTCAATATTTTAGGTATTGTACCGAAATCCGGTAGGGTTGGCCATTGTATTGCTCCTTCCGCGTAAAATTGTTCCTTAGTCTGATTAGGATCTTTTAACTTGTACCAAACTTGATTCAAAGAAGCCATATCTTCCCCAGTGTCTTCGTTAACGTCAGTAAATTCAAAGTCCTGTATTAAAATAAACCCAGGTCTTTCCCCTCCTTCTACTAATTTTGCCATTTCTTCCTGAGACAAATCACTGTCTATATTCAGTAAAGGAGCTTGACTAGCGTATTGCTTAATGGTTTTACCTCCCTCTATACGTTGGTTAAGTTCAATAGACTCTACTACATTAATAGGCCTACGGTTGTCATAATAGTCATCTAATTCAGCATTTTGCTCTTTGGTATATTCTTCACGCCATGCAACTACACACCAAGGGTTACTCTTTTTCCCCCAATTAGTATCAACAGCATTTCTAACAGCTTTTTGACCTGCTTCAGTAAAATCTACATCATAAATAGATATGTCGCTGTTTGGCACGTCAGTTTTGTTTGAAAATTCTTTTACCTTATCAGGATTAACTCTTTTAGCTTTTGGAACAAGGTCGTAGCTTGCTAGTAACTCATCGACGTTTTTAAAAGTAAAAGGATCTATTTTATTTTGGGCAGCAACATGTAAAGCGTCTACAATTTTATATCCGTCTTCTGGGAATCTTATATGACTATTAGCAAGGAAGTGAAGAGCCATTTTTTTAGCCTTAGTCAAATCTGTTGCCCCTATTTGTTCGCCTTGCACAGCGTTATCCATGTACAGAAAAGATAAATCTATTTGTCTTTCTATATAACCGCTATTTATTTCAGCGTCTGTTATTGTTCCGCCTCCTCTTCTCTTAGCTATTATAACAGAATACTGCTTTTTTAGTTTTTTAGATTCTTTGACAATAGCTTGCTCTACTTTGCTTTTAACACCGTCTATGTTAAGAGCTTCCTTAACCGCCATGACGTTTTTAATATGGTCATCAGCAAAAAAGAAATCATTATAACCTTCAGCTGCTTTACTTGTTATCCAATCACCTTTAGCCTGAGGATTTGAATCAGCAAGCCCTGTAATATTCTGTAAAGGAATATCAAGACCAAGACCGCTCAAAAATTCATGTATAGCATATTTTGAATTAGCAGGTCTAGCTGTTAGTATGAAAACATTTTCATTACCGAACTTAGATACAAGCTTTTTTGTTTTTTCAAACAAAGGACCTTTCTTTCCATCTACGACTTTACTGAATTCACTAAAATCCCACTCGACGCCTTCCTTAGTCATTCTGTCACCGTCTTTAGCGAACTGTTCAGCCGTTAATTTACCCTTCTTACCGTTAGGCAATGTATATAATACTTGGCTAGCCGTTCTGGCTAATGTATCATCAAAATCAAGTACGCTAATACCTTTTCTTTTAGCGTCGGAATTTCTATCCATAGCTAAGTTTGTAGCTAATCGTACATCTTCAGCACGCTTAGATTCTTTTAAGCTATTTCTTTCGCTTACTACATCAAAGCTTTTTAGCTTATACTTGTTTAATAACGCTTTTATTTTTGGAGTATACCTAGCTTCATCACCTACTTTTGCAAGTAGATCATCGATCTCTTTAGGTATTACATCTAAGTATAGTCCGTCAAGGAACGCTTGAATGTCTTTAACATTCCCTCTAGCGTACTCTTTTAAGGTATCTTTAATTACTGCCAAAGAAGTAACATGTTCTAATACCAAGGACCCATCAGATTTGTATACGTTTCTAAGATAAGATATTCTTCTTAAAGTACCCATCTGACCAATAGACATAGCTTCTATGGCCGCAATTGCATCGTCAACAGTTAACGCTGTATCTATAACATCTAACACTACCTTTTGAAGTTTTTGAACTTCATTTATAGAATCTAAACCATAAGCTTGAATGCGGTCAAATGCTTTGTTTTTTATTTCAAGAATAGTTGTAGGGTTGTTTACGAAGTCTCGCTTTCCGTCGATTACTTCGTATATATAACCTTTATTACCTCTTTTTTCAAGTTCAAATCCTAGTCCTTCAAAATCAACTCCTTGATCTTTAAGTAGATTAACCATCTGCTCGTTAGTAGACACCTTTTGATAGCTATCGTTACGCCAAGCTCTACTGAATGCTTGTAAAAACTGTCTTACATCTTCTTTAGTAGAACTCTCATTTAAGTTACCTACAGCTTTTTGGAAACCTTGATCTCTATATAACCATTTGTAAACTTTACCCCAAGCATCACCTAATTTATTTCTAACATCTTCTAAGGTGGCATCAGATCCTAACTTATCAAAGCTATAAGCAAGCTCAGCATTAAATATTTTTCTTCCTTTCCCGCCTAGTATTTTGCCAGCTAGCTTAGATACCATTTCTAATTGCTTAACTGAGCTAGGGTCTTTCTTTCCTTTGAACCATGCATCAAACGCAACTCCTAATTCAGGTGTTATAATGGTAATTTTGCTAAGGTCTAGCTTTTTACTTTCCATAAGCACGTTCTTACCTGCAGCAATATCTTTTATAGTCATAGGATCTAATCCTACAGCAGCTGATCTACTTAGTTCGTTAGAAACCATACGGTTCAACGTTCTCATAACACCAATAAAAGTCTGTCCTTCCGGCGATCTACCAGTAATACCTATTTTTATTTTGGCCTTACCATCTGTGTCTACAAACCCACCAATACCATCTAAAACTTCTTTATATGTAAGTCTACGAAGGTTACCGGATTTATTACCTACACCTGTTGTATTTCTTTGTATATTGCTAAAAGCTAATTTTACTACGTTGTTAGGTACACCTGTGGATTTACCTTTAGACCTACCTTTACTGCCGTCTATCAAATACTTATAATCCTCAGCGGATAGTTGAGGTAAAAACTTAAATAGGGTTTGTAGCATGTTCTGATCTGCAACCCGCTCAACTTCAAATCCCTTACTTTGCATTTCTTTAGTGAATGCTTCTGCAGTATCGATTTCTCTACGCTCTTCTATTGTGATGCCGTCTTTAGTTAGCTTAAACACTGCGTACGGCTTCGTAATCGCATCCATAGCCTTCTTATAAGTTTCCTTATTTAGGTTAGGCGATCTAGATATTCTTTTATCAAATATGCCTACTGGTATATCGAACATCTCAGCTAATACCTCAGCCGTAAAACCAGGTAGCTTGCTAAAGCTTTCTACAGGTGAATTACCTTTGTTAGCTTTCCAAAATTCAACTGAGGCATCCATTGCCTGCTTATAACGACCGCTACTGGCTAATAATGAAGATATTTTAAATTTGCCCTCAACGCTCATTTGTATTCCGCCTTCATCAAACATAGTATCTTCTGTTCCGATGTTGTTAGATACATCGTCAAATTGCTGGGATATACCTTCGCTAGCGCTAGCAACACCTAAGTCAGTGGCTAATGTTAATAATCGTAATCCACCACGATTAAATATAAGATCCTCAACATCGTTGATTGTCTCTTCTCCCTTTCTGTTAATAGTGGTTTTCTTGAACTCATTAATAACCATGCTGGCTATTCTAGCTTTAGCAGCGTCCTTGTATACATCTCTGCCTCCTATAACAGCAGCTGCTTCTTTAGGTATTTTATCATAAAGTAGCTTAGTAAAAAACGTAACAGCTTTACCTATAGGCTTTTCCAGCCTATCTAATATTTCTGTTTCAGTTCGTTGTAACTTGGCAGGCTTAGCAGTTCTAGTTGGATTATCTTTAATCTTCTTTACAGCTAAAGCTTTCTCCGTTCTAGTCATTTCTGACTCAGGCTTAGCTTCTATTTTAGCTATTTTAGCCGCGTCAGTTTCTTTTTCTCGAGCTGATAGCTCTTTATTCATTGACTGAGCTTCTTCTATTAATGGTTCGATCTTTGCTTTAGCGTCGTCAGTAAGTGAATATTTCTTTTTAGAACGCTCTTTCTTTTCTCTAACCTTTTTTTCAGTAGGCTTATCTTCTGGCGTAATCTCAGGAGTAACCTCCTCGCCCGCATCAAATCTATTTTTAGCAGCTTCTACTTCTTTAAGTGCTTTTTCCACCTCCTCTAGCAAAGCATCGTTATCAGGTGCGTCTTCCCAAGCGTCAAGAGCGTCCTCGTAAGCTGCATCAGCTTCTTCTAAGGTCATAGGCCCGCTAGGCTTAGCTTTATTACCTATGCTTTTATTTTGAGCTGCCTCTATGTCTTTAAGCTCATTTATCTGCTGGTTTATACCTTGCAACTTGTTGTCTCGTTCTTCAGGATCCAAATACGGATTATCTTCTGTAGCTTCCTTTCTGTCAAGTAGTTTCCTCATTTTAGGACTCATAGACTCCTTAACTTCTGCTTTCTTTTTAGAGCTTTTTTCAGTTGTTTTAACTTTAGATATCGTTTCCTTTAATCTAGCAATATCAATGTCTCCATTTCTTATGCCTTTAGCTAGCTTAACTGCAAAAGCAGCAAAATCATCCACCCCTCTAAAGTTATAATCGTAAACGTCAGTACCTACAGCATCTTGAATCATCGCAGCCATCATCCCATTTAGCGGAACATTTTTAGACGATGTTAAATCAATCCTGTTTTCATTAACCATTTCAAAAAATTCCATAAGAGCTTCCTCCGCAACATCTGTTTTGTCGTAGCTTGCGCTTTTTTCATAGCCTTGCATTGCAGTTTCCATTCTAGCGGAAAGAGAAGGGTTGTTAATCTTAAGCCACTCCCTTACTTGATTACCTATTTCTAATAATTTGCTTCGGTCCTTACCTTTAAAAATTAACTCCATGTTACCGTGACCCAACTCGTGTTCCTGTACGAACTGTTTGTTATTGTCCGCTTCGGCTTCAATAATAACATAAGGGAGAGTGCCTCCGTCTTGAGTTTTTACACTTGCCCCAGCAGACCCTGTTTCTATAGAAGTTATAACTTTTTCTTTTGTGGACTCAGATAGATCTTCTCTTTCGTCAATGTAATCCATAGCCTCATCCCTAGTCTCAAAAACTTGAAGATTTGGGTTTATTTTCTTATTCTGCTTAGCTCTTTTACGTGATTGATCTATGTTATACTCCCTAGTAGCCGCTAGCTCAACCTGATTGTCTTTAGAAGAGTATATTTTACCAGGATTTTCCCTTTCTAATTTAGTTCTAGCGTCACTAATATACTTATTGTATACATCTGGTTTAGTTGCTTGCATAAGTACAAACTCGTTTCTGTAACCAGAACCAATATATAGTTCCTGAGCTGCTTTTAAATTAGCGAACTTTTCTATTTTTTGATCTATTACGCTCTGATCAGCATTTGTAGAGTTTGATAATATAGCTATTTCTCTTTTCAGCTTAGCAGCGTCTGTCTGAAGCTGAGCAAACGTTTCTGATCCATCTTTAGTAACACCATTTAAAGGCTTTTCTAATAGCTCTGCGGCTTTTTCATTTGAAGCTTTATTAGCATCTACATATACTTGGAATAAAATTTGGTCAGTTTTTCTAGCATTAATAAGCAGATCTCCTTCAAGACCTTCCATAGCCGCACGGTGGTTCTTTAAGCTTTTCTCCGCTTTTAAAGCAGCGTCAGCATAAGAGCTTAATTGTTCTATATCTGCTTTAGCAGCCATAGATCTAGCAGCAACACCTTTAAAGAAAGGCAAAGCTGAAAACACAAAACTAAATCCAGAGCTGGATATAGCAACATGTTTGATGTTTTCGTAGGGATCATTACCATAAATAGCATTTTCAGCAAAGTTAGTAGTGATCTCCCCGACGTTTTCTAATAGCACATCGTTTACGATGTCCTTATATTGAGACTTTATAAAATCTTTAGTTCCTAAAGCATACTGCTTAGCTCCTTCCGTACCAAATTTTGTACTTTCAAAAAACTGCTTCTTTGCTTTTCTTAAAATAGGTACAGTAGTTAATTGTGTAGGCAAAGCATTAGCTAGCCCTATACCTGCCATGGTTAAGAATTGATTTACCCTCTTGGTTTCTTTACCCATTAAAGCATCTTCAAAAGCCATTTCCATACCAGCTTGTCCACCAGTGTACATACCGACAGTTAAAGCTCCGTAACCACCAGTTGCCATCATAGCAACAACTATAGGTCCTTGAGTAGAAGCTTCCTGTAAAACGAACTTACCAAAATTCTTAGGAGAGCTAAATCCGTCATCTACACTAACATCTCTGACGTAACCTCTTTTACTTGCGTCTTTAGCTTTTGAATATTTGTTAGCTATAGCGTCTACGCTTTTCATAGAAGTGTCATATATATCGTCAACAGAAGGGGCATCTTCACCCATAGTAGCTGCTGCTGCAGCACCTCCAATTATAGATCCAACACCAGTGCCTAACGCTGTGACTGCATATCCTGCTCCTGTAACTATATCAGCAATTCCCCAACCAAAAGTACTGAATGCTTTTTCAGCAAGACTATAGTTAAGTGAATTAGCTTTTGACATAGCGAAAGCTTCAGGCATTTTATCAGCTATAGAAGCATTTTTAGCTATTGTATCGCTATAAGTTTTGTAAGTAGCATTGTAGTTAGTCTGCATGCTAGTTAACTGGTCATAGTTAGCTTGAGTGATAGGGATTTTATTCCAGGTCCCAATAATTTCTTCCTCATTCCCCCCCCACTGCACACCGTCTATAACGACTGGTTTACTAGGATCTTTTTTGAAAGAGTCTAATTGGTCATGTGACCTAGACATATTACCTAAATCATTAGATAAAGACTTAGCTAGCAATGTGTTATCTTGATATTCAGTAACTAATTTACTATTTTTTAAATTACCAAATACTGTAAACTCATCTCTGAACTCAGGGTTTTCCGATAGGAATTCCTCTCTCTTCTTAGTTATTAGATTCAGACGTTCGTCAGCCAGCATCTTAGAATACATGTTAGCTTTAACCTGAGTTTCAGCTCCCTCATAAGACATAGGGGTGTGCGTTCTAAGGTATTTTTCTGTGTTTTCTTTTATTTCCTTCTCGTAAGGCTGAACAACTAATTCCATAGTTTGTCCCTTACCTGTTTTTACTAATTCTGTTGTAGGAGCAAATACATCTTCTAATGATCCTATTGATGCTTCAGCTTCCTCTTTTGTAGCCTGTAAACTCTGTACTATCGGAGAATCCTGAAAGTTTTTTCCTTTAACTCTTAAAGTAGCAGCGTCTTGAGGGCTCATAGTATTAGCTACGAAATCTGCAAATTCTTTTCCTTTACCTTTAGACTTTTTAGTTGTCCCTCCTCTTTCGGCTAATGTTTGTAATTCAAATGTTGTTTGCTCTTGTGTATCGGGATCAGTATGTGTTACTATAGTACTAAATTCTGGGTTGTCATACTTTCCTCCGCGGTTATCTGATTCTACAGTATATTCATCTAAGCCTTTGAATTGTGTTTCTAAAGCTCTAACCGCAGTGTCTCCATACCCGCTAAAGGTTTCCTCCCAGACATCCGCATTAACTAGCTCCCTGCCTGGCTTTTCTTTGTCTTTAAAGTTTGATAAAACTACTTGGTCTAGTTGTCCTCCTTGAAATTCAGTTTGTGAATCCGAAGAACCATCTTCCGATGTTAATTCCGTATCTTGTGCTGGTGTTTCTGATACCACATCCGCACCCTCTGCGGCATCTGTTGGAAAAACCTTGTTTTCATCTTCACCGATTACAAAACCATCAGTTTCCCAATCATCGGTTTTCTTATCGTCACTAGATGGACCTTCGGTTAGCAGTTCGACATCGTTACCAGGGCCTAAAGCTTTTATATATGCCTGAGCATCAGCTTCGTTTTCAAAAGTTTCTTTTCTTCCGTTTATTAAGTATGTAACCATAATTTAATTTTATTGATTTGCTGCTGCAACTATGTTATCAGCTAATGTACTAAGGGCTGCGTATGTTCCTGTAGAGTATTTAAGATTATTTTTAAGGTACGACATTACATCAGATTTTTTTGTCAAATCGAATGTTTCACCTTGCTGCGGTTTCCCATTAGGAAAATCAATTGAAGTATTTCCGGGATCTATTTTATACATGTTAACTATATTTCCATTAATTTCTGTAACCATGTCGTATTTTGAGCCTTCAATATCTCTACTTGCGGCTTTAATATTTAGTATTTCAAGAAAATTGTCTTTATCAACCACCCCCGCTTTATATTTAAGATCATCTATTTCCGTTTTTAAAGTCCATTCTTTCGTTCCACCGCTTGCAGGGTTACTGTATTTCACCTTTTCCTCCGGCTTCATAACTTCAAATTCACCTTTTCCATTACGGAATACCCCTGTATTCATACCCCATTTGTATTCAATGTCTTTTGCCATTTCCGCATTAACCTCATCGAGCGCTTTATCATATTTACCATCTCCATCTTTGGTTGCGTCTCCAGACGTCAAATCATTCATCAGAGTATCAATCTGTTCTTTAGTTTTTTCAGGAAATATACTATTAGTCAGCACAGCTCTAGCTTTTATTGGGTCCATTTCTAAGTACGAACCAAAATTAGCTTTAGCTTTTGAAACGTTAACATCTACAGCTTCTTTTATACCTGATAAATCATTAGGTGTAAACTCTTGCATTCCCTTTTCTCTTTTGTTTCTGGCTGCATTAATTTCTTTAGATTGAGCATCTACACCGTCATATAAGTCAGGTGTTAAAGCAAAAGCTTTGAAGCTACCGTCTTTTATTTTGTCTGTAGGTAATTCGTAAGTCACACCGTCCTCGGTTAAAGTATTAACCCAATCATTACCAACTCTCTTGCCTGATAACTTAACGTTAGGATTACCATCTAAAAATCTTACGTAAGCACCTTGTAAACTATTTTCGTCGAAATAAACATTTCCTTCTGCTCTAAGTGTTGCTAATTCAGTTTTATCTTCACTGAAATAAGCTAAAGCACCCACCTGGTTTTGCTGAAATGTATTTTCTGCATTTATTGCATCTTGAGCAGCTAACCGGTCCTCTCTTGTAGCATTAACATCAGCTGCTACTTGGTTCATTCTATATTTTTCTTCTGAAGATTTCTCATAAGCAGCCATGCCTCCTGCTGAATATTCGTTCGCAGCAAGAGCTTTTCTAGCATCGGCGTCCTCTGTGCTACTTTCTTTAGCAGCGGCAATAGCGTTAGCATCGTCGATAGCTTGCTTCCTAGCTATTTCCTCTTGCTTTTTCTCCTGCTTTGCCATATTAAACAAGATAGCGTCTTGTATAGATGCAGCAGCTTGATTAGCCGCTGCCCCTATATTCCCCCCAGGGTTGTTCTGTATTATTAATGGATTTTGATAACTCATATTATTTTTAGTATAAACCGTTTTCTATATCTTGTAGGTCTTGTTGGCTGTATTCAGGAAGAGTAGCTGAAGAATTTAGTGTTGCTGTATCAGTATTCCATGCCGATGTATCTCCTGCCCCTGCTATTTCAGTGTCTATAGTTGCTAGCTGGCCCCCTGAGGAGGCGTTAGCCCCCTTTGAGAAAGATCCTCCCTTTATTCCTGCTCCAATAGCAGATCCTACACCACTGATCATACCGCTTAATGCATCGTTCTGAGCATTAGTAGCATTAGCCGAATCCATTCGGGCTTGATCTAAACCACCAGACATTCTATTTAATGTAGCATTATCTCTAGCTTCTTGTGTACTAAATTGAAATTGTTTACCGGTAGCTTGTTGCTGATTATATGTATTAGTCGCAGAAATTTTACCTGCTTGAACTCTAGCTTGTTCATTCATTGTTAATTGCTGTAACTTAGCCTCGCCTTGCGCTTGCAATTGTGAATTTTTAGCTTCTTGTGCTTCTAATGTAGCCGAAACTTGTTTCTTAGATTTAAGAGCCGCATTAGCTAAAGCGGTTGCGCCACCGGCACTTGCTCCTGTAGCTTGCAGAGTATCTAATGTAGCGGCTAAAGCCATATCGGACTGTTCAGCTTGAAATTCCGCTGCCTGCGTAGCAACACCTATATTAGCATAAGGATTGCTTAAGTTTCCACTCAAATCCTTAACCTGATCCGCTAAGTTTTTAGCCCCCGAGTAAGGATTCATAGGGTTTTGTCTGCCAGCCTCAAATTTTTTGATAGCTGCAGCTTGTCGCTGCTTCTCTGCTTCAGCTGCTCTTTTTGCTTTCTTAGCCTTACTGCCTTTTATCAATCCTCCACCGATTGATACCGCAGCTCCGACTGCCATTGCCCAACTCATATATTATCTATTTTAATTTGTTCTTTATATTCTAAATATTGCTGGGGAGTATCAACAACGTTAATCTCCTCTAGCAATTCTAAATCTTCTATATTATCTTTGTTCTTGTGTATACACGTCCACACAGTCTCCGTTAATGCATAACCTACTCTTTGTGTTCCTGGTTCGGAAACAATCATCATAGGTGCTTTTAAATGCTGTACACCATGTTCTGCTGTAGCAACTAGTATCTCACCTTTAAGCAAGAAATTATGATGTCGATGTTTATGTATTTTACCAACAACCATAGTATCCTTCGGTATTGTCATTTCTCTTGCATATATTCCGTCCGTAAAGGAATGCTTCATTCCTAACATTTCTAAGCTTTCAGGTAAATTACCACCTTGTTCAACAAGTATATCAGTGATCTGTTGTATTCCCTCCGCAGTGGAGCCCGTATATTTAGCTAAGCTATTATTATTCATAATGATATAATTACATGGTTTAACCAAAAGCTACGCTATTACGAGCGAACGAATGTAGTAGATATAGCGAAAATTTCTTTACTTCCCTTCCCTACATTATCTAGCTTCATAGTTATTTCTCCATAAAACCCTTTAACCCCAGATGATGAGGACCCAAAAACAACCTCACCTCCTAATATCAAGCTGGAGTTAATTAATGTGCCGTAATACTTGTCTTCCTTAGCTTTAAAAGAGCTTATAAACATTTGGTTTTCCATTTGCTCTAATGTTACCGCTGTAACTGCAGGTGAAATAGATAAAGCAGTATCTGTGTTTGTTGTAAAACTAAACATACTCCATCCACTGTCCCCTTCATAATTAACTGCTTGCATATTTTTAACAGTTGAAGGTGCTCCGTTGAATACTACCGATATAGTAGAAGGATATTGTGTTCCGTAAAATACTCCTCTATTGTCACTACCTGGATTTAATGTATAATGTTTCCATAGCTTACCATTATAAGCAGTATAATAATTATTATTAACACTAAATATCCAATTAGGATCGTAACTATATCGGCTAACCCACCCCTTAGATGCTTCATCATAAGCTAAGGTATCAAAAGAAGCAGCTCTTTGGCTATTACTACCCAAAGAAAGCACATATTGTTTATTGTGAGCATCCCATCCGCCTCTTATAGATGATGCCGAAGGTAAATTATCTCTGAAGAAATCTGTCATACCCGCACTTGAGATCGGTGTTATACCATCTCTTGATAATCTACATACAATGTTCTGATCTCTATCTGTAAAGTATTTTCTATAACCGTTTACCGCAAAAGATTCAGGATCTTTACTTATACCAAATTCCCCGCCAAAAGACACGTTTTGTCCAATAACCTTATTGGTAGCGGTCACCTGAGGATTACCTTCAGCTGTATATATTGCATCTTTATCAATAAGAGATTTACTAACTTTGCTTTCTTGAAATATAATAAGATTAGTATCTTCCGCATATAACTTCTGTATAGAACCATTAGATGGATCTATTGTTCTAGTTATGTCTTCCGCTACACTAAATTGGTTAGTAGCATTAAATCCTGTTCTTGAATTAAATGGGCCTGAATGTATTAACCCACTAAATTTATGAGATTGTTTAGGTTCGTCCTCTACTAAGTAAGCTCTTACTCCGAAATCTACAGTCGCATTGTTATAACCTCCTCGTATTCTAGATTCCTCCAATAACCAGCTTTCTTCCCTATCTTCTACTCCATCTTCTCTATAAGCTCCTGGTATAAATTGAAAATCACTTATTTTACCAAAAGTTATTTTAACATCTTCGGTGTCAGGTATAGGAGGAACAGGCTTGTTAGAAAAATTAATAGGATTAGGAGATATTCTAATCTGCTGATCGCTAAGCCTTTCAGTTATATGACCTTTATAATACCTTATAATTGAATTGTCTATAACGTCTAAATACTCGAAGCTAATTTCTTGCCCTACATTCATTTGTGTTTTGCTCAAAGTAAGAGGAGGCGTAGCGGTTAGGATTATTTGATCCCCAGCTGTAGGTGTGGTTACATAAAAAGTCAATTCTGTTCCAGATACTTGCCACATGGTTTGACCATTTACCACTTGTGGATAAGGCACCCCGGCTATTGTAACTGCCAATACCCATTCTGGGTTTAGAAGATCAGCGGGATCTATTGAAAGTATATCATACGGCCCTGCTCCATTAGCCACCCAACTATCCGAAGGAGAGGGTAGATCAGCAGCTACATCAAGGGGATTGCTCCCCCCTGTTATATCCGCAACCGTGCCAGGTTTTACATCTACGATGTTTTTTATTTTCTTTAAAGCAAACGCATTAAAGTATTTTAATTCTATTATTGCTGCCATAATTTTTAATTATCAAATCTAAAACGTGTTATACCAAATAGCGGCTCTGGATCTGTAGAACTTTCACTTGGGTAAGAAGTTGTTTGTCTAGCGCTTACATAAAGCGCGTTGTTGTATACCCCAGCTATTTTCTCTCCTGTTTGATAGCTAAATTGTGCAGAACATCTTAAAATAACTTTATTGACACTGCCCCACTCCATCCATTCTCCAAACTGACCTAAGTAATTTCCTTTCCAGCCAAAATTAATACCTTGCTCGCTAGAAAGTGGTTTCCACACTGTATTTAATTCAACATCTTCATAAAATGTGTGTACATATTCTAAATAAGGTGTTTCTGCATACAGAACTCCCGTATTATTAGTGTCTCTTATATAAGAATCGGTACCTGCAGACCTATCATATTCATAATAGTCATTAAACAAAGCGTTATCAGCATAATCATAAGGATCACTGTAAACTTTCTGAGCGGCATTGACAACTATGTCATCGGTACCGGTTCCTTGTATAACTATAGGCACACACTTAGGGTAGTGTAAGTCATCTGATTGCACCCATATTATTCCTTCTCCTGTTTCGCCACCCTCATACTCAAATCCTTTAGCAACTATTGCATACTCAATGTCTCCTTCAAGTTGCTCTGGAAAATCCAGCCTGTCAAAAGCACGAATGTATTGAACATAGACGTAGTTAGGATAGGTATCGCCTATTGAAGGAAAATCGTTTTTAGCATAGCCAGATATATCTCCAAACTCACCTGGAGGCCAGTTGTTTTGATTATACTCAACAGAAGTTTGACCAGGATATTCCATTTCAGTCCAAGAAGCATCATCTCCCGGAACTCTCCAAAATATTTTAAAAGTAGGTCTTAAAGCCTGAAAAGCAAAATTTTCTTTTATTTTTATATTAATACTAAAAACTATAGTACCCCTTTTATGTCCTGTGGAAGCAAGTATATCTCCAGGTTCAGGGCCTAAATTATAAATATAAGCATTACCACCATTAGTAGCGGAGGTCCACAAGTTTGGGTCACCCGCAGTGTTTGATCTACTAGGTGTAAAAGGGCTACCATTTTGGTCATAAAACAAAAACTGGCTAAAATGATTGTTATCATCGTGATCTAATACTCTTCCTACGTACCAAATAGCGTCTTTAACATCTAAAACACCACCACTATTTGTAGCTCCTAAAGTTAATGCACGGTCGAATGAAGGAACAGGACTTGGATTTTCCATAGGATCAAGCACGCATAAAGATGGAGAAGTTAAACATCCAGGATTAACTGCTGCATAGCCTACTATAATATCTGCGTCTTGGGAAAAAGATTTTACCCCATAATCTCCAGTAGGAACGGGATTGTATGGGCTAGGGGAAGCATCTTTTATTATTAATTCTATTTGATATATGCCATTGTCGGTTTCGCCGGCTTGACATGTTAGTTCGCCTGTAGAAGAATTCATACTCCAAGTTTCAGGGGGTGTAGTGCCGTCGAGCATTTTGAATTCATATACAATGTCAGTTACCGAAGGGTTTCCTTGAGTTCCAAATGCCCCGTTAGTTACTCCTTGCCATTCGTTAGCTCCTATTATTACACTTTCATCTCCTGATAAATTTCTTTGGTAAACATTACCCTGATTAGTAGGTAAGAAATAATCAAAGCTAGGGCTAACATTTGCTAAAGCTCCATCTCCTCCTTCTTGTCCCCCTAATACTATTTGAGAAGTAAAACCTTCAGCGGTTTCAACGTTTATAGTAAAAGTATAAACATCATTTATACGGCTTTCTTTTTTAAATTCAACTACGTTTTGAGCTAATATTATTTGATAAAATCCAGGAACTCCTGTCTCCTCTAATTCAAAAACGCCTTGATTACCTCCAGGACTAGTTACTTCCTCTAATGTCATGGTAGCAGGAATTACATACGGGTTACCCTCTGAGTCTATTGGCCTGAAAGGTGTTGATACTGCCATACCACTAGTCATATCTTCGGTAAAATCCCAACTAAATCCTTCTACAGCTAAAGCAGCCCCAGCAAATCCATTAATATCTGCGTTAAGATCTACTATCAAACCTGCAGACGTGGTCTCCCAATATATATCTAAGTTAGATTCAACTGGTTCAGTTTCGTAAATTGCTAAAGCAGGAAGCATGTTTTGAGGATAACTAAACTGTATAGGCTCCTCTTCGCCGCTATCTGGATCCCAGGCAAGACCACCCGCAGGCCTAATGTTTGGCCAGCCAATTGATTTATCTTCAGTAGATATTTTTGCTATCAAAGGGTTAGAGTCTAAGCTATAGAATACATCTTGTCCGCCTTCTCCGCCTGAATCCTCTCCATATAAACCTACTATAGGTAATTTTAAAGCGCTAGGGGATAAGTCATCTAATCCCATTTGCATGTCCCTAGAGTTACCTACTTGAGTGGCAACATGTTTAACTGCATTAACCCCTCCTGAATTCGTTCTAGGATAATATTGTGTATTTTGAGGCTTAGATAAATGTTCTCTATCAAACTCATCTGAGGATCTCGCTGGTCCAAAAGTAGGTCCATAAGCTGGCTCCATTATATTTGTAACTCTACCGTACAATACTACAGAAGATCTGTATTGTTTTTGATCAGGACCCACTTCTGATAAATCTCTAGGAATTTTATTTATATTGTCATTAAAAAGAGCGGTATGAGCAGTCACATCTAATTCGTTAGGGAATTTATATCCGCTTAAAGTAAGTTTAAAATCTCCAATTATAGTCTCGTAATTTGGGAGCGAAGGATCATAATCTTGAAGTTTAGATAGTTCTGTCCATTTATAAGCCTGTCCGGGATATCCGTTAAGTATTCCAGGTAAGTAGGCGTTGTAATATTCTTGTTGTGTTTGCTTAACAACTATTTTATAGCTGTACCAGCCTAAATCATTTAAGCGATACGAGAATTTTAAATCTGGGCTATTACTTGGTAAATTTTCTTCTCTTAAATAACTTTCGTTTACCTGGCCATCAGTTATAACTTGATAAAGGTTTAAAGCAGGGTCAATCTCTTCAATAGATTCCACCTCTACAAAATCTTCAAATTGTCCTCTTAAATAATCGTTTTCATCTGGTAAATTTTTATTATTGGTATAAGTAGGGTCCCATCTAAACTGGTATACATTACCGTTTATAAGTATGCCATCCGGTAATACCGCATAGCCCTCACCTGAAGTGTCTCTTTTGTTTTCTATTGCGTAAAGTCCAGGTGTACCTTCGCTTAAGTTTTTAGTAGATGAAATTGCTTCGTTAACTAAAACCTGAATAGTATCTCCAAACCATTCCAATATGTCAGGAGTATCGTCGGGCCCTGAATCATAAGGGCTATATATAGTGGATCCGGAATAAAACTTGCCTCCTTCAGTAGCACCTAAATCAACATTGGATAATATAACAGGTGATGTTCTACCAAATTTGTCTGATAATACAAACCCTACTTGGTAGTTTCTGTTTCTTTTTACTGTGTGATTTGGATATTCCACAAAGTTATTGTACTTACCTGTCTCTAACTTACGGTTTATTCTACAGTTATAATTTAATGCCGTAGGTGGTGTGTGCTGATCTCTATAGTTTCCGTAAATAACTCTATTGCCTGAAACTTCTTGAGACTGCGCTCTTACAGGTACTTTGTCGTATACTCTAACTGTTTGAGCTTCAGCTAAGGTTCTATAAGGTTTACGTGATTGGTAATCATAAGTATATACGTTATCGCCTCTTGAAAATGCGCTGACTTCTCCAGCAGAAACGGATTCTAAAACTTTAATAGCAACTGTATCAGATTCTCTAAAAAGAATCTCCATTTCAGATATCTTATAATGAGACTTTAACCTATTGCCAGGGCAGGGAAGAGGCACATTTAGTTCGATGTTTTGAACGTCATTCTCAAACCAATCTAGTACAGTTGACCTGTATGCAGCTTCTTCCTGTCCATTTACAAAATATCCTTTTTGTTTAGGAACGTAAGCTATTTGAGTGAATGGAGCGATAAGGGAATACTCATTGTCATCGTACTTAAACCTATAACTAAATCTTACGAACTTATCTTCTAAGTAGTCAGGGTCCCCCGGCCAACTAGGATCATTTTTTTTGTTAGTCATTGTAGACTTAAACAAGTTATAATAAGCCCCAGGGGTCGCTGAGTTTCCACCCGGAAGGTTAGGCTCGATATTTATTCTTGTTTCACTTCCAACATTAACTACTGTCGTTATAGTACAATAGTCTTCTCCGCTAACATTATCTTCTGGAGAAACTATTATACCGCCTATAAAAGGGGTGAGCTCTTCTACTCTATTTCCTTCTACTCGTATATAACTAGTTGCAGTTCCTGTATTAACGACTCTTAGTTTATTTACTAAATTTATAGGCTGATAGGGAGAATATTTAGCTACGGATATTTGATGTTCCTCTGTATAATAATCCGTGTCACTACTATTAACCACTTCTTTACTTGACTGAACTGTAGCAGTTGCTAATTCGATGTTTATCTTCCTAGGTTGGTTTCTATTGTCCGTCCAGAATAAAAGTTGTTCTATTAGGTTTACCCCTATGATTCTGTTAGTTGTAGAAAAATTTAAAAACTCTCCTTGTACTAATCTATTATAAGACCCCGTCTTCGTGTTAAAAACATATATATAATGTTGTGTTCCAAACGGTGCATCTGTAGGATTTTCTGGGCTAGGATCTGTGTAGTCTGTAAGAAAAATGAAAACCCTATCATTTGTCGAGTCTACAAGATTACCTATTATTTCAATGGAGCCTAAATCGGTTTGACTTATCAAAGAATTGCCTATAATGTTTTCTACAGAGCCTACATTGTCAGACTCTGAACGACCAACACCTACATTTAGCGCATCTCTATATTCTCCGTTAGGTATAATCCTATCGTCTAAGTCTTTATTCATCTTAGCTTTTAGGAAAGTATTTTTTATTTCTTGTGCCATTTAATTCTTATTTAATCCATTTAGACTTACCTCTCATCACTTGCACTATTTCCGATAACTTAATGTTTGATAATCTTATTTTTGCATTTCTTAATTTAGCGTATCTTTCTCGCTTAAGCCGTTGTACGATGTACTCAGGTTGGCCCATTCGCGTCGAAATGATTGCATGGGATATATGAGCATATAATGCCTCTTCAGCCATCTTAGGCACCTTAAAATCCATTCCTTCATAAGCTAAGCCGTCAGACACATATTCTAATACTATTAATGAGTCTTTTAAATTAGACGAAAACATTATAGATCCATCTCTTTCATTCATATTAAACCAACCGCCTGATTGCATATATTGTGGATCTCCACCGTATCTCTGTCCTGCTGCTAAATCAAAACTCAATGTGTCTATAATATCGTTGTATTGTTGTCTGCTTATATTACCAGCTAACAAGCTAGCATTAGCATTTGCCCATCTTTCATTTGATATAGACGAACCTTCCAGTTGATCACCAAAATTATCAGTAGTGATTTGACCGGCTCCATCTTGCAATGGAACCTGATACGGCGAAACATGTAGTGCATTAGCTGGAAAAATAGGACGTTTAACTCCTGTATTATCTATTCTAGATATAGATGTGTAATTTACATAGTCTTGAGGTATAGGTAAATTAAGGCTAGCTGGTACGTTTAACTCTTGCGAACGTATTGTTTTTAAAGTGTCATAGCTAAACTCTTGTAATCCTCGCTTAGCGTGAAATATAACGTCGGTGCGTTTAACGTCAAGGATTAACTTACCTTCGCCTACATATATAGCCATAAACGCATCTATAACTTCATTTAAAGGCCTGTATGAATAATTGCCTTGATTCTGTTGTACCGTATCGCCGTAAGCATCGCTATTACCGTACTTACCTCCAGTTAATGTTTTTAACTGTATAATAACATAGTCCCCTACTGCTATAGGGTCAGGGCCGTCAGCGGGATTATCGCCTGTGTCAACTCCAAAGTATACAGCATTATTTTTTACATAAAAAGCATTTATAAATTCCACGTAAGTTTCAGGCAAACCTGTAGGACTTACATATAACTTAAAGTTGTTTAAATGATAGTTTTGATCGTAAGGGTCCCAACTGCCAAATTCTAATTTAGTATCAAATGTAGCTACCAGCGGACTTCCATCGTATTGAAATCTCTGTGCTCCAGCGTAATATTGCTCGTTAGTTTCGGTAATTAAACCGCCGTTAGGTCTTGCCATGTCTTATAATGTTTCTTTAATTGTCTCTGCTTGCACTTGTTGCTGAGCTACTTGTATTATACTAGGGTCTTTAACTACTACGCCTGCGTAAAGAAGTATTCTAGTTACTATATTGGATTGTTCTTTTTTAGAAATTTCAAAGTCAATAGATCCTGTTGGACTATAGCTATAGTACGCTTGCCCTGTTGGTACAGTAAAATTCCATCTTACGTCCATAGGTTTTCGTAAGTAGCTAATGGTTATGTCCGATGTAATAGCAGAGGGTAAAACTTGTATTTTGTTGTTTTCGTATAAAAAGACGGGATAGCTAATACTAGGTGCTACTAGTGGATTGCCTTTTAAATAAGGTAATTCATTCCTTTGCACGAGTTGTAATTCTTTTTCGTCCTTGTAAAATACTGATCCTAATGTGTAGAAATTATTAGGTTTAGCGTTAACTAATATGCTGCTTCCGGAAGAGGGGCTAGCATTAAATGTAATTGAAGATCCCGAAACAATATATGCATTTGTAGGCTGTAGTATATTATCAATATACACATACACCGTGCTTTCCAATAATTGTGCAGCCGATATTGATGTGAATGTATATGAGCTCTGCCCAGCCACCCCAGTGAATGTTTGAGAATATACGGAGTTATTGTTTCCTGTAGGTAAGATAAACTTACCCTCTCCTGCATTAAATGTACAATCTCCATACTCTTTGAATATAGATATATCCTGATTAGTGTTTTTTATTTTGTCACCGTATTCAGTAATGTTATCAGGCTTACGAACTTGAAGGTCTAGTGTATTGAAGTAACCTTCAAATATTTCTAATTGAACTTGTGTAGCTACCTTATTAAATTCATCAGGGGTTAACATTCCCCGTTGTTCTTTATTTAATATAAGTAAAACCGTTCTATAAACTGTATTTACATTTATTGCCATTATATTTTGTTTTATATATTATTAACCGGACTCAGTTACGAATCCGGTTAATATAGTCTACTTATTATAATTACATAGTTTTATAAAAAACTACTAATTAAAACTTCTTTTCTATGGACCTGAAAACTTCCATACCTTCATCTGTTTTGAAGTAAGCAGCCATTGCTGAATATGGGTTTTCGTCAAAAGGAACATTCATAAGCTTTCTGCCTGTTGATGTCCATGAAAATGTTCTCTGGTCCTGAGATAAACTTAGTATATTTGCTTCGGTAGCTTTTATAGCTACATTACGTAAATGTACGTTATCGTCCTGAGCTAATTCTAAGAATAACTGTGGGTTACGACGTGCAAACAATCTAAGGTCTCGCTTAATCTCTTTAGATGATAAGCTATTAACTTTGCTTCCAACCTCAACCCTTAGTATTGCTTCTGCTTCGTCAATATCCATTTCTCTTGCGATAATAGCTGCATCAACTTGCATGTCTAATACATCGATATCATCTTCTGCTTCCTCAACCGAATCATACTCTACGTATATGCGATTTCTTAATGGGTGATACAAAGATAACAACTTTTGTAAGTTTTGTTTTTGCTTAGGCACTGTTAATACGCCCTCTCTAAACACGATATGTCCTAATGTTGCTTCGCCTTTCTGATCTTGTTTGAAAGGAGATGAATGGTTGGTTGCATATCTAATTTCTTTTTGTACTCCTGTCTCCTCATCATAATATAATAAAGAATGCTTTGGAGTATGTTTACCTGGTATTGTATGAGTAAGTGGTGCAGCATCATTTTTTAAAAAATATACTCTATCCTTAATTTCCCATTCTGGTTTTGCAGGTTCTACTGGTTTAGTAGGCGCAGGTTTAACTGTTTCTACTGTTTCTACTTGTATTGGTAACCCATCTGTGATAGGTTCCGCTGGTGCAGCTTTCTTTTTAGCTGCAGGTTTTTTATTTGCCATAATATGATATAATTAAATAGTTAAAAGAATAATAATTACCCCCGTCATTACAACGAGGGTAAGAATTACATTTGAAATCCTTAGATTCCTTTGAATAATACGAAGTTATTAGCTCCTTGAGTAATTAAACATCTTTCTGATAAGAAGTTAATTTCCATTGCATCAAGAGTTGAAGACTGTGCTCCACCTACTGATCCAGTTACCCATTGCTTCATTCTTCTGTCATCAGTTTGAGAAGCTCTGTATCGTACGTGCAAGAATGGACGACGAATGTTAGTTCCTAAAACTTGATCGTAAACAGTTGAAGTTCCAGCTGGTACCATAACACCTTCAATAGAAGCTACTCCATCGATAGCTCCACGGGTGGATGCATCGTTTAAGTATTTCCAATCAGTCTTATAAAAGTCGTAAGAACCTCTACGGAAACCAGTGAATCCTAAGTTTAACGCCATGTCAGAAGAGTTATCAAATAAACCGTAAGCAACACCACCGTTTGCTCCAGCTGATAAGCCAGCTAACATATCATCAAAGTCAAGAGCAGTTTGTCTGTTGTTGAATAACATGTTCTCTTCGATTGCACCTTGAGTATCAAGATTCTTAAGAATGTTATCAAATTCAGCTAAACCATTTGCAGCAGTGAATCCAGTTTCGATGTTACCACGTTCAGTGATAGCAGCAAATAAACCTTGAGTTCCTGGCTGAGTTAATTGAGTAGCAGCCACTTCATTAAGCTCACCTTCTACCATTGCCATTTCTAAATAATCGTCGAAACGTAATTTAGTTTCAGAAGCAGCTTTCAAATACCATAAGTATCCGTCAGTTCCATCTTCAGTAGCAACGTTTACCCATCCGATTTGCGCAGTATCAGAACCAGATACAACGAACTGATCTCTAATAATGATTGGAGAGTTAACGTACTGAGTCATTACTGGGTTGATAGAATTACGTGCAGCTGAGTTACCAGGTCCACCAGCATCTAAGCTAGTTCCTTTTGAGTAACTTGAACCGTAAACAAACACCTTCAATCCTGTAGCAGCAAATCCTTGAGTAGCTAAAGATGAATTGCTAAAAGGCTGTACGGTAATTGTTCCAGCAGCTCCTAAAACAGAAGCGGTTACGATAGCTTTAGCTTCTAATCCCGCTGGATCAAGAATTACTACGGTATCGTTAACAGAAATTACATTTTGTACTCCTGCTACTGCTCCTGGGTTGATATCAATAACCGATAAAGTACCAGCCCCATCAACTTGGGCTACAGCATCGTAAGAGATGTGTAATCTGTTTTGTTCAGACCAAATAACTTGATCAGAAGACATTGGCATTTCTGCTCCTACCATACGTAAGAATCCGTTTAACGTTCTGTTTCCATAACGTTCTACTTCAGCTTCGTATACTTCTGGTAAGTACTGCTGAGCAAAGTCAGCAAAATTGTCAGGAATTCCCGCGGCTCCGCCGTTATCGTTCCATTGTAAATAGTTTGTCGCAAGTGCTTGCGTAGTTTGTGTTGGGATTAAACTCCCAAATTCTGGTGCTATTGCCATTTTTTAATTATTTTAAAATTTCTTAATTTTTAATTTTGAAGAATTTCCGTCGCTTACACCTTTTATTGTCCATTTACCTAGCTTGACATCTCCTTTTGGAGCAGCCTGGCGGGCTTCCGTTGATACGTTATTTGACTTATTAGTTATCTCTCTAATTGCATCAGCTCTACCTTGCTCATAAAAATGGTTTGCCATTTTGTCAGGGTTGCTTGCCGCGTATAAAGCTTTGTGATAACCTGCTGTATCTTCCAGAACTCCGCTATCACCAGTAAACTTATTGATGAAATTGCCTATATCCTGCTGTCTTTCGGACACCTTTTCTGCATTTGGAACACTCATTCTAAACGTCTTATCTCCTACATTAAAATCGAAACCTTCGAAGTCCTGTGAAAATAATTTGCTTGTGTTTGCTCTAAATATTTCTTGGTTTTTGGTGGCTTGCGCCTCATTCTCCTTGAATCTATTGAAAAAGCTTTCTGCTTCGGTTTGATTAGAACTACCGGTAGACCTCAACTTGATGTCATCATAGTATTTGTTCTTAGTCTCTTCCAAAAACTGTTTAGCTTTTGCAACTTCTTCTTTATACGCAATCTTTTTCTTGCGTATTTCGTTATCCTCATCTATGTCTTCGTCGAATGCAAAGTTATCATCGATAACAAAATCAATCTCCTCAGCGCTAAGATGGGGCTTAGTGTTTTTATAATATTCTTTTACGAGCACGTTTTTATCAACATCGTCGTAATTTGTGTTTAATCTCACATAGTCCTGTATGTCTCCGCCTGTATCCTGCATGAAGTTAACTAACTTCTCAATATTTTCAGGTAATGTTGGTTGTATTGGAGCAGTTTTAGCTACGGGTGTTTCTACAGCAACCTCTTCTTTGGTAACTTCCGTTAATGTAGGTGTTTCCTCTACAACTTCTTCAACAACCTCCGCAGGTCCTGAAGGTATAACCACTTTAGCTATATCTGGTTCTGTGCTTTTTTTCTTTAGCGTAACCTTAGGTATATCTGCGCTAGTATCAATTAATGGCTCTTTAATAGCCGCTCGCTTTTGATCATCTGTCTGTACGACCTCCGGCTTTTTCTTTTGTTGGATCTTAAAAGTTCCTTCTGTTTTTTCCATAAAATAATATATAATTGTTTAAATAATTCTAGCTAGGTTCAAATGAGCTTAAATCAAAGCTACCCATAACGTCATTGCCTTGTGACTCAAAGTTCTTAGGTGTTCCATCTGTTTGTCTTTGCTTTATCATCTCGCTTTGCTGTGTAGCTTGCATTTTTGTTCGCTTGTCTTTACGATCTTCCGTTTCGCTCAACTTAGATTGCTCGGCTTGCACTTTTCCTTGTGATAACTGCATGTTATACTCAAACTCTTTTGCCATAAGCATTTCTTTCATTTGAGCTTCCATTTGCATTCTTTGTATTTCAAAATCAGCTTTAGCTTTTTCTATCGCTATTTTTTCAGCTGTCAGTGCTTGTTGCTTTTGAACTTCCTGCATTGCAATCTGTTCTTGAGCCTGAGCGTTTGCTTGTGCTTGTGCTTGCGCTTGAGCAGCTTGAGCTTGTTGTGCTGCTTGCTGTTTTTTCTGACGCTTTAATTTTAGCATTTGATTAGCTAGCTGTATGTTTTTGATATTTCTAATATCAATTGCATCTTCAATATCTATACCCCCTTGCTGCAACGATGTATTAATATTGTTTGTTAATTCAGCTTTTTCTTCATCATCGGGTTCTAACTCTAACATTATGCCAAAATCATATAAGTTTGAATTTGCTAACTCTCTTAACGTTTCAACGTTTGTTGCTGATATTGAATTTTTAAGAGAATTTTCAGTTAGCGGGTTAGCTATCACATCTGTTAACTTTAAAGATATTATCTCTGCTGTTCTAAGTGTTAGGAATAAAGAAGCCTTTAATATATGGTTCGTAGCAGTATTGGATGCGTTAGCCGCTATCTTTTGCAAGCCTACTAAGGCATTAGCATCTGGTTGGCTACCATCTCGCGCCTCATTTAATCCGGTTACGTCTCTAATCATCTGCAGGTTATAATTATATGCTGCAATTAAAGATTGTATTTTACTTGATCCACTACCTGTTTGTAGTTCTTGAATAGGTATTTTACCTCTATTCATATCACCTTCTTGCGTAAGGGATCTACCTACAACCGAACCAGTTTGAAAGTACATATTAAGCGCTTCTGCCGGGTTATATGTTGTACCATTACCTAAATCAACTTCTGCTAAACCATCTACGTCTAAGTACACTCCATCTGGTACCATCTTAGATAATACTTGTTGGAGCTTTAAGTTTGTTAAGTTAATAATATCAGCAAAGCCTATACACTTACTTATAAGTGATTGTATTTTACCTTTGTACATTCTAGGGGCTGCAGCCGCATAACTCATAACAACTTTAGTTGTGTCCGCCATAGGGCGAGTCATGTTCTCTGCTAATTCCCATCTAAGCATTATATCAGTGTTCATTACTTTAGCTCCTTGATATAACACTTCTATTGATCTTGATACTCTTTCAAAATTATCATTAGGGGGCGGATTAAACTCGTCCGTTTTCTCAATAGCTTTTTCTAGGCCTGTGTCTGTTCTTTTGATTTTAAATACTTGATTCATATAAGTTTTATATTCAAAATATAATACTTGAACCGTATCTCTATCGTTATTCATAAACCCCGTAACGTTGGATCCGTTGATTGGGCTTGATTGTATTCTTTCTAAGTCACTATCACTTACATTAGGAAATTCCTTTTTAAGTTCTGATAGTGTTATTTGTTTTACTTCTCCGAAATAATATAAATCGCTAAAATAGGGATCTTCTGTATATGACCAAACACATTTTGCAGGATCTACGTAGTCAACTACCAGACCTTGTGACTTATTAAATGATGTTTTAGTTATACCAATACCTATATTTACAAGGTCTTGATCCACTCTTTCTTTTATGTTATCAAATTTGTTTTGATCTAACACGGTATTTATAGCTTCCTCTTCGGCTATTTCAATAGCCATTTTAGGTTTTAGCTGCATAAACAATTCTAGTTCTTCTGGAGTATCAGGTAATTGCTGATCGTCCATACCTGACTTAGATATATCTTTTCCAAACACTTGAGCAGCTACAGCAATATCTTGTTGCATGGTCATATCATACAATATAGCTTCCTGTTGTCTTGTTCTTTTAGCTATAGATTCTGGGTCCTGAGCATAGGCGTTAAGATCAAACTCTTTTTGAGATATACCATTACAAACAATATTAGAAAATTTAGTTAACACCGGAACAGGTGTCCAGTCTATGTTCATATAAGACAAATCTCCGTTAACCGCTAATTCATTCTTATACTTATCCATAGGTTGCTCACCTCGGGCGTATAGCCTTAACATGTTAAAAGTTTTGTAGTTTAAGTTGAATCTATTTGAGGTACTGCCCCCGAATGAAAACCATTCTTGCTCAATAGCTCTAGAAACTTGTAAACCATATTCAATAGTTGCTTTTTCTTCATCTGGTACCACCTGATCTGGAAACGAACTATTATAGCTTGTGCTTATTTTCATCTACTTAATTATTTTGGAAAAATTCCCTTTGTTATTGTATTTTTTAAATCCTAAATCGTACGACTTCTTTTTTGTTTCTGTATTAGGCCTATACCTATGCTTGTTACAAGCCATAAGCGCTAAACCCGTGCTAATAGATGCATCAAACTTTGTCCTATTATTTATATCAAACTTTGCCCAATCTTCTAGTGTACGCTGGAAATACATATCTCCATATCCACTTTCTTGTTCGCCTACAAAATCTTCTATATAAGTTTCAATTGCAGCGGCATGTGCTTGTTTTATATCTTCACTTGAATTAGGTATGCCCCCAACTTCTCTTTCAGATACAGATAACTTATTTATACTTTTGTCAGGTCTATTCATAGAATAGCCTCTATAACCACGACGCTTTAAATAATAAAGTAATCTAGGTTTGTTATTCTCACATAATATTGGCATACCATAAAATACAATAGCCATTAATACATCTTCAAAAAACATCTCTGCTGTTGAAGGTCTTGCAATATATTCAAGGAAGAAATGGTTTGGAGGTGCATCACTCATTGAAAATTTAGTCAATCCAGATAATGCTCCGTTACTTCCGCCGCCACCAACAGTACCGCTAATATCGTAACTATCACATCCAAAAGCTCCCATGTGTTCATTTCCTGGATATTTGTTACCTCGTTTAAGTACTATATTGTTTTGTAAGTTTTGATCTGGTATCCACGATACCTTAAACCTACCGTTGTTATTTGGATAAAAAATAACTCTCGTATCTTTAACCCCGCCTTCCCACTGGAAGCTTCCTGTAGTTACCATGTGCTTATTGTTTAACTCTTCGTTAAAATCAATTTGCTGGTATATTTTTGTTAGGTTAAATATAGATTGTTTAGCTTCGTCTCTAAAAGCGTGTTGTTCTGTACGGGGAAATTGTCTATAATATTCGTTCAAGGCGTCGGCGTCGTCTTTTAATCCTTCAACTTCATTTTCCCAGTGTTGTATTACGCCTTCTGTAATTAAATTACCTTGGGGATCTAATGTTTCTTTTTTTGGAACATCAAACACAGGATGGCCGTACTGATCAATAAAACCCTCATAATTCCATTCCATAGGAATAAACAATTTGTATAAACCTGTTTTAGTTTGCCCATTCTTATTTCTTGACGACGCATCTGATCCCTCGTATATTTTTTTAAAGTTTGCTCCTCCTTTGTCTAAAGCATTTGATGTTGAGCCCATCATACACTTACCTACAATTCTACTACCTAATCGTAAACAGGTTTTTGTAACCCTCCAGTTATTGAGTATATTAGAAGGCTTCTCCCATTTACCTGATTCATCATGAACCAATAGTTTTAATTTTTCACCATCATAACTATTATCACCTGTGTTTTTCCAGTCAATAGTTGTGTCTAATCCATCTAGCTCTTGAGCCATCTGATTATCTTCTAATTTTCTTCTAGTGAATTTAGAAGCAGGCACTCTATATGCTAACTCCGTTTTTGGACGATCCATACCGTCTTGTATTGGTTTAAAGAAAAACGGATAATTTACCGATATGGGAACAACTTTATCTGTAAACATTTTTTTGGCATCAGCCCCTGATTTAGATAATATACCGAATCTAGAGTCTGAAGATATCGTAGCTGAATTAACTGTTTCTCCCGACGACATGAATGAAAATCCAGAACGTCGATTTTTAAGGTAACAAATACCGTACGATCTTGTATCCGCTTTACAGGCCTCCCAGAATATATAGAATAATCTATTTGATTCCCTAAAGTCCGGTAATCCGACATCAATTTTGGACCACTGCAAGTACATGTAGTGAGTGCCAGTAATATAAGTAGGCTTACCTTTATTGATAAACCAAAAGCCTTCTTCGCGTCTATTAAACTCTTCATCTATATATGGATGCCATTGTTCTCTAAAGGTATTGGGATAAGTGTTCCATTCTTGTACACTTTTAATTTTTTTTAATTCCTTAGGATATTCAACAGCTTGCCACTTGTTGTCACCTAAATCTTTAGCGTTTTCCGCTTTAGGCAATGCAATCATTACATTACCAATTTCGTATATTTCGCCAATCTTACCTGTCTTGCTAATTACAACAACGTCATAATCTGCGTTGTAACCATAATTCCATTTAGCGTAGCGATTCTTTTTCTTTATAATAGCAGGTTTGATGTAGTCTTTGACTACTCTATATAATGTTTGTTCGTATGCCATTATTTAGATCTCCCTTCTGCAAAACCTTTAAATTGGTTTTTGCTTGGCCCTTTAGCTTCTAGTTCTAATAAGTTCTCTTCCTCATCAATTCTTGATAGAATTTCAAATGCGTCAAAAATTGCTAGCTTTTTTGTAGCGGCAGCATTCTTAAGTCTGTCTGCAGTAATATCTTCTCCAGAGTCTACGATCTTTTCTTTTGCTACCTTAATTAGTTCTTCAACAGCCGCTCGCCCAGCTTCTATTATACTCTTTTTGGTTTTGTTTGTGCTCATATTTAATTACAATATCTTTTGTCCTCATGCAGTACATTAGCTGATTATCAACAACAAATTCCCATTCGCTGTTTGGTGTAAATCCTACTGTATCGCCTGTACTCATTTTAAGCTCGTTTAAGGAGCTATTATCTATTTTGAGTATTCCAACAAGGGCCTCTGTTTTATCTAAGCTAAAATCGTCTGTATTGACAATTGGAGCTACAAAACATCTATCGCCTAATGCTTTCCAAGGTCCGTGCGTTTTGTATAAATATATTTGATCTACCGCACATAAAAACTTATTATCTTCTAAGAATGAACGCGAGTTCTTCTTTTTTCCCTTCATATCATAAAAAGTACGAAACACGTTCTGATGCACGACTATAGTATCACCTTTCTTTATAGGTGTGTGAATGCCAACTGGAGTCTCTAAGACTCTTGCATACTTGTTTACGTGTTTCCAACTCTCTATAGAAGTGTTTGTTATAAGGTTCACTTCACCAACCTTCACTGTATTATCATATCTTTCGCCGAGAGGCTCAACGATAAAATCGTATATGCTTCTCATTAGTACTCTAAGTCATACTCAACGGAGATAGCCATGTTAGAATTAAATTTCTTCCACGGCATGCTCTCGTTGTTTTTTGTTATGAATATATTGTAAGACTTATCGGTTTCTTCAAAAATTATATGAGAAATTTCGTGGCCGCCGTAAACTTTCTGATTTACAGAATAATGCATTGCTTCGTTCTTATAGTCAGCCCCGATACTTATCTTGCGTATAATGTTCATTATACAGTCTCTAACGCAGGCTCTTTCTCAATAACAGTATATTCACCTGTTTTAAGATCCACATTAATAGGTCCGTATTTTTCTTCAATATTACGCTTTCCTGATTCTAGTTCTTGTTCTAATTTTCTTAACTGCATTACCGCTGAATGTTTTTGTGCTTCTAAAGCACCAATAGCTATAAGTACATCACGTACTGCCATCTGTTGTTCATTGATTTCAGTTAATTCTTTCTTTGTAATCTTTTTAGCTTTTGCCATAATTTAATTTAATTTAATTGTTAATAATTGTTAATATTTATTTCGGAGTTTTGTACCATGCTTTGTTGCCCTCTATTAGCCTTTGCCCATTTGCAATTTTGCTTGCTAAATGTTGTTCACGCCTTTTGAGAACTCTTGGATCGTTTGTTGGCTCTTGACGAGATTGAATAGTTTTAGTGATATTTTCTGCGCCGTATCTATCATTTAAAAGCTTGTTGTGAAGATCCACATTTTTAATTAGATTTTCCTTCTGATCCAAAGTCATTAGTCTCATGTCTTGAGTCATTGCTTGTCTACCTTGAAAATAACCTGGGCTACCATCACCCATTGGTTGTACCATGTGATAGTCTCTAGTTCCACCCTTGGGACTATTTCGTCCGACCGAGAGAGAGTGCATCATGTCTGCTCCAGGGCGTTGAATATCTTGAGTTTTACCCATTTCATACGATTGCTTTGAGAATTTAATGCCTGCTGTATTTAATTTAGGTAAACCTTGTACTTTATCTGCTTTAAATGTAGAAGTCATAGAAGACTCATTAGCCGTACTGCTGTTGCCCTTTTCAGTAGTATACGGCTTGCCGTCAAAATCAAATGTGGCTTTACCTTGCGCATCAGCTTCTGCGAAAGCAGCATTGAATTCTTTGCTTCCTTTTGGGTTTGTTGTATTTGTAGTAACAGGAGTTGTATTTGTAGTATCTGTGAAAGTACCCGGTATTCCTGGTCTTATTTCCCCTCTTCTTGTTGAAGTCGTGGTTGTTGTTTTCCCTCTTGTTTTAACTTTTTTTGGGTCTGTTGGATCTGGCATAATTATTTTTTTAGTTTGTTTTTATTAATTTCTTCTTCTAATTGCCCCGGCTCTGTTACGCTGTCTTATTGCTTTTTTTCTTTTTCCTATTTTGTCATTTTCCATAGATTTAGTGTCTAAATCTGCAGCTCTTTGCCAAGCTCTAGTAGGTTCTTGTAGTTTTTCTGATGGTTGCGTGTATGGCATAATTATTTTTTTAATTTGTTTGTTATTTTTTCTCCTGATCTCACAACAAAATAACCACCAACAGCGGTTATCATAAGTGCTTTAAGAAGATCGATCCATTCTGGATCTATGTTAAATGGTATTGATGATGTGCTATCTAATATAACGAACAGGAACATACATACTAATAAAAATGATAATGTTAATGGTCGTACGTTTTTTGATAACCAACTATCTGAATGCAAATCTGCTTCCCAACGTTTAGTTATCTCTTGTTCTCTTACTGCATCTGTTTCCAGCTCAGCGAGCAATATTCTTTTATCTAATTCAGATAATTCAGGATCTCCTTTAATCGCATCTCCTAATTTACTTAATGCTTCAACACCAGTTAATGATCCTGCCATATCTAGCAGTTCTGGTGCAAACTTTTTTCCTTGAGAGGCTAAGAATCTTAAGGCTTTTCCTACAGCCGTTCCTTCACCACCGTTTTTCTTTGCGTTTGGATTCTTACTCATAGTTATCTTTTTCTTGTAACTCTTACACAGTTATTAACTCTGCGGTTACCTTTCATCTTTGTACCTTTCTTAACGTATCCAGTCCAGCAAGGTGTTGATTTCTTTTTCCCTTTCATATTAACAGTTCCATTTTCTTCGCGCAGCTAATCCTCTTTCTGATTTCCAGCCTTTAGATCTTGCGCAAAATGATTTACGTCTTTTAGCAGCCTTACTACCTTTTTTAAGTTTTGAAGGAGGTGTGGTTACCGCAGTTTTTAATTTACTACCAGGATTATCTTTACGGTACTTGGCAACTCCTTTAGCACTCATTCCGCCACCAGCTTTCTTACCCGTACCTCCACCTTTTTTTACTTTAGCGTAGTTACCTTCTGATTTCTTACGCGATGGCGCCTTACCTCTTTTTTTAGGCGCTGCTTTTTTCTTAACTGCCATTATTCTAATGTTTTATCCCAACGGGCTCTGGTCTTTCTTATATCGTAGTGAGTAAATGTGTTATACTTACCGAGACCTCCTTGTAATATATGTCCGTGCTCAGTTAAGTTATCTATGGTTTTGTAAACCTCAGATGGATCTAAATCGTTTATTTGAATATCAGCAGCTTTACCTAAAATATGCTGAGAGTTTGAAACCCCACCAACCTCTTTATTGTGTTCAGGACATCTGTATGCGTTTGTTAATTTAATAGGCTTTCTTACAAAATCCCTAATATATTGTAATTGACTAGCTAGCTTAGTTACTTCTAGAAGTACATCGTCAGGCATGTCGCAACCGCATTTACATTCAAATTCTGATTTGTTAAAGTTATTGGTTAACTTCATTAATAACCCTCTTTAGCACACTGAGTAATAGGCTTACCTGGTTCCATTCCACAACCGCAATGAGCTTTTCTTATCTCCATTTTGTTACGAGAATTTCCTTTAGCCGTTGGTCGACCTTCCATACTTAATGGACCGTCCCATATTGCTGATACTCCTGTATTTCCGTTTTTCATGTCTATTGTTTTATTATTATATAATCGCTCCTACTGCAGCAGCTTTTTCTCTATCCCATCCTCTTCCTATACCCATTGCTCTTTTAGCTGCGTGTTCCGGTGTCATATTATGCTCAAACCCCGGCGGAGGCGGAGTAGCGTATCCTGCTACACTTTGAAAATCACTTCCCGCAAATTCTTGCGTTTCATATACTTTCTCGGGGGCTGGTTGAACTTCTTGTCTTCTTATAAAACCTCTAGATCCATTTGCTCCAACGCCTATAGCAGTTCTTTGTCCCATACCTGGCATATATCGACTACCCCCTGTAGATCGCGCGGAACCTCTACCCATTACGCCTACTCCCCCAACTCCGGCTACTGCTGCTCCCAGAATGCTATTGCCTGAAGCGGCTCCTCCGTTAGCGGCTGCTCGTTGCGCTTGGGTTTGACGATCTGCCATTATTTTATCGTTAAGACGTTGCATTCCCACACCCATGAAATCCTGCATTCGCTGGGGGATAGCGGGGCCTACGGCATTATTAGTGCTAGAATCCTGATATCCCGTTTGTGAATTTTTAGCTAATGATTGTCCTGCTATTCCTGCTATGCCTGTACCGGCTGCCATTGCCCAACTCATAATTTATCTTGTTTTGTCATTGTTTACTAATTTCATGGCTCTGGCATCTAACTTGTCAGAGTATGATTCTTTTTTCATTACTTTGTTGCGTCTAACAGACATCGGGATGTCTTCTTCACCAAGCATTATACGATACATTTGTTGTATCAAACAATTTGCTTTATGGCTAATCTTATATAGACTATATTTTTTATCGCCGTTATTTGCTTTACGCCAGATCTTCACCCAGCCGTTTTTAACTAGCTTATTCCATCTCCGATTGTCCCAACTATATGTTAGTGTACCTTCTTCGAAATCGGTTCGTTTAAACTCACCTACGCAGTCAAAATAAATAAGTAGTTCAATATCTGAACCAGTTAGATCGTTATTTTTGCAAGCCCATCTGCGTACGACTCTGTAATGCTTTAGTAAACCTAGCTCTCTTAAATCCTGCCCGGTTAATTTTCTCATAAAACAAATACTACATCTTGCATCTTGATAACTTGATAATCATCACCATCAACTTCTATTCTGTGACCTGCGTGTCTATCGTAATAAACATCATCTCCTGCGTTTAAACCTGCGCAAAGATCACCAACTGATTGTATCTTTGCTTTAACGTATCTTATATCTTGTCTTTGACTCTCTGAAAGTAACAGGCCACCTTTAGTAGCCTTGATACCTTCTTTTTCTTTATTGATTAATATGTTATATCCTATTGCTTTCATATTACGCTCTTAGATTAGACATTATACAGTTAGTAGACAATATAGTTGAAGCTACTGACGCTGCATTTCTTAATGCTGACTTCGTAACAAGTACTGGGTCTATAATACCAGCTTTAAACATATTTACTGCTTTACCTGTTCTTGCGTCAATACCCCAATCTTTACGATCTACAATATCAACTAACAACCCTGCATTCTGTAATATAACTTTGTAAGGAGCAATAAGCGCTTCCATAACAATTTTTTCGGCTTGTGTCTTAGTTTTAATCTTTACAGTAGCTTGAGCTAATGCAACGCCACCACCTGCAACAACACCTTCTTTAATCGCTGCTTTAGTCGCACATATTGCATCTTCCACACGATCTCTCTTTTCTTTTAATTCTATATCTGAATTACCACCAACTTGCACTATTGCAACCTTAGCGGATAACATAGCTAATCTTTTTTCAATCTTAACTACTCTGTTAGGATTCGTTTCGTTACTTAGCTTTTCTTTTAAGTTTGTTACGATTTCGGTAACTCGCTCAGCAGCGTCTTTGTTAATTTGTATAACTGTGTCTGCAAATGTAGATGTAACTTTAGCGCAAGTACCTAGATGGTCAAGATCAATTAAATCTAAATCGTCTCCTAAGTTCTCACTTATAACTGTTGCACCTGTTAATAATGCTAAATCGTCAAACATCTCTTTTCTATTTACCCCATGTGTAGGTGCTGGAACGATGTTAATATCAATATTACCCTTATTCTTGTTCATAGCTAAAGTCGCTGCCACTTTCGGGTCGACGTCCCCTATGATTAGGAATGATCTTTTGTTTTTTATAACGTGCTCGAGTACAGTTTGTATTTGTCTTACTGTATCTACTTGAGAATCGATCAGAAGTATTAAAGGGTTTTCTTGTTCGCAAGAATTGTTTGTTTGATTGTTTACAAAATGGTTATTGATAAATCCTTTGTCATACTGAACTCCTTCAACAACCTCTAAAGCTGTTTCGCCGGTTTTAGATGTTTCCATCATAACTATACCGGTTAAATCAACTGCCCTATAAGCATCGGCAATTAACCTACCTAGCTCAACGTCATTATTAGTAGATATAGTAGCAACCTCCTCAATCATCGAGTCATCAACTACTTTGCTTACTTTATCTAAATAGACAGTAACTTTATTTACTACTGTATTTATAGCCTCTGCTACTTCTCTTTTATTTATATCTTTATTGTCAACTAAAGCGTGTAATAAAGAATGTGTTAATACTGTAGCAGTAGTTGTTCCGTCTCCGGCATCTTGGACTGTTCTTTGTGCTGCTTGCTTAACCATAGATGCACCCATATTCTCTACAGGATCTTCCATGATACACAAGTTAGCAACTGTTACACCATCTTTTGTTATTACAGGTACTCCAGCATTATCTTCAAAAATTACTGTTTCTCCGCCCGCTCCTAATGTAGAAGCTACAGCGCCTGCTAAAGTGTCAATACCTTTAAACAGCTTTTCTTTCCCCTCAGTCCCGAAGTGAAATTCTTTTACTATTTGATTCATTTAATTAGATTTTATTATATAATCACGTGTAATTTAAAAAAACTACAGCTTTATTTATCCTAATCTTGTAATGTTAGTTGTTGGGTAACTGGATTAATTAAAACATTGAGAGCTTGATTCGCAAGTAATTCGTTAGCAGCGACACCACTTTCTCCCATTGATGATTTTACCCAATTAGTTGCTTCTTCATTTGTAACGTTTTCAAAACTAGTAAAATTATCTAAATTTGTTATTTTTAATTCTTCGATTCCACTAATAGTAGTTGCATTTCCTATTTCATCGCAAACTAATATTTCCCAATCAACTTTAAATATAACTAGCGGTTCAGTATTACCATCTTCATCTGTATATGTAGTATACACCTCTACATTTCTACAATCCCATTTATATGTGTTCATAATATTTTTTTTTATGTTAATTCAAATATTGCCATACCGGTAACATACCCCATGGCACCCGTGCAATTAAAACCTATGGAAACAGCATCACCTTGGGAAAATGATGTATCAGAACTAGTTAGGTCAAATGTTATTTTTCCGTTGTCCCCAGATCCTGTTGAAGTCACAAAGCTTCCGTCATATTCTCTAATAGTTTTATTCTTATGTATTCTCATTCTAAGTTGCAATCCAGATGACCACGTAGAGCTATTTCTACTTCTTATTGTGAATGACTTTAAAAAACAATCGTCGGGTGCTACAAGGTCTACATAATAACTCCCCCCCCAGCTTGTGAACGTAGCAAGCCTTGCGTACATACTACTATTACTTTGGTTTCTAAATTGATAATAACTCCCTGTACTATTACTAGTGTGAGTAGCCGAAAAGTTATAAGAAAGCAATTGCGCTCCGCCGCCGCCTGGCGCATCTATCCATTCAACTCCTCCTCCTATTCCTGCTCCTTTTGACGAAAGAATTTGACCTGATGTTCCTGTTGAATTATCATTATCTTTAAGGAACTTAGCTATTATTAAGTTGTTGCCTGCACAAGAAACATCCCCATCAAATCTAACATCTGAATTAAATCTAGCAGCACCACTTACAGCTAAATCTAAACTACTTTGGGAAGCTGTCCCAATTCCTACATTACCTGCAGTATATGTTATGCCGTTAGTATCAGTAGTCCAAGGGCTACTCCCTCCACTTGGTGCATCTATCCAATCAGTTCCACTAGATGTGGAACTCAATATCTGACCAGATGTACCACTTTGATTACTGCTATCGTAAAAAGCCCCGCTTAATTCAAAATCATCAGAAACTTTTAATACAGTATTAACTAAAATGTCCCCACCTGATTCTACTTCAAATAATGATGAGACAAGGCTATCTCCTACTTTGAAACCTCCTACTATGTTTACTCCATCGTAATATTGTATTGCCATTTAATTATCCTATTTTGTGTATTAGAACTCTTACATCATTAGCAGGTGTTGTTCCAAATGTTATTGTAGCTTGTGATGTAGATATTCTATTTACTCTAGCGTATACCGTTAAATTAGTTACCGTATCGTATAATTGTACTATTATATCTTTTGTACCTAACCCGTGAGTTATGGTAGCTGTTGCAGATATAGTGACCGCAAAAGTACTAGCTGAATTAACCGCTGTGTTTAACGTTCCTACAGATACTTTATGATTTTTAACTCCACTTGTGTCATAAATTATTAAGGAGTCTCCTCCCGCAACAGTAGTTAGCTCTGTTAAACCAGCCACATCTAATCCTACAGTGGCAGTACCTGACGAATAAGATACATTTAAACCGTCTAATGTATTAGAAACAGAGGCATTTACATTACCTATACCTACAGTAGTTAAATCTGCAAGATCGACATTGTTTTGTACGGTAGTCCAATCAGTAAGTGCCGTTGGTGCATCTGTTTCAGCTATAAGTACATCTCCCACCTCTACGGCCTCTGTAAAGAAATTACCAGGGTTGGTAACAGTATATGTCCAACCTTTCTTAATACTTGAGCTAGGAGAGGAATCTAGATCAGGTGAGTTAGTCGCTGCATTATAACCGCCTTGATATATTAACCCTCCAACTATTAAACTATCTGCGTAAGCTTTAACAGCAGCCGAAGTAGGTAAGGTTACATCATTATCATTATTGGCTATCCCTTCAGCTTCTGTTATAACAACCGCTGAATTTATCATTGCAAAATCAACTGCCCCAGAAGAAATTGTTGTTGTTATTGCTGTAGTCCCAGAGCCTGTTACATCTCCTGATAAAGTTATGGTTTCATTTGCTTCTAAATATCTTCCATCTAAGTCTACGCTTAAATCAGCTAACGACCCTGTTCTACCTAGTGTTAACACACCATTAGCCGTACTAAAAGCCACGGAGTCTACGTAATTGTCTACATCAGTTGGTGCTGCAGGAAGTGTGAAAGTAGTTAGCTCATGACCTGTTACATGCCCTGTTGAATTTGAAGTTACATCTGTGTAAGCTTGGAATGTTCCTCCAAATGTTAAAGTAGATGCAGCTGTAGTCTGTGAATCACTAAAAGAATCATGCGTTACAGATATAGTAG
>Ga0233438_10000719_pt1 | contig 40248 bp, 40 predicted proteins | sample SI_123_September_FD_182720 | JGI IMG/M metagenome (GOLD analysis project Ga0233438, IMG submission 182720) | Seawater microbial communities from Saanich Inlet, British Columbia, Canada - SI_123_September2016_10_MG | ecosystem: Environmental > Aquatic > Marine > Inlet | place: Canada: British...
AAAAGGTTATTTCTAAAAGCATTCCTTTGTGAATGTAGTCTGCAATTCCAGAGTTTGTAATGGTCTCTGTATATGCATCTAAGTTCGCTGCAATCGTTTCGGGAGCGATGCTCACCAAAAAATGATAGCCATCAATGATTTCACGACTTTTTAATTCAGCTTCTTCTGCCTTAGCATCATTTTCTTGAAACTTATCGGGGTGCCATTCTTTGACTAGGTTACGGTAACTCTTTTTTAGAGTTTTAAGGTCAAGTTCCTTTTGAACATTAAATAGTTTCTTGTACTGACTGATACGCTTCATAGAATGATTTTTAGCAGCCGCGAAACTACATCTTTATTCTTAACTTGGGGCTGTAGTGGGTTGTTTTTATTTTAGTCTTATTAGCTATTCATAATTGGGTACAAAAAAAGCCCAACATTGAGTTGAGCTTTTTATTAAACTTGAAGTATATGTATTAGATAACTTTTACGTTTACTGCATTTAATCCTTTGTTTCCTTCTTGAAGATCAAATTCAACGATATCGCCTTCACGAATTTCGTCAACTAATCCAGAAATGTGTACAAAATGATCTTTTTCAACTCCTTCTTCAGTGATAAATCCAAAACCTTTAGTTTCATTGAAAAATTTTACTGTTCCTTTACTCATAATAGTGTAATTAAAATTTATAATATTTTTGCAAATATACAATCTTTTAATTAGAAACCTAAATATTTAAATAACTTAATTTCAATTTATTACGAGTTAGTTGAAATATAAATTATATCTTATCTCCACTCCATGCTTCGAATGATTTGGTAATTTTACCTTCATCATTGAATCTGTGATTCACCATTACTGGAATGGTGATTGTTTTGTTATCTGATTTACGTACTAAAGTTAATCTCCACCAAGACTGTACTAATCCTTTTTGAGATTCAAATTCATAGTATTTTATCCATTTATTATCTAGACTCTCAACAGAGTAATTACTCAAGAAATCTAACTGCATAGCTTTAAATTCATCCATAGATAAATCATCAGATCCCCATTCGCTAAATAATCCATCAAAGGTTGCAGTTTCGTCAAAAGCTTCAAAAAAGTGATCTAAGTTTCCGTATTGAAGCGCATGCATTGCTTTTCTTACAGTATTAATGTTGGCGTGGTTTGAGTATATTTTACCATCAGTCAAGTTATTTCTACTTTTCCAACTTTCCATAAATGGCATTTGGTTCATATAAGTGCGTGAAAAAGAAATTTTATTTTCTGAATTAATAGCATACTGAGTATGTCTTCTTTGTGTAAACTTTACTCCTGTCATACCTCCAACTCCAGAAATAGCTTCCCAACAATAAACATATGTCACATTTTTAAAGTTTTCATCTGTGTATTTAATTGCATCTGGATATGCGTTTTTAGCACTTCCTAAAGAATAATATCTATTTTTTGTATTCCATGTGTTTACATTGTTAATAAACCCTTCTTTGGTTTGTGGTTCTCTGTCTTTGTTCATTTCTTCGCCCCAAACTCCTTTGAAATCATCTGATAAAAGAGATTCTAAAGCTTCTAAATTGTTTGAGTTTACAGCGTCATACATTTGATTTACGACATCTATAGCAGGATGCTCAATGTAAACAGTACCATTTTTTTTCTTTTGAGCAAATACAAATACAGTAGTTATAAGTAATAGTAATGTTGTTAATTTAGTTTTCATTTTGATTATTTTTAATATTAGTTTTAATTTGAAAGTAAATATAGAAAAATATTCAAAATTATATATAACAAATGAGCTATATTTAATTGTAGAAGCCTAATAGTTGCAATATAAGAAGTCTTATTTGAGGGTAATACTTTTAATTTTCAAACTAAAAAGCTCTTTGGTTTTGTTACCAATTAAAAATGCAATTTGTTCTATTTGATCAGCATCAAAATTTGGAATATTGAGTCTGAAACCTCTAAAACTTGGATAAAAACTTTTTAATGGAATACTTATTTCTTGATCTAGTCCATTGGTTGTAAATGTATAGATGTAAGAATGACGTTGACTATCAATATTATTTAATCTAAATTGATAAGATTTACCATCCCCTTTTATTTTTAGAACAATAAATTCAAAGCCACTTGTTTTTATTCCATCAAAATTATAACGAAGTGAAGAAAAACCTCCATTGTTTTCTGTTGTGACATACCCTTCAAAAACACCAAAACCATCAGAATTTACAGAAAAATTCCCTTTGGACTTCCCTCCCATTACACGGTCATCTACAATTTTCCATCCTTTAGTAGAACTTCCAGATTCAAATTTAAAAATTTCGTTAGGTGATTGAAACATATTCATAAAAGTAAATAAAATCAGTGTATAAAACATAACTATAAAATCTATACTTTTGGAAGTCCTTCTAAAATTTCATCAAAATTCTCTCTTAAATAGGCGCGTAACTTCTTTTTGTAATCATCTTTAAGCCAGGACAAAAAGTTGTGTGTACTCTTACTTATACATTTTGAATAACGGTGTATTCTAAAATCTATATCGTCTGTTAAAAGTTTTACAAGATCCAAGGCGTCATAAATATCCTCACTATTTTCTATACATATAAAAGCATGTTGTTCAATGGAACGTTTTAAAACAACTTTTGAGGACTCCCCATTACGAATGGATTGAATGTAGGTTTTGTTGACATCAAAACAAACATCTTTAGAATTAGCAAATGAAGCTCTTATATCATCTGGCATTTCATAAATGAAGTTACTTTCAAGCTCTTCATCACTTAAAACTCCGTCTAAATAATAATTTGGATACTTAAATATACGTTGCCAATCTAAATTTGTACTTCCCCAAGGTCCAAAACGGTGGAAGTTATTTCCTAAATCAATAACATCAAAGGAATTTTTGTTCTTTAAAATTCGAGAACCCCTTCCTATCATTTGATAATAAAGTGTAAGTGATTTAGTAGCACGATTTAAGATAATAGATTCCACAGTAGGTTCATCAAATCCAGTAGTAAGAATACTTACAGAAGTTAGTATAGCATTTGGCGTTTCTTTAAACCATTTTAAGATTTGAGTACGCTCTTTTTTAGTTGCAGTATTATCTAAATGAGCTACAGGATAACCAGCGTTTCTAAACAAGTCAAAAACAAATAATGAGGTGTTGATACCGTTATTAAATATGAGTGTTTTCTTTCCTTCACAACGTTCATTGTAGGCTTCCATTAACTTAGAAAGCATCTCATTATTAGTATATAAATCTTCCGAAGACTTTACCGTGTAATCTCCGTTGGCACCTACCACTAAAGAAGTCAATCCAACATTATAAGAAAACATGTTAGCTTGTGCTAAGAATTCATTCTCAATTAGGGATTCAATACTCTCTCCGACAATTAATTCATTGTAATTATCTGCCATTGGAAGCTCAATATTTGAACTTAATGGTGTAGCGGTAACGCCTAAAACGAATGATTTTTCAAAAAATTTAAAAAGTTTTGTAAATGAATTGTAATGAGCTTCATCAATAATAACTAAACCAATATCTGAGATATCTAATTTATCATCTTTTAAACGGTTGTTAAGTGTTTCAACCATTGCAACAAAACAATCAAATTGAGATTGGTCCTCTAAATTGGCTTTGCTGTCAATTACTTTGTTTTGTACTCCAAACTCTGTCAATACAGATGATGTTTGTTTACAAAGCTCAATACGATGTGTCATTACCAGCACCTTTTTCTTATGAGTTTTTAAGTATTGACTGACAATTTCCGAAAAGATAACTGTTTTACCACCACCAGTAGGTAACTGGTATAAAAGGTGGTAATCATCCACAGCAGTTTCAAAACATTGAAATATTTTTTGAATGGCTCCCGTCTGGTAGCTGTAAAGTTCTTTGCCAGTTTTACGTTCTTCTTGTTCTGAAATGGAAAGCATAGTTGGTTTTGGATGATTTTTGCAAAAATACATTCTTTATTGAGTATATAAAGAATTATTATGAACTATTTTTTTGTTTATGATTAAATTAAATATTGTGACTATTTAATTTGTAAAAGTTAAAAATGTATAATTATTTCATATTTAAGTCATAAATGGTTAAATTTAAGTACTTAATCATGGTTTGCTATGAACCAAACAACAAACCAAACCTCAATCAATTTTTGGATTATTTGTAGCTTGGCCTTAATTTGGAATCTCATAGTTGTAATTGCATATTTTGGTCAAACTTTTATGAGCGAAGAAATTTTTTCATCCTTATCTAAAACAGAACAAAATTATTTTTTAAACATGCCTGTGTGGGTAACAGCATCATTTGCTACAGCAGTTTTTACCGGAGTCTTTGGAGCTGTTTATTATTGAAAAAAAACCAGCAGTTTTTTTATTCTTAATTTCAATAATTTTAATATTAACTCACCAATATTACATCTTTTTTATTCAATCTTTTATAAAAGTTGAAGGTCTGGGATTAATTCTTCCATTGACCACTGTCTTTATTGGGTTATATTTACTTTGGTTTTCTATTAAAATGAACAAACTAGGCGTGATAAATTAGTCAGTTTTAGTTTTAAGTTTGTGCGTCTTCTTTGTGCCAGCATACATTTCGTATTTAGAAAAACGAGATTCTAATTTAGCATTGAATAATTTAATCTTCCTTGAAGGTCTCAATCCAATATGTTTAAGTGCTTCTAGATTTGATGAAATCATCCATGCATTGGTGCCTGGATATTTATGTTTTAATGTAGAACCTATCGCGCTATAAAAACTCTCCATTTCAATATCTAATCGTTCTCCATAAGGAGGATTAAATACCATATGTAAATGTTCTTCGCCACCTTTTTGGGTTTTGAAAAAATCTTCATGTTTTATGTATATAAAATCTTCTAATTTAGCATTCTCAACGTTTTGAATGGCCTTTTCTACTGCACTAGGTGATTTGTCAAACCCCATAATTTTGTGATGAAAATCACGTGTTTTTGAAAGTAATGATTCTTCAATTTTTTCAAATAAATCTACATCCCAATCTTCCCAACGTTCAAAACCAAATTCATTACGCATCAAATTTGGAGGAATATTACAAGCAATCATAGCAGCTTCTATAAGAACTGTACCAGAACCACACATTGGATCCATAAAGTCACTTTGTCCATCCCAACCAGACAACATTATTAAACCAGCTGCAAGCACTTCATTGATAGGAGCAATATTTGTCGCAATTTTATAACCGCGCTTGTGCAAAGATTCTCCTGAACTATCTAAAGAAACAGTACAAAAATGACGGTCGATATGAATATCAATTTTTAAATCTGGAAATCTCAAATCTACATTTGGACGCTCCCCTGTTTGGTCTCTAAATCGATCAACAATCGCATCTTTAGTTTTTAATGATACATATTGAGAATGTGTAAACGTATCGCCATTCAGTGTTGCTCCTACTGCCAAACTACCATTAGATTTTAAATAGTTTTCCCATGGAATAGCATTAATTTTTTTGTATAAATCGGTTTCATTTATAACCTTGAAACTTGCTATAGGTTTAAGAATTTTAATTGCCGTACGTAAACCAATATTTGCTTTGTACATAAAACCTTTATCTCCTATAAAACTAACATGTCTGACGCCAATTGTTACCGCTTGTGCACCTAGTTGTTTTAATTCTTTAGCTAAAAGTTCCTCAAAACCAAATAAGGTTTTAGCAACCATCTTAAAATTATTCTCCATCAAAATTATTTAGTACGTGCAAAAATACAGTATTTTTGTTCGAGTTATAAGTAAATAAATGACAAAAGAACATTCAAAGTGGTTTCAGACTTGGTTTAATACATCCTATTATCATCTGCTTTATAGGAATAGAGATTACAAAGAAGCTGAAGTTTTTATAAAGAATATAGTTAAGTATTTGAATCTTGATAAAGACGATTCAATATTAGATTTAGCATGTGGAAAAGGCAGGCATTCCATTTTTTTGAATTCCTTAGGTTTTAATGTCACTGGGCTTGATTTGTCCAAAAACAGTATCAAGGAAGCAAAAACAAGGGAATCGAGTTCTTTGCATTTTGACGTCCACGACATGAGAAATTTATACAGTACTCAATTTGAAGTGGTTTTAAATTTATTTACGAGTTTTGGGTATTTTGAAAAAGATATAGATAATTTTAAAGTGATTCAAACCATCAAATCGAGCCTAAAACAAAATGGTATTGGTGTTATTGATTTTATGAACAGCCCACAAATAATTGAAAATTTAATTGCTCAAAATTCGCACAAAATCGATGGAGTGACATTTAAATTAAAACGCTCCTATTCTGATGGATTTATTACTAAAGATATAGATGTTTCTGATTCAAATAAAACGTATCACTTTCAAGAAAAAGTGCGTGCTTATAGTTTTCAAGATTTTGAAGTGATGCTTTCTAATGCTGGATTACATTTGTTAGAATGTTTCGGAAATTATAAACTAGAACCCTTTAATGTAAAAAAGTCAAAACGTTTAATTTTAATTTTTATAGCTAATGATTAGTTTTCTAGCACCTATTTTATCAGTAGTATTTGGAGTTACAATTGTTTTGCTTTATAGTAAATCTAAACCCTTAAATCTGAAGTTATTTTTAGCATTTAGTGGCGCATTTTTATTGTCTACGACTATTTTTGAACTCCTACCAGAAGTGTATACGAACCTACAAACCAAAAAAATAGGACTGTTTATTATGGGGGGTATTTTATTACAAATTCTTTTAGAGTTTTATTCCAAAGGTGCTGAGCATGGTCACTTACATCAACATGATGCTAAATCGGTATTTCCTTGGTTTTTATTTACAAGTCTTGGTATTCATGCCTTTTTTGAAGGATTCCCCCTAAAAGATCACCACAATATTATTATAGGCGTAGTTATTCACAAAATTCCTATTGCGATTCTAATTACCACTTACCTTCTAAAGTCAAAACTACCAAAGTCACAGATTGTTCTGTTTTTAATTATATTCACACTTATGACGCCTTTAGGCTCTATTTCGGCTGAATTATTAAGTATTTCACAAACTCTAATTTACAGCGTAAATGCCATAGTTATTGGGATGTTTCTTCATATCTCAACTACTATTTTATTTGAAAGTAGTGAAGGACATCATTTTAATTTGAATAAAATTTTAATGATTATTGGAGCGGTTATTTTAGCTTATTTTATATAACAACTATGTTCAGTAAGAGCGAAGCTAAACTCCTAAGGCAAGAATTTTGGACCAGTTTTGGAAAATCTTTTCCGCAAGAATGGATTTTATATAACACCAATGTCAAAGGGCTTAGTTTTAAATTTCATTTTGATACCGAAACTGCCTATGTTGCATTTTGTATTGATATGGAGCTTTGTAAACAACAAATTTATTGGGATAAATTAGTATCTCATAAATCAATCTTAGAGACTGATTTCTTACCTCAAATTAAATTTGAGGAATATTTTCAGGTTTCTGATGAAAAAGTTATTTCAGCTGCTTATGTATCTTTGGAATCTAAGGTTTCTATTCATAATAAATCTACATGGAGAACTACAATGGAATTTCTAAATGAAACCATGCTTAAATTTGAAGCATTTTATGATATATATGAAAATACGGTTAAGATTTGAGTCTTAACCGTATTACGTAGGTATAAAATAAATGGGACAAAAAAGATTAATATGATCTCATAAACAAAATTTTTCAAATTTATTTCTAGATCAAAATAAACACATTTATTGTGTACCACAAAGACTTAAGTAACAAACGGTCGTTCTACGTAACAAGCGGACTATATTAAAGTTTAAACGGATTTGATAGGTGTTCGAAATAATCGAATTTTATTTTTTTAGAGGGACCATTTTTTAGAAAGCTCATATAAATTAAACTCTTTAAATGATTTTTGATATTCTAATTGCTCTGTTTGGAAAAGACGCTGTAGAATATCTTCAATCAAAAAATCTTCTTCAATATTAATAGGATCAAATGGCAGTTTTAATGACATATTAAATAAGCTAGCAGTGTTATTATACCAAAAGGCACGCCATCCACTTCTTAAATACTTAATCAGGTCAAATGCAGTTTCTCCTGTTTGGCGATGTATTAATTTAATCAAAATTTGACCTTCCGTAATTGTAAATTTTTTGAGTTTTTCAGCAAATTCGCCCTCTATATACTTTTGAACCATCCGTGTATATTTTTTCCGTTTTCGTTTGCTACTAAGGTTGGACATACGCTCATTTAAACTTTCTAAACGTTCTGCAGCTAATTTGGCATAAGGGTAAACCTTAATAGTTTTACGTTTTAGAATCAAATACCGCCGTCTTGATTCATTCGTGGAAAACTTTAATTTTGGCAGGATATAAATTTCATTTAGATTGATCGAATTATTTGTGATTGTATCTCCAACAATGATTAAATAATTTTCAGAAATTGTATCATTTTTTACAGGCAAGTTTTGCCCAAAAATGAAAATAGGAAACCAAAAAAAAATACAACGCATCAACATCTAAACTAAGTTTACTTGTGTGTTTTCAAACTTACAAAATATGCTTTAATCTTTGTGTGATTATCATTCATTATTGTTATTTTTAACCAAAATTTATTTCAAAATGGCACAGAAAACAATCCTTGATAAAAACGCACTTACATTTTTAGAAGATTATCTTAACAATGCAGCACCAACAGGCTACGAATGGAATGGTCAAAAACTATGGATGGATTATTTAAAACCCTATGTTGATACCTTCATAACAGATACCTACGGTACTGCCGTTGGGGTGATCAATCCTGAGGCACCTTTTAAAGTTGTGATTGAAGGCCATGCAGATGAAATTTCTTGGTATGTTAATTATATTTCAGATGACGGACTCATTTATGTAATCCGAAATGGAGGAAGTGACCATCAAATTGCTCCTAGTAAAATCGTAAATATTCATACTAAAAACGGCATTGTAAAAGGTGTTTTTGGTTGGCCAGCAATTCATACACGAAGTTTAGCTAAAGAACAAGCGCCAAAACCTGATAATATTTTCATAGATATTGGATGTAAAACCAAAGAAGCGGTTGCAGAATTAGGCGTACATGTAGGCTGTGTGATTACATATCCTGATACGTTTCATATTCTAAATAAAGATCATTTTGTTTGTCGGGCTTTAGACAATCGAATGGGTGGTTTTATGATTGCTCAAGTTGCGCGATTACTGCATGAAAATAAAAAAAGTCTTCCATTTGGATTGTATATAACTAATTCCGTACAAGAAGAAATTGGATTGCGTGGTGCAGAAATGATAACCCATACTATTCAGCCTAATGTTGCTATTGTGACAGATGTGACACATGATACCACCACACCAATGATTGAAAAAAAGACACAAGGACATTGTGAAATGGGTAAAGGTCCTGTGATAGCTTATGCCCCTGCGGTTCAACAAAAATTAAGAGATTTAATAACGGATACTGCCGAAGCAAACAAAATTCCATTTCAACGTGCTGCTCTTTCTAGAGCAACTGGAACCGATACAGATGCCTTTGCTTATAGCAACGGAGGTGTCGCTTCAGCACTGATTTCATTGCCATTACGTTACATGCACACGACTGTTGAAATGGTTCACCGTGAAGATGTAGAAAATGTTATTAAAATGATTTATGAAACCTTGTTAAACATTACAGACGGCGAAACATTTTCTTATTTTGACTAACTTTTAGTGGAAGAATACTTAGATATTTGGAATTCTGAAGGGCAACCGACGGGTGAAACTTGCTTGAAAGATATAGCACATCAGAAAGGGTTGTTTCATCCCACAGTGCATGTTTGGTTTTACACCCCTGCCCCAGCTCTTTTACTTCAAAAAAGAAGTTTTTTAAAACAAACCTACCCAGAGTTCTGGGACGTTTCTGTTGCAGGTCATGTGAGTGCTGGAGAATCCATTTTAGAAGGCGCACTTCGAGAAGTAAAAGAAGAAATTGGGTTGAATATTCAAGAAATAGATTTACTTCCTATTGACATTCGGAAAAATATCAATCGTTTCGAAAACGGTGTTATAGACTGTGAATTTCAACATGTATTTTTAGTTCAATTGAAAGTCGATGTTTCTAAATTAGAAATCCAAAACAATGAAGTGGATGAAGTACGGCTTTTTACTTTTGAAGAACTCCAAAACTGCATGCAACAAATGCACCCTAATTATAACATTGTCCCAGCCGATATGAGTTATTATCAGTTTATGATGGATACGGTATTGAAATTCCTCTAATTAACAGTAATTTTACCGAATGCAAAACCAACCTGCCCTCAAAATTGAATTTGTAGCTATCATGGCACTTCTCATGTCATTAGTAGCATTGTCCATTGATGGTATACTCCCAGCCCTGGCTGTCATTGGAAACGATCTTGGAGTTAAGAGTACCAAAGACCACCAATTATTGATTACCATGATTTTCTTAGGTTTGGGATTTGGACAATTAATTTTTGGTCCTTTATCTGATAGTTTTGGTCGAAAACCAATTATTTATGTGGGGTTTTTAATGTTTGCTGTAGCGAGTGTTATTTGTGTAAACACCAATTCTTATGAAGTATTGATTACTGGACGTATTTTGCAAGGGATTGGTTTGGCTTCGCCTCGAACCTTAAGTATTGCCATGATTCGTGATTCTTACGAAGGCGATTATATGGCCAAAGTGATGTCTTTTATAGTCATGATTTTTATCCTTATTCCTATCATAGCTCCTACACTTGGACAGTTTTTAATGCTAACGTATAATTGGCAAGCCATTTTTAATGTACAATTAGGACTCGGGATTTTAGTCATTTTTTGGTTTTGGAAACGACAACCTGAAACTTTAGCAGATTCGAATCGCATTCCTTTTAGAAGTGCAACTTTAAAGTCTGGTTTTATAGAATTTTTCAAACAGCAACAAGCCGTTGCTTTTACCTTAATTTCTGGATTTATTACAGGATCATTTATGGTTTATCTGAGTACCAGTCAGTACATTTTTGAAGTTCAATACGGCTTAGGAGAAGATTTCCCCTTAATTTTTGCTAGTTTGGCAGTTGGTGTTGGATTTGCAACCTATTTGAATGGTGTGTTTGTGGTTAGAGTTGGTATGAAACGAATTGCACTGGTTTCATTAATATTCTACACGTTAAGCGCTCTCATCTATGTACTCATGTTTTTTAATAAAGAGAATCCTCCTCTGTGGATCCTACTTATCTTTTTTGCAATACAATTTACGTCCGTCGGATTCTTATTTGGAAACCTTAGAGCCTTAGCCATGCAACCAATTGGACATATTGCAGGTGTAGGTGCTGCCATCAATGGATTTGTTTCTACAGTAATGGGGGTGATAATTGCTAGTGTAATTGGATCCTATATAAGTACCACGGTGTGGCCACTGTTTTTAGGTTTTACAGTATGTGGTTTCGCTTCTATGGTAATTTTCCTTCTAAACAAACCCTTAGAGCGAACTATTTAAAAGACTCCAGTATCTACATCTTTAATGAATTTAATTAATCCCTCAAAATAGATTTTTTGATCGTCAAATTGTGAAAGATGACTTCCATTAGGACACAACAAAAAACGACCATTTTGAACTTCTTCGGAAATAAATTTCATTTGTTCGGGATCCATTGTATCATGGGTTGCTCCAATACTCAGAGTAGGAACTGTAATTTTATGTAAATCTGCTTTTACATCCCATAATTTTAAATTTGCATCCCCTTTGATTCCAAATTCGCTTGGACCTTGCATCGTTACATATACCTCGTAATTTATATGTTTAAAACTTCTATTTAGAGGTTCTGGCCATTCCGAAACAGGTAAGCGAATGATGTGCTCTGTATAATAATTATTGACCACTAAATCCATATAACGGGCATTGGTATAATCTTCTTTATTTTCATAAAACATGATTTCCTTTAACACATTTGGATCTAATTTAGGCGCTAAAACTTCATCTGAATATTTTTGATAATCTGGAATGGAGGGTACCATGTTAGAAATAATTAACCCTTTTAAATTTTCTTCGTATTTCAATGCATATTGCATTCCTAGAATACCGCCCCATGATTGTCCATACAGATAAAAATTATCTTTGGTCAATCCCAAAGCTACTCGAACTTGTTCTACTTCCTCCACAAAACGGTCTAAATCCCAAAGCGATAGATCTGTGGGCTGATCGCTATAATAAGACCCCAATTGATCATAATAATAGTATTCGATACCTTCATTAGGAAAATAACCGTCAAAAGACTCGTAAATTTCATGTGTCATTCCTGGTCCGCCATGTAATAATAAGACTTTCATAGTTGGATTGTTACCCACTCGTTTGGTCCACACATTAAACTCTCCTTTGGGTGTAGATATAGGGATCATTTTAATCCCACCTAAATATTGATCGTCTTTTTCAGAACTGTCTAAATAATCAATATTTGAAGACGTAATAGGTGTTTTAATTTCTTTTTTACAAGCTGTTAAAACAAACGTATAAATAAGGAAATACAAAAAATAAGGTTTCATAAGGCTAGGTTTTAAATTGATATATCTGTTTAAATAGAATTTTTTATAATTGCTTCCACCACTTCCGGATTTAACAAGGTACTAATATCTCCTAAATTAGAAGTATCCTTACACGCAATTTTTCTAAGAATACGGCGCATAATTTTTCCTGAACGGGTTTTTGGAAGTCCCATTGTAAATTGAATTTTGTCAAGCTTTGCGATGGGACCAATGTGTTTACTAATAAGTTGATTGATTTCGGTTTTTAAAGTATCGCTTAAATCCTGCGAATTTTTTAAGGTTATAAATCCATATAAGGCACTGCCTTTAATATCGTGGGGATACCCAACAATTGCAGATTCCGCTATGTTAATATGTTCATTTATAACATCTTCTATCGGAGCCGTTCCTAGGTTATGACCTGAAACTATAATAACATCATCCACACGTCCTGTAATACGGTAGTGCCCATTTTCATCTCTTAAAGCACCATCTCCAGTAAAATATTTTTGATCATAAGCAGAAAAATAGGTCTCTTTATAGCGTTGATGATTTCCCCAGATAGTACGTGCCATTGATGGCCAAGGAAATTTTATACACAAACGCCCTTCTACTGAATTACCTTCAATTTCTTGACCATTTTCATCCATTAATGCAGGCTGAATTCCTATAAAAGGCAGCGTTGCAAACGTGGGTTTTCCCTCAAAACTATTAGGAATTGGAGAAATCATAATTCCTCCTGTTTCGGTTTGCCACCAAGTATCTACAATAGGACATTTATGTTTTCCAATATGGTTATTGTACCAATGCCACGCTTCTTCATTAATAGGTTCTCCAACAGTCCCAAGAATTTTTAAGGAAGATAAATCGTATGGTTTTACAACCTCTAAACCTTCTTTGGCAAGTGCTCTAATTGCGGTAGGAGCTGTATAAAACTGGCTTACCTTATGTTTTTCGACAATGGACCAAAAACGCCCATAATCAGGATAACTAGGCACTCCTTCAAACATAAGAGTGGTAGCGCCATTTAAAAGCGGCCCATATACTATATAACTGTGTCCCGTAATCCAACCGATGTCTGCCGTACACCAATAAACATCTTCAGCGTCATATTGAAAAATATTTTTAAACGTATAAGCTGTATAAACCATATAACCTGCTGTAGAATGAACCATTCCTTTAGGTTGACCTGTAGATCCCGATGTATACAATATGAATAATGGATCTTCGGCTTTCATGACCGTCGCTTCACAAACTTCAGACGCAGCATCTAACAACGGTTGCAACCAAAAGTCTCTGCCTAAAACCATCGAAACATCAGAGTTAGTGCGTTTCACAACAAGAACAGACTCTATTCCATTACAATCTAAAAGTGCTGTATCAACAATCGATTTTAAATCAATATTTTTTGCACCACGAAAACCACCATCACTAGTAATAATCATTTTACAATCACAATCGTTGATTCGCGATGATAGAGCGGAAGCAGAAAACCCTGCAAAAACTACTGAATGAATTGCTCCTATGCGTGCACATGCCAACACTGAAATTGCCAACTCAGGAATCATGGGTAAATAAATACAAACCCGATCTCCTTTTTGGATACCTTTAGATTTTAACACATTGGAAAACCTGTTGACGCGTTTATATAAGTCATTGTACGTAATTGCTTCAGATGGATCTATTGGATTGTTTGGTTCAAATAAAATCGCGGTTTTATTACCGTTAATTTCTAAATGACGGTCAATACAATTTTCGGTTATATTGAGTTCTGATCCTTGAAACCAACTGACTTTTGCAGAAGAAAAATCCCAATCAAGAACCTTACTCCAAGGACGTTTCCAAGTAAAGTTTTCTTTTGCTATAGCGCCCCAAAATGCTTCAGGGTTCTGAACAGATTTTGAATAATTGTTTTGGTAATCTTCTAAGCTTTTAATTTGGAATTTGATCATGACAATAAAAATTAGTCCTCTAATGTAATACAATTAGGACAAACTTTTTATACATTTGAAAAGATTAACCATTTTGAACTAGATTAAAATGAACTTTAAAATTATACTTCAGGTTTCTTTATTTTATTTGATCATATTCAGTTGTTCTTCAAATAATACTACAACTAATGAACCAGAAGATAATACTATAATTCCAGTTGATTTATCTTCCTATTTTACTGTCGATTTTAATGCGCTACCAAACTATGCCAACCAAGACATTCCAAATTATATCACAAAGGACAATACGCCTGCATCGAATCCAATAACAGACCAGGGTGCAATATTAGGTCGTATTTTGTTTTATGATACCAACCTATCCTCTGATAATACGGTGGCGTGTGCAAGTTGTCATGTACAAAGCGAAGCTTTTGGAGATGCCAATACCGCGAGTACTGGAATTAACGGCTCTAAAGCAAGACATTCAATGCGTTTGGTTAACAATCGTTTTGCCAATGGAAATGCTTTTTTTTGGGATAAACGTGCAGCTACCCTAGAAATACAAACAACACAACCGATTCAAGACCATATTGAAATGGGATTTAGTGGAGAAGACGGCGACTTGAGTTTTGATGATTTAATCGTAAAACTTGAAAATATTCCGTATTACTCTGTTTTATTCTCTAACGCTTTTGGAACAGAAACAATTACCGAGGACCGTATTCAGCAAGTGCTTGCACAGTTTGTGAGAAGTATCCAATCTTTTGACAGCAAATACGACGAAGGACGAATGTTAGTTGCTAATAATAATCAACCCTTTCCAAATTTTTCAGCTTTAGAAAATTCAGGTAAAAACCTATTTACCCAACCCCCTGTTTTTAACAATACTGGCATGAGAATTAATGGTGGTGTTGGATGTGCTGGATGCCATCAAGCACCCGAATTTGATGTAGATCCTAATTCTCTTAACAATGGAGTCATAGGCACTATTGGTCAACTTGGAACCGATTTGACCAACACAAGAGCGCCAAGCCTTAGAGATCTAGTAAAACAAAATGGCACTACCAATGGTGGCTTTATGCATAACGGCGCTTTTGAAGAGCTAATTGGGGTTGTAAATCACTACAATGAAATTGACCCAACGGGGAATAACAACTTAGATCCTAGACTCCGACCAGGTGGAAATGCACAACAATTAAATATGAATCTTGATGAAAAAAATGCATTGGTTGCTTTTATGGAAACATTAACTGGAGAGGATATTTACACCAATCCTAAATGGAGTAATCCTTTTATTGATTAATCCTCTTTTTAGTTTATAATTTAACTTTACTCACAAACCAATATAATTTTGGAATTAAAACGACTTTACTTTATTGACGCTATAAGAGCTTTTGCCATTTTGATGATGCTTCAAGGACATTTTATAGATACCTTACTTGCGATCGAACATCGTGATATCAACAACTTGGCTTTTAAAACTTGGACGTATTTTAGAGGGATTACTGCTCCCGTTTTTTTTACAATCTCTGGACTCATTTTTACATATTTACTTATCAAAGCTAAAGAAAAAGGGACACTCCATTATCGTATGAAAAAAGGAATCATTCGGGGGTTGATGTTGATTGGTATTGGGTATGCACTACGAATCCCTATTTTTAGGTGGCTTACAGGGTCGTTTGGCACCTATTTTATGGTTATTGATGTTTTGCAGATCATTGGTCTTTCATTGATTTTAATTGTATGCGTGTATACTATCTGTCAAAAAAAGACCTTATTGTTTTCTGTTACAGTGTTCTGTTTAGGAACCATTATATTTTTAAATGAACCTCTTTATAGAACCTTCGGCGCTGAGGGTATACCATTGCTATTTGCTAATTATTTTACAAAAGTAAACGGATCTGTATTTACCATTCTTCCGTGGTTTGGATACATGGCTTATGGTGCTTTTATTGCAACTTTATTCTATGGTTACTTGTTGCATCCGCGATTCAAAACTGCTATTGTAACAGGTTTTTTTACCGTGGGATTGGCATTGATTTACGGGTTTTCTTCCCTATTACATTGGCTTACGACAATCACCAATATCACACTATTTTTTGAAGTTGCTAATTATAATTATTTATTTATCAGACTTGGAAATGTATTGATACTCTTCGGAGTGTTTTATGCCCTAGAATCCTACTTAAAACACCCTGTAATTCTAAAAATTGGACAAAAAACACTTTCTATTTATGTAGTTCACTTTGTTCTTCTTTATGGAAGTTTCACAGGGATGGGACTCAATAGAATATTAGGAAAAAACTTAACCCCACTTGAAGCCATAATAGGTGCCCTGAGTTTTTTAGTAGTCGTAAGTTTGATTTCAATTTATATCATCAAAGCAAATACACAAGTGTATGGATTTTTTAGACAAAAAGCTTATATACTAAAAACACTTATAAAGTCTTTAAATAATTAAGAACATTGGTTTCAATTCGCGTTTGTATGTCTGATACATCAGCTTTTACAAAGGTTTCTCCCGTAATATTCTCGTACAATTCAATATAACGTTCGCTGACGGTTTCAATGTAATCATCACTCATGATAGGGACTGTTTGACCATTTAGACCTTGAAAGTCATTACTAATCAACCACTGTCGCACAAACTCTTTAGAAAGTTGTTTTTGAGGTTCATTATTGTCTTGACGCGCTTCATACCCTTCAGCATAAAAATAGCGTGAAGAATCTGGTGTGTGAATTTCATCGATCAGTACTATTTTTCCATCTTTGGTTTTACCAAATTCATACTTAGTATCTACCAAAATCAGACCTCTTGATGCAGCGATTTCTGAACCTCTTTCAAAAAGTTTTCGAGTGTAGTCTTCTAAAACGATATAATCGTCTTTAGAAACAATTCCACGTTTCAAAATATCTTCTCGAGAAATATCTTCATCATGATCGCCCATTTCAGCTTTGGTTGCAGGAGTTATAATGGGTACTGGAAACGCATCGTTTTCTTTTAATCCTTCTGGCATGGGCACGCCACAAAGCAAGCGTTTTCCATCAGAATATTCGCGAGCTGCGTGACCTGACATATACCCTCTTATAACCATTTCTACCTTGAAGGGTTCACAAGAATGTCCAACAGCAACATTTGGATCGGGAGTTGCCATTAACCAATTTGGTACAATATCAGCCGTAGCAGCCATCATTTTAGTAGCAATTTGATTTAGTATTTGACCTTTATAAGGAATGCCTTTGGGCATTACGACATCAAAAGCCGACAAGCGATCGGTAGCTACCATTACTAAAAGGTTTTTATTTATGTTATAGACTTCTCTAACTTTTCCTTTATAAAGATTTGTTTGCCTTGGGAATTCAAAATTTGTATCGGTAATAGTTTGACTCATGTGATTGTTTTAATCTCTGTTTTCTATGTGTTTGTAAGCTTCTATTACTTTCTTAACCAATTTATGACGGATGACATCTTTATCATCTAAAAATATCATACCCACTCCTTCAATATCTTTTAAAATTAAAAGCGCTTCTTTAAGACCAGAAATGGTTCGTCTTGGTAAATCAATTTGACCTGGATCACCTGTTAAAAGAAATTTAGCATCTTTTCCCATACGCGTCAAAAACATCTTCATTTGAGCATGAGTAGTGTTTTGACCTTCATCTAGAATTACAAAAGCATGGTCCAAAGTACGTCCTCTCATAAATGCCAAGGGTGCAATTTGGATGGTGCCATTTTCGATGTAACTATCTAATTTTTCAGCTGGGATCATATCTCTTAAAGCGTCATACAAGGGTTGCATATATGGATCCAGTTTTTCTTTTAAATCACCCGGTAAAAACCCAAGATTCTCACCTGCTTCTACAGCTGGACGGGTCAAAATAATTCTTTTGACTTCTTTATTTTTAAGAGCTCGAACAGCCAAAGCAACCCCTGTATAGGTTTTACCAGTCCCAGCAGGACCAATAGCAAAGACCATGTCATTTTTGTGTACGCTATCCACTAACTTACGTTGATTGGCAGTCTGAGCTTTTATCAAACGTCCATTGACACCATGTACAATGACTTGCCCACTTTTAGAAGACGAATCATAATCGGCTTTAGAATCACTTGTAAGTACACGCTCAATCATGTTTTCATCTAATTTATTGAATTTCTGAAAATGACTCAACAGCATTTTAATGCGTTTGTCAAATTCAGTAAGTAAATCTTTGTCGCCAAAAGCAGTGATTTTTGTGCCTCTAGCTACAATTTTGAGCTTTGGAAAATACCTCTTTAAAAGTTCGATGTTTTTATTTTGAGCACCAAAAAACTCTTTTGGTGTAATATCCGTTAATTCAATAATTAGTTCATTCAAAGGGTTCTTAAATTTAGTCAATTTATGATTCTATTCGATGTTATAAATGTACTCACAATTTAGTATAATATTTAAGACTGTTAATAAAAATTTAAAACAAAAATTGTGTAGGTTTGTATATCTTAAAAAATCTAAGTTTTTCGGATTTATTTAAACTAAACAATACGCTTCGCCAATGGCCATCATCACATTAACGACCGATTTTGGAACAAAAGATCATTTTGCAGCTGCTGTAAAAGGTGCTTTGTTATCCGAAATTGAGGAAGCTAAAGTAGTCGATATTTCACACAACATTGCTCCGTTTAGTATTTTAGAAGCGGCTTATGTAATACAAAATGCTTTTGAAAGTTTTCCTATTGGTAGTATTCATATCATTGGAGTGGACTCCGAAATAAGTGAAGAAAACAAACATATTGTAGTACAGCTTAATGACCATTATTTTATTTGTGCTAATAATGGAATTATGAGTATGATTTGTTCTGAAATTAATCCACAAAAAATTGTAGAAATAAATATCCATGATAAAATTTCAACCAGTTTTCCAGTTTTGGATGTGTTTGTAAAAGTTGCAGCCCACATTGCTCGTGGTGGTACTTTAGAAGTTGTTGGGAAAATTATTACAGAAATTAAACCTATTAAAAATATTGTTCCTATTGTGAAAGATGATGGAGCTCAAATGATCGGAAATGTGATTTATGTAGATCATTATGGCAACGTGATTACCAACATCAAAAAGCGCTTTTTTGAATCGGTACAAAAAGGACGACGGTTTGAGATTTCGGCACGAAATCACAAATTCAAACGGATTTATGACCACTACAGCGATATTGTTGATTTCAATATTGCAAGTGAACTGCGGAACGATGAAGGTCAAGGACTCGTTGTTTTTAATTCTTCGAGCTATCTAGAAATAGCGGTTTATCGAAGTAACTTAGCTACTGTTGGCAGTGCTTCTTCTCTGTTGGGTTTGGATATGATGGATACTATCACAATTAATTTTTTCAAAGATTAAGATAAAAACAAGACCATTCAAAGGTTGAAAAAACTATCAACCTAATGTTAATAAGTTTCTTTTAATATTTAGCATCAAAAAGATATATTTGTAGGAGCCCTTTTATTAAATTTATAATTCACATCACAGATGAAATTTATAGTTTCCAGTACGTATTTATTAAAACAACTTCAAGTCTTAGGAGGCGTAATTAACAATTCTAACACCTTGCCTATTTTAGATAATTTCTTATTTGAATTAGAACATTCAAAACTAACGGTATCTGCCAGTGACTTAGAAACCACTATGGCATCCACCTTGGAAGTTGAAAGTGATAGCGAAGGCAGTGTGGCTATTCCTGCTAAACTCTTGTTAGAAACCCTTAAAACATTTCCAGAGCAACCCCTAACTTTTGTTATTGAAGAAAATAACACGATTGAAATTAGTTCAAATCATGGAAAATATGCCTTGGCCTATGCAAGTTCAGACGAGTTTCCAAAAGCTATTTCTTTAGACAGCCCAAGCACCACCGTTATTGGAGCTGATATATTAGCTACTGCTATTTCAAAAACAATTTTTGCGGCTGGAAATGATGATTTACGTCCGGTTATGAGTGGTGTATTTTTTCAGTTTTCAACAGAAAGTTTAACTTTTGTAGCTACTGATGCACATAAGCTAGTTAAATATTCTCGAACCGATGTAACTGCCAATGAAACAGCTGAATTTATCATGCCCAAAAAACCTTTGAACTTATTGAAAGGGATATTGGCTGGTAGTGATGACGATGTTACTATTGAATACAACGACTCTAATGCTAAGTTTTCGTTTGAAAATTCAGTATTAATCTGTCGATTGATTGATGGTAAATATCCAAACTATGAGGCGGTGATTCCAAAGGAAAATCCAAACCACCTGACCATCAGTCGCAATCAATTTTTAAATTCTGTTAGACGAGTGTCTATATTCTCAAACAAAACAACCCATCAAATTCGTTTAAAAATTGCGGGAGCAGAATTGAATATTTCTGCAGAAGATATCGATTACAGCAACAAAGCTGAAGAACGTTTGACTTGTGATTACCAAGGCGATGATATGCAAATTGGGTTCAACTCTCGTTTTTTATCTGAAATGCTAAGCAACCTTAATGCGGATGATATCCAACTGGAAATGAGCATGCCCAACCGAGCAGGCATCCTCACTCCTGTTGATGGATTGGACGAAGGCGAAACAGTAACCATGCTGGTAATGCCAGTGATGCTAAATAGTTAATATCTAATTTTTTCATACATAATAAAAAAGCATTCCGACGGGAATGCTTTTTTTATTATATTTATTCAGTCGTAAAACAGATCAAAATGACTTATAGAAAAGCAACCTCTAAAGATGTAGAACATTTGTCTGAATTGTTTAATGCATACAGAATGTTTTATCAAAAAACGAGTGCTATTCAAAGTGCGAAAACATTTTTGGAAGACCGCATTTCTAATAAAGACTCTGAAATTTTTGTAGCCCAGAATACCACTAATAAACTCGTAGGATTTGTACAATTATATCCTCTTTTTTCGTCCACTCGAATGAAGAAGTTTTGGTTGTTAAACGACTTATTTGTGCATCCAGAGTTTAGAGGCAACGGTATTTCGATTGGACTCATCCAAAAAGCAAAAGATCTTGTTTTGGAATCCAAAGCTTGTGGGATGTATTTAGAAACCGAAAAATCAAATTTGATTGGAAATCATTTATACCCAAAAACAGGGTTTGAACTAAATACAAGCGTTAATTTTTATGAGTGGAATGTGCAGTAATAATGAGATTTAAAATACTTTTATTTTTGATAAGCAGTACATAAAAATAATGACCCCATGAAAAAAAAAATACTTTTTGCTGTCATCTGTCAATGTAATCAAAAACGTCATTGTCTTACAACCCATACATTTTTGAACGCAGCTCTTTGATCTTAGCATCTTGCATATACTCATCAAAGGTCGTATAACGGTCAATTACTCCTTTAGGGGTTAATTCTATGACTCTATTGGCAACGGTTTGTGCAAACTCATGATCGTGCGTGGTAAATAAGACTGTTCCTTTAAAGTTTTTTAAAGAATTATTAAACGCTGTAATACTTTCTAAATCTAAGTGGTTGGTTGGTTCATCGAGCATTAATACATTGGCACGCATCATCATCATACGAGATAGCATACAGCGGACTTTCTCCCCACCAGACAGGACATTGGATTGTTTAAGTGCTTCTTCTCCACTAAAAATCATTTTACCTAAAAACCCACGAATGTGTACTTCTTCACGTTCTTCCTCTGTTTTTGCCCACTGTCGTAACCAGTCTACCAAATTCATAGCTTTATTAAAAAAACTGCTATTATCTAGGGGCAAGTAGGATTGAGTAGTCGTAACACCCCATTGGAATTTCCCGCTTTTAGCCTCCAAATTTCCTTTTACAATATCATAAAATGCGGAAGTAGCCCTAGAATCTTTAGAATATACCACCACTTTATCTCCTTTATTTAAGTTTAAATCAACATTGTGAAATAATGTTTCTCCTTCAAGGTCATAGGCTAATTTATCTACATTTAAAATCTGGTCTCCAGCTTCGCGATCGCGTTCAAAAATAATAGCAGGATATCGTCTACTAGATGGACGAATGTCAGTGACATCTAATTTATCAATCATTTTTTTTCGACTTGTAGCTTGTTTGGACTTGGCAACATTAGCAGAAAAACGACGAATAAATTCTTCTAATTCTTTCTTTTTATCTTCTGATTTTTTGTTTTGTTGAGCACGTTGTTTAGCAGCTAGTTGTGAAGACTCATACCAAAAGGTATAATTCCCTGAAAAGTGATTGATTTTATTGAAATCGATATCTGAAATATGCGTACATACGGCATCCAAAAAGTGACGGTCATGAGATACGACTATTACACAATTGTCATAATTGGCTAAAAAATGTTCTAACCACGAAATGGTTTCATAATCCAAATCATTGGTAGGTTCATCCATAATCAATACATCTGGAGATCCAAACAAAGCTTGTGCCAACAAGACTCGTACCTTTTGTTTTCCATCCAAATCTTTCATTAATGTGTAGTGGTGTTCTTCTTTGATCCCTAAGTTAGAGAGCATAGACGCCGCATCACTGTCGGCATTCCAACCATTCATTTCTTCAAATTTTACTTGAAGTTCTCCGATACGATCTGCATTTTCATCAGAATAATCGTTATATAAAGCATCAATTTCAGCCTTGATTTTAAACAGTGGTTTATTTCCTATAATTACGGTTTCTAAAACTGTGTGTTCATCGTAAAGGTTGTGGTTTTGTTCAAGAACCGACATGCGTTTCCCCGGTTCAAGATGCACGTGGCCAGAAGTAGGTTCTTGTACGCCTGCTATGATTTTTAGAAATGTAGATTTTCCAGCACCATTGGCACCAATAATTCCATAACAATTTCCGTTATTGAAAGACGTATTGACTTCATCAAAAAGAATCCGCTTTCCAAATTGTACTGATAAGTTTGAAACTGATAACATGCTTAAAATAATTTTTGCAAAAGTAAATAAATCAAACCATTCATCAAATTAAACCGCCTCGTAATTTAACAGCGCCTTAACAAGAACAAATCATATCATAGCTTACTTTTGGTAGAGTTAAAATATTAATTGTCATATTTTTATGAAAATGAATCCAATATACTTTCTTTTTGTACTATTGACTTTTGTGGGCTGCCAGACAAGCCCCAAAGAAATAAAAACTGTTTTTGTAGGTGGTAACATTATCAACCCGAGTAATAATTATGTGGTTTTATATGATACCCAAAATAATATAGACACCTTATATCTCAATGATGACAATCGTTTTTCTCATCATTTTCTCAACTTCAAACCAGGAATACATTCATTTGTGCACGGAGGAAAACACCAATCCATTTTACTGGAAGAAAATGACAGTATTATGATGCATATAAATACTCATGATTTTGACGAATCGATTGTTTACAACGGAATTGGTGCTAAGAAAAACAACTATCTTATTAACCTCTTACTTAAATTAGAAAAAGAAGACAGTAACACCAATGCTTCTTACTCTGAATCTCCAGAAAAATACCATCAAGATATTGAAACATTTATTACAAAAAACTCAAATGACTTAGAATCATTTTTAAAAACCAATCCAAACTCAGAACTATTTAAAAAAGTAGCTTTATCAAGCATAAAATACCATTACTTTACGCGAAAAGAATTATACCCGTTCCGTCATTTTGGTGCTAATAATTTTGAAAATTTTAAAGAACTTCCTTCCCGTTTTTATGAGTTTAGAAAAGAAATTGTTTATAACGACATCGATCTTAAAGACTTTTATCCCTATTATAACTATTTATTTCCCCACATAAACAATTTGGCACTCGAACAATTGACTACAATTATTGATGACTTCACATTGGACAAACATAAGTTGGACTATACCAATCGAAAGCTAGAACTCATAGATAGCTTAGTGACCAATACAATGATTAAAAATAATTTACTTAAATATACTACGCGAAATTTCATTTCCAATTCAAATTCTATCGATCAGAGTTATATTCTTTATCAATCTTTTTTAGACAAAAGCACGAATGTGAAGGATAAAAAATACATCAAAGACTTGTTCAAAAATGCGCAAGGATTACAACCTGGTTATCCCATGCCAGCGATTGAAGTAATTAATCATATAAATCAAACTCTAAATATAAATACGATATTTAATAAAACAACCGTTATTTATTTTTGGGACAATGCCAGTCGATATCATTTTGAAAATAGTCATATCAAAGCAAAGACTTTACAAGAAAAATTTCCAAATATTGATTTCATTTCCATAAACATCAATTCCATGCATACGTATGTCTGGAAAAATATGATTTACGGAAATCAGTTTAAAATAAATAATGAATACCGATTCGCCGACCCCTCCTACGCAAAAAAACGATTGGCAATCAACTACATTAAAAAAGTGTTAATTGTGGATTCTGAAGGCGTTATTTTAAACGCGACGGGTGATTTGTTTGATTCTAACTTTGAAGCATCTCTTAATGCTTACAACTAAAAAAGCTGAAGTTTCCTTCAGCTTTAATTTATGTTTATTAAAATGCAGTAAATTAATTACCTTTTTTATAGTCTTCTAAAAACTTAGCCAAACCACTATCTGTTAATGGGTGTCTCAACAAACCTTCTATAGAACTTAAAGGGCCTGTCATTACATCTGCCCCTAATTTAGCACAGTCAATCACATGCATGGTATGACGCACAGAAGCCGCTAAAATTTCGGTTCCAAACCCATAGTTATCATAGATTAAACGTATTTCAGCAATTAGATTAAGTCCATCTGTAGAAATATCATCCAGTCGTCCAATAAAAGGCGATACATACGTAGCACCTGCTTTGGCAGCTAACAAGGCTTGTCCAGGCGAAAATACTAAAGTTACGTTGGTTCTAATTCCTTTGTCACTAAAATACTTACACGCTTTTACACCATCTTTAATCATTGGAAGTTTCACCACAATTTGAGGGTGTAAAGCAGCTAAAGCTTCACCTTCTTTTACCATTCCGTCAAAATCAGTTGCAATTACTTCTGCAGATACATCTCCATCAACAATTTCACAAATGGCCTTGTAATGATTCAAAATATTTTCTGAGCCAGTGATGCCTTCTTTAGCCATTAACGATGGATTGGTCGTCACTCCATCAAGAACACCAAGGTCCTGAGCTTCTTTAATCTGGTCTAAGTTGGCTGTATCAACAAAAAATTTCATGCTAGTTTTTGATTTAAATTAATTGTTACAAAATTACTATATTATTACTGTTAGGCAACTGTTATTTTAAAAAATAATGAATTGCTTTATATGTTGTAAAAACTACTCAAAAGTTTTTCGTACCATAAATCAGGAAGTATGCGCTTTAAAACCACTGAAAATTTCTGTAAAAATGCGCCAACTTTGTAATGGATTTTTGGTTTTTTGGAAGTAATAATTTTATGAATTACTTCTGCCATTAGTAAAGGGTTTTTACCAGAATCTACATGTGAATCCATCATATTTAAAGTAGTTCCGTAAGGAAGTTTATAAGGAGAGTTTTCTAATACAGGTGCATGGTAACGTCCAGCGGCGATATTAGTAGCAAAATCACCCGGCGCAACGTTACTCATGGTTATACCAAATAATTTAAGCTCCATACGATAGGATTCTGTAATCAATTCCAAAGCACCTTTACTTGCGCTATAGATGCCCCTGAAGGGCAGTCCCATATAACCCGCAATAGAAGTAATGTTTAAAATTTGTCCTGATTTTTGTTCACGCATATGTGGTAAGACTGCGTTGATCATATTTATGGGTCCAAATAAGTTGGTTTCAAAATTTCGTTTCATTTCCTCCATAGGAATTTCTTCTAAAGGCCCTGTAATTCCAACTCCTGCATTGTTGACCAACACATCAATTTGACCTGTTTTAGAAATTAATTCAGAAACACATTCGTTGATGGACGTTGATAGAGTGACATCTAATTTTATAATTGAAAACTTAGAACTCGAATATTTTTCAGGAAATCGACTGGTACCATAAACGATAAACCCTTTGTCGGTTAGGTACTCTCCTATGGATTTTCCAATCCCTGAAGATCCGCCTGTAATTAAAACAACTTTTGCCATTTATTTTAGTGTTATATGAAGATAAAGATAGAAAAATTAAGGAAACTTTAGGGCACAAAAAATGGCAAGCTACCTACATCACACTGCTACAACCATTTACCTTTGCTGCGTTCCCGCCCTGGAGGATTCAACAGGAGCTAGTTGTGTAGGACTTGCCGCTGCAAAGATACAAAGTTTATATAATCACACAATGATTTTTTTAACTGAATATAAATAAATAAATTGCTAAAAAATTTAATTGCTCTATGCATCCCTACAAACTATTGACATTCATTGGACTTAACGTTTTGATCTCTGCTTGCGGAACAACTACCAAATCAAACTTCTCCATCCAAACAAACAGTGGTACTAATATTATATCCAATTCAAAAACGCTTTCTATTGAAATTCAAAATCCGAATAATATTGATTTTGACTCTATTCAGTTGACTTTGGATACTAAAAAAATTGCAACTTCTGTTGATTTATCAGTGATCCCTTTAGGAGAAAAACGCATCAAAGCCAAAGTTTTTTATGACGGTACATTTGAGGTTGTACTCAAAAAAGTGATTGTAGTAAATTCCGAAGCTCCAAAATTATATACCTACGAAATTATTAACACCTATCCTCACGACATCACCTCTTACACTCAAGGACTTGAGTTTTATAAGGGAGATCTTTATGAAAGTACAGGACAATATGGCGAATCTAAACTTCGAAAACTTGATTACAAAAAGGGGGGCGTTCTTAAAAACATTAATTTAAGTACCGCTTATTTTGGGGAGGGATTGTCTGTTTTGAATGATAAAATTTATCAATTAACATGGAAAGAAGGGCGTGGATTGGTGTATGACATTAATAGTTTTGAGCAGATAGAAACCTTTAATTATGGTCAAAGTAAAGAAGGCTGGGGACTGTGTAATGATGGTCATAAATTTTACAAGTCTGATGGATCTGAATATTTATGGTTTCTGAACCCCAACACCCTCGCAGAAGAAGGTGCGCTCCAAGCTTACACCAATAAAGGAAAATTGACAAATCTCAATGAATTGGAATGGGTTGACGGCAAAATTTATGCAAATCGCTATCAAAAAAATGGGGTTGCCATCATCAACCCGGAAAACGGTGCGATTGAAGCGGTCATCGATTTTAAAGCCTTAAAAACTAAAGTAACCAAACACCAAGGATTGGATGTTTTAAATGGGATGGCGTACAACCCAAAAACAAAAACCTTGTTTGTCACAGGAAAACGTTGGGATAAATTATTTGAGGTTAAAATTATTAAAAATTAATGACGGTATTTGAAGCGTTTCATACTGTTATTTCTGAGGACTTAGATGACTTAATGCATGTGAATAATGTGCGCTATGTACAATGGGTTCAAGATCTTGCGAAAGCGCATTGGGAAGCTGCTGCTACCCCACTCCAACAAAAAGACAATATATGGGTGTTATTAAGCCATCATATTCACTATAAATCCTCAGCTAAGATAAGCGATGAAATTCACCTCAAAACCTATGTAACAGGTTCTGAAGGTGTCACTTCTACCAGGATAGTTGAAATGTATAATAAAAAGAATGGGAAATTGATTGTCAAGTCCGAAACCATTTGGTGTTTATTGGATGTACTCACCAAAAAACCGAAGCGAATTACATCTGAGATTACAGACGTATTTTGATAATTTAAATAATAACAACAATATATATTCGCTTGAAAAGTTATATTTTTACAAAAACAGTACACCACATGAACCGCTCCCTTTATTTTATAGCAAGTTTTTTTATGCTCATTCTCTGGAGTTCTTGTCGTCAAGATTTTGAATTTACTCCTAGCACGGGCACTCTTAGCTTTTCAAAAGATACGGTCTATTTAGATACCGTTTTTTCAAACATAGGCTCTAGTACCTACACCCTAAAAGTATATAACAACAGTGATAATGATATATTGATTCCCTCTTTAAAATTGAGTCAAGGACAGACTTCAAAGTACCGCATGAATGTTGACGGTATGATTGGAAACGGGACTTTGGTCGGAAAAGAGTTTGAAAATGTAGAGCTTTTGGCTAAAGATAGTATGTTTGTATTTATTGAAACTACTATTGATATTCAGCCCTTAGTAACTAATGAAACACAGTTTTTATACACAGATGCGATTGAGTTTGGAACAGGATCCAATACTCAAAAAGTTGAATTGGTAACCTTAGTAAAAGATGCTGTATTTATCTATCCAAATAAAGATGCGAATGGGGTGGTTGAAACCCTTGTTTTTGATGTTGATGGTGATGGTGCCGATGATGAAACTAATGTTCAAGGGCGCTTTTTAGAGGACTCTGAATTAACATTTACCAACGAAAAACCCTATGTCGTTTATGGCTATGCAGCTGTTGCTAACGGAAAAACCCTTGACATTAATCCTGGAGCTAGAATACATTTTCATGCCAAGTCGGGACTTTTAATCACTGAAAATGCTTCTTTACACATTAATGGATTGCCGAGTTTAGACGCCGAGCTTTTAGAAAATGAAATCATTATTCAGGGAGATCGTTTGGAACCTCTTTACGAAAATATTCCTGGGCAATGGGAAGCCATTTGGCTGTTAAATGGCAGCACGAATAACACCATCAATTATGCAACCATCAAAAATGGAACTGTGGGTGTTTTAAGTGATGGCAATCAAGATGACCCTACAAAACTAGAGATTACAAATTCTCAGATTTATAATTTCAGTAATTTTGGAATTTTAGGGCGTGGTTCTTCTATCAGTGCTGAAAATGTAGTGCTTAATAACAGTGGTGTATCCTCCTTTGCAGGAACGTACGGAGGAAATTATAATTTTACCCATTCGACTATAGCCAACTATTGGTCCACTAGTTTCAGACAATTCCCAGCACTCTTACTTAATAATTTTATTAAAGATGCTGAAAACAACGTATTTACAAATCCTTTAGAGTCTGCAAGTTTTACCAATTGTATCATTTATGGAAATGACAATCCAGAACTGTTGTTGGAGAAAGAACCCTCTGAAGTTTTTAATTTTAAATTCACCAACAGTTTAATTTATTTTGACGATCCAACAGGGTTTTATTCTGAATCTCAATACGATTTTAGCAATACAGACCACTATGAAAATATGCTATTTAATAACGATCCCGAATTTTTAGATCCTTCAAAAAATCAATTGAATATTCCATTGGGATCACCCGCAGAAGGCTCAGGAATCCTTGCAGGCAATTTTAACGTAGACATCACAAACACAACACGCACTACCCCTCCTGATTTAGGCGCTTACAATGCGACGGAGTTTGAGGATTAACTTATGTGGGGGGTTTACCTTCCGTAATGATAACGGCTGGCTGCTATCAAAATTTGTTCATTTTGATATTTGTAAACCAATCGATGTTCTGATGTTATTCTCCTTGACCAATACCCTTGTAAATCTCCTTTTAAAGCTTCAGGTTTTCCGATGCCTTCAAAAGGAGTTCGCAAACAGCTTTTAATCAGTTCGTTGATTCGTGTAGCTATTTTTTTATCGACTTTATGCCAATACAAATAATCTTCCCAAGAAGATGTAGACCACGTTAGTTTCATCTATTCAATTAGATCCTTTTGAACTCCTTTAGCTGTCTCCAATTCTTTGATAGAGTCTAATAAAACATCTCTATTTAACCCTGTTAACAAGTACGTAGTTTCTTTTAATGAATTGTATTCATCCAAGGATATTAACACAAGGTCTTTACCGCTTTTACGCTTGATAATGATATCGCTTACATCATTGACAACTTTATCGAACCAATGCTTTAGATTTGAACGAAAGTCTGTATAGTTTACTGTTTCCATAGTACAAATGTAATAAAAAAGTACTTTATTAAGTACTTAAAATTAATTATTCACTCCATAAAAGCACATTTTCTTTTAAAAGACAGCTATACCTAAAAGTGTCATAGAGATTGTACGGCACTAAATTTAAATTTAACAAAAAAAACCTCCTAATACTATTAGGAGGTTATACATATTATAAATAAGTGTTTATTTAAGCGAGTACTTGAGCTACTTTTTTACCAATTTCCGCAGGCGATTCTACCACGTGGATGCCGCATTCTCTCATAATCTGTTTTTTAGCTTGTGCGGTGTCATCGCTTCCACCTACAATAGCACCGGCGTGGCCCATAGTACGACCAGCAGGCGCTGTTTCTCCAGCAATAAATCCGACCACTGGTTTTTTACTCCCACTATCCTTATACCATTTGGCAGCGTCACCTTCTAGTTGTCCACCTATTTCTCCAATCATTACGACACATTCGGTTTCTGAATCATTGATCAGCATTTCTAAAGCCTCTTTGGTTGTAGTTCCAATAATTGGGTCACCACCAATTCCAATTGCTGTAGTGATTCCTAGACCTTGTTTTACAACTTGATCTGCGGCTTCATAAGTTAAAGTACCTGATTTAGACACAACGCCTACAGTTCCTTTTTTGAAAACAAACCCAGGCATGATCCCTACTTTAGCTTCTCCAGGAGTAATAACACCAGGACAATTAGGTCCTACCAAACGGCAGTCTTTCCCATTTATATAGTTAGATGCTTTGATCATGTCGGCTACAGGAATTCCTTCTGTAATTGTGATAATTACTTTTATTCCTGCATCGGCTGCTTCCATAATTGCATCGGCTGCGAATGCAGGCGGTACAAAAATGATAGTGGTGTCTGCACCAACCTGATCAACGGCTTCTTTAACAGTATTAAATACGGGCTTTTCTAAGTGCGTTTGTCCGCCTTTACCAGGAGTTACACCACCAACAACGTTTGTTCCGTAGTCAATCATTTGAGAGGCGTGAAATGTTCCTTCACTTCCTGTAAACCCTTGAACTATTATTTTTGAATCTTTATTTACTAAAACACTCATGTGATTTTGTTTTTATTAGTTTTTTAACTGCTGCAAATGTAATTTTTTGAATGGGAATTTTAAAGTTTTAAACCTTTAAAATTTTATCAATTATTCTTTTTTTTTAATCCTTTAATGATTTCTGGTAATTTACGAAGTAATGCCAATTCTTTTAGTTTAGCTCGGGATTCTTCAATAGGAGTTCCAAAATATGTTTTGCCGCCTTCAATAGATTTTGTAACGCCTGTTTGCCCTAAGATAATAGCATTTGCACCAATGGTGATTCCACTATTGGTACCGACTTGTCCCCAAATAGTCACTTCATCTTCTACAATACAACAACCAGCAATGCCTGTTTGAGAGGCTATGAGACATTTTTTTCCGATCAGGGTGTCATGCCCAACTTGAATTAAGTTATCTAGTTTAGAGCCTGCTCCAATGGTGGTGTCTCCTGTAACTCCACGATCGATGGTACAAGAGGCTCCAATATGTACGTCGTTTTCAATCACCACACGACCACAAGATTGCAATTGGTCGTAGCCATCTGGACGTTTTTTGTAATAAAAGGCATTTCCTCCCAATACAGTCCCTGATTGAATGACAACATTATCGCCAATGATGGTGTCATCAAAAATACTCACATTAGCATGGATCAATGAGTTTTGACCGATAACTACATTATTTCCAATAAAACAGTGAGGCTGAATGATTGTACCATCTCCAATGATGGCTGAGTCAGAAATTGCTTTATAAGATGCTTGAAATGGTTTAAAGTGTGCAGTAAGTTTATTAAAATCTCTAAATGGATCGTCAGAAATTAGTAAAGCCTTTCCTTTAGGACACTCCACTTTTTTGTTTATGAGCACTACAGTTGCTTTTGAAGCGAGTGCTTTATCGTAATACTTGGGATGGTCTACAAAAACGATATCTCCAGAAGTTACCACGTGAATTTCATTCATGCCCAACACTTTAAAATTTGGATCTCCTATATATTCACAATTAATTATAGAGGCAATTTCATTTAAGGAGTGCGGTTGGGTAAATTTCACGTGTTTATATTTATTGTATTCAAACGATTTACAAATGGCTGCCAGTAGTTGACAGGCTCGTTATTAATCATGCCCTTGACTGGTCATGATTTTGTAACAAGTTTGTTACGTATTATTCTTTGATACGTTCTTTGTATGATCCTTTGACAGTTTCTACTTTAATTTTGTCTCCTTCATTAATAAACAAAGGAACCATTACTGTTGCACCGGTTTCAACTGTTGCAGGTTTTGTTGCATTTGTTGCTGTATTTCCTTTGATCCCTGGTTCTGTTGCAGTCACTTCAAGAATAACACTTGCTGGTAAATCTACAGAAAGTGGTGAACTATCTTCGGTATTAATGAGTACGGTCACAACTTCGCCTTCTTTCATTAAATCAGGACTGTCTAAAACAGCTTTTTGAAGATCAATTTGAGAATAATCTGTTGTATTCATAAAATGAAACGTATCTCCATCATTGTATAAAAATTGAAATTTATGAGTCTCTACCCGAACTTCTTCAATTTTGTGTCCTGCAGAAAATGTGTTATCAATCACTTTTCCGTTGGTTACACTTTTCATTTTTGTTCTTACAAATGCTGGACCTTTTCCAGGTTTTACATGTAAAAATTCAATAATTTTAAAAATATCGTGATTGTATCTTATACATAATCCATTTCTAATATCTGATGTACTTGCCATATGTGTTTTTAATTAGATTTAAAATATCCTTTCATAATTCCACGGTGAGAATTTTTGATGAATTGTAAAATTTCATCACGCTCTGGAGTGGCTTCCATTTCAGCTTCAATAATTTCGGAAGCTTGTGAGTTGTTATAATTTTTTTGATAGAGTAATCGGTATATGTTTTGTATTTCTCTGATTTTTTCAGAAGTAAATCCACGACGTCTTAACCCTACTGAGTTTATCCCAACATAAGATAATGGTTCACGTGCTGCTTTTACAAAAGGAGGAACATCTTTACGAACTAAAGACCCACCTGTTACAAAAGCATGATTTCCAATAGAGCAAAATTGATGTACTGCTGTCATTCCTGCCAATACTACATAATCTCCTACCATTGTATGCCCTGCAAGTGTACTATTATTAGAAAAAATACAGTTTTTACCAACAGTGCAATCATGAGCAATATGACAATAAGCCATTATCAAACAATTGTCTCCAATCACAGTTTTCATTTTATCGGTAGTTCCACGGTTGATCGTAACACATTCTCTGATGGTTACATTGTTACCAATTTCAACAGTGGTATCTTCATCATCATATTTTAAATCTTGAGGCATTGCAGAAATGACCGAGCCAGGAAAAATATTACAATTTTTTCCTATGCGTGCACCTTCCATAATGGTAACGTTAGATCCGATCCAAGTTCCTTCCCCTATAACAACATTATTGTTAATAGTGGTGAAAGGTTCTATCACCACATTTTTGGCGATTTTTGCTCCGGGGTGGACGTAAGCTAAAGGTTGATTCATTTTGTTTGTTTTTTAATATAAACAGATTTATTTAACTTTCGTTATTTGAGCCATTAGTTCGGCTTCAGCACATAATTTCCCATTGGCATAGGCATAGCCTTGCATATGGCAAATACCTCTTCTTATTGGGGTAATTAGAGAACAGTTGAAAATTAGTGTATCACCAGGCACCACTTTTTGTTTGAATTTCACATTGTCCATTTTCATGAAAAAGGTCAGGTAATTTTCTGGGTCAGGAACAGTGTTTAAAACCAGTATTCCCCCTGTTTGCGCCATGGCCTCAATAATGAGAACACCTGGCATTACAGGTGCTCCTGGAAAATGCCCAACAAAAAAGGATTCGTTCATTGTTACATTCTTACATCCTATTACATGATTAGGCGATAGCTCATATACCTTGTCTAAAAGTAAAAATGGAGGACGGTGTGGTAACATATCCATGATGGCATTAACATCCATTAATGGAATTTGATTCAAATCGACAGTTGGAACATTATTTCTACGCTCCATTTTAATGATTTTAGATATTTTTTTAGCAAATTGTGTGTTGACAAAATGCCCTGGTTTATTAGCAATCACTTTTCCTTGAATACGGGTGCCTATGAGTGCTAAGTCGCCAATTACGTCCAGAAGTTTGTGGCGTGCAGCTTCGTTAGGAGAATGGAGTGTTAGATTGTCTAAAATACCATTAGGTTTTACTGAAATAGAGTCTTTATTGAATGCTATTTTTAAACGTTCCATGGTTTCTTTTGAAATAGGCTTATCTACATAAACAATTGCGTTGTTTAAATCTCCACCTTTGATCAATCCATTTTCAAGAAGCATTTCAAGTTCGTGTAAAAAACTAAACGTTCGAGATTCCGAGATTTCCTCTTTAAAGTTGGATAAATGTTGTAAAGTTGCATTTTGGGTTCCCAATACTTTGGTTCCAAAATCAACCATCGTAGTTATTTGGTATTCGTCTGATGGAATGATAGTAATTTCGCTACCGGTTTCTTCGTCAGAATAAGAAATTACATTTTTCACTACAAAAACTTCTCTAAAAGCTTCTTGCTCTACTGAACCTGCACTTTCTAAAGCTTCTATAAAATACTTAGAAGACCCATCCATAATTGGAGGTTCTGAAGTACTTAATTCAATAATCACATTATCAATTTCTAAACCCACAAGTGCTGCAAGGACGTGTTCACATGTTTGAATGGTAACGCCATTTTTTTCTAGACAAGTCCCTCGTTGGGTGTTGGTTACCAAATTGGCATCTGCTTTAATGATAGGTAATCCTTCAAGATCAATTCTTCTGAAGGTATATCCATTATTAATTTCAGCAGGAAGAAAATTTATTTCAACATCAAGACCAGTATGAAGGCCTACTCCTTTTAAGGATACTTTTTTGGAGATTGTTGTTTGTTTTGATTCCGATTTAATAATCATGATTTAAGGGTTTTTTCTAGTGTATTAAGAGTCTTAACAAGCTCTGGTAGGTTTTTGAAATGAACATATGATTTATAATAGTCTCTAAAAGAAAATGCTGGAGATCCTTGTAGAACTTCGTTGTCTTTAATATGACGCCCAATACCAGATTGTGCTTGGATTTTCACGTTGTTGCCAATAACAATATGTCCAGCAACTCCTACTTGTCCTCCTATTTGACAATTTGAACCAATTTTTGCAGATCCAGCAATACCTGTTTGAGCAGCAATGACAGTATTTTCTCCAATAACAACATTATGAGCAACTTGAATATGATTGTCTAGTTTTACGCCTTTTTTAATAACAGTAGATCCAAGTGTAGCTCTATCGATTGTGGTAGCAGCACCTATATCTACATAGTCTTCAATAATTACATTTCCAATTTGAGGTACTTTTTGATACGCACCAGTTTCATCAGGCGAAAATCCAAATCCGTCAGCTCCAATCACTGCAGCAGAGTTAATGAAACAATGAGAACCAATCACACAATCAGAATAAATTTTGACACCAGAATATAAGGTTGTATGAGATCCAATGGTGACATTATCACCAATAAAAGTGTTAGGGTAAATTTTCACGTGATCTCCTATAACTACATTTTCGCCAATGTGTGAAAATGAACCAATATAAGCACCTTCGCCATAAGTGGCTGATTCAGATACAAATATTGGAGATTCAATTCCTACTTTATTATTTTTTATATGATTGTAATATTCTAGTAGTTTAGAAAATGAACTGTAAGCATTTTCTACTTTTATAAGTGTGGTCTCAATATTGTTTTCAGAAACAAAATCCTGACCTACAATTGTAATTGAGGCCTGTGTTGTATAAATGTATGGCGTGTATTTCGGATTAGCTAAAAAAGTAAGAGAACCTTCAATTCCTTCTTCGATTTTGGAAAGTGTATGGACTTCAATATCGGGGTTTCCAATAATTTCTCCGTTTAATATCTCTGCTATTTGTGTGGCTGTAAATTTCATTACTTGCAAAAGTAAAAAAAATTATCAAAGAATATCCTTTGGGAAGCATATATAATGCTTTGAAACAGTTTTGGAGAGGACTTTTGAAGAAAGGTGATCCGATGCTTTAATGATATCTTTGATGTTTCCGTTTTTGTATAAAATCTTTAATCCGCCTTGTTTTGGGTTGTAGGCTAAATTATCAACATGTCCATGAAACACAAAATAAGAGGCTTCATGAGTATCTAATTTATACTCCAACATGACATCTTTTTTAATAGCTTCTAATTTTGAGCTAGAAATTGCCTTGTTTCTAAGTTTTATTTTTAACAGATTTCTATTTAAAATCATTTCAGAAAGATGGCTCAAAACAAAATCGTCATGAAATTGCCACGATTTCAAAGCTGACATAATATCATAATCATCTAATAATGAAAATCGATTCAAAGTAGATATTTCAAAGTTATTAGAATTGGTGCTGTTGTTTAAAAAGAAACTCAATGCTGAACTAGCTTCTAGCTTAACCCCTTTGTGGCTTAATTCCTTAGCACGTTTTAAGATGCGCGTGATCATTTGTTCAGCAACTAAACTTGTTTTGTGAAGATAGACTTGCCAATACATCAAGCGGCGTGCCGTCAAAAATTTCTCAATGGAATATATACCCTTTTCTTCAATAACCAGCTCATCGTTTACAACACTCATCATTGAAATAAGGCGTTCACTGTTGATGTTTCCTTCAGAAACACCTGTATAAAAACTATCTCTTTTAAGATAATCAGATCGATCAATATCCAATTGCCCAGAAATAAGTTGTCCAAAAAATTTACGGCTATAATCTCCTTTAAACATTGAAATAGCTACATCTAGAGCACCATCAAACTCTATGTTGAGGGCTTCCATGAATTTTAAAGAAATTGTTTCGTGACTGATATTTTCCACAATACTATGTTCCATTGCATGGCTAAAAGGTCCATGACCAATATCATGTAATAAAATAGCAATGTACAAACCATCTTCTTCAGAATCAGAGATATTAACCCCTTTAAACCTTAAAATTCGAACCGCATTTTGCATCAAATGCAAACAGCCCAATGCATGATGAAAACGGGTGTGATGCGCACCAGGATAAACTAAATATGATAAACCCATCTGAGAAATTCTTCGCAAACGCTGAAAATATTTATGCGCAATTAAATCGAAAATTAATGTGTTGGGGATTGTAATAAATCCGTAAATTGGATCGTTAAATATTTTAAGCTTGTTGTTCGTATTCAAACTTTATAGTGTTAAATTTACATTCTTAAACTTTCTTTAAAAGTTTTGATGTAAAAATACTAAATTGAATGGACTTCTATTCTTAACTAAAAAAAATATAACAGATGGGTAACATTAATATTTTATGGGTCGATGATGAAATAGAGTTTTTAAAGCCCCATATCCTATTTTTAGAACAAAGAAATTACAATGTAACCCCTTGTCAAAGTGGTACAGAAGCACTGACGCTTATCCATGAAAATGATTTTGATATCGTATTTTTAGATGAAAATATGCCAGGACTGTCTGGTTTAGAAACTTTGTCGGAACTCAAAGAAATTAAAGCAACGCTTCCAGTAGTAATGATTACCAAAAGTGAGGAAGAATATATAATGGAAGATGCGATTGGAAATAAAATAGCTGACTATCTCATTAAGCCTGTTAATCCAAATCAAATTCTCTTATCACTTAAAAAAAATCTAGATCAAAATAGATTGGTTTCCGAAAAAACATCTTCTAATTATCTACAAGAATTTCGCAAAATATCCATGAATTTAAATGAAATTAATTCATTTGAAGAATGGGAACAACTCTATAAAAAACTAGTGTTTTGGGAGTTAGAACTTGAATCCTCTAACGATGCGACAATGAGTGAAATATTAGACGCTCAAAAAACGGAAGCTAATCAACAATTTGGGCGTTTTATTGAAAAATTTTATTCTGATTGGTTCGAAGATCACCAATCTCCTGTGATGTCTCACACCCTTTTTAAAAGTAAAATTGCAAATGAAATTAGTAGCTCTCAACCCACCTTACTTATTGTCATAGACAATTTAAGATATGACCAATGGAAAATACTGGAACCTACAGTAAACACTCACTATAAAACACAAGAAGAAAGCTTGTATTATAGTATTTTACCAACAGCGACTCAATACGCTAGAAATGCATTATTTTCAGGGTTAATGCCAAGTGAAATGGAAAAATTATTTCCACAGTATTGGAAAAATGACACGGATGAAGGAGGTAAAAATTTATTTGAAGCCGAATTTTTAGATGCACAATTAAAACGTTTAGGTCTTTCACATTTGAAACATGAATATATAAAAATCACCAACCTTAGAGCTGGGAAAAAACTATCTGAAACTTTTAAAACAAAAGCGCAGAATGATTTAACCGTTTTGGTGTACAATTTTGTAGACATGTTGTCACATGCTAAAACTGAAATGGAAGTTTTAAAAGAGCTTGCTTTCAACGACAAAGGTTATAGATCTCTAACCAAAAGTTGGTTTCAAAATTCGCCACTACTCGAAATTATCAAACAAGCAAAAGATCTGAATTTTAAACTTATTATTACAACAGATCATGGAACCATCAACGTAAAAAACCCTTCTAAAGTTGTTGGAAATAAAGACACTAGTCTTAATTTGCGTTACAAAACAGGACGAAGTATTTCTTATGAAGAAAAGGATGTTTTAGCTGTAAAAGATCCAAAATCAATTCATCTTCCTTCTGCTGCTATGAATAGCACCTTTATTTTCGCAAAGGATAATCTCTTTTTTGCCTATCCAAATAATTACAATTATTACGTGAATTACTTTAGAAACACCTATCAACATGGGGGTATTTCTTTGGAAGAAGTCATCATTCCTTTTGTGGTACTAAATCCTCGATAATATGATCGAAAAAATTCAATTCAGACTAGATGAGTTATCAAAAATTGCGCAAACAATTTTAAATAATGTACAATCCAAAACACTTTTGTTTTACGGACAAATGGGCACAGGAAAAACAACACTAATTAGTGCAATAGTCAAAGAATTAGGGGGTAACAACTCTACCTCCAGCCCCACATTTTCTATTGTCAACGAATATGATGTTACAAAAGATACCGTTTATCACTTTGATTTTTACAGACTCAAGAACCAAAATGAGGCCTTAGACATGGGGGTCGAAGATTATTTTTATTCTGGTTCATGGAATTTTATTGAGTGGCCAGATAAGATTGTGAATTTACTTCCAGAAAATGTTACTATTTTAGAATTATCGCTTGCTGAAGATGAAAGTAGAATTCTCAAGATATCAGAAAAAAAGCTTTCTGATGGATGGTCAAAAAAATAGTTGTAAATTAGATAACTTATAAACAGGCTATGCAAAAACCAACTTCACCCTTTACACGAGAACAACTCCTGCCAAAAGAAGAAACTTTAGAGATTGCTAAAGAAAAAGGTGCATTATTTATTGGGATTCCAAAAGAAACTTCTTTTCAAGAAAAAAGAGTGTGTCTTACTCCCGATGCCGTTTCTGCATTGACAAGCAATGGACACCGAGTACTAATTGAATCAGGCGCAGGATACAATGCTTGTTTTGAAGATCATGAATACAGTGAGGCAGGTGCAGAAATATCTAAAGACAAGTCTAAAGTATTTGCTTGCCCTGTTATACTTAAAGTTGAACCTCCAACATCAGAAGAAATTGACCTTTTAAGTCCAAAAGCATTATTAATTTCTGCTCTTCAATTAAAGATGCAGCAAAAAGAATATTTTAAAAAACTGGCAACAAAACAAGTTACAGCACTCGGATTTGAATTTATTAAAGATCATGAAGGGGTGTTTCCAGCGGTTCGACAATTGAGTGAAATAGCGGGCTCTGCCTCTATTTTAATTGCTTCTGAAATTATGTCGATTACTAATGAAGGTAATGGACTCATGTTTGGAAATATCAGTGGAGTTCCACCAACAGAGGTGGTTATTATTGGTGGAACTCCACTG
>Ga0233438_10000720_pt1 | contig 40229 bp, 30 predicted proteins | sample SI_123_September_FD_182720 | JGI IMG/M metagenome (GOLD analysis project Ga0233438, IMG submission 182720) | Seawater microbial communities from Saanich Inlet, British Columbia, Canada - SI_123_September2016_10_MG | ecosystem: Environmental > Aquatic > Marine > Inlet | place: Canada: British...
CTCAAACAACATTCACCTTCACTGAACCTGGAATACATGTAGTCAGTCTTTTTGTTATCGATGAAGAAGGTGAACAGAGTTTAACACGCACCTTGACAGTAAGAATCTCCAATCCAGTACCAATAATATCTGTAAGGATTCTTGATGCTTGGGTATCTGGTCAGCAGGTGACAGACACCACTCCAATGCCAGAAGGATTCATTCCTGATGCTTGGTCCCACACCTTTGACGAAAATGATAATACCTTCACAGCGCCTAATTTGATGTTATACTTTGATTCAGATGGTACAAGAGACGGAGACAGGAGATTTGAAGGTAAATTCGCTCCAATCGACCCAATGCTAGATGATTGGAATGGACTTGTAGAGTATACTTGGGACTTTGGAGATGCATCTCCTCTCAACCACGAAGCATCACCTTGGCACTCTTATTCAGTTCCCGGAGCGTACACTGTTACTTTGACTGTAAGGGACGCTTTTGGAACTGGCGATGTAAGCCGAGAATCATTCATTATCATAGTGGACAACCCACCAGTAATTGTTGACATTTCGATTCCTGATGAGATATTTGTTGAAGAAGCAGTATATGTTGCTGCTAATATTACAGACATAGAATCAGAGCAAGGAAAATCCATCTATCGAGATTTAAACATTGATGATGGCTCATTATTTGATAAGGATGAAAATGTTGAATCTGTTCTTGATGTTAAGTGGGATGTCGATTTGGAATTTGATGCAGATGGTAATGGTGATCCAACTGACGATTACATAATTCCCGAAAGTTCATCAATCTATCGAATATCTCCAACTTGGAATGAAACTGGCAAGTACATTATTGGTCTTCAAGCATGTGATGGACTTGGCATGTGTGTATACATGACAGAAGAAATTAATGTTGTTCCAAAGCCGGATGCTGCTCCTTCTTTGTCGGATTTTGAGTTTGAAGATTGGATGAGTTGGATTAAAGAGGCCGGCTCAGATTTGGCTACATTTATGGCACTAATTGCCGTTGCATTGATTCTAGGTTGGTTGGTAATGCGCGATTCAAGCGATATTGAAGACGAAGCCAAACAGGCAGCTGAGACATACACAGATGTCGAACACGTGGAGGTTCAAGGTGGTCTTCTTGGCATGGACCAACACACTCCTCCGCCGGCTCCGTCTATTCTTTCAAAGGATGAACGTCGAAATGATGATAGCGGTTATATCAGACCTTTACGAAGAAGAATTTAATCGCTACAATCTTGAACTGCCTATGTCTTAGAATAATTAAGGGAAGATAAATTATGAAGTCCAGATTCGTACTTTTTGTTCTTCTAATCTTATTATCTCCTTTGTTTTCTTCTTCAGATTCATCTTTCGCGGTAAGTGGAAATGCTTCGGCAGCAGATGCTTGTAAAGGTGATTTACAACCAGTTAGATGGAATGAAACTGTCCAGAGAATAGCAATGGTTCCTCATTACGATCCGTATAATGATTGGTGGGGTTATTTTGAAGATGACGGAGGCCGCAATAAAGGTCAAAATAGAGATTCCAATAATGGTGGGGGGCAAGAAGTAGAAGTCGATATGTCTCTAAGTCCTGAACCTGAATGGATGTATGATTCTCCATGGAATTGGGACCAAACTCTAGAGCCATTAGTTTCTAATCATCATTCTACTCTCTTAGTGGGGAATGATAGTGCAGGTGCAATAAAGGTTAATTTGTCGGCGAATCATAGAACTACTGTATGTATTACCTTGCAAGACCTAGAACAATCCAGTGATTCTAATATTAATGCAGATATCTATTTATTAACTTCTAACGAGTTTAGTAAATATGAAGAAAGTTATTACTCATCTCATTCCAATGGATGGTATTCAGATGCCGAAGAATCGCTTAGTGATATTCCTCCTGAGTGGAGGAGTTTCAATTTCTTAGGCTGGAAAACATATAGGGATGCTCATCAGTACGAAGGCGTAGATAGTGTCAATTTCGCTTTAAGTTTAGATGGGCCAGAAGTCTTCAGTGGAATTTTTGGAGATGCTGATTGGCAGGACTTCTACATCGTCATAGATACATGGGACAACGTCCATGACAATGATGCTCAACCTCCTGATGCTATAATCGCTGCCGATGTCACATTAATCACTACGGAAAGAACATTGATATTGCCTAATTTTACAGTTTCTTTGGTTTTCTTGGTTTTGATAATTGGCTTGGCTATTTCTCCATTCATCATCAATGCTAGGTATATGAGGGCAGGCTTGGAGCCTGAACAATCCTCGACAGGAGTAGTCCCTTCACTAAATACGGCCCCAGAAATACCAATTACTCCTAATCAAATGCCAATTGAGCAATCTTATGCAAGTGATGCAAAACAATCTACCACAGAGCAATTAGAGGCTGATGGCAAGGATATACCTCGACTACCAGAGTAATCTATTCAGATTAATATTCCAAAAGTGCCCAAGCGTCACGAAGGTCTCTGACATTTATGAGTCCTCTATCGGAGAGTCTGAAATGGTTGAGCATTGTTGCATAAACCAGGCTCTGTCCAAGTATAGGTGCATGCAGTCTACACCAATCTCCACCATTTCCAAGACCCATCAAGCAGTGAGGTTCATCATCATCTTTCAATGAGTGAGCAGCTTCAATAATTTGTAATGAATCTTGTTGATTTGCTACAGAAGAGCAGAACTTCAGGATATCTCCTTTACCATAGTTAGTCCTCATTATCTCTACAATTTCATCTGCGTTTGGAGTTGAACTTGAGTCATGGAATGAAGCGATAATCTTACACTTTGATTCGATAGCTTTTGCAGATAGTTTATCTCTGTCCTTTTCAGCTATTGAGAGTTCCAGGTCAACAAAACTAACTTTTGAATCAATCGCTTTATCTAGGATCTCGAGTCTTTGCTTCTCAGTTCCAGCGAAGAATCCGCCTTCTCTAACCGGCCTTACTGTAAAGATGACTGGTACAGGAATTCCTTCTTTGAGAGAACTGATCGAACTTTCGACATCAATTTCTTTGAAATCTTTAACAGACCACTCTTTTTCAGGTGCCATTTTACTAATTTTCTCGCCATCTTCGTTTTCTGTGACCGTAGGTTCAGGTTTAATGAGGTATAGCTTGTCAAATCGAACTTCAACATAATCAGCACCGGCAATATTTGCTCTATTCGCTTCATCAATCATCTCATCTACCGAAATCCCTTCTAGAGATACGCATATTCTCGGCTCTGCCATATTCCGTCCAAATAGGGAGTGTTATTAACGCTCACGGATGAAAGTTAATTTTTGATTTTCCAAAATCGATGGTAAAATGCGCATTTGATTGATTGATTTTGATGGATAATTGGCCTTATTGGCTACTTCTTTTCCACTACCTTTAAACACCTTCACGGATGGTTGTTAATGGTAGGGGAGTGACAGGCAGATAATCAATGCACAGCGGGCGATTTGACACAAGCAAAATCGGCGCTATTTTTCTGCCAATTATACTATACTATTCCGATAAATTTGGAATTGTAATACCTCTAATAGGAGTGAGTGGAATGAGTGATGATTATAGCGCATCTAGCATACAAGTGCTGGAAGGCTTAGAAGCCGTAAGAAAAAGACCCGGAATGTACATTGGAGATCCGCACGATGGTTCGGCTTTGCACCATTGCATTTGGGAAGTAGTCGACAACTCCGTTGACGAGCATTTGGCAGGATACAATGACAAAATCGAAGTCACACTAAAACCCGATGGTACGCTTTCCGTTAGAGATTATGGACGTGGAATCCCAGTTGGCTTACACGACGAATTCGGTGTTTCAGCGGCAGAGGTAATAATGACTAAGTTACACGCCGGTGGAAAATTCGATAATAGCTCATACAAAGTATCTGGTGGCCTGCACGGAGTGGGCGTATCTGCGGTAAATGCTGTTTCAGAGTGGATGGACGTGACTATTCACAGGGGCGGTAAAATCCATTACCAGAGATATTATGCAGGAGTTCCTTCGTCACCTTTGGAAGTTATAGGTGACTGCGATGATACCGGCACTACGATTTCTTTCAAGCCCGATTTGACAATATTCACCGAGGTTCTTGATTTCGAATTTGACCAGATAGATACCAGATTAAAAGAAACCGCATTCCTCAACGCAGGTTTGGAGATTGTAATTCTGGATGAGCGTGGAGAAGAGGAACATTCTAGTCAACACCTTTACCAAGGCGGAATTAGTGAATTCGTTTCCCAACTCAATGTCACTAGAGAGGCAATGCATCAAGAAGTGATAGTTATTTCTGGAGAAAAAGAATTAGAGATAGGTACTGTAACAGTCGACCTTGCTCTGCAATGGTCTAGTGCATTTAGTGAATCAATCAGGTGTTATACCAACATTATCCGTAATAAAGACGGAGGAACTCACATGTCAGGGCTTAGAACTGCCTTGACAAGTAGTCTGAATTCTTACGCTAAGAAAAAGAATTTACTGAAGGGTGAAAGTTTGTCAGGCGACGATGTTAGAGAAGGGCTTACTGCAATTGTAAGCGTAAAGCACCCAGACCCTTCATTTTCATCACAAACCAAGGATAAACTAGTCAGTAGCGAAGTTACTGGCATTGTTCAAACAGTTGTTTACGAGAAGTTAGGGGAGTTCTTTGAAGAAAATCCTTCCGTTGCTAAAATCGTTATTGAAAAAGCTTTACTTGCTTCAAAGGCTAGAAAAGCAGCCCAAAAGGCACGTGAATTAACTAGGAGAAAAGGGGTTCTTGAGGGCGGAGGATTACCAGGTAAACTGGCTGATTGTCAATCTAGAGACCCTTCCGAATGCGAAGTATATCTAGTGGAAGGTGATTCTGCGGGAGGCTCTGCTAAGACTGGACGAGACCGTAGAATCCAAGCGATTTTACCGTTGAGAGGAAAAATTTTGAATGTTGAAAGACAAAAGAGAAACATAGTCAAAGTATTCCAAAATAATGAGATTCAAACAATGATTAGGGCATTGGGTGCAGGCGTAGGAAATAATCCAGACGATGAAGGGTCATTCAAACCTGAAAAGTTGCGGTATTCAAAGATCATAATCATGACTGACGCTGACGTTGATGGTGCTCACATAAGGACGCTAATGCTTACTTTCATCTGGCGCTTTATGAGGCCAGCAATAAGTGAGGGGCACGTTTACATTGCACAACCTCCACTTTACCAACTATCCAAAGGTAGAGTCAATAAGTATGCATTTAGTGATGAGGAAAGAGATGTTATTATCGAAGAATTACGAGCAGGTAACCCTTCTACTAAAATCGGTGTTCAAAGATACAAAGGTCTTGGTGAAATGAATCCTGACCAATTATGGGATACTACAATGAATCCTGAGACACGTACAATGCTGAAAGTAACAATTAGAGATGCCGAAGAATCAGATAGATTATTTGAGATTCTTATGGGAGAAGACGTCCCTGACAGAAGGGCGTTTATTGAGAAGTACGCAAAGGAGGTGACCAACCTTGACATCTGAAGAAGAAAATATAGATAACAACGAGGCAGATGAGGATATAGTTCCTCAAGGAAATATTTTGAACCAACCACTCGAAGAGGAAATGAAGAATTCTTACATCAATTATGCTATGTCTGTTATAATTGGTAGAGCATTACCAGACGCAAGAGATGGACTAAAACCAGTTCATAGAAGAGTTCTTTACGGAATGTATGAAGGTGGACACACCTCTGAAAAGAAGTTCAGTAAATCTGCACGTTCAGTTGGAGAAGTAATGGGTAAGTACCACCCTCACGGTGACCAATCAATCTATGATACAATGGTTAGAATGGCACAAGATTTCTCATTGAGATATCCTTTGGTAGATGGTCAAGGGAATTTCGGTTCAATAGACGGAGACCCACCAGCAGCTATGCGATATACTGAAAGTCGACTGGATAAAATTGCTAAGCATATGCTTGAAGATATCGATAAGAAAACTGTGGACTTCCAGTCTAACTTCGATGACTCAGAGCAAGAACCAACAGTTCTTCCTTCAAGACTTCCAAACTTGATTTTGAATGGAAGCGATGGAATTGCTGTGGGAATGGCAACTCGTATTCCTCCACATAATTTGACAGAGGTTGCAGGTGCAATCAATCTGCACGTCAAGACAATTATTGGAGAAGGTGTTGATGAAAATAGGATGCCATCGATTTCTATAGAAAACTACATGCAACATGTACAAGGTCCTGATTTCCCTACAGGTGCAGGGATTCATGGTGTTGATGGAATCTACGATATGTATTCAACGGGTAAGGGGAGATTCCATGTCCGTTCTAAGTGCGATGTCCTCGATGACCAAAATGGCAAGAAGATAATTGTTCATGAAATTCCATATCAAGTTAAGAAGGCAGATATGCTAGTTCATATCGCCGATTTAGTCAGTAAAGGAACCGTTGTTGGAATAAGAGATATCAGAGATGAATCTTCCAAGGAAGGAATTAGAGTTGTAATCGAGGTGAAGAATAATGCCGATCCGCACGCAGTTCTGAATCAATTGTACAAATCAAGTCGTTTACAAGAATCATACTCGGCAAATATGATGGGAATTCTTGATGGAAGGCCAGTTCTTCTAACATTACCAGTAATTCTTCATACCTACGTGGAGCATAGAGAATCAGTAATCGAGAGACGTGCTGAGTTCGAATTATTCAAAGCACAATCACGTGCTCATATTCTAGAAGGCCTAGTAAAGGCACAAGACAGAATTGATGATGTTATTGCAGCAGGTAAGGCAAGTGCTAGTCGTGAACAATTTGAATCGGTTCTACGGGGCGATGAAACGATTGGTTCAATCCCTGTTTTTGACTTCACCGAACCACAGGCAAAGGCAATTGCTGAGAGAAGGCTGTATCAATTGAGTAGACTCGATGTTGACAAAGTTCAAAATGAATATTCTGATCTTCAATTGAAGATTGCAGACCTGCAAGATATTATTTCTTCTAGACTAAGGAGATTAGATATTTTACTAACTGAACTAGATGAAATGGTTGAAAAGCACGGTGATGAAAGAAGGTCTTACATCGACCCAATGCCACTTTCAATGGATAGAGAAGACTTAATTGAGGAACGAGCAATTGCAATAACCCTGAGCGAAGACAATTACATTCGCCATCTACCTGTTGAATCTTTTAGAGTTCAAAACAGAGGTGGCAAGGGTCTCAAAGGTGTAGCAACCAAGGCTGAAGACACACCACAACTGATTATCACCTGTTTCAGTAAGGATAGATTACTTATCTTTACGGACCAAGGGAGAGTATATGGTTTGAAAGCTTGGGAAACTCCACTAGGGAGCAGACATTCCCGAGGCGGACATATCAGAAATCTACTTGAAAGCCTTAGAGAAGATGAAAACATTGTTACAATTCTGCCGATATCTAGAGAACTTCTTGAAACACCTGAAGGTAATTACCTACTATTTGCAACTAAACTCGGGCTAATCAAGAAAACTCGATTAGAAGAATATGTAAGAATAAACAGAAATGGAAAATATGCCTTAAGATTCAAACTTGATGGTGACAGTCTAGTAAATGTTAGATGTGGAACAGATGACTCGGATATCGTTATGATTTCTAGTACTGGATTTGCAAGTCGCTTTGCTTGTCAAAAAATCAGGTCATCAGGTAGAGTTTCTGCTGGTGTCTATGGGATAAAAACAGGTAACAGAAAGGGTGCAGATGGTGGTCATGTTGTTGGCATGGTTGCTACAAATAACACCGAGACACAAATTTTGACAATTTCTAAGAATGGTATGGCCAAGAGAAGCAGACTTGGTACGGCAGATAAAATACCGTACTTAGACGCTGAAGGTGTCCAAAAAGTCGACAAAGAAACTGGAGACTTGATGGAGAGAACCGACGGATATAGAAAAACAAATCCTGGTGCTAAAGGTGCTTTCACCATGAATATCAACAAGGAAGATAACGATGAAATAATCGCTGCAAGGCATATTCCTGACCTCGACGATAACTTGTTTGTCTTAACTAAGAAAGGTATGATGATTAGGCTTAGAGCCAATCAAACCAAGGAGACAAAGTCTAAGAAATCTAAGGGCACTCGCATTATGGAATTGAGAAATAAGGGTAAATCTGGATTTAGTGATGAAATAATTTTCGTAGCAAGATTGCCTGCAGAATTGATCGATGATGAAGATGATAGTTTTGATGAGATGGACACCAATCAAGACGGTGTAGTAGACCGTGAAGAATTCGAAGCCGCTCTTAAACTTAAGAGTTTGAGTGAAGAAGAAGAGTGATTTGAAGTATCGACGACTTCAAACATGATTACGGTTTGTCATGTCATAGGGCGAATCTATTTTTGCTCGAGGTGATTACTGTGGATGAGCGTTCTTTGATATATGATTGGAATACTATCGAATATGAATTTAATAGAAATCCATCAAATCACCCTCACGGAGTTTGGTTCGATGATGAGACTCTAAGAGATGGTCTGCAAAGCCCTAGTGCTCGAAATCCAACCATAGAGCAAAAAATAGAATTACTAAGTTATATGGAAAAGTTAGGCATTCAAAAAGTCGATGTTGGACTTCCTGGGGCAGGACCATTTCACATAGAACATATTGATTCGTTGATTAATCATATCATTTCCAATGATTACCAGATTCGACCAGGTGCTGCAGTTAGAACTTTGATGAATGATATTGAACCTTTAGTCGAAATGCAAAATAAGCATGGAATTCCTATTCAAGCATCTGCTTTCCTAGGAACAAGCCCAATACGCCAATATACAGAAGGTTGGACAATGGAGAAATTGATATCGACTATGGAAAAAGCAGTTAGTTATGCTATTGAAAATGATGTACAAGTCATGTTTGTTACAGAAGATACGACTAGGTCAAAGCCTGAGGACGTGAAAGCGATTTATCAAAGAGCTATGGAATTAGGAGTTCGTAGACTTTGTATTTGCGACACATGCGGGCATGTGACACCTAATGGAGTCAAGAAATTATTAAATTTCATAGATGAAGAAGTAATCAAAGATGGTGGTTACAAAAGAAGTGATATCGAAGTTAATTGGCATGGTCACCAAGACCGAGGCCTTGGAGTTGCAAATAATATTGCAGCAGTTGAAGCCGGTGCCGATGTAATTCATGGTACTGCACTAGGAGTTGGAGAGAGAGCAGGAAATGCCCCACTGGATCAAACTTTAGTAAATCTAAAATTAATGGGCGTTATCGACAACGACTTAACTCATCTCGATGAGTATACTAGACTAGCTAACAAGTATATCGAAGTACCACTGCCTAGAAATTACCCAGTATTTGGTGAAGATGCTTTTGAAACTGGTACCGGTGTTCACGCATCTGCTGTGATTAAAGCGATTAGAAAGGGCGATAATTGGTTGGCTGACAGAGTCTATTCCGGAGTTCCTGCTGGTGATTTTGGATTGAAGCAAGTAATTCGAATAGGACATATGGCTGGCCGTTCCAATATTATCTGGTGGCTAGAACAAAACGGTTACGAAGCAGATGATGACTTAGTAGCTCATATTTTCGAAGTTGCTAAGAGTCAAAGAAGAAATATGGAAGACTTCGAAGTTGAAGCCGCAGTAAAGCAATTCCTTACTGAATCTTAAGCACCAGCTTCTTCATCGTCAGAGAACGCATTAGGTTTTTGTTGGTTAGAGCGCCCGAGCATCCATTCACTATCGACTCCACCGTTACTCCATTCACCCTCAACATTTACTTCATCGACATCTTTCTCTTCTCTCCAAACTTCGTCATCTTCTGAACCACAAACAATGAAGTTACCTTTGCCATCAATTTGTTCTTCGAGTAATCTCATATGCTTAGAAACTGGTAAAAAGTGAGCCACCGGCATTCCACTTGCTGTAAAAGGATTGGTTGCCGCTCCAACAAGTAAACCATCTTCTGGCGCTACAATATCGACAGTGAGTCCTGGCGTGGCGGGGTCAGAAATAGTTGCAATGACTTCTCCCTCTCGCATTACAGAACCGGATGTAACAAACATATCCAGTAATCCACCTTCACTTGCTCTGAGCCATAAAGAGCCACTGGCAAGCATACGGAACCTTGGTCGGTGAGGTTTACCTGGTATCATTCTAAGCGACCTTAGTACATTCATTACTCCATGGATTGCTACCTTTACCGACTCATTATCTAGAAGGTTTGCTCCTCCACCTTCATAGGTTATCGAAGGAATATCATTTTCAACAGCCGCTTTTCTGAGCGAGCCTGATGGTGGCTTAGAGTCAAGAATAATTTCAATTCCAAATGCTTTGGCTAAAATATTAGAGCCAGCATGTGCTAAATCAGCCCTTAACTGGGGCATATTTGAGCGACCTTTTGCTGCACTATGAATGTCAATAATAGCGTCAGTGTCGCTTAGTAAGTATTTCCATACTTGAGCGGCTACACGTCTTGTGGTAGTACTTTTGAAATTACCTGGGAAATTACGGTTTAGATCTCTGCCATCAGGAAAATAACGAGATTTTGAACGATAACCTGGGAGATTAACTACAGGGACAATTCTGACAGTACCAGCCATTTGTTTTGGATCAAGGGCTTTGCCGATGTCAGTGAAAGCATTTGACAAAAGGTGAGTACAAGCAGATGGACCTGTCAATTCATCACCATGAATTCCACCAAGAACGGTGATAGTAGGGCCTGGTCTTTCTCCATGGATAATAGTTACAGGAATCGGCCAAGGGTCTCCAAGGTCAACCTCGAGTAGAGGCATTGAAATAGTTCTAATTGTCCCTGGTTTGATGATTTTTCGATATAGTCTTATATTACCCCATTCAGCACTTCTATCCCATTCTGGGCGGTCTTCAGTTTGATGCGCATCTAAGGCTTCTTGGATAGCAATACGTCTTCTTTTTGGTAGTTCGTGAGCGACGCGAATCTTCGTCTTCTTGACTTTCTTCTTGCCACCCATGTACGGCCGAGTTGTTCATTCATCATGAACAATGCTATCTATTTGTGATACAAACAAAGAAAGACGGACTTCTGTTAGCCAAATCATGGATGCGTTGGGAGTTCAACAAGAGTTTGCACCAAATTCCATTTGTTTTGGCTGTGGTCCGGCAAATGAAAATGGATTAAAGATTCAGAGTCATAGAATTGAAAATGGATTATATCTAGAATTCATGCCAGAAAAACACCATCAGGCCTTTCCCGGTATGATAAATGGTGGTATCATAGGGACTTTGTTAGATTGTCATGGAAATTGGACAGCAGCAGTTGCATTGATGGATACAGGAGAATTAGATGAACCTCCTTGTACTGTTACTGCATCATATTCTGTCCAACTAAGAAGGCCAACTCCTGTAGACACTACATTGTGCATCACGAGCCAGATTAAATCTATCAGTGGCAATAAAGTAGAAATCGAACTTCTCATGGAAGCAAATGGCAAAGTTTGTGCAACTGGTGATGGATTATTTGTTGCAGTAAAAGAAGGTCATCCCGCTTACCATCGTTGGAATTGAGGAATTTTGATGGTCAAACCAACTCCTGACCAGAAAATAAAATTAGAACACTTGAGGTCAATTGTTCTAGATTTAATGCAAGATATGGAAATTTGGAATCAAATCGACACTGAGGGGTTAGAGCAAATCAGTTTAGGGGTACTTAGAAGAAATGCTACTCAAAGGCATGGAGTGACAAGGTGGAAGAAGGGAGTAGATGTATCTAATCTAATACCTTCTGATGTGGAGGAAATAAATATCCATCCACATCTACTTGACGAAAAATGGAATGCATATGCTGCATTTGTTTTACATCATGAGTATATCCATGCACTTGGATTTAGAGAGCATGATAAAAGATTTCGATACTTGGAAAAATCGTGGCCGGGAAGTAAAGCGATTAAGCATGGGTCAGAGTTTACTGAATTTCTAAGATTTAAAAGCGCTAAATGGATTTGGGAATGCAAGAATTGTGATAAGCAATTCCCTCGCAAAAAACCTTCTAGAGGAATGTACAAATGTAGGGATTGTAATACAACTCTAAGAGATAAGAAACTTTGATTATTTTTTCTTTTGCTTACTCTTAGACTTACTCTTGGCTTTTGTCTTAGCCTCTTTGACTTTGCTTTCACCGTCCATGTCTGAATCTTCAGCGATTTTCTTAATCATTGATTCTTCCTTTTCGCTGATATCTCCATCTTTTGCAGCCGATTCTATCGCTGCTTCCATATTCATCTTAGCAGCTTCCTCATCAGATATTCCAAGCGCACTTTGGAAGGATTTCAATTCATTCAATTCCTCTTCGGTAATTATTCCATCATCCCAAGCAGAGTTATATGCTTCCAACAGAAAACTTTTGTAATCTTCAGGATTTAGTAAAACGTCTCTGATAAGTCCATGATTAGGCCCCTCTGCTGGCATTTCACCAGATAATTCTAGGATTGCAATAGAGCGTCTAACTTCCTTGACAGCCATGTCCTTTAGTCCGTGTCCAGCCCATACGGCACCAGCAGCAACAACCGCCGCAGCGAACCATCGCATAATATCAGGATCGACTAGTTCTCCTGGCTGAACCAAATGAAAAATACCGATAACTGCCATTGCAGCCCCACACATCACTTCCACCCAATCATTTAGGTCGGGTTCATCGTCAAAAACTGAAAGTCTGTCTTCGATAATAGAGTCAATCTCGTCGCTCATGTTGATAGGTGAGTAGTAGAGGGGTCTTATGCGTGTCGGAATTACTCGTTCGAGCGTTGTCCTTTTGGACTGTTGGCGCGACAGTCCAACCATGGCGGCCAGTAAAGAGGATATTTCCAGACTGGATTTACCAGAATCGGTGATTGATTTCATTACTGAAAAATGGGGTATAACAAAGTTACATCCTCCCCAATACGAAGCCATACCTTCAATCTTTAACGGTAGAAACGTACTTTTAGCGATTCCAACGGCGAGTGGTAAGTCATTAGTTGCTTACATCGCCATTCTAAGGAAATTAATGGTCGAAGATATTGGTACTAAGGCGATTTATATCGTCCCTCTGAAAGCTCTAGCGAGTGAAAAATTTGATGACTTAAAGGTGATGGCTGAATCATTAAATTTGACAGTTGGACTTGGAATAGGTGATTCTTCTTCCGAGGCCAAGAAGATTGAAGAATGTGACATATTGGTCTGTACTTCAGAAAAACTAGACTCAATAATTAGAAATAATTCTCAAACGATGTCTAGAGTTTCAATTGTGGTGGCTGATGAATTTCATTTGATGAATGATTCAACTAGAGGTCCAACATTAGAGATTAATTTGACAAAACTACGTTTTCTACGTAAAGATGCACAGTTGATTGCATTATCTGCAACAGTAGGGAATTGTCAAGATTTAGCTAATTGGCTCGATGCAGATTTAATTCAGTCAGATTGGAGGCCTGTTGCGTTGGAATACAGCACATTTCATGATTTGCACCTTGAGCCACGCTTAGTCCAATCATCAGAGGTTTCCACCTCTCCCGATGCTCTTAATCCGCCTCGAGATTTAGAAGGCCCCAAGACTCAACCAACATGGGTTGTTTTGCAAGACACAATTATGCAAAAGGGACAGTTGCTAATTTTTGTAGGAACCAGAAGAAGTGCAGAATCAGAAGCACTCAAATTATCAAAAAGGGTCGCCAAATTACTTGCTAAAGAAGATATTGAGAAATTGAATGAACTAAGTAAATTTGCTGAATCTCTAGAAGGTAGGTCACAAACCTCAATGGGCGAAAAGTTGCATGAATGTATCAAGGGAGGAGTGGCATTTCATCATGCTGGACTGACACATAGTCAGAGAAAGTCGATAGAATCAGCTTTCAAGAAAGGTCTTCTCCAAGCATTGACAGCAACTCCAACACTCGCCGCGGGAGTAAATCTTCCTGCAAGAAGGGTCCTTGTTAGGGATGTGAAAAGATGGGATGATGGTATGAGTCGCCCTTTACCAGTTATGGAAGTTCGGCAAATGTTAGGGCGTGCTGGAAGACCAAAATATGATGATTACGGAGAGGCTTGGATACTTTGTAAGGGTACAGATGGTTGGGAAATTGCTGACGATGTAAGCGAGAGGTATTTCTTTGGAGATATAGAATCTATTTCCTCTAAACTGGCTAGTGAGCCAGCATTACGGACCCACTTATTATCTATCATTTCCACAGGTGGCCTTCAACACCGAGGAGATATTGGTGACTTTTTGGAATCTACATTTCTTGGTTTCAGTATTTCTAAAAACATACTTAATGAGAGGATAGATGAGATGCTCAATTGGCTTGTTGAAGAAAGATTCATTCGAAGATTAGGTGTTGATGAATCATATGCAGGTAAACGAGCAGATCAGGGGATGAATGATGATGAAGATTGGGATGACGAAATGCCAGTCTGGGCGAATATTGCACATTCAACAGTAGGTGTTGAATTCCAATCTACTAACAGTTCAACAGTCCCTAATCGTTCTCCTTCTGCATTTATTGAGCCTAGTTTTGGTTTCCAAAAAGCAACTGAATTATCTAATGTTGGCGCATGGCATTTAGATGATAAGAATGAATTCTCAGCCATGAAGTATGAAGCAACTCTTATGGGTGAAAGGATAACTCAACTCTATTTAGATCCACTTTCTGCATCCTTGCTAAGGGTTGGTTTACGTAGGGCTGTTAGAAGAGAAGTTCGAAAAAGTGGTGAGGTAACAAACTTTGGATTACTACATCTGATTGCCACAACACCAGATTTTTCATCACTGTGGGCAAAAAATAGTGATATGGAAATAAATTCAAATCTTTGGCTAAAGACGAATTCAGTAGAAAGTGAACTTTTAGCAGATTCTTCTTATGACGAAATGTTACTTGGAAATGTAAAGTCAGCATGGTTAATCGAAAAATGGACTAACGAAGAAACTATGCGTTCTATAGAGAAAAGTCTTGATGTCAGTCCCGGTGATTTACACCATAGGGTTGATTTAGTATCCTGGTTACTCCTCGGCTCAAAAGAGATATTGATTGCAGATGATGTATTCTCTCAAGAACATATGACTGAAATTTCTGAAATAATCAAGAAAGTGGATATTCTTAGACAGAGAACGAGACACGGTTGCAAGGAGGATTTGCTCACACTTGTTAACATAAGAAACATTGGCCGTTCACGTGCTAGAGAACTTGCCAACTTGGGAATTAGGACTCCGCAGCAAGTCTTGTCTATGAGTAATTCTAAGCGAAACGATTTACTAACATTACGCGGCTGGGGTCCTTTGCTACTCAGTAAAATCATTGCAGAAGTAGAAAAAATATTATCAAGAAGTGATAATAATTCAGGTTCTAAGAACTCGTTTATCCAAAGAGATGACGATATCCCTCTTTCTGATGAAAAAGAATCGGATGCTTGAAGAAAAATAACAGTTTGGCCTATCCCATGGAGATGGGTTATTTTCCTTGTGTAGCATGGTCTAAGACAGACTCGTCGCCAAAAGAAGTTCTCAAAGATTTCCTTGAGACTAGACCATCACAAAGATGGTTAATGGTCGGTCATCATGCAGCACACTGCGATGCGCAACTTTGGACAGCGTGGCATTGCAGTGTTAGAAGATTTTTACGAAACACCCAACTTGCGAGAACAATTGATGCCGAATTCATCAGATTCCTTGCAGGTACTCATCACATTTCCGAGGCCTTTCAACGAGCAGGAGTTTCCAGTAGTGATCTCGGTGGGTGGTTAATTTATCTCCCTGAAATTAGTCCTAACGGCTCTGTAGAGGAGGGTATTTTACCGAACCAAGAGTATTTACAGTTCTTTGAAAAAACTTCTTTTGAGATTCTCGAATCTCTTAATCTAATAGTGTCCGACTCTACATTGAAACACGATTTAGATAATGCAACTAAATTGGGTATGAATACAGACGGTCTAGTAATGGAGAATTTTGAAGACGCTCTAATTGGGTTTATTCTATCATCAGAGTTCAACACTTGAATTCGAAGAGTTCAAGCACTCTCGGTAATTACGTTGTTGTATGGTGCTTGCTAAGTCTCCCGGAGACGATACTTATGATAATGCTCGAAGATTCCTTGATGAAGACAAAATACGTTTAGCATTACAGAATGCTTCAGATTTTGGGGCTAGTTATGCTGAAGTGAGATTGGTATCTGTTACAGATTCTAGTGTTGCAACTAGGGATGGACAACTCGAAAGGGCAATCCCAGGTCAAGAAGTTGGTGCAACCATGCGAGTATTAGCGGATGGGGCATGGGGAGTTCATTCTACCACAGATATTGAATCAATTCCTAGCCAAGTTGAATCAACTGTCAGATTGGCCAAAGCTGTTGCTCAAAGGAGAAATTCAAAAGATAAACCAGTATCATTAGCAGATGTTCCAATAATTGAGGATTCGGTACATTGGGCGCCAGAAAAAGATGTTAGGGCTACAGAGTTAACTGAAAAATTGGAACATCTAAATGTCCTTTATGAAAATTCAAAGAACGATAAAAAAATCGCATCAGTTATTTGCGGATGGCATGATGAACACATTCACACTGAATTTATGTCTAGTGAAGGAATGAATCGTGTTTGGTCTTTCCAGAGGTCGCTGGTTAATGCCACTGTTACTGCAAGAGATGGTTCTGATGTAGTATCATATCGTACAAGGCATGGTGGCGAAGGGGGGTTAGAATTGATTGAGAAGTGTGATTTGGCTGAACTGGGAAGTTATGCAAAAGAATCTGCTATCAGGCTCTTAAAGGCTGAAAGGTCACCTTCGGGTAAGTTACCTTTGGTAGCAGACAGAGACTTGACTGGTGTCTATATTCACGAAGCGCTGGGACATCCTTGTGAAGCGGATTTAGTGGCTGCAGGTGATTCATGTTTAGATGGGAAACTAGGTCAAAAGATCGGTAATGACATCGTTACAGTTGTTGATGACCCAACTATCAGGGGCGGGTATGGGGCTCATCCGATCGATGATGAAGGATTGGACACTAGAGAAAAATGTTTAATCAAGAATGGTGTTTTGAATGATTATCTAAATCATAGGGAGACAGCCCATCATTTTGGTATTGAGCCGAATGCAGGAGCACGTGCGCAGGATGGCTTACATCACCCTCTAGTTAGAATGTCTAACACATTGATCATGGGAGGGACTCACAATGACCTCGATGAATTAATTGAAGACATTGATTATGGTGTATATGCTTGTGGTTCTAGAGGTGGCCAAGTAGATACTGGCAGAGGTTCTTTCCAATTTGCAGCACAAGAGGCCTGGCTAATAGAGAATGGTTCGATAAGCACTCCTTTGAAGGATGTTAGCGTGAGTGGATTGACACTTCAAATTTTGAAGGATGTTGATGGATTAACCACAGATTCAAGATTAGCAGCACCCGGTTTTTGCGGCAAAGGGCAAACAGTACCAGTTGGAGACGGCGGCCCAATTATGCGAATTAAGGAAGCATTGGTGGGATGATAATGCTACCAGAAGATGCCTTGGATAGACTCGTTGACGGAAGTAATGAGATAGCAAATTTATGCCGTAAGAATAAGGTTCAGCAATGGGAAATTGTAGCAATGCAATCATATGGTCACCAATTAGACATAGAAGCTGGTAAGATTTCTTTGGCAGCTGGTGGTGGTGATGGTGGATATGGAATCAGAGTAGTTGAGGATGGTAAATTTGGATATGCTCATTTGGTTGACCTTAAATCTGCAGACAAAGCAATTCAACAGGCAATGTCAATTGCACGTATTTCACCATCAATAAAGGGTTTCACTTTACCGAGTAATCAAGATGCAGGGGAAGTGAAAGGTCTGTTCGATAAAAAAATTCTCTCGATAGGACCTGAAGACCTTTTGGAACAAGCAGATTCAATCCTCAATGAGGTTTCTTCCTTGGATAAGAGGGCTGTTGTAACTGGTGGTGGTTTGGGGGTAAGTGCTACTGCAGGAGTCTTAACATCTAGCGAAGGAATTGACCACCATGGAATAACAACCTCACATGGTCTTGGAGTTCAAGTTTCTATAGACGAAAATGACCAATTGACAAGTTCATGGCAAGGCGAATCTAGCAAGAAACTGATAGAAGTGATTCCAAATTGTGTTGCTAAATCTGTTGAGTGGGCACAAAAAACTCGAGATCCAATAAAGGTGGATAATGGAGCTGAAGATTTACCAGTGTTGATGACATCAGAAGGAATTGGGTCATTATTTTCTATTGTAATTCCCTCTGCAATACGTGGGGAAAGGCTGGCTAGAATGGAATCATTTTGGTCAGGAAAACAGGGGCATCATGTTCTTGCTGAAGATTTGACATTGATTGATAATGCTAGGATGGAAGGTGGAATTTCTTCTTCTTCTAGAGACGGAGAAGGTGTGCCTACTCAGAGTCAAGTAATAGTTGAATCAGGAAAATTAGTTGGTTCTCTGTGGTCAACAAGGGATTCAGCAAAATTAGTCGCTGAAGGGAAAATAGACAAAGCATCAACGACGGGTTCTGCTTCTAGAGGCGGCCATCAAAGCCCACCTGTAACAACTTGTAGTAATTTGCAATTAACCTCCAGTTCTAAATCGAATACAGTAGATGAGTTACTTGAACGAATGGATTGTGGTTATATCGTAAATAGCGTCATGGGCGCTCATACTGCTAATCCTACAAGTGGTGATTTTTCTGTTACGACCAGTTCTATTTTGAGAGTTGAAGATGGAGAGGTTATCGGTGCAATAAAGCAAGCAGGGCTTTCTGGTAATATGGCTAAAGCACTGAGTAAAGATGTATTCTTGAGTGATGATGTCCGAGTATCTGGCGGTAGTATGCATATTCCAGATATTCTACTAATGCAGGCGTTAAGAGTTAATCCAATTTGATTTTCAAGGGCATTCTTTATTTCCTGTCGTCTGTGGTATCCCATACCATGGAGGTAAAGGGAGTGTCTAGTCTAAACCAATCCGCACGAAAACCCGAAGTCTGTACTCCGCACAGGCAATGGATGAAAACAACGTCTGTCGGGGTGATGATAAATGTCTGAAAATAAATATGATGATCATATTAACGCGGTTTTATCGGAATGTCCAAACGCAGATAGAGAAGAGGTTCGAGAGGCCTTTGCAAAATATGAGAGCGAATTTTATATTCCTCCACAAGATGCTCTTCGTTCTATTATTCGCAGATTTAAGGGCGATATAGCACCATCTAGTGAAGCGAGTAGTTCCAGTAATCAGAAACCAACCGTATCTAAAAAAGTCGCTAGCCTTACAGAACTTTCTGATACCGACAAGGATATAGAGATCGAAGTTGAAATAATTTCACATAATTTAAGAGAACAAACCATTAGAGGAGAGCAAAAGCAAATCGCATTTGGTCTACTCGAAGATAATCCTTGGGATGAAGGTGGTCAAAGGACAAGATGGGAGTATAAAGACTGGGGTCCAAATTCAAACATTTCTCCAGGGACTGTAGTCAGAATCGAAGGTGCATCAGTAAATGAATATCAGGGTAAAAGGTCCTTGAACATTAATCAAAGTACTCGAATAGCAGTCCTTAGGGAAGGAACTAGGCCAGTTGTCACTCCTGGCGAACCTATAGAAATCAATAGTATTCCAAATGACGGTTATGTATGCGTAGTTGGTAGAATCTTATCATCTCGCCCAGATCAAATCCATAGAAAGGATGGTTCTGGTTCACTCGATGTAGTAAGAGGCAGAATGGCTGATGAATCTGGAACTATTGGTTTTCTTTCATGGGAACCATTTGACCATGAAGTGGGTTCTTTGGTAAAGATTGATGGAGCTCAAGTTCGAACATTTAGGGACACTCCGGAACTTAATTTCGGAAGAACTACTAAAGTAGAATTATATCATGATTCAAATTTTGCAGATGCAGAATCTTTGATGGAACAAAACATAGTTACAATCTCCCAATTAAGAGATGGCTCAAGAGATGTTGAAGCAATTGTACAAATTACAGAATGGACTAAGAGGTCTTTTGTTCGTGATGGACAAGAGAAGTTCCTCTGGTCGGGTCAAATTGCAGACCCTTCAGGAAAATGCCGTATGAGTGCTTGGGAAGAATTACCAATAAGCGAATCTGATTTGCCAGTGACTGTCAAGGTCAGGGGCGTAAGAGTACGTGCATGGCAAGGGATTCCAGATATCACAGTTGATAAAGCAGACCAAGTAGAAATTCTCGAATCTACTCCATGGGACGGTTCTATAGACCTTTCAAACCATGTGGTGGAGGTTCCTTTGACAGAATTAGTCAATGGTTCCAGCAGAGTTGGGATTTCAACTCAAGGCGTAGTTGCTAGTGTTAGGGAAGACTGTGGTATAATCATGAGATGTACTCAGTGCCGAAGGGTTCTCCGTGATGGTAACTGTAATCAACACGGTGATGATGAAGGCAATCAAGATGTTAGACTTCGATTAGTCATCGATGATGGTATGTCTACTTCCTCTTTGTTAATCAATAAAGAGGCCACTTTGAACTTACTAAACACTACTGAGGAGAAAATCAAGGCAGAAATAGATTCTGATGGTCAAATAGAGTTTGTCCAAAGACTTAGAGGAAAACTTCTCGGCCGACTAGTGATTGCTTCTGGGAGGACAATAGTAGATGAACAAGGGGCAATGATATTGGCAGATAAAACAGAACTTGTTGAGCAAGACCCTGGATTGATATCTACTGAAATCAGGGCGCAATGGGGGGTGCAATGATGCAATCCTCACGTTCAATTAAGAGACAATCTGCATGGCACATGCTAGCATCTGAGTTTGGAGAGTCTACTCTGAATGAGAAAGGCTCAGGAGAGTTTGACCCATCATTTGTAATTACTAAATTGGGTTCAAAAGTCAACAGAGTAATAGTTGCAGGTCTTTTAGAAAGACTAGAACCTAGAGATACCGCGAATGGTTCGGTATTGTATCAAGGTCAAATTAGAGATCCATCTGGAGTTCATTATTTTTCAGTCGGTGATTATGCTTCTGACTCAATGAGAGAACTCACTTTGCAACTATCGCCAAAGGTAGAAGGGGGGGAGCCAATTCTACTTCTGATGGTTGCTAAGACTCGTTTATTCCAAACAGAGGAGGGAGCGATTTATACATCTCTTAGGCCTGAAGAAGCTTGTGAAATTGATAGTAATAGATATGCTACTTGGCTAACTAAAACTTGCCAAGATACCTTGGAAAGGATGAAGATATTCACAGATTCATTAGATATTGAACCTACGATTGAAGCGTTGACTAAAGGAAATGTCGCAAGTCATATGGTAGAAGGTCTAGTCTCCTCGAGAAATCATTATGGAGAAATAGATTTAGAGCATTATAACCTCAATATTATGCAAGCACTAGATATTGCCGAAGGTAAGATAGAAGCAGCATCTGCTCCTCCTCAACAACAGATTGTTTCGGTTTCGGAAGATGATGGTGGCGATAATCCTGATGGTTCAGATGAATTAGGAGATATTTTACTAGATATTATCAAAAAATTAGACCAAGGAGAAGGCGTTGATTTTGAAACACTGATTACTAATGCGTCTGCGAGAGGCTTTTCTCGTTCAGTTGCAGAAGAGAAAATAGAATCTTTATCCGATGAAGGTTCAATTCATGAACCTGCATTTGGATGGTTTAGAATCGTTTCTTGAAACGTTTTGTCCCAACACATTCAAGTTCTTTCGCTTGTGTGCTTGTCCTAGAGGTCACTATATGGCAGGAATGGATTTTTTCATCCGCCCGGCTACGGGCACGACTAGCGCTGATTGGGTAAGAATACCTGATGCAGATATAAAAGTAAGATTAACACGCAGAATGACTCGTACAATAGTTCGAGGCGAAGAAGGTGACAACTTACATGACGAGGGCTCAGAATCGGCTATTTACACCATCAGTGGAGAAATGCAACTTGATGAGTACAAGAGAATTTTGGCTATGTTCCGTTCCGGTCAACCATGTATCCATGACCCCTTTGAAGAAAGAGATGTCAAGGTAGTTTTCGCATCGATGGAATATGATGGTTCAAATGAATCATTTAAATTTGAATTAATTGAAGATATAGTGTGAGGTTTTTTTTGTGCGTTTACTAGAGGAGAAAAGAGAAATTCTCTATGTAATACGCACCATGGACGTCTTAATGTCTTCAGGAGTTGGCCTCGAAGCTGCAATTCATACTATTGGTACAGGTGGCTATGGTATCATATCAAGTGATTTTTCTACAGTCATGGAAAAATTACGTTCCGGCAAGTCTAGAGGTCTTGATAAAGAGATCAAGGCTTTAATGAATAAATCTGAATCCGAAGGGTATCGAAGATTACTGAACACTATGTACGGTAATTTAACTCAAAACACAGACTTACTTGAAACTCTAAGGAAACAAGGTAAAAGGATGGAAGAAGATCGAAATGAAGAGGTAAAGAAGTACATTGAAGATCTTAGTGGCGTTCCTGAAACCTTACTTTCTATTGGAATGATCGGTCCAATTATTCTTGCTATTGTCGGCTTAGTGCCACAATTACTAGGTGATGGAGCAGAGGCAATAATGGGTACCATAGATCAAGGTTTGATAAATTCTGTAGTTAATGGTGGATTAATTTTTACTTTGATTGGGATGATGCTTATTGGCTTGAAAGCACACACTAAGGATCCAGGGTTGTAGTGATATTATGATTTTTGAATTCCTTGAGTCCTTCAACGATCAGATGTTACTACTGATATTGATCGTCTTAGGAGTCGCTTTCTCAGCAGGAGGAATTCCACCTATCATAGAGAGAAACCGCCGCAGGAATATTGAGAACCAATTACCTAGTTTGTTAGAATCATTATCAGATGCTGTAGGGGCTGGACGAGGAATTCAAGAAGCAATGCTGGAGCAAGGAAGGAATACTCCAGGTGTTCTTGGTAAACTCTTGACTGAAACTCTTGAGTCTAGCCACTCATCCTCTTTCGATGCTGCACTTTCTGCATTTGCTTCCAAAACTCGCTCATCACAAGTTCAAAGAGTAACAGTTCTAATTGGTACAGCAATAGAACAAGATGCTCCTCTACAAGGAATTCTTTCCGACTTGTCTATGGACTATGAGAGATTAAATGATTTAATGAATAAAAGAGAAAGTGAACTTCAAGGCAGAGGTATACTGATAATTTTATTCGTTTGTATTGGACTTCCAGTATTAATTGCATTTATTGTAGGGTTGTTTGCACCAGCAAGTAAAGGTTACCAGATAGATACTTTCAATCAAACATTTGCACTGTTCTTTGCCGCTTCATCTGCAATCGCATCATTGGTATCTGGTAGAATGTTGGGTAGAATGAAAGATTTCCTTTGGTGGTTACCATTTTGGATGGCTGTTTCAATGGGCCTTTATTTGGGCGCAGTTAAGATGATTGGGGGTTAGAATATGTCAGAAAAAGTATTAGCACAATATGGTAGAGTTACAATTTATTTAGAGCCAAATCACCCATCGCCCATTTACCATGTAGATGGTTCTATAGAACCCAATCCATATGGAGATATTGCAGTCTTACTGGAAGATGATGATTTGGAGGAAGTAATGTATAACGGTGGTACACAATGCGTTAAAGTGGCTCATAGAGAGCATGGTATGTGTAGGACAAATGTCTGGATAGATGATGATGCAGGAATTCAGATAGCCAAAAACATTGCATCTTTCACAAATGTACCACTCGGAGATGGTCCAGGAATGGTTCCAATTTTTGATGGTAGGCTTCCAGACGGTTCCCGTGTCAATGGAACAATCCCTCCTATCACTCCAGACGGACCAACTCTAACAATCCGCAAGTTCAGAGAAGACCCACTTACAATGCTTGATTTGGTTAAGTTTGGGACTGTAAATTCCCGCTTGGCTGCAATGATGTGGGTTTGGATTGAAGGTCTCGACAGTAGGCCTGCAAATTTCGTTATTGCCGGAGGAACAGGTTCTGGTAAAACAACTACGCTCAATTGTCTAGGTATGTATATTCCTTGGCATAGAAGACTGTTGACAGTCGAAGATACGGCTGAATTACAAGTATATCACGATCACTGGCTAAGAATGGAAACTCGTAGAGAGCGACCAGATGGAACTCCTGAAGTCGATATGAATGACTGTTTGAAATCCAGTCTTCGTATGCGCCCTGATAGAATAATTGTTGGTGAAGTAAGAGGTCCTGAAGCAGCTACCCTACTTACTGCTATGAACACAGGCCACGATGGTTCCTTCGGTTCTTTACACGCTAATACGGCTCAAGAAACCGTTACTAGAATGATTAACCCACCTATGAGCGTGCCACCAATTATGTTGACTGGTCTAGATTTGATTATTATCCAGGCCAGGCTGCATGTTAATGGTAATACTGTAAGAAAGATTACAGAAGTTGCAGAGATTGCAGGTATGGAAGGAACAAAACCTCGTTTGAATGTCATTTGGAAGTATAATGCTGCAAACGATAGAATCGAAGAAACAGGAATTCCTTCGAAACTTAGAGAGGTTATTTGTCAGGCGGCTGGCGTAACTCCAGATGTTTTTGAAAGACATGTAGAACAACGTCAAAAGATTATAGATGATTTACTGAGAAGAGATATTAGAGATATCCAAACAGTAACTCAAGTCATACAAAACTTCTACGCAAGTAGATGATTACCCACGCAATCTTGCGAGAACGTCATCGATATGGTCGATCTTTTCTCTAGCAGATTTTAGTCTGTCCGCTGCATCAGAGATATCCTCATCATCATCTATTACGTCAACCAATGTTTCTGTCTTTGGTCTGAATGCTTGAGCGAGTGACTTCAGTTCAGTCACTATAGCATCGACTTGTGATTCTGAAACCATTACTCCAGGGGCTACTCTCGGTATTTCTGAAGGTGATAAGTGGCCTAATTCTGCTCCAATAATTCCAGCACATGCTAGAATTCTTGGTCTAAGGTCACTAGTGTTTACTTCATAACCTCTAGATTCTAGGAATTTTATTATTAGTGCTTGTTGAGATTCATTGAATTTACCTTCACTGGTTTCAAGAATAGTTTCCACTACTTCTTCAAATGATTTTATGTTTCGTTCCAGTCTGTCAATTGTCCTTCTTTCACCACTTGAAAGATGTATTGAGCCATGGTGTAATATTCTCAAAATTCGATTTCTTCTTGCCACATTAGGGTCTTGTAGTGCTTCAGCTTCATTTATGTCGACATGCAAGTCGAACAGTGCATGAAGTCTTCCAGAAATGCTTGGTATTCGAAGGTCGAGTTTCATACTTCTACCTATTTCTTCAAATGCGACTCTAGCTTTTACTAAGTCACCTTCATGAAGAGCCAGAGTATTAGTCAGTTGATTTCTCAAAGAACTTCTGGCATTTTCAAACTCTCTAATCGCTTCTCTTTCTCTCCAAGAGTTAGGCATAGAATTGATTAATTGCTTTTCGTTTTGGGTTTGGAAATCTAATTCCATCATTTTATTTCTAATGACATTTCGAATTGCAGGTTCATTAACTTGGAATCCATAATCAGAGAATTTAGAAATAAATGCTTCCATATCTTCTTCATCACTGGATGAACTAACCATTAAGAAATCTCTTCCCGCTGCTTCAATTTCAGCCATGCGTGAATTGATCTCTATAAGTCCAGCTTCTACTTCTAGACTATTGACTTGTGGAGTTGTTATTTCGGGTGTTTGTATCATTGAAGGACTCTCAGTCTTCTTTTCTATATTTTGTTTTGACCTCAAAACTTCATCGATGGATTGGGCAACATCAGATCTTGTGGTATCATAGCCATCACTCGAAAGGTCCTTTCTAAGTTCAGTCTCTTGCTCAAATGTCCAGCCTTCAGGGTGTTGTGATACGAATTCTTCAACTGAAGTTTTCATAGAATCATTGCTAACAACCTCTTGGCTCACCTCGGTTGAATCTTCACTCGGTGAAGGAATAGTCGTGATGTTTTTAGAATTCTTAGGTCTTCGTAAGGTCTTTTTTACTTTGCCCCAGGATCCTTGTTGAGATGCAAGAACACCTGCAACTCTGACTAGAAGTGATTGCTTATCACCGGTTAGTGGGAGTTGTAAAATCTTGCATAAATCATGTAGTTGATTTTTATTTAGTGAATCAAGTTTTTCTGGAGTCAGTTGCTTAGGGTCTTCGTGTAAATGTAAGTAGAGTCTTTGGCGACGTTCTCGTATCGAGCCAGATTTTTTAATTCCAAAAATACCTAGAATCGCTCCTATGTCTTTATTTTTCAAAGACTTGATATCACTACGTCCTAAATCCCATTCATCTAAGATCAGGTTCGCTATCAGTTTTGCTCGCAATGATTCAACCGAGCCATTTTTGGGCATTTGATAACTTGTTGCAATCTCTTTCAGGCGGTCAAAACGAGCTTGGTAAAGTTCGTTCAACAGTTCACCCTTGTTAGTCAACATATCACCTTATCTCTCTATGCGTTCAAACCAGTATATGTGTCTTCGGTGTCGAATTAGATAAAATTGCCTAGTTTCGAGGTATGTGGGCTTAATCGAAATAATGATTTTTTGCTAATTATAGCCCTATTATTTGAAGGGTGAGAACTGTCAGCGTGTGTCGGGGAAGTACATGGGTCGGAGCGTTAAGTCTGCTAAATCTTCTATCAAAGAAACCTATCAATTGATGGATTCATTACAGGAAACAGTTCGTAATGATATTAAGTCGAACATTTCTTCTTTTGAGGAATCTCTAAGAACACGGTTAAGTGATGCAGAGAATGCTATAATTGAATCCTCTAGGGCTAGAGAAGCGATGGTTGCGGGAATTATCATTATGCGAAAGAGTATCGAAAAGGCACAGAGAAAGTTTTCCCGCAATAATAATGTTGAAGATTTGAGAAATACCCTTCTCGATGTGGCTAAAGATATTTCACGACTGAGATTAGCAAATGATAAAATCTCAGATTCTATTTCAATGGTTATTCATCCAAATATGTCAGCGGTCGAAGCAGTTGAAAAATTTGCATTTGATATACAAAGATTTGCGGGTTCATGGGAGCGAATAGGTAGGGAAATAGACCAATCAATAAGTGAATTATGTGATGACCAAGAACCTTCAGAATTGATAGACTTAGAGTCTTTCATATCTAGGCAAGGTTATGATAAATTAATTCAAAATCAAGACAGTTCTAAATCTTTAGGCGCAGAATCGGAATGATTTTCAAGATTCAGAATTGCTCCTCTTGCATCTTTGTAACTTTCAGGCATTCCATGAATTACTCTGTTTAATTCTTCATGCTCTTTTTGCATCACTTCGATAAGGAAGTTGAACTCTTTTAGTAAATTCACCATTCCCATGTGACCTTTTTCTAAAGGTACTATTCTTTCACACATTGCTGTAACTTTGCCGTTGCTACTAAGAGTCTCTATTGCCATATGCATTCTAATTTGCGAATTGATAGGTTTTCCATTGGTTCCTATAACCGAATCAATAGTAGCATCATCCTTACTTCTTTTTGCTTCTCTTAGAATTGTACCTATTTTTCTTTGCTCGACATAAATTCCGACTATTGGGAGAAGGAAATCATCTAGCGATTCGTAGAGGCTTGATTCAAGTTGGTGACATATTTCTGCAGCATCATCATTCATTGAAATTATATGCTTCGAAGGGAACCCTTTTCTAGATACAAGAATTGTAAATCCATGCAATGGAGGTGGAATAAAGTGAGTCCTTTCTGGATGGTCTCTATGTAGTCCTAAAGTATGCCTTCTTGATTTAAATTTTAGAGAACTATGGAAACTTCTTGTTGTTACAAAACCGTCGATAAGGTCGTCTTGACGGCATTCTTCGAGCCAAGATATAGTATCTCTATCATCCATTTCATCTAATTTTGAATCATTAAAATTAGAAATAAATTCTGCTGAAGATATTATGTCTAGATCATCGCGAAGTCTAGCCAATTGCCTAACAATAAGTAAATTATCACAGATTATTTTAGCCTTGGAAACCAAGTACTCTGGTTTATCTTCACTGACTAAAACCCAGGTCGGTTCTCTCCTCGGCAATATTGCAGAAATCATGAGTTCGTCATCACCATGCTCTTTCCAATCCCAAGCACTCATTGCGACCAGATCGGCATTACCCAGTTTTAATTCTGAAATAGCAGTTTCTAGATGAGGTAATTGTTTCAAAACTAAATCGAATTCCTTCGATTTTTGCTCTACCATTTTTTCAACGTGGATTCTAACACCGTCTCCTTTAGATGGAGTAGCAAGAATGGTTAACCGCTCCTCTATTGACATGATTTCGCCTCGGCTAAGATGACTCCTAGCGTTCTATGGGCGTAGACCATTGGTTAAGAAGGACACCCTACCACGAGGTAATATGTCGCAGATTTCTAATGGCCACTTAAACCGTTTCGAGGAGTTAAGAAATGACATCGAACAATCACTTGAAGAATTGATTGCATCAAGAATACATTCGGGTGAAGTCGTTGAACTCGCAGGTAAGATGCTCCTTGCCGGAGGGAAGAGGCTTCGACCAATAATGATGTTCCTCGCCTATGAACTTGCAGGAGGGAAAAATCCTCAAGAGATGATGTCTCTAGCAATGGGATTCGAATTTTTGCATACGGCGACCTTGGTTCACGATGATATCAATGACCAAGCCACACACAGAAGAGGAGTTCCAACAATTCATACCGATTACGGTCTAGCAAAAGCCATTATTGCTGGTGATTGGCTTTTCGTTCAAGGTTATGCGCTTGGTGGAAGGTATGATCAAGAAATTGTAACTATCATCGGAAACTACTGTTCTGAAATAGCAGTATCGGAGTTTTCCCAAATTGACCATGTAAATAATCTTAGAACAACACCAGAAGATTATTTGAGTATTGTAAAAGGAAAAACTGCAGGTCCGTTCTCTGGAGGTTGCCACGCCGCTGCAGTTATTGCAGGAGCATCAGAAGAAGATAAAATTGCTCTTTCTAATTTTGGAATGGAAATAGGTATCGCCTATCAATTAGTAGATGACTTACTGGACCTAAAAGGCGATGAATCAATTGGGAAGCCTCGAGGTTCTGATGTTTATGAAGGAAAAATGACATTACCATTAATCCATTCACTCACATTACTCCATGGTCCTAATAGAGAAAGGCTGGCAGAGATAATTAGTAATTTTAGTTATGATTTATTCGATGAGCTAATCGAATTACTGGAAAAGTCTGATAGTTTCACATATACTGAAATTCTTATTCAAAACCATTTTGACAGAGCAGTTAAGTCACTAGACCGCTTTTCTGATACTGAAGTTAGAAGGCATCTATTTGCTCTTTCAGAATATATCACTAAGCGAAAAATGTGATTCCCAGGTATAGTAAACAAGTAATATCGGCATTTATTTGATTATTATTTCCGGTTGGTTCAAGTGTTAAGCAGTGCACAGCACTGTATGCGCCGAGAGATGTTGGTTGAAGATGACCGGGCAGTCAGCCCTGTTATTGCGACAGTTCTGCTTTTGGCAATTACCGTTATGTTATCGAGCATGGTTTTTGTTATGATGCAAGGTGCTTTGACAACTGTAGAGAAGTCTGAACCTCAAGCATCAGTAAGCACTAGAGGTTTATCCAACGGTTTCCATGTAGTTAGATTGGCTAGTCTAGACCAAAGTCTAGACCCTGCTAGATTAGAATTCCAATTATCTCCAATTTCAGGACAGGGGTCTATGATCACAGGGTTTGTTGACGATACCGATGTTTACGGAGTAATAGGCTCAAATGTTTCATTCCACGACCGTGATGCAGGCTATTCAGTAACAAAAGGGGATTACTTCGTCATCGATTCAAAATCAATAGGTTCAGATGACGGGGAATGGAAATTCAAGTTGATCGATTTGAGTTCTGACACATTATTGATTGATATTCAATTGTCAGCAATTGATTACTAGCCCCCGATGTAAGACATTTCTACAGGCACTCTTTCATCAGTATTGTCTTTTCTTTCTTCAGAGTATTTGTCATTTCTACTATTCCAAATATTTTGTATTGCTCTTGAAATATCAGAGACTTCAGCATCCATTCTTATTATGCTTAGTATATCATTTCCTTTTTCAGAAAATAGACAGGTAAATAGATGTCCATTTGAAGAAATTCGAGCTCTAGTGCATGAGCCACAGAATGGTGAACTGATAGATTCAATAAATCCAAAGTCATACTCCTTATCCAATATAGTCCACTGTTTCGCAACTTCTCCAAAATAATTTGACTTCTTTTGAACCAAAGGACCAAACTTTTGGTGGATAATTTTTCTCATTTCAGAACCAGTTACGACTGAATCTAAGTTCCACGAATTTGTAGAACCTACGTCCATGAATTCAATAAATCTAATTGGAACATTATAATCAATCGATTTTTCGATAAGCGGTATCAGTTGTCCTTCATTCAAATTTCTCTTTATTACCGAGTTTATTTTGACTTCTATTCCGGCTTCAATAGCGGCTTCAATACCATCTAGGACATCTTTGACTTCAAAATTTGAATCAGTTATTTCTCTAAATAAATCATTATCTATTGAATCAAGGCTGACTGTGACTCGATTCAGTCCACTCTTTTTGAGCAACTGTATATTCTTTCTAAGTAGTACTCCATTGGTAGTCATGGCTATATCAATTTGCTCATCTAGTTCTCTAATCATTTTGATTAATTTAGAAATATCTTTTCTAATTAGCGGCTCGCCTCCGGTTATTCTAATCTTTTTCAGGCCAAGAGGTAAAGCCGATTTAATAATCAGAATAATCTCTTCATAAGAGATTATTTTTTCCTTTGGAAGGAATTCATATTCTGAGTCAAAATGCTCTCTCGGCATGCAGTAATCACATCTAAAGTTGCATCTATCGGTGACAGAGATTCTAAGGTCGCGTAGCGGCCTACCGAGAGAATCATCTAATCTCATGTTTATTTCTAAGGTTAGTCGGTTATTGAATTATTTTACAAGGTTTGATGTTAGATGATTTCTTGGAATGTTCATGGGCAATGAAGATATCACTTCATCGTCAAACCATTTTCAAGGTGCTTCAATAGGCCGTGAAGTAATCACAGTAGGGATTTCTGAGGTGAATAAGTCTTTGAAATGGCAATTACCTCCATCCAAAAGCCATGCTATTAGGGCATTATTCCTAGCATCCCAGGGTGAAAAGATAACAACCATTTCAGGGGTTGCAAATTGCGGTAAAGATGTTAAATCCATGAAAAGTTGTCTGATTCAACTCGGTGTAAAGATAGAAAGTATCGATTCAAATGGTCAAATTATTCAGCATGAGGACTTTGGTAATGCCTCAGAAATTAGCTCTTATAGAGTATATGGAGTTGGTAAAAATGGTTTTTCAGAACCTAAAGATTGTTTGGATGTAGGGAACTCAGGAACTGCTTTAAGACTGATTGCTGTGCTATGTTCTAGATTCACGTTCAAAGTTTGTATCGATGGTGATGAAACCTTAAGGGAAAGAAATACTCAAGTTCTATGGGATTCAATTAAGCAATCAGGAGTAAATATTTCTTTTACAAATGTTGAGAATCGTTTACCAGTTGAAATGACAGGTCCTTGGTTCAAAGATTCAAAAAATGAAATTGAACTTGATGTTTCACGATCTAGTCAACCCCTATCTGCCTGGATGCTAGCGAGTTCGGGGCTAAACCAAGATGTAAAAATTATCAGAAGTGGAATTCCTGTTTCTAATCGACATTGGGAACTAAGTTATACAATGTGCAATCAGTATGGTTCTAAAATCATCATAGATGGAAAAAATATCCAACTATCTCCGTATGTACTTGAGTTACCTGACGTCATCGAAATACCTAGAGACGCAAGCATGGCAAGTTTTGCAATGTTAGCCTCATCCTGCTTAAACCATGAAGTCGAACTTATTGGTTGGCCTGATAAAGAAGATTCAATCGGCCATGAAATCTTGAAAAGTGAATCATCAAGTCTGGGTATTTCGTGGGTCAAGGAAACTCTAGTATCTAATGAAGGAAATCATTCTATAGAGGTAGATATAACTAATTGTAATGATTTAATTACTCCCTTGAGTGTGATGATGGCAATTGGTGGCGGGGGAGTTATAACAGGTGCTTCACATGCTTCTTTCAAAGAAAGTAATAGAATTCGCTCAACACAATTATTATTGCAATCATTTGGAATGGATTGTGTAATTAATAGTGATGGTATTACGATACAAGGAAATCAAAAGCCATCAACACCTGATGCGATAATAGATTCTTTTGGAGATCATAGAATATTCATGTCTGCTTACATCTTAGCATGTAAAGTCGGAGCCAAGATAAGAGGTCGAGGACTTCATTTGATAGCCGACGAACTTTTCATTGATAGGCTGAGTTAACAATGTTCATTCATCCGTGTCTACCAAAGTGATGATCTAATGAGTGAATTGGCAATCTAAGTGCCGTAGGCCTTCCATGTACACATGCCCAAGGGTTAGGTATCTTACGCATATCATCTAGAAGTCTCCGCATTTCAGGAAGAGTAAGTTTTTGATTAGCTTTCACAGCACCTCTACAAGCATTCAGGAAGGCTAAGTGATCTTTACGATTCTCAACAGTCTCTAGAGGTGCTCCATCTTCGGAGCAGTCTTGTAGTAGGTCGATTAAGAATGGAATCATATCTTCACCTTTTAGCAGATTTGGAGAACTAATTAACTTCCAAGATTCACCAATCTGTTCAAATTCGAAACCTACTTGTTTTAATCTTTCAAATGAGGATTCTAAGAGAGTATTTTGCTTAGCGTCAAAGTCCAGGTCCATTGGCTCAAGTCTTTTTTGGCTATTCCAGAGTTTCTCATCATATCTTAGTCTCTCAAAACGTATTCTTTCATGTAAAGCATGTTGGTCAATGAGTAGTAATTCTTCATCTGCTTGAGCTAATATATATGAATCAGCAAATTGTGCAAGAGGTTCCATTTTTGGCAAGTCATTGATTACCTTTTCAAGTGGTTGTTCATCATTCGGCGATATATTGATTCCAATCTTCGAATATCTATGGAGTTCTCTTTCTGCAGACGAGAGGGCTGGTGAAATTGGTTTATCTTGCATCCCTGGTAGTATTTGTTGAGGTTCTTGGGAAGAAGAGACTGGTCTAGCTTTTATTGTATCCTTTGGTGTAATTGCCTCGCTTCCGTGTAGATTCAATTGAGAACCTGCTGCTATTGCCCACGAAGGAATCACATTCTCCGACTTTTGGTCTATAGAAGGTAGTATTGCAGTATTTATCCCAGCAGCCTCTGATATGTTTGGCTTTTCTATATTTTTAGCAAATATATTAGCCACAGGCTCTACATCAATCGAATTTAAACCTTCGAGTTCTTTTATTCCACCAGCCGAATCAGGATTAGTCGGAACTTCTTCTAATGTATTAGAAATGGCTCGCTCTAATCTTTCTAAAACTCTCCATGAATGCTTTAGGCGCACTTCTCGCTTAGTAGGATGTACATTTACGTCAACCTCATCAGGCGGAATTTCCAAAGACAAAACAGCGACAGGATGTCTTCCTTGCATCAACCTTGTGCGATAACCTCTTCGTATTGCCTGTTGAAATGGTCCTGAAGCAACTGGTCTTTCATTGATTAAGATGTAAATGTCATCACCTTTTCCCCTGGTTATATCTGGTGTACTAATCCATCCTTTCCATTTTTCATTACCAGGTGCATCTTCATCTATTTTAGGAATTTTCAACTCTATCATACGATCAGCTTGTCTTCCTAAAATATCATACAATCGGTCAGCTAAGTTCTCACTTTTTGGGACATCAAGGATAGTTCTTTCATCATTGACGAGTTTGAATCCAGTCTCAATATGTGCCATTGCATGAGATACAACAACATCGACGATACGAGAATTTTCCGTAGCAGGTCTTCTTTGAAAAGAGAGTCTTGCAGGTGTGTTTTCAAAAAGTGATTTCACTTCAATGGTTGTACCCTCTGCCATACCATATGGTTCAACTTCCTTTTTGGTGCCAAAATCCATCTTGATGCAACGACCTTCACACCCCTTTGGTCTACTGGCAACAGTCAGCCTTGATACAATTCCAATGCTTGCCAAAGCCTCTCCTCTAAAACCTAAAGTGTTTATTTTTTGTAGGTCATCTGCTGATTTTAATTTCGAAGTAGCATGTCTGTCCAGTGATAAAGTGAGGTCTTGTTCTCTGATGCCGCCGCCATTATCTTCGATTTTAATGACATCAAAACCTCCTCTTTCAATTGTAATCTTGATTTGAGACGAACCCGCATCAAGACTATTTTCGATAAGTTCCTTGACTACCTGAGCAGGTCTTTCTACAACTTCTCCGGCTGCAATATGACCGATTGTATTTTGGTCTAATTGAACAATAACATTTGGTTCACTCACTTAATCACCTCACATTTCCTCTCTCAATGATTTCAATCTATATAATGAATCATGAGCGTCTTTAGGGGACATATTATCTATTTGTGAACAAATATGGTCTAATTCTTCTATTACTTTCTCATATTTGTCGTCCTTACTTTCACCTGCCGCAGCAGCAGCAAGATATCCCATCAAACTTGACTGGCCTAAATCTCTGGCTATTGGAGCTCCTGTTTCTCCTGCTCTTGCACCTTTCGCTTGTTTTTCTAAGAATAGCAAAAGGTCGGACGCTCTCTCCACTACATTTCTCGGTAATCCTGCTAATGCTGCCACTTGCACACCATATGAATCATCGCAAGGTCCATCTCCAACAGTATGAAGGAATTTTAGTTCACCATTTCTTTGAGCAACTTGAACATGAACATTCTTGATTGTTTTAATTTCCTCTTCGAGTCCAATTAGTTGGTGGTAATGGGTTGCAAAAAGACTTCTAGCCTGTATCCGATTGCAAATATCTTCTGTCATAGACCAAGCAATCGATAATCCATCAAAGGTTGAAGTTCCTCGCCCAACTTCATCTAACAGCACCAGTGAATTACTAGTCGCTCTTTTCAGGATGTGAGCAACTTCAATCATTTCCATCATGAAAGTTGACCTTCCTCTTCTTAGGTCATCACTTGCCCCTACTCGTGTGAATACTCTATCGACTAGACCGACCTTTGCTTTTGAGGCAGGTACGAAAGAACCGGATTGTGCAAGAATTGAAATCAGTGCAGTTGTGCGTAAATAAGTAGACTTACCGCCCATGTTTGGTCCAGTGATAAGTAAGAAATTCTTTTTGTTATCCAAATTAATATCATTTGGGACAAATCCTCCTTGTTGTTCTAAAACTGGATGCCTGGCTCCCTCTATTTTCATAACAGGTGAATCGATTATCTCAGGTCTTACCCATGAGCGTCTTTTTGCCACAATTGCGAAACACTGAAGCACATCTATAGAAGCAATTTTACCTGCGATATCGGCTAGTTTCTGAGCATTACCTCTGCATTTGTCTCTTAGTTGTCTAAAAATACGATATTCAAGTTCTTTGACCTTAGTATCTGCAGTTAGTAGTAAATCATCTCTCTGAATAAGTTCATCAGTTGTATATCTCGAACCATTTGTCATCTGTTGTTTTCTTTTCCATTCTTCAGGAACTTTATCCTCATGGGTTTTTGTAACTTCTATGAACCAACCGATCTGTCTATTCATTCTTACTTTTAGAGATGGTATTTCTAGATCGATTCTTAGTTTCTTTTCTAGGTCGCTAAACCATGACTGACCTTTTGATGTTGTCTCCCTCAGCATATCGATTTCCTTACTAAATCCATCTCTAATAATTCCTCCATCACGTAGACTGAGTGGAGGACTATCTACTAGTGTTCTTCTAATCTCTTCTCCCATATCATCTAAGTCATCTAATTTAGAAGTCAAGTGATTGAGTAACACATCATCAGTCTGTCGACAAATTCCTATTACAGCAGGCATTCTTTCAATAGCTAGAGAAGTAGCAATTAGGTCTCTCGCATTGGACCTGTTGTAAGCAAGTTGTGTAGCTAATCTTTCCATATCTCTTAAGCCCTTGAGAGCATCTCTCAGAGAATCAATTCGCTTAGAGGAACGGAATAGTGCGTTAACTGAATTTTGCCTTGAAGTAATAGATTCAATATTTGATAATGGCCTTAGTATCCAAGTTTTCAATAGCCTTCTTCCCATTGCAGTACGGCAAAAATTGATGCTTGAAAGTAAACTCCCATCGTACTCTCCAGAAAGAGTTGAGGTCAATTCTAAGTTTCTTAATGTTGTTTGGTCTAGCAACATGTTTCCTTTTTCCTCAATTATAGAGATGTCCCTTAATGGTATAGAATCAGCGATATGCATTGTTGCCAAATAATCAGCAGCAAGTCCAGCAGCAGCCAGTGACAAAGGGGCATTATCCAAGTCTAGATGTCCTAAGTCTCCAACTTTCATTATTTCTTTTAGTCGATTTCTTCTCTTATTTTCCGAAGCATTGTGCTGGCTAATCACTGTATTTTGTAAGTGGGTAAACATATTGCATAGTGTAGAGTCTTGTGAGTCTTTAGATGAAATTACAATTTCAGCTGGATTCCACCTCAATATTTCGTCCATTGCCCTATTGTACCGGTCATCTCCGTTCCACGTGCTAGCCCATGACTCGCCAGTAGATGCATCGATCACTCCCATACCTAACTGTTCCTTGCCAATAACGATTGCAGTTAACAGAGAGCGTTCTTCACTAGATAACAATGATTCTTCGTAAAGACTGCCTGGTGTGTAAACTCTAGTTACTACCCTTTCGAGTAGTTTTGCTCCTTCTCTCAGTTCACTTTCTTGTTCAGCGACAGTGACCTTAAATCCTGATTTTAGCATTTTACGGAGATTATCTTCTAGGGCATGCCAAGGAAAGCCCGCCATTGGAATAGGTGAATCTGCTTTTTTATCTCTAGCAGTCAGGGCAAGTCCTAGGATTTCAGCGGCAACTTCTGCGTCTTCATGGAATAATTCATAGAAGTCGCCCATTCTAAAAAATAAAATAGTATCTGGATATTCAGATTTGATTTCCATGAATTGGTCCATCATGCCTCTCTTTGACATATCATCACACCCATGGCTTGCGCTAGAGTTGAATGTCGTTCAATACGGCACATGAAGGTTACCAAAGAAAGAGGAAATTAAATTTGATTTTAGCCCCTGAGGCTCAAAATTTCATCCTCTCGATGATGTTCCATCCCATCACTGCAAAAATAATGCTAAAAATGAGTATGAAAGAGAAGTTCAAAAAGCCTCTTCCGCTTTCTATAGAACCATGTGCAGATGTGTCAAAAGTTAGAATTTTATATTCTCCATTAGAATCACTACCATGCATGTAAATTACATCGGATGAAGAACCAGATATTTCGATCTCAATCGGCATCTTATGTTGCATTTCGATTACTTCATTTCCTTCTTCAGTCCATTTGATTACTGAATCTGAATTTAGTGAGCCAAAGAACCAAACAACATTGCAATCACTCTTAATTGCAGCTTTACTTGTTATTGTGGAGTGTTCAAAAGTCAAATCATTGGAATCAAAAATAGTGGTCTGGGTAGTTCCTGCAATAATCATATCATCACCCATCCTAATCATTGTATGAAACTCTCCAGATGGCGCAATATACATCTTATCAAGCATTGGTGCCGTAAATCCTCCAGTCCAAATAAGGTGGCCTATCACTGGTTTTATCTGGGGCGATGCAGGATTATTTTCTTGGCCTGAGTTAGAAGAAATTTGTATTCCAGTTGCTATCCATTCGTCATCACCTAGAGCCTCTATCTTTTGCCACACAACGCCATCATTGTTAGGCATTGAGGAACTAGGAACTCCGTCTGGTGATACTCCTCTAAAACTAGTATTATCTCCTTCATCTGTAACCATTATCATAGAATTTGAATCTTCATCTAAGTTTTGAGATAGGTCAATAATATTGAATAATCCTCTTGAATCATCTAAGATGAGATTGGATGTAGTTGAACCGTCAATCAACATAATCGAGTTTTGTTCTAATGATATAGCAATGGAGTCATTGTTCAGTTCCGTCATGAATTGAATCGATGAACCACGATTATCATTTGCGGGGTCAATTATATCAGTTCTAACGCCATCTTCGTAATGGTAAAAGTAAGTTCCATCCAATGTGTGGCTAACCGAATAATGATCGCCACTTGATTGGTACGAAATATCTAGTGTACGAGAATTTTGAATGGCAGAATTATCTTCGATATCCATGCCAGTTAGTTTACTAGTTCCATGAATTGCAAATGCTCCGATTATGATAAAAACAAGGAATAGCGTAATTGCAAGCCATTGGTGCTCAGATTCCTCTTCAAGAAACCGTCTCCAACCCTTCGCCATGTTCTCCGGTCGCATGTATACTCCATGAAGGCTTTGATAAAATACATATTTTTCAACAGTGTTTGTTAAATTTTTTAAAACCAAATCATGCGGAGAAGTGATAAGGGGAGCATCATTCGCAGTGTTGCTTGGAGGTCTAATATGGCACGTAAACCCGCATCAATGTATCGCCGTTTGAAAGGTCCTGCGTACACACGACGTAAGTATATCGGCGGTGTACCTAACAACCGTATTATGCAATTTCACGTTGGCAACAGAAAGGCTGCTGAGACAGGCCAATTCCCAGTTGTAATCGAACTAAGATCTGACAATAACGTTCAAATCAGACACACAGCATTAGAAGCTGCACGTGTTATATCCAATTCAACAATTCGTAACAAAGCGGGTACTCAGGGTTATGCTTTGAGAGTTCATACCTTCCCACATCACATTCTAAGAGAAAACAAGCAAGCTACCGGAGCGGGTGCAGACCGTGTTTCTCAAGGTATGAGATGTGCATTTGGAAAGAATGTTGGTACTGCTGCTAGAGTTAAGAGAGGACAGAGAGTTATCTCAATTCAAATTCAACCTGAGCATTACCTAACTGCCAGAGACGCTCTTAGAAAGGCTAGCATGAAGTTCCCAACTCCATGTACTATCCGTTTGATTAAGGGCCACGAGCACTTGAAGGGACTAATTTGAGCACAGATGGGCCTTGCCCATCATCAAAGAGCCTTTTTGTTCTTGATTTTGGGCGCGGTTTCAAAAGTAAGAATAAATTCGAATGAGATAAGGTGATTTTTTGAGAGTTGCAGTTTTGAAGGAAGACAGTTGTCAACCAAAGAAATGTAATGATGAATGCCAATCATTCTGTCCTCCGGTTAGAAATGGACAAGAATGTATCATTATGGATGATAAAACCGGTAAACCACATATCTCAGAAAGTCTTTGTATAGGCTGTGGAATTTGTATCAATAAATGTCCACATGATGCATTGATAATTGAGCAACTACCAAGTGAACTAGAAACAGATATGATTCATAGATATTCAATGAATGGTTTTAGATTATTTCGCCTACCAACTCCTTCTAAAGAAAGTGTTGTAGGTATTCTTGGACCTAATGGAATGGGTAAATCAACTGCCATAAACGCTCTATCCGGTAGAATTGTTCCAAATCTTGGAGACTGGTTAAACAAAGAACCAGAATGGAATGATATAATTGAATCATTGCCAAGAGGTGAACTTAGGGATTTCTTAATTTCAGTTGACAAAGGTGAAATTAAAATTGCAGTCAAACCTCAAAATGTCGATAAACTCCCTAAGAGAGTACAGGGGACAGTTCGTGAATTACTAACTAAGGTGGACGAGAGAAATATATTTGAAAGTGCAACTAAAGACCTCGGAATTGATCATTTACTGGATAGAACTATTCAGCAGTTGTCAGGTGGAGAGTTACAAAGAATGGCTATCTGTGCAACAATTCTAAGAGATGTAGATGTTTACTTCTTTGATGAACCTTCTTCTTATCTAGACATACATGAAAGAATGCGCATTGTGAATATAATTCAGAAATTATCCCAAACTAAGAGGGTCATTGTTATTGAACACGATTTGGCAGTTTTAGATGTGCTTGCCGATTTGATTCACATCGTATATGGTAAGAAAGGAGCATTTGGAATTTTCACTCCTGCCCGTTCCACAAGACAAGCAATTAATACATACTTAGATGGATTTTTACCAGAACAAAATGTTAGAATTAGGAATAAGCCGATTCAATTTCTAAATCATAAGGATAGAAGGTCAGAGTTAGGAACAGAAGTAGTATCTTGGTCAGGACTAAAGAAGAAATTAGGAAATTTTGAACTTAGTACCGGTGATGGTTCAGTACATAGGAGCGAAGTTGTCGGAGTTGTTGGACCAAACGGTACAGGTAAATCTACCATGATAAAAATCCTAGCTGGTATGCATGAATATGATGATGGCTGGGTCACCAAAGAATCTTCAGTTTCATACAAACCTC